>JADMIO010606902.1_pt1 | contig 111074 bp, 93 predicted proteins | sample 8958161 | NCBI WGS metagenome assembly JADMIO01 (sample SAMN16585339, study PRJNA669376) | soil metagenome | isolation source: Crop rotation soil | place: USA: Cullars Rotation, Alabama | collected 2011 | reverse complement strand
AGTCACGTGAATTCCAAGCTTCGGATCCCACTGTGCTGGAAAGCTTTCCAGCACCCCGACATCAACTCGCTGCCGGCCAACTACGGCAAGAACCTCGGCACGCAGTTCGGCCTCCCCAACACGAACGTCGACGACCTCACCTCCGGCATGCCGCTGATGTCGACGACCGGCTTCGCGCTCATCGGCGACGCCCAGGCGGTGCCGCTGAACACGCGTGACCGCACGCAGCAGTACGCGGCGGCGCTGACCAAGACCGTCGGCCCGCACAACATCAAGATGGGCGGCGGCGTGATCCTCCGCCAGTTCTCGGTGCTGCAGAGCATCTCGCCGGTCGGCGTATGGACGTTCGACTCGCTACTGACCAACAACGGCGCGGGCGCGGGCGGCAACACGATCGCGTCGTTCCTCCTTGGCTATCCCTCGTCGGTGGTGCGCGCGCTCAACCCGTTCGATCCGAAGTACCACACGAACGAGCCGGCGGTATACGCGCAGGACGACTGGCGCGCGACCTCGTGGCTGACGCTCAACCTCGGGCTGCGCTACGACGTCTTCACGCCGTTCACCGAGGAGGGCAACCGCCTGGCGAACTTCGATCCGGCGACCGGGAAGATGCTCGTCGCCGGCGTCAACGGCGTCTCGCGCACGGCGGGCGTGAAGACCGACTACACGGACTTTGCGCCGCGCCTCGGCTTCGCCGCGACCGTGATGCCGCAGACGGTCGTGCGCGGCGGCTACGGGATCACGTACTTCCCGGGCAACACGGCGTCGACCTCCTACCTGAAGAACCCGCCGTTCACGGCCAACTACGGGCCGGTCACGAGCACGGGCGCATCGGGCCTGGTGCCCAACGTGCGGCTCGCGGACGGGCTGCCGCCGGTCGCCACCAACGATCTCTCCAACCTGGGGGGAGGGCTGATCGCCACGGGGCTCGACTTCAAGGCGAACCGGGTGCACCAGTTCAACGCGATGATCGAGCGGCAGCTCGGCGACAACGTCGTCTCGGCCGGCTACGTGGGCCAGCGCGGCCATGGCATGGCGATCAACCCGCAGATCAACTTCGCACCCGCGGCGGCGGGCGCCGTGCAGCCGCGCCGCGTCTTCGCGGCGGCGTTGCCGAACGTCACGAACATCCAGCTGTGGACCAACCAGGGGAAGACGCAGTACGACGCGCTGCAGCTGATCTTCCAGCGCCGCTACAGCAAGGGGCTGACGTTCAACACCCACTACACGTTTGCCCGCGCGCAGCAGTACACCTTCGCGCCGTGGAGCGGCTACGTGTTCGAGTGGTCCGACGCGGCGCTCGACGTCCGGCATCGCTGGGTCGTCACCGCGAACTACGAGCTGCCGTGGGGCAAATCGCTGAAGGGTCTCGCGGGCGGCGTGCTCGGCGGCTGGCAGGTCAACAGCGTGGCGTTCTGGCAGGGCGGCTTCCCGTTCACGGTCACCAACGCCGCGGCGCGCATGAACACGGGCGGCAGCGATCGCCCGGACATGGTGTGCGATCCGAAGCTGCCGAAGGATCAGCGCACGCTGCAGAAGTGGTTCCGGACGGAGTGCTTCGCGCCGCAGGCGCAGTTCACGCCGGGGAGCACGCCCGGCACGGTGCTGCACGGGCCGGCGAACCGCCGCCTCGATCTGTCGCTCTTCAAGGACTTCACGGTGTCCGGCGAGACCAAGCTGCAGCTGCGCGCCGAGGTCTACAACGTGACGAACACGCCGAACTTCGTCGTCCCCAACAGCGGGCTGGGCAACGCGAACTTCGGCTCGATTTCGAGCACCGGCAACAACATCCCGCGCCAGATGCAGTTTGCGGTCAAGTACATCTTCTAGGCGCGAAGACCGGCCGCAGGACGCCTGTCCTGCGGCCGTCCGTCCGGACGCGACGGGCGCGCGCCGGGCCGCGGAACGCGGGTTGCGAAATGCGATAGCATCGCAACCGATTACATCGCAGCGCGATATCCCGCGGCGGCGCACCAGGTGACGAAGGTATGAAACGAATCGGAATGGGCCTCGTCGGGCCCGGCTTTGTCGGGATGCACCACATCGACGCGGTCCGCCGCCTGGGCTTCGTTGACGTGGTTGCCGTCGCCGACGGCAGCGAAGCGCTGGCGCGCGAGAAGGCGGAGGCCATCGGCGTGCCGAAGGCCTACGGGTCGTTCGAGGCGCTCGCCAGCGATCCCGCCGTGCACGTGATTCACAACACGACGCCCAACCACCTGCACGGGCCGGTGATCCGCGCGGCGATCGAGCACCGCAAGCACATCATCTCGGAGAAGCCGCTCGCCTCCTCGGCGACCGAGGCGCACGCGCTCTGGACCGCGGCGGCCGACGCCGGCATCGTGCACGCGGTGACGTTCAACTATCGAGGCAATCCGCTCGTGCAGCAGGCGCGCGCGGCGATCGCGCAGGGCGACGTCGGCCCCGTGCATTTCGTGCAGGGCGGCTACTTGCAGGACTGGCTGCTCAAGCCGACCGATTTTTCCTGGCGCCTCGAACCCGACAAGGGCGGCGCGAGCTCGGCGTTCGCTGACATCGGGTCGCACTGGTGCGACCTCGCGCAGCACGTCACCGGGTCGCCGATCGTCGAAGTCCTCGCCGATCTCGCCACCGTGATCCCGATTCGCTACCGGCCGGCGGTGAGCCCGGAGGCGTTTTCGGGCGCCGCGACGGACAAGCGCGAGGCCTTCCGCGTTCGCAGCGAGGACCTCGCGACCATCCTCGTGCGCTTCGAGAACGGCGCGCGCGGGTGCGCGACGATCGGCCAGGTGTGCGCCGGCCACAAGAACGACCTGTGGATCGAAGTGAATGCCGCGGAAGCATCGATCCGCTGGCGGCAGGAGCAGCAGAACGAGCTCTGGATCGGGCGGCGCGACACCGCCAACGAAGTGCTCGCCAAAGACCCGTCGCTGATGGGCCCGGGCGCGCGGGCGTACGCGCACCTGCCCGGCGGCCACCAGGAAGGATGGGCGGACGCGTTCGCCAACGTCGTGCGCGACATCTACTCGTTCATCGCCGAGGGGCGCGCGCCCGGCGATCGCCGCGCGCCCGCGTTTGCCACCTTCGAGGACGGCTACCGCGTCGCGTCCCTCGTCGACGCCGTCCTCGAGAGTCATCGCAACGGCGGCGCATGGACGAAGGTGCAGAGCGTGGAACTGGTTGGAGGTATGCGTTGAAGCTTGGTCTGTTCACGCCGGTGTTCGGCGGTCTCGACGTCAGGCAGATGCTGGCGAAGGTGCAGGCGCTGGGGAAGGTACAGGCGCTCGAGATTGGCACCGGCGGCTGGCCCGGCAACGGCCACCTCGATCTGGATTGCCTCCTGCAGAACCAGGCGCGGCTCGAAGACTACCGCTCGATGATCGCCGACGCCGGCCTGACGATCAGCGCGCTGTCGTGCCACGGCAATCCGCTGCACCCGGACGCGGCCGTTGCGCGCGAGTACGACGAAGTGTTCCGCAAGACGGTGTGCCTCGCGCACCGGATGGACGTGCCGGTGGTCGTCACCTTCTCCGGCTGTCCCGGCGATTCGGACGAGGCGAAGCATCCGAACTGGGTGACCACCCCCTGGCCGCCGGAATTCCTCGAAGTGCTCGACTGGCAGTGGGAGAAGAAGGCCATTCCCTACTGGACCGATGCGGCGGCATTCGCGGCGAACCACGGGGTGAAGGTCGCCCTCGAAGCCCACCCGGGGTTTCTCGTCTACAACGCCGAGACGATGCTGAAGCTGCGCGGCGCGGTCGGCGGCAACGTCGGGATCAACTTCGATCCGAGCCACCTGTACTGGCAGGGCGTGGACATGCCGAGCGCGATTCGGGCGCTCGGCGACGCGATCTTTCACGTGCACGCGAAAGACCTCGCCTTCGACCGGCAGAACGTCGCCGTCAACGGCGTGCTCGACGTCAAGAGCTACCGCCAGATGCAGGCGCGGTCGTGGCTGTTCCGCAGCGTCGGGTGGGGCCACGACGAGCTCGAATGGAAGCGCATCGTCAGCGCGCTGCGGCTGGCCGGCTACGACTACGTCGTGAGCATCGAGCACGAGGATGCGCTGGCGTCGGTCGACGAGGGACTGCGCGCCGCCGTCGACCTGCTCAGCCGCGTCATCCTGACCGAGCCGCCCGCCGACGCGTGGTGGACCTAACGGGAGCCCGACATCTTCATGGCCAGGCCAATCGCCGCGACCGCACCCGGGGCCGTCGTTGATCGCGCCGCGTACAACACGACACGGTTGTTCCTCGTCAGCGCGCTCGCGCTGACCACGGCGGGGATCGCCGCGTCGCTGCGCGCCAACAGCGCCGCCGACATCCAGCGCATCTTCCTCGACCCCATCGACAAGGCGCATTCGGCCGAGATGATCGGCGCCATCCTCGGCATCCCGTTCCTCGGCTTCGCGTTCACCATCGCCATCGGCAGCCCGCTGCTCGACGTGATCGGGATGGCGCTGCTGCTGCCGCTGTCCGGCCTGCTGCTCGCCGCCGGCAACCTGATCATGGTCTTCGCCGGCAGCCTGGCGACGGGCCGCGGCGTCTACACCGTGCTGTGGCTGGGCGCGCTCGTGCTCGGCATCGGCTGGGGCCTCGTGGAAACCGTGATCAACCCGCTGATGACGAGCCTCTACCCGCGCGACAAGGCGGCGCGTCTCAACGCCGTGCACGCCTGGTGGCCCGGCGGGCTGGTGATCGGCGGCCTGCTGGGCGTGGCGATGTCCGCCGCCGGCCTGGGATGGGAGGCGAAGCTCGCCTTCATTGCCATCCCCGGCATTCTCGTCGCCATCCTCTGCATCGGCGTCAAGTTTCCGCCCACCGAACGCGCGGCGGCCGGTGTCTCGATGGGACAGATGTTCCGCGAGCTCGCGAACCCGCTCTTCATCGTGCTGTTCCTGTCGATGTTCCTCACGGCCGCCTCCGAGCTCGCGCCGGGGCAGTGGGTGGACTTCGCGCTGAGCCGCACGGTTCACATGCCGGGCATCCTGCTGCTCGTCTACGTCAGCGCGCTGATGTTCGTCGCGCGGCACTTCGCCGGACCGCTGGTCGAGAAACTCTCGTCCATCGGGCTGCTCTGGGTGTCGTGCCTGATGGCGTCTCTCGGCCTGGTGGCGCTGAGCGTGGCGAACTCGCCCGTGACCGGCCTGCTGGCGGCGACGTTGTGGGGCGCCGGCGTCTGCTACATGTGGCCGACGATGCTCGCCACCGCATCGGAGCGCTTCCCGCGCGGCGGCGCGCTGCTGATGGGTCTGATGGGCACGGCAGGCACGCTCTCGATTCAGTTCGTGCTGCCGATCATGGGCGCCATTTACGACCGCACGAAGATTGCCGCCGCGGGCGGCGAGGCCGCCTTCAACGCGCTCCCGCCGGCGAGCGAACAGCTGAACTCGGTCTTGAGCATCGCGGCGCAGACGTCATTCCGCGCCGTCGCGATCCTTCCCGCCATCCTGCTCCTGGTCTTCGGCGCGGTATGGCTGCGCGACCGTGCGAAGGGCGGGTTCGTCGCGGAGCAATTGTCCAGGGACTGATCATGAACAGAGTGTTGTGCGCCGCGACGGCGGCGCTGCTTGCATGCCCTGCGTTCGGGACCTCCGGCCACGCCCAGGTGTCCCGCGCCGCCGCGTCCGCGCCGGCGCGTGATATTTCCGGCTTCTGGGTGTTGTCGTTCGACAGCCGCAAGGTGCCGCCGGCGAAGCTGCTGCCGCGCGTCACCAGGGCGATGCTCGACCTGCACGCGCGCCGCGACGCGCACGCGATACGGTGGTGCAACCTGCTCGGCACGCCGTACGTGATGGACGCCGGCAGCCCGATCGACATCCGGCAGGGACCGACCACCATCGTGATTGCGCCGGAGAACAATCCGGCGCCGCGCTACCTCTACCTGAACCGCAAGCATGTGGGTTCCGACGTTTACGACGCGACCACCAACGGCGACTCGATTGCCAACTGGGAGGGCGACACGCTCGTCGTGGACACGATCGGGTTCCACGCCACCCGCGGCATTACGTCGATCCCGGGCGGCGGTTTCAAGACCGACAAGTCGCACCTGGTCGAGCGCTACCGCCTGCTCGAGAACGGCGAGGTGTTGTCGGTGGCGTTCACCTGGACCGATCCGACGGTGTTCGCGGCGCCGCACACCTACGAGTTCCGCTATCGCCGGCTGCCGGCGACGTACGAGCCGGTGGCCAGCTGGCCGTGCGACCCCTACAACGAGACGCGCGCGCAGTTTCTCGGCGACCCGGCGCCGTTCAGCGAATCGGTGAAGCGATGAGGCCGGCCACTCACGCGAGGGACGACATGAAGGTTGATCACCGCGGCGCCCGCAGGGCGGTCGCACTGGCGGGCGCGGCGATCGTCGCGCTGGCGGTGGGTGCCGCCGTCGGCTTGACGGCGCAGACGAAACCGCAATCGCTCAACGGCATCGAGCGCCTCGAGGGCGACTGGGTTCGCATCGACCCGAACGGCTCCGGCGATTTCGGCGGCCTGACGTCGAAGTTCACGCCCGCCACCCTCACGCCGGAGGGAACCGCCGCCGCGGAATCGATGCGCAGGGTGCAGGCGGCGCCGCGCGGACCCGCGTACACGGACGAGAAGCCGCACGACCCGGGGCAGCCCTACATCGTCGTCGCGCGCCCGTGCGGGGCGGGACCGTTCGGCGGGGGGGCGCTCGGCATCAATCCCGATTCGGGCGCGATTCACTTCGTCATCGGCAAGGGCGAGATCGTCCTCGCCCCGGAACGCGGCGGCATCCGGCACATCTACATGGACGGCCGCAAGCACCCGGACGTGAGCCGCTGGACGCCGACGGGCAGCGGTCACTCGGTCGGTCACGCCGAGAATGGCGAGCTCGTCGTCGACACGATGGGCATCTCCCCGGGCGGGGTCACGGCTGGCGGCTGGCGCACACCGGAGACGCATCTCACCGAACGCTTCGTCGTGTCACCCGACGGCGAGCACCTGACGATCAAGTACCGCTGGGAGGATCCGAAGGTGTATCAGAAGCCGCACGAGTACCAGTACGAGCTCGAGCGGCTGCCGGCCGGTTCGTACGCCTTCGAGGAATGGTGCGACGCGAGCGACCCGATCGAGCAGCAGTCGATTACGCCGCCGCCTCAATAACCAGGAAGGGTGCGGCGGCGATCAGCGGTGCGGCACCGCGGGCGCCGTGCTCGACCGGATCGTCAGGATGTGCGGCAGCGTGACCGGTTCGGGCGCCACCGCCGGATCCCTCAGGATCTGCATCAGCAGGCGAACCGTTCCTTCCCCGATCTCGCGCATCGGCTGCGCAATCGTCGTCAGCGGCGGGACCATGCAGGCCGCGTAGCGGATGTCGTCGAAGCCGACGACGGACAAGTCGGCGGGAATGCGAATCCCTTCGCGGTGAGCGGTCATATACACGCCCATCGCCATCTCGTCGTTGAAGCAGAAGATCGCCGTGGGCGGCTCGCGCCGCGCGAGCAGCCGTGACGCGGCGACGGCGCCCGATTCGATCGAGAAGTCGCCGTTCATCACCACGAAGTCGCGCTCGGCCCCCTGCTTCTTCGCCTGCGACGTCGCCCCTTCGAGCCGGTCGCGGCTGAGTGGGCTGACGAGCGGGCCGGTCACGATCCCGATGCGCCGGTGCCCCAGGCTGTAGAGATGCGCCATCGCTTCCGCCGATGCCTTGGCATTGTCGATGTGGACGCTCGGAAGCCCCAGTCGCGGACTGAATTCGCAGCCGTTGACGACCGGCGCGCAGCGCGGGGCGACGCTCTTCATGAGCGAGGCGGCCTCCTTGGGCAGCCGATGGCCGAGGAAGATCAGGCCGTCGGCTTCCTTGCGCTTGAGCATTTCGGCGTAGCGCTCTTCCCGCTCCTCCTCGTGCTGCGTGTCGCCGACGAGCACGTTGTACCCCTCGCGCTGCGCCGCGTCCTCGATGCCCTTGAGGATCAGCGAGAAAAAAGGGTTCGCGATGTCGGGCACCGTGACGATCAGCTTGCCGGTGCGCAGCGTGCGCAGGCTCTTGGAAATCGCGTTGGGGGTGAAGCCCAGGCGCTCGACCGCCTGCATGACGCGCCGTCGCGTGCTCGGCGCGACGACGTCGGGACGGCTCAGGACGCGCGAAACGGTGGCCGTAGACACACCGGCGCGCTTGGCGACTTCATAGATGGTTGCCACAGTTGACCTGTCTTGTTGGAAGACAGTTCATGATATCGAAAAGGGCCAGCGTGGATGTGAAAGGCCCTAGAATCGCACCGCGTGCCCGTCCGTTCGCGCCTGGCCGCGCTCGCCGCGTTCGCTCTGCTCTCGGCCCGCCCTCCGCTGCTCGGACAGGGATCCGGCTGGTTCGGGACCTGGAGACTCGACCTGCAGAAGTCGGTCTACATGCCGGGCCCGCCGCCGTACGCCCGCGCGACGATGAAGGTGGAGCCGCTCGACGCCGGCCGCGTGCGGTTCTCGTACGACTTCGTCTATCCGCGCGGCGGCGTGCAGCACCTCGAGTGGGACGGCCGTTTCGACGGCCACGACTACATGGTCCAGGGAGCCGACGAATACGTCACCTACGCCTACCGCCAGACGGGCGACCGCACGTACGACATCGTGGCGAAGCTCGATGGACGGATGACGGCTGTGGCGAAGGTAACGATCGCCGCGGACGGCCGCACGCTGACGACGAGCACGAGGAGCAGGAGTGCACGTGGGGACGAGATCGCCAACACCACGGTCTACGAGAAAGCCGCCGACGCGTCTGTTCGGTGAGAAGCGAGGACGAGGGGAGACTCGATTCGCCGTGTGGCGGCCCGAACGTTCCGGGCATCGCGCTCTCACGCTGGTGAGGGCTGCGTGCTCACGTCAATTCGTGTAATAGCCCTCCCAGCGATTGGTGCTCCGGTTGTAGCCGTACCCGACGACGTGGAGTCCGTCAGCAGAGACGGCATTGGCGTACACGAGGTACGAGCCGCTGCCGAGAGAATAAGTCGTGGAAAGATTTTGCATCCCTGTCGACGCGGTCCAGCGAAACGCACGTCGTGCGCCGCCGCTGGTCGAGGCATCTCCGACCACGACTGATCCGTTGGCGGAGACGTCGTACGCGGCACTCCCGTAGCCGCCCAGCGTGCCGAGATCCTGCATGCCGCCGGCACTAGTCCAGCGAAAGGCGTTGCCCGTGGAGGACGTGCCGACGACAACCGTCCCGTCCGCCGACACACTGTACGCCGAGCTCTCACCGCCGCCCGGGCCGCCGAGATATACCATCCCGGTCGCCGCGGTCCAGCGAAAGGCGTGATAGAGGCCGTTGGGGTCGGAAGCCCTTCCGACGACAACCGACCCGTCGCCGGACACGCCGAACGCCCCGCTGTCGTAGCCTCCGAAGGTGCCGAGATCCTGCATGCCGGACGCCGCGGTCCAGCGGAACGCATGCGTGCTGCTGGCGGCGGTGTACGACTGTCCGACCACGACCAGGCCGTTGGCGGAAATGTCCGCCGCGACGGCATAGGGACCTCCGAGCGTGCCGAGGTCTTTCAGGCCGCCGCCAGCCGTCCACCGGAACGCACGCTGCTCAAAGCTCGCGTTCCACGCCTCGCCGACGACGATCGAGCCGTCGCCGGAGACACCATACGCGGCGGCATACGCGTATCCGAAGTCACCGAGGTCCTGCATGCCGGTCGCCGCCGTCCATCGAAACGCGCGATAGTACCCGCTGGCGTTCGACGCGTAGCCGACGAGCACCGAACCGTTCGACGACGCTTCATACGCCTGGCTCGAGCTGCCGAACGACCCGATCCATTTCACGCCCGTAGTGCTCGACGTGCTCCCGCCACCGCTGGCGCTGAGGAGAGGGTTGACGGTGCCATCCCCGATGGCGAGAACGATCAGTACTGCCGCCCAGGGAAGAATCTTTTTCATCACGGTGACCCTCCTGGTTGCCTGGTATCCGGTGTGAACACTTGAAGCGACTTTGGGAGGAAGGGGAGCAGGACGGTCGGCGGAATCTTCGATTCGAGCGGTCAGCTGGACGTCTTACAGGGTGACGGGCTCCACCTGGAACCGTCAGGCTCCTTCTTGAAGTGCGAGCTGGTGACGAAGTCCGTGTTCAGGTACTTCGGATCGGTCACCATCGTCGTGACCGCGAGCCACTCGTCACCGTTCGGCGCGGCGAAGCGATCGAAGTACTCGGTGACGAGGGCGTCTTCGCTGTAGGGCACGCCGTTCTTGCGGAGCCAGCCGCCGCTCAGGCGCGTCGTCACGACTTTCAGGTTCGACCCCGGGACCGGTCCCGTCTGCGCCTCCGCGCCGCGGCCACCGCGGCCTGCACCGCCGGCCCGCGCCGCCCGCTCCCATTCGGCGAGCGAGAAGCCCTGCAGCGATCGCGTGGCCGGCGCCGGCCGCGCCTTGTCGAACAGCAGCCGCCGCGTCTGCTGGCCCGCGTCGGTGTCGATCTTCAGGACCGTGTCGGACTCCCACGTGATGTGCAGCCGTGTCGGCATGCGCATGAGCGCCGCCGCGCCGTACGCCTCGCAGCGTCCGTCCTTCGAGACGTCCCACGTGTCGGCGGCTTTGCGTCCGGCGTCGTTGAGGGGCACGCTCGAGTAGTCGCCCTTGGGCGGCGTCACCATCCGCCAGCGCCAGTCTTCGTTGACGATCGAGACCCAGTAGCCGGTGAGATCGATGGGCGCCGCCGCACGCGCCGTCGGCGGCGGCTGCGGCGCCGGCGGCGTCTGGCCGCCGCGCGCCTGCGCGAGGATGTGCGGTTGGCTGATGGCGGCGGCCGCCGCGAATGCTACGACTGCGGTCAGTCTCATCGTGTCACCGGTTCTGGCTCGTCTTCTTCGCCGGCTCGCTCAGGCTGCGGTAGATCGCCTCCACGAAGTTGTCCGTCGTCCAGAAACCGCTGCTGGCGCCGTAACGCCCCTCGTAGTCGCGAAGGAGCCGCGCCGCCTTGACCTGCTCGAGCGTCATCCCCTTCTTGATCGCGTCGAGGAAGCGGTCCCTGATGATCGTGCTCATGTCGCGGTACTCGACCACGTCGGCTTCGTCGGCCAGCCGGCCGTGCCCGGGAATCACGTAGGTGCCGGCCTCCTGCTTCTCCGCCGGCACCGTGATGTCGATGATGCGGTTCAACGCGTCGATCACCCCTTGAAAGCTGCCGCCCTGGGCGACCTGCACGATCGGGAACGTCGTGTTCATGTAGACGTCGCCGGCGACGATCACGTCCGACCGGCGGAAGTGGACGATGACGTCGCCGTCGGTGTGCGCGGCGGGCTGGTGCAGGATCTGGACGGCCTCGCCGTTGAAGTAGAGATCCTTGGAGTCGGTGAAGAAGGTGTCGGTCGGCATCGCGATGAACGGCGGCGCCGGCTTCAGGTCGTTCATCATGCGGAGCTGGGCGTTCTCGTGCGCCAGCACGTTCGCCTGGTTCGCCGCGTCCTGGCCCACCTGCGCCGCGAAATTGCCGGCGACGATCGACTGGCCGGCCCTGGCGACCTTGGCGTTGCCGCCGGTGTGATCGGCGTGGAAGTGCGTGTTGATGATGTAGCGGATCGGCTTGTCGCCGGCGATGCGCTTCACCTCCGCGAGAAAACGGTCGGCCAGCGGCTCCACCATCGTGTCCACGACGAGCACGCCGTCGTTGCCGATCGAGACGGCCGCGTTGAACGGGCCGCCGACGATCATCCACACGTTACCCTGGACGTGCAGCGAGTGGATCTCGATGTTGGAGAAATCGGGTGCCGCGCCCGTCTGCGCACGCACGGACGTGGCAGTGAAGACGGCGGCGACAAGAGCGCCCGCGGCGGCCACTCTGGTCACGGCGCCGCCGCCTTCTTGGCGAACTCCGGCAGCGCCGTCGCGGCCCCGCCTCTGACGCCTTCGACGGCGAGGTGGTGCTTCGCGGCGAACTCCTCGGACGCCTGGTTCGTCCCGGGCAGGTGACTCGGCACCACGCCTTTCTCGCGCACCACTTCATCGACCGACTCGCACGGGTACGGATCGACGACGCCGTTGGTCGTCAGCCGGAATCCGTTGGTCTTGATGAGCGGCTCCGTCAGGTAGACGGGATCCGAAATCATGTAGACGTGCGTCAGCAGATCGCCATGGCGGATGAAGCGTTCCTCCATCGTCGCGCGGTCGCTCAACGCCAGCCCGTTGCGCCGCATCCAGCCGGTCTTGAGGTGCGTGGTGTCGACGACGAGCACGGGTCCCTCCCAGTGTCCGGTGGAGAAGCCCTGCCAGGTGTGCGCGGCGTAGTCCGGCGGATGCGGACGGCCGTCCATCCAGATCTCGCGCTTCTGCTCCATCCACTGAATCTGCGTGTTGATCTTGATCAGCCGCTGCGTGGCATCGTCGAAGTCGGGGGCGATGCGGAGGTTGCCGACGCCGCGGAAGCCGTAGGTGGAGGGGTGCGGCTTGCACTGGTGTTCCGGCAGCGTGAGCAGCGACGCGTCCCACGTGTCGGCCTTCATGCGCGCCGCGTCGTTGATGGGCAGGCCCGCGTAGTCGCCGACGTCAGGACCGGGCACCCGCTCGGGTTGATCCTCGTGAAAGATGGGCGCCCAGACGCCGCCCAGATCGATCTGCGCGAAGGCACGGCTGGGCGTGCCGAGCGCGGCCAACAGGATCGTCGCGACGACTATTCGTGGTGCGATTGTCATACCGTCTCCCGTGCTCGCACTGCGTCGCAAGGGCCGACCTGAAGGTCGGCCCCTACGTCCGTAGAGGTCCGTAGAGGCGGACCTTTAGGTCCGCCTGCCATCAGAAATCGAACTGGATGCTGAACTTCGCCAGCCGCGCGTTGAGGATCTCCGTCGGGCGCATCCAGGCGGCGAAGTTCTGGTTCACGTTGACCAGCGCATCCGTGTTCAACGCATTGTAGATGTCGAGGCTGACGATCGAGCGGCTTTTTCCGGCGCGCAGGATCTTGCCGAACCGAAGGTCGAGCTCGTTGCGCCGGTCGACGAAGACGCTGTTCGGCGACAGGAGGCCGACGGTCACGTTCGCCGCCCCGCCGGCAAGCGGCCGGCCGAGCGTCGAGTTCGCGGCGAGGAACTGGTTGTTGGCCGCGAACGCCGCGTTGATCTCGTTGCCCGGCGTGCTGCGGAACGTCCCCGCCACCTGCACCTCGATCCGCGGCACGGTGTAGACACCGTACATCTTCGCCTGTGTCAGCATCGGCGACGCCCGATGGCAATACTGCGCTGGCCGCCACATGGCCGGCGTGTTCGGCGTCTGCGACGCCTGGGCGCCTGTCATGTTCAGCATCTCGGGCAGCTTGGCCACGATCTCGCAGTTGTCCTCGAGCGTCCGTCCGGAGCTGAGCCCGCCCTGGAACATCAGGCCGTTCTGGAGGCGGGCGCTCAGGTTGACGTCGATTCCGTCCCAGTGCTCGATCTGCTTGCCGAACTTGTCGGACAGCGTGTTGTAGTTCTGCTGCTGGCCGAACTTCTCCGGCTTCACGTCATACAACCCGGTGAGCGTGTTCGCGCCGTTGCCGGGCAGCCGCGGATCCGCTGGCACCGTGAGGTTGAACGACGTGAAGTCGTCGGGACCGACCGCCAGGTTATCCGTGACGGTGAAGTTGCCCCAGATCCGGCGGAAGTAGCCGACGTCGACCGCGAGACCGCGCCGCAGCTCCTGCTGCACGCCTGCCGAGAATTCCCAGTTCACCATGCGGTGGCCGAAACCGCGCAGCAGGTCCGGGTCGTAGAGTTCGGCGGGCCGTGTCGAGCCGAACGTGCCCGGCGATGTCGGCCCGCACTCGCCGTTGGCGGCCGGATTGATGAAGTCGCACTCGGGTGCGAAGTTCCTGTTCGCATCGTTCCAGGACCGCGTCGCCGAGTTGACGAGCGCGTTCACCGGGTTCGGGTTCGAGCCGAGCGCGTTCAGCGTCTGGCCGAGGAGGTACTTGTTGAACGTCACCTTGATCGCGGTCTTGCCGTCGCCCCGCAGGTCGTAGGCGGCGCCGGTTCGATAGGTCAGGTCGTGCCACGCCAGGTTCTTCTGCGCGGGGAACGTCAGGTTGCGCGTCGGAACGAGCGGTCCCGGTCCGACGTGCTGTTCCGGAAAACTGGTGGCGAAGTAGTCGTAGCGCAGCGCCAGGTTGACCGTGAGCTTGTCCATCGCCCACCGGTCCTGTCCGAAGAGGCCGAGGTCGTTGTCCTGATTGCTCTTCGCCGTAAACGGCGTCGCATACATCGTCACCTGATTGGGGACACCGTTGTTGAAGCGGTACTGGAACGGCTGGTAGTTGTAGGTCTCCTGCAGGAGGTAGCCGTGCGTGCGATTGAACCCCACCTTGAAGTTGTGGGTCCCCGTCACGTATGACATCGCCGCGCGGTAGGCGAAGTTCGGGACGAGCGTGTTGTTGAACCCGAGCGTGCTCGGGCCCTGGCCTATTCCGCCGACCCGGTACACCAGTCCCGTTGACTGCTCCTGCACGGAAATGAGTGACGGGATCGCGGCCGCCGCTGCCGCGTCTTCCAGCGAGCCGCGCTTCTGCAGCTGCATGTTGCCCCAGCGCTCGTAGAGGTGGAGTGCGACCGCTTCGAGCAGCAACCGGTTGGTCACCGGCGAGGTCCACTCCAGGTGTTCCTGCCGGAGGCGGGGGAAACGCCGGTCGTAGCCGGCCTCGGGTGCTCGCGTCGCGCTGACGAAGTTCGGGCACTGACACCACCGGTCGACTTTGTACGTGCCGGCAATCTTGTTCCGTGGCGTCGCCTGCCACGTCATACGCAGGCTGTTGTTGAACGAGCGTCCCTTGTTGAGACCGCGCTGGCTCGTATCGGGCTCGTAGAGCCATTTCGTCGGGTCGAACGCGTTCTTGTTCACGAAGACGGGGGCGTAGTTCTCGACCTCGTTGTAGCGCGTCGAGAACCAGAACCAGACGCGATCGCGCCGCAGCGGTCCGCCGAACGATTCGTTGAGATCCCAGTTGTGTTTCACCGCGTTCGGTGTGCCGAGGCCGGCATCTTTCAGCCGCTGCGTGAAGTTGCTGCCCTGCAGGCTGCTGTTCGAGAAGGTGAAGAAACCCGAATTGGCGAACGTGTTGCCGCCGTCGCGCGGGATGAAGTTGATGCGGACGCCCCCGGTGGCCATTTCCGCCGACAGGCCGGACGAGTCAACGGTGATTTCCTGCGCCGAGCCGAGGTCCGGAATCTGCCCGCCGACGTTGCCGCCGGCCTGCAGCGTCATCGTGTTGATGCCGTTGAGCGTGACGCGCTGATCGACGGCGCGGCTGCCGTGGATGGTCACGCTGCCGCCGGTGCCCTGGAGCTCCGATCCGCCGACGTCGTTGCCGCCGCCCTGCGTGCCCGGGATCATTCGCGCCAGCGTCAGGTAGTTCCGCGCCGTCGGCAGCGCGTCGATCATGTCCGCCGACAGCACCTGCTGCCGCGTCACGGTCTGCACGTCGACCGTCGGCGATTCGCCGGTGACGGTGACCGTTTCCTGCACGGCGCCGACGCGCAGCTCGGCGTCGACGCGCGAGACCGACGAGCCCGTCAGCTCGATCCCGTCGCGGGCGACGGTCGAAAACCCGGTGAGCGTGAACGTCACGCGGTAGATCCCGGGCCGCAGGTCGACGATCTGGAACCGGCCGTTGCCGTCCGTGACGGCGGTCCGGGTCTTCTCGATGAGTGCCGGGCTCGATGCGTCGACCGTCACGCCCGGCAGCACGCCGCCGGACGCGTCCTGCACCACGCCGGTGATCGACGCCTGGGCCGACGCCCGCGCCGGCAGCAGCAGCATCCACGAGAGCACGAACATGACCGCGATGAATCGGCGCATCTCGTCATCTCCTCCTACCCGTCTGTTCGGATCCCGGATCCCGGCCTGAGTCCCCGGCCTGAATCCCGATGAAAGACCCCCAGCGTTCTTCTAATCGGAGCCGCCGTCCTCGTCTTGCAGAAACGGGACGGCGGTGAGCAGAATCCTGTGCTAGCCGTTGCGCCGGTAGACGCCCGGGGACACGCCGGTGTGGCGGATCATCCAGTGCGAGAGGTGGCTCTGCGACGAGAAGCCGACCGACAGCGCGACGTCGATGATCGGCATCTCGGAGTTGCGCAGCAGTTCCTTCGCGCGCTCGATGCGCCGCGCGAGGACGTACTGATGCGGTGACTGGCCGACCGCGGCCTTGAACGCGCGCGCCAGGTACAACGGGCTGATCCCGACCTGTGCCGCCATCGCGTCGAGCGTCAATGGCTGGTCGAGGTTGGCCTCGATGAACTCGATCAGCTGCCGCATGCGCTGGTGCGACACGGCAGGCGCCGGCGGCAGGCTGGCCGGACGCGACTGCACCGAGTGGCTGCGCGCGAGGTGCACGGCCATCATCTGCGCCACGGTGTCGATGTAGAGGCCGTCGCGCACCGACCCCGTGCGCAGCGCGTCGGCGAGCGCGATGGCCAGCTGCTCGAGCAGCGGATCGACGATGCCGAAGCGTGGCACAATCTCGGCCGCCGCCGCGTCGCAGCCGTACAGTTCGCTCACCGCGGCCTCGTACAGCGATCGCCGCAGGTAGACCTGGAGGATCTCAGGGTGTCCGTGATGCTCCCATTCGGTGACCGTCTCGGGGGGCGTGACGCAGATGTTGCGCGGGCCGAGCAGTCCCGTCTCGCGCCGGGCGCCTTCGATCTTGCGCGTCACCTCGCACGGATGCGTGATGTGGTAGATGATGAACGGGTGATCGAGCGCCGATTCCGTCACGTGGAGCGGCGCTTCCTTGAAAATGGCGGCGTGCAGCGACCGCCAGCCGCTGTCCTGGCTGTGCGCGACGAGCTCGTTCTCGGGCCGCAGCGCGCGCCCGTGTGTTTCGACGGCCGTAAAGGGAGTCTCCGGCAGCGCCATGGCGGTGTCCCGTGGTCGGCCTCTTATACGCCGCCACGCGACTAGAGATCAATACGCCATGCATCACTTCGGGCACTTCGACGCGGCCGCGCTGGCAGGTCATCCCGTCTACGACGCGCACAGCGACGGCTACCGCCAGGCCGCGCTCGTCGATCGCGCCGCGGGGTCGGTCCACACGGGCCTCGCCATCGCCGAGCTTGCGCCCGGCGGCACGCTCGCGCCGCACGTCCACTCGTACGAGGAAAGCTTCTACGTGCTGAGCGGCGAGGCGATTCTCCGCGTCAACGATCAGGTCTACCGCGTCGGTCCCGGCGATCTCGGCGCGCTCAAGGTCGGCACGGTGCACGCGTGGCGCGCGGCCGGCCCGGCCGCGGTGCGCTGGCTGCAGATGGCCGCGCCGCAGCCGAAGCCACCCGGCGCCGAGCGCGATACGTTCTTCCTCCAGAACGCCTCCGTACCCGGCGACGCGCCGCGTCTCGATCTCAGCCGGCTCGACGGCAACCTGCTTGGCCACTTCGACGTGGGACAGATTCCGCCCGGCGACGAAGGGCGTATCGAGGCGGGCGGCCTCAAGGGCGTCTTCCTGAAGTGGCTCATCGACGAGAAGCTCGGCGCGCGCCACCATCGCCTGCTCTTCATCGAGTACCTGCCCGGCGTCTCGATCGGCCTGCACGACCACACGTACGAAGAGGCATACTTCATCCTCAGCGGCGAGGTCGAGGCGACGATGGATGGCGCGCGGTACCGGGCGAAGGCCGGCGACGTCCTCTGGACCGGGGTCGGGTGCGTGCACGCGTTCGCCAACACGGGCCGCGAGCCGGTCCGCTGGCTCGAGACGTTCTCCCCGCAGCCGCCGCAGGAGAACGTGTTTCGGTTCATGGCCGAGTGGGAGCAGCGCGCCAGGGAACTGGAGGGATCATGACCGACGCACGCACGAGCCCGTTCACCGGCGCCGAATACCTCGAGAGCATCCGCGACGGCCGCGAGATCTGGATCTACGGCGAGCGCGTCAAGGATGTGACGACGCATCCCGCGTTCCGGAACACCGTGCGCATGATCGCCCGGCTCTACGACGCGCTGCACGATCCCGCGCGCAAGGACACGCTCACCATCCCGACCGATACGGGCAGCGGCGGCTACACGCACCGGTTCTACCGCGCGACGCGCAACGTCGAGGAGCTCGTTGCCGCGCGCGACGCCATCGCCGAATGGGCGCGCGTCAGCTACGGCTGGATCGGCCGCAGTCCCGACTACAAGGCCGCCTTTCTCGCCACGCTCGGCGCCAATTCCGCCTTCTACACGCCCTACGACGAGAACGCCCGGCGCTGGTACAAGAAGGTGCAGGAGGAGGTGGCGTTCGTCAATCACGCCATCGTCAACCCGCCCGTCGATCGCGATCGGCCGCTCGACGAGGTGAAGGACGTGTACATGCACGTCGAGGAGGAGACCGACGCCGGCCTGATCGTGAGCGGCGCCAAGGTCGTCGCCACGACGTCGAGCCTGACGCACTACAACTTCATCGCCAACAACGGCGCGCTGCCGATCAAGACCAAGCCGTTCGCCTTCGTCTGCATCGTCCCGACGAACGCGCGCGGGGTGAAGCTGTTCTGCCGGCCGTCGTACGAGATGACGGCCGCCGTCATGGGCTCGCCGTTCGACTACCCGCTCTCGAGCCGGATGGACGAGAACGACTCGATTCTCGTCTTCGACAAGGTGTTCATCCCCTACGAGAACGTCTTCGCCTACGGCGACATCGACAAGGTCAACAACTTCTTCCCGCGCTCCGGGTTCCTGCCGCGCTTCATGTTCCAGGGATGTACGCGCCTGGCGGTGAAGCTCGATTTCCTCGCCGGGCTGCTGCTGAAGGCCGTGGACGCGACGGGCGTCAAGGACTTCCGCGGCGTGCAGGCGCAGGTCGGCGAGGTGCTCGCCTGGCGGAACCTGTTCTGGGGGCTGACGGACGCGATGGCGCGCACGACCATCCCGTGGACCGACGGCTACGTGCTGCCCAACCTCGATTACGGCCTGGCGTACCGCGTCATGTCGAGCATGGCCTACCCGAAGATCAAGGAGATCATCCAGAACACGCTGGCGAGCGCGCTCATCTACCTGCCGTCGAGCAGCCTCGACCTGAAGGTGCCGGAGCTGCGCCCGTATCTCGATCAGTTCGTGCGCGGCTCGAACAACTACAGCGCCGAGCAGCGCATCAAGCTGATGAAGCTGCTGTGGGACGCGATCGGCACCGAGTTCGGCGGCCGGCACGAGCTCTACGAACGCAACTACTTCGGCAACCACGAGAGCATCCGGTTCGAGACGCTGATGGTGTCGGACCTGACGGGGGCGAGCGCGAAGTACAAGGGGTTCGCCGAGCAGTGCATGGCCGAGTACGATGTCAACGGGTGGACGGTGCCCGACCTGATCAACCCCGACGACGTCAGCGTCGTGCTGAAAAAACGAGGTGTCGGGGCAGGGACGTGATCGAAACAGCCATGATCGATCCGCGCGCCTTCCGCCAGACCGTCGGGCAGTTCGCCACGGGCGTGACGATCATCACGACCGCGGCCGAGGGCGCGATCCGCGCGCTGACGGTCAACTCGTTCACCGCCGTGTCGCTCGATCCGCCGCTCGTCCTGTTCTGCGTGGGGAAGGGGACGAAGACCGGCCAGGCGGTCCACACGATGCAGGGGTTTGCGGTGAACATCCTCCGGCAGGAGCAGCACGATCTGTCCACCTATTTCGCCGGAGGCTGGACGCATCCGCTGCCGCCGGCGTTTACGTTCCTCGACTGGGATGGCGGTCCGCGGCTCGAGGGGTGCGCGTCGTCCGTCGGCTGCTCGACGCACGCGATCCACGAGGGGGGAGACCATTGGATCGTGGTCGGGAAAGTGGTGGCGCTGCACCGGACGGCGTGCACGTCGCCGCTGATCTTTCACGGCAGCCGCTACGCGAACCTCGGGAACACGTTCGAAAGCGAAATCCTGGTATCCGGTTTCTGATTCACAAGGAGAGGATCGATGAAGGGCAGACTCCTCGTTGTGCTGACGATTGCCGTCGTCGGAGCCGGCATGACCGCCCGCGCACATCATTCGTTTGCCGCGACCTATCACGAGGATCGGACCGTCAAGATCGAAGGGAAGCTCGTGCAGTTCCTCTTCCGCAACCCGCATTCGTTCGTCCACGTCGAGGCGCCGGACGACAGTGGCGAGATGCAGCGGTGGGCGGTCGAGTGGGGCGGCGTCGGCCAGCTGGCCGGACAGGGCATCACCCGCGAGACGCTCAAGGCAGGCGATGTCGTCGTCATCACCGGCAACCCGGGACGCAATCCCGCCGACCATCGCATGCGGATGGTGACGCTGCGGCGGCCGTCCGACGGGTTCACGTGGGGACAGCAACCGGGGCAGGTCGTGGACTGACGCGCCTGCGCAGCAGGAGACGAGCAACATGAAACGCCGACTCACCTCGTCTTGCGTGTCGCTGGCCGCCTGTCTCGTGCTGGCGAGCGGCGTGGCCGCGCAGGACCTCGCCATCACCAACGCGCGGATCATCGTCGGCAGCGGCCAGGTGATCGACTCGGGGACGATCGTCGTTCGCGACGGGAAGATCGCCACGGTGACCGGCGGCCCGGTGCAGCTCCCGAAAGGCCTGCAGGTGATCGACGCGAAGGGCATGAGCGCCATGCCCGGGTTCATCGACGGTCACAAGCACCTCGCCGACGGGCCGACGGGGAAGGCGTGGATGCAGTCGCTGCTCGAAGCCGGCTACACCACGGTCCTCATCGGCGGCGGACCGGCCGACGCGAACCTTGCCCTCGCGAAGAAGATCGAGTCGGGCGAGTACAACGGGCCGCGGGCCATTCCCTCCGGAGCGGTGGTGCTGCGGCAGACACCTGCCGAGGCACGCGCCGCTGTGCAGGCCCTCGCGAAGATGGGCATCAAGCACACCGGCGAAATCGCGCTGACGCCCGAGCCGGCGCCGCCGCAGGCGGAGATCGAAACGCTGAAGGCGATTGTCGACGAGGCGAAGAAGGTCGGCATCCAGGTGAACGTGCACGCGGTCAGCAGCCCCGCGATGGTCGCCGCGATCGACGCGGGCGTGACGCGCCTGGTGCACCTGCCGAACAAGGACTGGACCAGTTACGAGCAGGCCGATGCGGTGGCGAAGGCGGGGGCGATCGTCGCCGGCCTCATCGCCTTCGGCGCGCCGAACGTCGACACGCTCTCGCAGGGGGCGGCGCCCGTGCAGTGGCCGAAGGACAACACGCCGCGCTTCCGCGACGGCAGGCCGTGGCCCGAGTCGATTGCCGGCGCGAACCGCGACGCGAAGGGGCGCGCGACCGGCACCGAGGGCGGCTATACCATCGTCAACGCCAGGCGCATCTGGGACGCGGACCCGAATCACACGACCATCTCCTACTCGACGGACCAGAACGCCGACGACCTCGTCGTGCTCGAGCACGAGCTGAAGTCGTTCAGCATCGTCTTCTCGATGGCCGACATTCACCGCATCATCGGGCCGAACGCCGCGCGCTTCGTCGGCATGGCCGATCAGATCGGCACGCTCGAAGCCGGCAAGCTCGCCGACATCATCCTGCTCGACGGCGACGCGACGAAGAACATCTACGAGATGCTGAAGACGAAGGTGGTGCTGAAGCAGGGAAAGATCGTCGTCGACAAGCGGCCGCCGCCGCCGGCGGTGACGACGGGACGCCCGGCGCGCTCGACCCGCTAGATCTCCCGGGGGCGCGGACGAGGTCGCCCGACCTCGGACTATGCTGAACCGTGTCCCGCTACCGGTTCGGCGACTTCACGCTCTCGCCGCGGCGGCGCCTTCTGACCTGCCGCGGCGAGGAGCGGCCGCTCATCCCGCGCTATTTCGACCTGCTGGTGTTCCTCGTCGAGCGGCGGCACGAGGCCGTCCACCGTCGCGACATCTTCGACCGCGTCTGGAACGACGTCATCGTCTCCGACAGCGCGCTCAGCCAGGCGATCCGCACCATCCGCCGCACGCTCGGCGACGACCCGCGCGAGCCGCGCTTCATTCGCACCGTGTCGCGCCACGGATACCGCTTCGTGTTTCCCGAGGTCGTCGAGGAAGAAGACGACAGCGCGTCACCGCTGACGCCCTCCGCGCCTGACTCGCAGGCGGGCGCGCCCCCGGCCGCGGATCCGTTCGAGCCGCTGCTGCGGCGCGTCACCGATGTCGCCCGCAGCGTGGACGAGGAAGAAGAGCAGCGCGAAGCCGCCGAACTGCTGCACGCGCTCGGAACCGTCGAAGCGCTGCGGCGGCTGGATCGGCAGCCGCGCCATGCGTTCGCGCGCGCGCTGCTGCGCGACACGCGCTGGGACGTCGCGGGTGCGGGAGCGGTGCCGATTCTTGGCGAGCCCGCGCCCGTCGCGGTCGCGCAGGCGCTGGTCGGCCTGCGCCTTCGCCGCGCGGGACGCATCGCCGCGGCGCGCTGGGCCGGCGCGTCGATCGGCGGCGGTCTCGCCGGCGCCGTGGCCGGCACCCTCGGCGGCTTGATCTTGTCCGCCGCGCCCGGCAGCGCAGCGCCCGTCGATGTCGCCGCGGTCCTCGCGGTGATCGGCGGTGCGTGCGGTGCCGTCGGCGGGGCCGGCGTCGGCGCGGGACTCGCGGCCGCGGAAGCCATCGCACGCTCGCAGCGGACGCTGTCGCTGGTCGCCGGCGGCGCGCTCGGCGGTGGCATCGCGGGCGCCGTCGCCCAGCTGCTCGGCCGATGGAGCCTCGAGGCCCTGGTCGGACTGCGCGTGCCGACAGGCGGCACCGTCGAAGGTCTGGTCATCGGCGCCGCGGCCGGCCTGGCGTACGGCGTCGCGACCTCTCGCGCGGAAGGTGGCGTCGCCGCCCCGCGGGGTCGCCGCCGCTGGGGCGTGGCGCTGCTCGTGGCCGCCGCCTGCGGCGTGGCAGCGCTGGGCCTGTCGGTTGCCGCCCGTCCGCTCGTCGGCGGCACCCTTCACCTCATTGCACAGGCATCGTACGGCTCGCAGGTGACGCTCGCACCGATCGCTGCCCTCATCGGCGAACCCGACTTCGGCCCGGCCACGCGCGCGCTGATCGGCACGGGTGAAGGCGCGATCTTTGGCCTCGGCCTCGCGCTCGGCCTGACGCGGCGGCCCTGATCACCAACATCTCACCGAACCCTCACGGCGCGCTCAAGACTCGGACGCGCGAACCGCCGATGCTCTGTCCATGCCAACACTCGCGTCCACGCAGACCTGTGCGCACACCCGGCTCGCCATCACCAGCACCAGGCCGACCGAATTCATCGACCTGACGGCCCGCATCCAGTCGCTCGTCACCGACTCCGGCGTCGCGCTCGGCTTCGTCAATATCCAGACGCTCCACACCACCACCGCCATCGTCGTCAACGAAGGGGAGCCGCTCCTGCTGTCGGACTTCACGGCGCTGCTCGAAGAGGCGGCGCCGCGCGGCCGGCATTACCGGCACGACGACCTCATCGCGCGTACCGTCAACATCACCGCCGAAGAGCGCGTCAACGGCCACGCGCACTGCCGGGCGCTGCTGCTTCCCACCTTCGCGTGCCTGAATGTCTGCGCGGGAACGCTGATGCTCGGGATGTGGCAGCGTGTGTTCCTGGTGGAGCTCGACGGCCCTCGGGTCCGGCACATCTCGGTCCTGATGGCGGGCGAAGCGCGACGATGAACGTGAACACTCGACGCGCATCGTGGATCGTCACGAAATATGGGGAGCGCCTGCGAAACACACCGCTGGATTGGGCGTTGAAGCGGGCACGCGCGTGCGGCGTTCGCCTTGCACGAATGCGGCGCGGGACCAGAGAGAACCGCAATGCATGCCGCGCTCGCGCTCTTCGTGATGGCGTTGCCGATTGGCGCGGCTCGCGGTGCGCCTGACGCGCAGTGCGTCGACAACGAGCTGACGGTGACGGCGCAGATCCACGACTACTGGCACCTGTCACGCGAATCGCTCGCGGGCGCGAGCGACGTCGTCGCGCGCTTGTACAAGAGAATCGGCGTGCGCGTCGACTGGTACCCGACGGTGAAGAAAGACGTGCGCCGCCCGAACGCCGCCGTCGGCCGCGAGCTGTCACGCGTCCCGGTCGCGAAGCTGACGGTGATCGTGCTGACGCCCGAGATGGCCGCGCGCGTTCACCTCCAGGAGGACGTCCTCGGTTTCGCGGCGGTGCCGGAAGAGGGGATGGGTCGTATCGCGTACGTGATTTACGACCGCGTGCAGCGGATCGCCGCGGGCCATGGAGCGGACGAGGTCGGCCTGCTGGGGTCGGTGATGGCGCATGAGATCAGCCATCTGCTGCTCGGCCGCGATTCCCACGTGGACGGCGGCCTGATGAAGGACCACTGGAATCACCTCGACGTCCGGCAGCTGGCGAGCATGAAGCTGGAATTCTCGGAATCGCAGGCCGACCATATCCGCCGCACCATCGAGAGCGATTCGCAGGGGCCCACGGCGCTCGCCCGCGACGCGGCCGCGACTCCGATCGAAGCGTGCCTCGCGCGACGCGCATCAGGTTCCGCTCTCGACCCCGCACCTTAGCCCTTTCGCGTGGCATTCGCGTTGCGTTGAGGCAGCGTAGATGCTGGGTTCCCCCTCTCGGCAGTTATCTGCCTCCGAGACCGCCGCACTCGAGCGCGTGCTCACCCCGCTCGCGGAATTGGCGCATACGCCCCCGCGCGAGGTTTCCCGCGTGCTCGTCCTCAGCGACGACTCACGCCTCAAGGCGCTGCTGCGGCTTTACCTACAGAAGAGAAAGTACGTCGTCGACTACGCACCCGGGGGAGCGGCCGCCATCGCGCGCATTCGCGAGAGCGAGCCCGATGTGGTCGTGCTCGACGTGCCGACGCTCGTCCCGGGCTGTCTCGACGCGGTGAAATTCATCAGGTCCGAGCACCTCGATACGGCTGTGATCGTCGCCACGGCGGACCGCTCCGAGGACCTCGCCATCGAGGCGCTGCGCTGCGGCGCGGACGATTACCTGCGGAAGCCGTTCAAGAGCGAGGAATTCGACGCCGAGCTCGACCGGGTCGTCGAGCGGCTCATGGAGCGCCGCGAGAAAGCCGCGCAGCACCGGCAGCTCGGCGTGCAGCTGGCGCGCGCCGCGCAGATCCAGGCCGACCTGCTGCCACACGAGTCGCCGGCGATCGCCGGTTTCGAGCTGAGCGCGTGCTGCATGCCCGCGCAATGGGTCGGCGGCGACTTCTACGACTGGCAGCAGATTGCGCCGAACCTGGTGAAGCTGACGGTCGGCGACGTGATGGGCAAGGGGATGCCCGCCGCCCTGCTCATGGCGGCCGTGCGCACGGTCCTGCGCTCGGTCGCGTCGGACAACGATCCGGTCGAAGCCGTGCAATCGATGGCCGCGACGCTCGACGAGGACCTCGGACGATCGGGCGCGTTCGTGACGCTGTTCCACGCGCAGATCGATACGACGACCTCGCAATTGACATTCGTCGATGCCGGGCACGGCTACGCGCTGCTGCGGCGCGCCGACGGCACGGTGCAGTCGCTGACGCCGTGGAGCCTGCCGCTCGGGATTGTCGCCGACGAGAAGTACCAGGGCGGCACCGTGACGCTCGACCCGGGCGACGTGCTGGTGGTGTATACGGACGGTCTGAAGGAAGCGCGTCCCGATCTCTGGCCGACGCGCGAGGCGCTTGCCGCACACGTGAGCGGCAGCATGTCCGCGGCCTCGATTGTCGAAGGATTGCTCCAGAAAGCGAAGGCCGCAGGTCCGCTGACCGACGACATTACGGTCGTCGTGCTGCGGCGCGTCTAGAGACGCGCTGCGTCAGTGCATCGCGGGACGCGCAACCGCGCGCCCGACCGCTGCCTTGTCGCCACGGCGGCGCGCCGGCGCTTCACCCGATACCTGCGCGTATATCGCCGGCGCCTGGATCGCCTGCGCTGCCGCGGCCGCCTGCGCGGCTGCGGCCTGTTGCGCGGCGTCGGCGGCGGCCGCCGCTGCGGCTGCCTCGATCGCTTCCGCGTACGCCTTCTCGGTCAGCATGCCGTTGAGGAACGGCGTGAACGCCGGCTTCGCGCTCCCGTCCGCGTGCAGCAGTCCCCAGTGGCGTTCGGCTTCGCCGTGATAGTTGTTTGTGTCGAACGCCGGGTCGTCGGCGAGCATCCGCCAGATCATCCCCTGCACGCCGGCGGCACGGAATTCGTCCATGCGCGCGAACACGTCGCGGACCACGGTGTCCTGGTCGTTCAGGTAGGACGGCTCGGGGTATGACGAGAACGCGAAATCGGTGATGAACGTCGGCTTGCCGAACGTCTGCTGATTGTAGAGGGCGCCCTGCAGCAGCATGTCCGCGCCGGAGAGGTAGGTCGTGGCATCGCGAACGGAGGACCGGAGAATCTGCGTTCCGAGGACGTCGGCTGCCGCGACCGCGCGATCGAAATTCCGCCACTGGGAACGTCCCCAGTTGCCGAAGCCGAGCACGACCTTCAGCTGGCGCGCGTGGAAGATGGCTGCCTGATCGGCGAGGTAGCCGTCGAACGGCTCGTAGTCCTCGATCCCGTTCTTGTTGAACTCGGTCTCGGTGATCACCAGCGCGTTCGACCCCGGCCCCATGACGTTGACGATGAGGTCGGCGAGCTCGTTGGAGAGGCGTGTCCAGGCGGCCTTGTCCTTCCAGACCCCTTCATACCGATCGGTGCACCCCCGCTCGACGCACGAGGGGCTGATGTCATCGCCCCAGTACCACCACTGCACGACCGGCACGACGCCGGCGTCCTTTGCGGCGCGCAGCTGGCGCTCGACGTCCTTCCAGCCCCACTTCTGGTTCCACGGCCCTGCCCAGGCGCTCGCGTACGCGACGGGCATCCCGAGCTGGCGCGCCCTGGGAATCGAGTCCGCGTCGAAGCCGAACTTCACCTGTGCCGATGCCGTTGCCGGCATCGTCACAGCGGCGCACACGGCGGTGAAGAGCGCAAGCCGAAGCTTGTCGCTCAGCCGGCGCCCGCCGCGTGGCGTCTGGCGGCGATCGACGCATCGCCCGCGCCGCTCGCCCGTCATGGAAAACAGAGCTATCCGCTGCTGCATTACCCTGATACTCGTTTCGTGCAGGGATGGCCCGACCGGTAGTGGTACCCGCCCTGCGAAGCGCGCTGTCGTGGAAACGGCCGTGTCAGCCGTTGCCAGCGTAGCAGGCTCGAGCTGGCGGCGCGAGCTCAGCAGAAAATCTAGAAGGTGAGTTTCAACTCGACGCCGTGGCGGCCGCCGCGGGTCACGGGTGTGACTGCCGGAAATACCGCGCACATCAGGTAGAGGCCGTAGCCGCTCTCGGGCACCTCGCCGACGGCGTCGGCGGCTGCCCCCGCCCACGGAACCGCGCCGCTCGGAATGGCGAGCGACAGCGGCGCGCGCGCCGCCTCGTCGAGCACGCGGATGCAGAGCACGCGGCCGGCGACTTCGAGCTCGCAGTGAATCGGCGTCGCCGCGTCGCGCACGTTGTGCTTCAGCGCGTTGCTGATGGCTTCGACGATCGCCACCTCGAAGAGGTCGTCGTGGGCCGCGGGCACGCCGGCGCCGCGCGCCATCTCCACGAGAAAGGCCGCCGCGGGGCGCACCGCTTCGATGCGCCCGGGGACCGTCACGCTCGCCGTCAGCCGATCCGCCATCGGTCAGGGGACGCCGACTTCCCTCGTGTTCTGCGCCCGCAGGAAGTCGATCAGGATCTGCTGTTCGATGGTCCAGGCGCGCCGCTCGCGCGTGTCGTCGACCACGAACGTGTAGCCGGCGCTCGCCAGGTCCACCTGCTCGCCGCGGCGATCGACGCAGAAGCGCCCGCTGACGATCTTCTCGCTGAGCTCGGCGAAGCTCGAGACGCGCGTGTAGTCGCCGATGATGCACGCGTCGATGCGCGCGCCCGACTCGACGAAGCAGTTGCGGCCGATGACCGTTGGGCCGGTGATCACCGCCCCCGGCTCGATGCAGGTGCCGCCGCCGATGTAGAGCGGTCCCTGCAGAGCGGTGTGCTCGAAATCGACGCCGACGTTGAGGCCTTCCCAGATGTTCGGCATCCGCTCGCGTCCCGGCATCTCGATCTTGAACTCCCCGCGGAGGATCATCTGCGTCGCGTGCCAGTAGTCCGCGGTGCAGCCGATGTCGATCCACGAGAACGGCAGCACGACGCCGTAGAACGGCAGCTTGAGCTCGGCCAGGCGCGGGAAGAGCTGCTTGCCGATGTCCCACACCTCGCCGGTCGGCACGTGCTCGAGGACCTCCGGCTCGAAGATGTAGATGCCGGTGTTCGCGCACGCGCTGATCGCCTCGTCCGGCGACGGCTTCTCCTGGAACCGCAGGATGCGGCCGTCCGGCGCCGTCTCGACGACGCCGTACTTGCTCACCTGCTCGCGCGGCACGTCCTTGAGGACGATCGTCGCCAGCGCGTTGTTGCGGCGGTGGATCTCGAGCGCGCGCGTGAGGTCAAGGTCGATCAGCGCGTCGCCGCAGAGGACGAGGAAGGTGTCGTCGAAGAAGCCGGAGAACTCCTGAATCTTCTTCAACCCGCCCGCGGAGCCGAGCCCTTCGGGCACGACCGTGCCGTCGTGGCAGTAGCCCTCGAAGCTGTAGCCGATCTGCACGCCGAAGCGCGACCCCTCGCGGAAGTAGCTCTCGATCTCCGACGCGAGGTAGGCGGTCGTGATCACGATCTCGTCGAACCGGTGCTGCCGCAGCAGGTCGATGAGGAACTCGATCACCGGCTTGTTGACGATGGGGATCATCGGCTTGGGGATGGTCTCGGTGATCGGGCGCACGCGTGTGCCCTGGCCGCCGGCGAGGATGACGGCCTTCATCGCGTCGCGCGCTCGGCGGCGTGGCTGTGCGGGCCGCGCTGCGCGTGCACCAGCACCGGCTCGCCGAAGCGCTGCACCAGCGCCGCGGTCAGGATCACCGCCGAGGTGTTGATGTTCTGCGTCGCCGTCGACGCGCCGTCGGCTTCGTAGACGCCCGACGACCATCCACCGGCATCCTGCGCGGCGCGCAGCTCCGCGAGCGCGGTCCTGCTGTACTGCGTCGGCATCAGCGCATGCAGCGCGAACGCCGACTTCGCGCTCACCCAGCGCGGCCCGTCCACCGCCGCCCGCCGATCCTGCACGTCGATGCCGAACTGCTTCCCGTTCGAGTAGACGCAGTAGTAGTAGAAGTAGTGGGGCGGCGCCGCGACCGAGTCCTCGCCGACGATGGTCACCCGACCCGTCTCGCGGTAGCGCGTCTCCTGCGCGAGGAGCATCCGCCGCGCGAGGCTTTCCACCTCGCGATTCCAGCCGAGCTCGAGCCCCATCAGCAGGAACGGCTCGGTCGTCAGGCGATCCCAGCGCCGCAGGTCGGCGACCAGCGTCTGTCCCGCGACCGCAATCGGGGTCGCGTTGGCCATCACGTCGAGCGCCTTCTCCGCGCGATGCCCCCAGAGCGCGAACCCCTCGGCGGCGTACTGCTCGTAGCCGATGCGGCCCTCCGGGTACTCGACGGCGCGCCCGTGCAGGTCGAGGTTGTCGCCCCAGATGTATCCGTCTTTCACGAGGCGCGCGAAGTTGAGCCTCCGGGCAACGGCCGACGCCTCGCGCGCGAGCGCGGGCTCGGTGGAGACGATGCGAAGCCAGACCAGCAGCCGGCCGAGGTCGGTGGCCGACCAGCCGACGAGCCGGTCGTCGCCGCGCTGCCATCGCACCATCGCGGCGGTCCGCGTGTCGTAGCTGCGTCCGAAGACCTCGTTGTCGTACAGCTTCATGGTCGCGAGCGTCCGCAGCATCGGCCGCATGCGTGCCATGTACGCCTGGTCATCGATGAGCCCGAGCGCGTGCGCGCAGTAGGTCGCGGCCAGCATGCTGCCGATGTCCCACATCGTCGCGTAGGCATACTCGCGGACGGGGACGATGAACCCGGTCGACTGGAGGAAATGGTCCTCGGCGTACTGCCACGCCCCGCGGGCGCTCCGGTCGAACAGCGCGTCGTCTTCGGTCCGGCGGAGCCGCTGGTGCTCGAGCGTCCAGAGTTGCCGCTGTGCGGCGTCACGCTCGGCCTCGATGCGCGCCAGCGGCGAGGTGGCGGGCGCGGTGCGCGCGCGCGGCTCGTGCGCCGAGCACGCCGCGGCGAGGCAGGCGAGCGCCACTGCCAGTCCCCGGACGATGGTCATGGCGCGCCCTGGCTGCCGGATGTCGGCGCGACGCTCGCGCCGTTGAGCAGCGTGACGACATCGGTGTGGCCGTTGACCGACGCGTAGGTGGCCGCGGTGCCGCCGCTGCGGTTGCGCGCGTTGACGTCCGCGCCGCCGTCCTTCAGCGCGCGCACGGCGGCGGTCTGACCGTTGTTGGCGGCAAACATCAACGCCGTCTGGCCCCACCCGTCGTGCGCGTTGACGTCGGCGTGCCTGGCCAGCAGCGCGCGGACGACGCCGTCGTGGCCGGCGCTGGCCGCGTGCATCAGCGGCGTCATGCCGCGATCGTCGGCGGCGTTGATGTTCGCGCCGCGCCCGAGCAGCAGGTTGACGGTGGCGACGTCGCCGAGAAATGACGCGAGCTGCAGCGCGGTCCAGGCGACGTTGGCGGTATTCGGTTTCGCGCCGGCGTCGAGCAGCAGCTTGACGACGGCCGGACGCTTGGCGCGCACCGCCAGCATCAGCGCCGAATCGTCGGTGTCGTCGGTCGGCTCCACGGACGCGCCCTTGGCCAGCAGCGTCTTCACCACGTCCACGTTGCCCGTCCACGACGCGGCCATCAACGGCGTCATGTAATGAGGTCCGGCCTGGTTCGGGTCTGCTCCGTGGTCGAGCAGCAGCCGGACAACGTCGGCGTAGCCGCCCGCCGCCGCGTTGAGCAGCGCCGTCGATCCTGTCCGGTCGGCGGAGCCGGGATGCATCCCGCTGTCGAGCAGCAGCCCCACGGCGCGCGTGTCGCCGGCCCCCGACTGGGCGACCAGCGCGTCGGTCGAGTAGGGGACGCCAATCTTCGCGAGCTCCTCGCGCGGGTCGTGGCGCGGGAAGCCGCAGCCGACTAGCAGGCTGGCCAGGCACGCGCAGCAGGCCGCTCGTTTCATCGCCCTAGCGCCCGAAAACCGGCCCTGCGGCCCCGCGTGCCGGCACGCGCGTGGTCGCGCGCGCGGCGGGCGCGGCCGACGGCGCGCGCCGTACCGTCCTGGCGTCGACCGGCGCCGGCCTCACCGTGCCCACGGTGGCGGCGGGCGCCGTCGTCGCGGTGGTGAGCAGCGCGACGACTTCCGGGTAGCCGCCGATGCGCGCGAGATCGCTGGCGGTCTGCTTGCGGTAGTCGGCATGCGCCGGGTCCGCCCCGTGCGCCAGCAGCGTGCGGACCACCTCGAGATGCCCGCGCCGCGCGGCGCCCATCAGCGAATTCCATCCCGACGGGGTGACTGCGTCCACATCCGCGCCTCTATCCAGGAGGATCTGCACCACGTCGTTCTGCCCGAGCTGAGCGGCCGCCATGAGCGCGGTCCAGCCGTCGGTGGTCGCCGCGTTCGGGTCGACGCCGCGGCTCATGAGCTCTTCGACCGACTTCCTGTCGCCGACCTCGGCCGCGGCAATCAGCGGCGTATACCCGTTGGCCGCGGTGAGCGACACGTCGGCCTTCGGCAGCAGCGCGGAGACGACGTCGCTCTTGCCGGTGGACGCGGCGGCCATCAGCGCCGTCCACCCGTTCTTGTTGAGCGCGTTCACGTCGGCGCCGGCGTCGATGAGCGCGCGCACCGCATCGACGCTGCCGGACTTGGCGGCTGCCATCAGCGCGGTGTAGCCGTCCCGGGTCGCGACGGCCGGCTGAGCCCCATGCGCGAGCAGCGACTTGACGGCTTCAGCGTGGCCGCCCTCGGCCGCCGCGTGGAGGGGGGTCCACCCACTCTCGTTGCTGTACTGCACGTCGGCGCCGTGCGCGATCAGCGCGTCGACGACCGCCGCGTGCCCTCCGGCCGAGGCGTCCATGAGCGCGGTGGCCTTCTTGTCGTTGACGGCATTGACGTTCACGCCCGCCTCGATGAACGCGTTCACCGCGTCGAGGTCGCCCTTGCCGGCGGCCTGGACGAAGCCGGCTTCCTTGGTCTGGCCGTTCTTCGTGTATTTCGCCATCGGGTCGCTGCAGCCGACGAGCGCCAGTCCGCAGGCGAGCATCAGTGCACGTGCCGTCATCGTTGCCATCAGGAATGTGCCTCCACCGCCGGCGCCCGATGCAATTGCAGGGCCCGGCTCGCGGCTCGGCGGGGATGGCTGGCTCGCGCGTTGCACCGCGACGCGTCCGATATGGTGCGCCCCCCCGCCCGTACGACGGGTCTGCTGTATGCCGGCATCGGCATCTGCCTCGTCGTCATGAGCGTCTACCTCGCCGCCCGCCTCCTGTCCCTCGACATCGGCGCGTTCACGATTCCCGGTCTGATCATGGCGTCGTGGCTGCTGACGGCCGAACTGTTCGTCGCCTTCCACGGCATGGGCTACCTGGCGAGCATCGTCAAGGCGACACGCGCGCGCGAGCGGGCGCACACGCCGATGCTGGCCCCCTACACCTCCTCGCCGGTCGCCGTGCTCGTCGCGTCGTTCAACGAATCTGAAGAGGTGCTCGAGGAGACGCTGGCGTCGGCGAGCGCGATGGATTACCCGAATTTCCAGATTTATCTCCTCGACGACTCTACGCGTGAAGAGAACCGGGCGATCGCCGCGCGTGTGGCCGCGCGGTATCGAGCTCAACTGGTCACGCGCACCAACCGTGCCGGCTACAAGGCGGGCGCCATCAACGATCTCCTGCCGTCGCTCACCCAGCCGTTCATCGCGGTGCTCGACGCGGACCAGCGGCCGATTCATTCCTGGCTGCGCGAGATCGTGCCGCAGCTCGAAGCCGATCCGACGCTCGCCTTCGTGCAGGCGCCGCAGGTCTACGTCAACCACGACGGCAAGCCGGTGGCGCTCGCCGCCTTCTTTCAGCAGGCGGTCTTTTACGAATACATCTGCGAGGGGAAGAACGCGAGCAACGCGATGTTCTGCTGCGGCAGCAACGTCGTGCTGCGCCGAGAGGCGCTGCTGTCGATCGGGACCGACGTGGAGGGCCGGCGCCATTACTTCGACGAGACCTCCATCACCGAGGACTTCGCCACCTCGCTGCGCCTGCATGCGAAAGGATGGAAGTCCCGCTACGTGAACCGCACCTACGTCGTCGGCATGGGGCCGGAGACGCTCGCCGCCTACTTCACGCAGCAGACGCGGTGGGCCATGGGCACCGTCGGCGTGTTCCGCAAGATGGTCCGGGCTTTCGTTCGCAATCCGCGCAGCCTCTCTCCGGGCCAGTGGTGGGAGTACTTCCTGTCCGGCAACTACTACTTCATCGGCTTCATGAACTTCCTCTTCATGGTGGCGTCGGTCGGGTTTCTCGTGTTCGGCATCCGTCCCGTTCATCTCAGCACGACGGTGTATCTCGCGCTCTTCATTCCCTACTTCGTCTTCTCCTTCGGCGTGTTCCTGTTCGGCATGCGCCTCCGCAACTACCCGTTCAAGGGCACGTGGATCGGCACGGCGCTCGCCTTCGGCGGCTGGTGGACGTTCATGAAAGCGTCGATTACCGCGGCGCTGACGGCGAAGCAGACCTTCAGCGTCACGCCGAAGGGAACCGGCGGAAGCGTGCCGCTCAAGGGGCTGATCCCGCAGGTGACGATGTTTGCGCTCTGCTGCCTGGCGGTGGTGTCGGGCCTGCTGCATCTCGTCTTCGACGACCAGTTCGATCTCACCTACATCGTCACCGCGAGCTGGGCCGCGTACCACGCGACGCTGACGGGGACGCTGCTGTTCTATTTCAATCGGCCGGTCGAGATTCGCCCGCGGCAACCGGTGTTCGAACCGGTTCCCGTCGCCCCGGTCGCGGCGCTACGAGGGCAGCCGTTCGACGGTCCGATGACGGAGGCAGCATGACAGCGCTCCCGGCCACCCTCGACGCGCTCGTCCGCCCGTTTCTGCCGAGCCCGACCCTCGTTCTGATCCTCACGCCGCTCGTCATCGCCTACACGGCGGCCGCGGCGGCGTTCGCCGGCTGGCTGCGCAGGGTGAAAGGGGTCGCCGCGCCGTACACGCGGAAGATCTTCCACTTCTCCATCTTCACGATGGCGGGCGCGATTCAGCTCATGGTGGGCCTGCCCGGCGTCGTGATCTTCGGCAGCGTCGTCAGCGCGGCCGTGCTCTGGGCGATCTATCGCGGCGACGCGTCCGCGTTGTACGAGGCGCTCGCCCGTCCCTCCGATCGGCCGCGCCGCACGCTCTTCATCGTCGTGCCACTGCTGACGACGGCGTTCGGCGGCGTGCTGGCCAATCTCCTCTTCGCCCGCATGGCGTTTGTCGGGTACCTCGTCTGCGGATGGGGCGACGCGCTCGGCGAGCCCGTCGGTACCCGTTGGGGAAAACACCGTTATCGCGTGCCCTCTCTCGCCGGCGTTCCTGCCACACGCAGCCTCGAAGGGAGCTCGGCGGTATTTCTCGCGGGTGCGATGGCGGCGTTTCTCGGTCTCGCGCTCGCCGGCGTCGCGCCGATGACCGCGGCGCTCGTCGCGCTCGCGGCCGGATTGACGGGCGCGGTTGTCGAAGCGTTCAGCACGCACGGCCTCGACAACCTCACGGTGCAGGTCGCCGCGGCAGCAGCGGCGTTTTTCCTGCTCTAAATCGCAGGCGATGGTCTTTCGCTTGCACTAGCGCTGCGCAGCGTTTGTGTTGAGGTCCGGAACGAATGGTGAAGCTCTCCCGCCCATCCGTCCAGGGCACGGCCGCGTTCTGCTACGTGTGGCTGATGCTCGGATTCCTGACCGGAACCCTGGTACTCCTGGGGCCGGTCCGGTGGCTCACGAACATCCTGCGCTCCCGCGGGTTCGCGGCCTCTACTGAAAACATCGCCGTCGTCTGCGTCATCGTGCTCTACGTCGCGACGTCGGCACTGCTGGCGCGATGGCTCGTCCGCAGGACCTCCCGCTGCAGCGCGCGCATCCGCATCGCCGTCCCGTCGGCGCTGACGATCGCCGCCGCGCTCTGCCTGTGGGGCTGGCTCAACCCCGCGCACCTGCTCGGAGCGGCCGCGATCGACGACCACGACAGCATCTCCACCAATGGCGCGCAGTTCGTGTTCGGTCCCTACCCGGAACGCGAGCGGCTCGAACAGCTCAAGCACGAGGGCTTTGTCGGCGTCGTCTCGCTGCAGCACCCGGCGGTGCTCCCGTTCGAACCGATCGGCATCAAGGACGAAAAGCAGGCGGCGCAGGAGATCGGGCTGGAATTCATCCACGCGCCGATGCTGCCGTGGATCAGCACGAACGAGGAATCGCTCGAGATCGTACGTAACCTCGCCGCCACCGGGCACGGGAAGTACTACATCCATTGCGGCCTCGGCCGCGACCGCACCAACGTCGTCAAGCGGATGCTCGAGCGCGATGGCGCCAAGGTGGCCACCGGCAGCGGCTACATGGTTGCGCGGTCGCTCGAGGTCACGCAGGACATGGCGTTCGAGCGCGGCAATTTACGCGAGCTCGAAAAGGACGTGTGGCTGCTGCCGTACCCGAACGAGAGCGAGTTCTTCACCAAGCTGCTGGCCGGCCAGGTGGGCCACGTCACGCTGGCGCTCGATCCCGACGACCCGACGCAGGCCATCTGGATCGAAGACGCCACCGCCCTGCTGAGGAAGTACGCGGTGCCGTTCGACGTCGTACCGCTGCGCGCAGGGGACGCAGCGGCCGCGCGCGCCGTCGCCGACATGGCCCGCCGCGTGGCGAAGCCGTCGGCGATCATCGTCGGCTACACCGATCCGTTTCCGAGCTTCACCGCTCCCGCACACACCCTGGCGACGCTGTTCGACAACCGCACGCCTTCAAGGACGAGCGCATCCGCTAACTAAGGAGCAACGGCATGAAATCCAGAACCAGTGACTATTTCTCGCGCGGGCTGCTCGCCGCCGGGCTTTGTCTCGTCATATCGACGGCCGCGCACGCGCAGGCGCAGGACGAGACGCTGAACAGTTCGGCCACGCCGGCGGTGGACGTCGCGGCGCCGGCGACGGCCGACACGCCGCCGGCCGCTGACGCGGCGGCGCAGACGCCGACGCCGCCGATTCCGACCGCGTCCAACCCGCAGATCAAGCCGGCGTACTGGGCGACCAACCTCGGGTTCACCGGCGATCAGAGCACCGGCTACGGCTACGCCGGACCGTCGTACGTCCATCCGTTCCGGCCGAACGTGGCGTGGGTCGCGGGGGCGAACGTCAATTACCTGTATTACGGCTTCAACAACGGCTTTGGCGGCCAGACGACGGTGCATTCGCCCGGGCTGAACACCGACGTCGGCGTGCGCTTCGGCGACAGCAACTGGGTGCAGTTCGCCCTCGGCCCCGGCTTCAAGAACCGCAACGTCCAGATCGAAGACCGTACGGGCGCGACGGTGTCGACCTCGCACGACATGCGCGTCGAGATGAACTACAACGCCATGGCCTACGTGAACCCCTCGAAGGTCAACAACATCATGGGCCTGTATCACTTCGGCAGCGCCGACAACTACACGTGGAGCATGGCGCAGTTCAAGCAGCAGGTCGCCAACTTCCGCTGGCGCGGTCCCATTACGCCGTCGATCGGCATCCAGGGTGTCGCCGAAGGCAACAAGGACGTGCACGCGACTTCCGTCGGCGCGCTGATCGAGCTCGTGCATGTTCCCTCGTCGATGTCGATCACGGGCGTGGTCGGCATGAAGCATTCGTGGTCGATTTTCGGACCCGCCGAGAACGGGCCGTTCTTCGGCATCGGTGTCTGGCGCAGGATGTGAGGCCGATCGCCAGTGAACATGCCTCAGCCCAGAACGAGCACGGGGGTATACGGGCTCGACCGGTTGCTTGACGGAGGGTTTCCCGCGCAGCGCGCCATCCTGCTGCGGGGCCAGCCCGGGACCGGCAAGACGATGTTCGGCTTGCAGTTCCTCAAGGACGGCCTCGACAACGGGGATCGCGGCGCGCTGGTCAGCGTGGACGAGAAGCCCGAGCACGTCATCGCCGACGCGAGCTCGTTTGGCTGGGACGTGCGCGCGGCCATCGACGCGCGCACGCTGGCGGTGCTCGACGCGTCACCGTTCTTCACGGCGACGCGCCGGCGCGGCTGGGGACCCGCGGGCGTGGACGCGCGCCAGGTGTCTACCGATCTCATTCAGCAGATTCGCGCCATCGGCGCGCGGCGGCTGGTGATCGATTCGCTGACGTCGCTCATCCCGATGGACATGCCCCCCGCCGACGCGCAGAACCACCTGCGCTCGATCATCGAGGCGCTCGAGGGGAACTTCGACTGCACGACGCTCCTGACGTGGCGCTCGCAGCCGGCGGACGACCCGGTGTGGAGCGGACACATCGCCGAGTACCTCGCGTCGGGCGTCATCGACCTGCGGCTGTCGCCTTCCGGCCGCGCCCTGACGCGCTCCATCGTGCTGCGGAAGATGCGCGCGACGCACTTCGAGCCGGGTGAATACCCGCTCGTCCTCGATCGATGGACCGGCCTGTCAGTCGGGCAGCCATCGGCGGGCGGCGCCGTGCGGGAGCTTGCCGCGGTATGACCGCAATGGCAGCGCCACGTCTGTGAACGTGCTGGCCATCTGCGCCCACCCCGACGACGAGACGCTCGGCTGCGGGGGGACGCTCCTGAAGCACGGGGAGCGCGGCGACGCGATCTTCTGGCTGATCACGACCGTCTGCCATGAGCCGCAATGGTCCGCGAGCCTGATCGACCGCAAGGCCGAGGAGGTGGAACGCGTCGCGGCGGCGTACGGCGCGCGGCACGTCAAGCTCGGGCTGCCGAACGCCCGCCTCGACACCGTGCCGGTCGGCGACCTGATGAAGCCGATAGAGCGCTGTATCGACGACATCCGTCCGGAGATCGTCTACGTCGTCAGCGGCGGCGACATCCACACGGACCACCTGGCGGTATTCAACGCGTCGATGTCGGTGCTGAAGCCGTTCTACATGCAGCGGCGCGGCGTGCGGCGCGTGCTCGGCTACGAGACGCTCTCGTCGACCGACGCGGCGCCGCCGCGCAGCGACCGCGCGTTCGTGCCCAATGTGTTTTCCGACATCACGCCCTACATCGATCGGAAGCTCGAGGTGATGGCGCTCTACGCGACCGAGGTCCAGCCCGAGCCGATGCCGCGCAGCGCGTCGGCGATCCGCGCGCTCGCGCGGTTCCGCGGCTCGACCATCAGCGCGGAGTACGCCGAGGCGTTCACGCTGATTCGCGAGGTGTTCTGAGCATGAAGGCGGTGATTCTGGCGGCAGGCAGGGGGATGCGCATCCGTCCGCTCAGCGAGAGCGTACCGAAGCCGATGATCCCGGTCATCAACAAGCCCGTCATGGAATTCATGATCGACCTGCTGCGCCAGCACGGCTTCGATCAGATCATCGTCTCCACGTCGTACCTGGCGAAGGAGATCGAGCACTACTTCCGCGACGGGTCGCGGTTCGGCGTGGAGATCGCCTACTCGTTCGAGGGCTATCACGCCGACGGCCGGCCGGTCCCCGACGGCCTCGGCGCCGCCGGCGGCCTGCGCAAGATCCAGGACCAGTCGCGCTTCTTCGACGACACCTTCGCTGTCGTCTGCGGCGACGTCATCGTGGACGTCGACCTGACCCGCGCGCTCGAATTTCACCGCCACAAGCGCGCCATCGCGACCATGCTCCTGAAAGAAGTCCCGCGCGGCGAGGTGAGCCGCTACGGCATGGTCGAGACCGCCGCCGACGACCGCATCATCGCCTTCCAGGAGAAACCGGCGCCGGAAGAGGCGCGCAGCACCACCGTCAACGCCGGCATCTACCTGTTCGAGCCGCAGGCGCTCGACTTCATCCCGTCGGGGCAGCGGTTCGACATCGCCTACGAGTTCTTCCCGCGCCTCGTCGAGTTCGAGGCGCCGCTCTACGGCCTGCCGCTGCCGTTCACCTGGATCGACATCGGCCGCATCGCCGACTACTGGCGCGCGACGCGGATGATCCTCAACGGCGAGATGAACTTCATCCGCATGAACGGCCGCGAGATCGCCCCGGGCGTCTGGGGCGGGATCAACATGGCGGTCGATCTCGGCCGCATCGACGTGCGCGGCCCCGTGAGCATCGGCTCGAGCGCGCGCATCGAGCCCGGCGCGACGATCATCGGCCCCGCGGTGATCGGCCGCAACAGCGTCATCGAATCCGGCGCGCGCATCGAGTCGTGCGTCATCGGCGACTACACGAAGATTTCCGGTTTCGCCAACCTGTTCGGAAAGATCGTCAACGGGCGTTTCTGTGTCGACTGTGGAGGCGCGGCAATCGACCTCGCGTCCGCCGGCTACACGTTCGTGATCGACGACGTGCGCGAGCGCCGTCGATGGACGGAAGACCAGCGGACGCTCATCGATTTCCTGCGGTTACAGGCATGCTGAACGAGGGAGAGCGGGTGGACGTGTCAGACGAACGCGGCGCGCAAGCCGCGTCGAGCCACTTCCGGATCGTAGCGGCCGGACGCGCGATGATCATCAAGCCGGAGATGGCGCGCGTGGACATCGAGGTCGCGGCTCAGTTCCGGGCGGCGATGCTCAAGCTCGTCGAACAGGGCCATCGAAACCTCGTCGTGGACATGAGCCACGTGACCTTCATCGACAGCTCCGGGCTCGGCGCGCTGGTGTCCGCGCTGAAGGCGCTGAAGACGCAGGACCGCAACGGCGACATCCGCCTCGCCAACGTCCAGCAGCCGGTCGTGGCGCTGCTCGAGATCATCCGCCTGCAGCGGGTCTTCACCAGTTACCCGTCGGTCGAGCAGGCCGTCAAGAGTCTCGGCTAGGACCCTCCCGCGCCGGTGTCCTCCACGGCATCCCTGCCGTGGCCCGCTCCGCCCATCCCTCCGCTATACTGCGGCGACCTCTCAATCACCCTACGATGAACGGTCCTTCCGGTTTCTCCCTGTGTGTCGTCGCCCCCTGTTACAACGAAGTGTCGGTCATCGAACGGTTCCTGTCGGCGCTTCGCGCCACCCTCGATCGCATGCCCGAGGCGGATTACCGGATTGTCATCGTCGACGACGGCAGCACGGACGGGACGCTGCGGATCCTGAACCAGCTCGCTGCCCTCGACGGGCGGCTCGAGGTGTATTCGCTGTCGCGCAATTTCGGACATCAGATTGCGCTCAGCGCCGGCCTCGACGTGGCGCAGGGCGACGCCATCCTGCTCATGGACTCCGACCTGCAGCACCCGCCGGAGGTCGCGTGCGAGATGGTGGCGCTGTGGAGGAAGAGCGGGGCCGACGTCATTTCTGCCGTTCGCCGCACGACGTCCGGCGCGTCGTTTTTCAAGAAGTGGTCGGCGAGGCTCTTCTACTCGCTGATCAACCGGATGTCGGAAATATCGATCGTGCCGGGTGCGGCGGACTTCTGCCTGCTCTCCGCGAGGGCGCACCGGGCCCTGTGCGCCATGCCCGAGCGCCATCGCTTCCTGCGCGGCATGATCTCGTGGATTGGCTTCGAGCGTGCCGTCGTCGAGTACGACGCGCCCTCGCGCCCGGGCGGGGAATCGAAGTACACGGTGCTCAAGATGGTGGCGCTGGCGATGGACGCGGTGGTGTCGTTCTCCGCGACGCCGATGAAGATGGCCACCCGCGCGGGCGCGGCGGCAGCCGTGGCCGGTGGCGCGTATCTCCTGTTCGCGCTGGCGCGGTACCTCCTCGTCGGTGACCTGGAGCGCGGATGGGGCTCGCTCATCAGCGCCGTCCTGATCCTCGGCGGCTTTCAGCTCCTCTTCCTCGGCCTGATGGGCGAATACCTGGTGCGGCTGTTCGACGAGGCGAAGCGGAGACCGCTCTACCTGTTCAAGCAGACGCCGGCCACACGCCAGAGCGAAGCGTCCCGATGACGCTGCGGAAGCGACTCACGTTCGCCGCGCAGTGCCTGGTGTCGGTCGGCCTCCTGTTCCTGTTGTTCCGCAGCCTGGATCTGGCCTCGCTGCGCTCGCTGTTCGCGACGATGCCGCTCTGGTTCTACGTGACGTCGCTGGCGGCGGTGGTCGGCGGCCAGGTGTTGTACGCGTGGCGCTGGAAGCAGGTGCTTGCCGCGTCGGGCGTGCCGGTCACGGTCGGGACCGCCGTGCAGCAGTACTTCATCGGCATCTTCCTCAACAACTTCTTCCCGTCCACCGTGGGCGGCGACATGGCCAAGGTCTATTACCTGGGGCGGGACCACGGCTACCGGCCGATCGCCGCGTCCATCGTCCTCGATCGGCTGTTGAGCATCGGCCTGCTCGCGGTGCTGGCGACGGCGATGTACTGGATTGCGCCCGACCCGTCGCCGCAGTTCGCGGCGACGCGCGCGTTCGTGACCGCGATTGCCGTCTGCCTGATCGGCGGCCTCGTCCTCGCGGCGCGCGGGACCGGCGGTCTGCCGCAGCGGCTCTCGCGCTTCGGATTGCTGGCGGTCGGCGCGGCGGAACGCGCGCAGCGGTTTCGCCACGACATGGCCGCGGCGGCGCGCCGGCCGCAGGTGGTCGCCCAGTCGGCCGCGGTCGTCGCCACGTATTTCTTCGTGCTGACGGCGATCTACCGCGCGTTCCTGCTGATCAACACGGGCGCGCACCCGCCCTACCTGACGCTGCTCACGGCGGTGACGACCGCGTCGCTGCTCAGCAACATCCCGGTCTCTGTCAACGGGCTGGGACTGCGCGAACAACTGCACGCCATCCTGCTGCAGCCGCTCGGCGTACCTCGAGAGGCCGCGGTGGCCATCTCGCTGCTCATCTTCGCGCACCTGCTCGTGTCGAGCCTGTTTGGCCTGGTGTTCTGGATGCGGCTTCCGGCCGGGGTCAAGTCCCAGCTTCCAACGTCCAACTCCCAACTCCCGAGCGAACCGTGAACCCGATCGGTTTGGGTGCCGGTTTGGCGGTTTTCGGGGATTCGGGGTTTGAGGTTTGCGCTTCGGGGTTTTACAACCGCGGCGCGGACAGGTGGAGCAGCGCCGTGTCGGGCGCATGCCGCTCGTACATCTCGCCACGCCTATCGACACGGTAATCGCCTACCGCATCGTCTATCTCGTTGCCGTTGAGGTCGGTGCGCGGCTCAGCCCAGTCCTTGTCTCGAGTCGGTAAAACGCGGGGTGCGATGTCGGTAACGGCTGTGGTGTGCATCGCCGGAATCGTGATCGGCGGCAGCGGCCGCGTCGCGGATTGCGTCGTCCACGCGGTGGAAACCGCGAACACCATCGTCAATCCCAGCGCGGCGGCCCAGACTCGTTCAACCGTCATGGCGTGTTGTCCCCACAGGCACAGCAGCAATCGAAATGCCACCAGTGGCACACCCGTTGCGACATTCCGTGACGGCTCTCATGCTGGACTTCCTTCATCACCACGTTTCCTCGGCTCGCGCGCGCGCAGCACATCTCCGGCGAGCTCATCCCGACGCATACTTCGTCGCCGTTGCGAGCGTCGCCATCGTCACGTCGATCGTCCTCGGCGTCTCGATCTGGCTCGCCTACGTGGTGCTGCACGATCTGCCGGGCGCCGCGCAGCTGCGCGACATCAGCGCGATGGCGCAGGCGACCACGCTCTACGACAGGGAGAACCAGCCGGCGTTCACGATCTTCCAGGAGCGGCGCGTCGAAACGCCGCTGTCGGACGTCTCGCCCCACCTCGTGCGGGCGATCATCTCGATCGAGGATCAGCGCTTCTACGATCACAGCGGCGTCGACCTGATTCGCGTCTTCGCGGCGGCGGCGACGAACCTGCGCGTGCACCGTGCGGCGCAGGGCGGCAGCACGCTCACGCAGCAGCTCGCGCGACAGAGCTTCCTCTCGTCCGACAAGACGCTGCGGCGCAAGCTGAAAGAGGCGGTGCTCGCGTGGCGCATCGAGCGCGAGTTCACCAAGGATCAGATCCTCGAGCTCTATCTGAACAAGGTGTATTTCGGTGACGGCCTCTACGGCGTCGAGGCGGCGTCGCTCGGCTTCTTCGGCAAGCACGCGCGGGACCTCGACGTCGAGGAGTCCGCGCTGCTCGCCGGGCTGGTGAAGTCGCCCTCGACCTACGCGCCGACGATCAACCTCGATCGGGCGCTGGCGCGCCGCAACGTCGTGCTGCAGGCGATGCGCGACAACAACGTGCTCGACGCGGCCACGTATCAGCAGGCGGTGCGCAGCCGTCCGGTCCTCGCCGACGCGCTTCGCTCCGAGGAAGCCTACGGCCAGTACTTCAAGGAAGAAGTCCGCAAGCAGCTGGTGCAGCGCTTCGGCTGGGACCGTGTCTACCAGGGCGGCCTCAAGGTCTACACGACGATCGACCTCGAGATGCAGAAAGCCGCGGAAGCGGAGATCGCCCGATCGCTGGCCGAGATCGAACAGCGCCAGCTGAAGCGGAACCCCAAGGCGGAACGCGGCCCAGACCCGCTGCAGGCGGCGCTCGTCGCCATGGATCCGATGACCGGCGAAGTGCGCGCGATGGTGGGCGGCCGCAGCTTCGATCAGAGCCGCTTCAATCGCGCGACGCAGGCGCGCCGGCAGGCGGGCTCCGCGTTCAAGCCGTTCGTCTATGCCGCGGCGCTCGAACAGGGGTTCACCCCCGCGACGCTCATCACCGGTCTCGGCACGCCCATCGCGACGCTCCAGGGCGCCTGGGTGCCCGACGACCATGGGGGCAACGACGCGATGACGATGCGCGCGGCGCTCAAGGTGTCGAGCAACCGCGCGGCGGTGCAGATGCTGCAGCAGGTCGGCATCCCGACGGCGGTCCGCTACGCCGAACGCCTCGGCATCAGCAACCTGCCGGCGGTGCCCTCGCTGGCGCTCGGCTCCGGCGAAGTGTCGCTGCTGGCGATGACGTCGGCCTATTCGGCGTTTGCCAACCAGGGGATGGTGGCGCCGCCCTCGCTCGTCCGGCGCGTCGAGGACGCGTCCGGGCAGGTCCTCTACATGTCGTCCACGCACGAGGAGCGCGCGCTGAGCGAGTCGACCGCCTACATCATGACGTCGATGATGAGCGACGTGATCAACGGCGGAACGGGGTGGCAGGCGCGCCGCGTCGGCTTCACGCTGCCCGCCGCCGGAAAGACCGGCACGACCAACGATTACCGCGACGCGTGGTTCGTCGGCTTCACGCCGCGCCTCGTCGCCGGCGTCTGGCTTGGTTACGACATGCCGCGCACGATCATCGCGAACGGCTATGCCGGCGAGCTCGCGGTGCCGATGTGGGGACGGTTCATGGCCGTGGCGACGCGCGGCGACAAGCCGCAGCGCTTCGTGATGCCGGCGACCGTCGTGCCCGTCACGGTCTGCCGCCTGAGCGGCAAGCTGGCGACCGACGGCTGCCGCGGCACGGTCGTGTTCGATCGCGAAGGCCTGCCGACGGATCGCTCGATGGTCTATACCGAGTACTTCGTGCGCGGCACCGAGCCGGATGACTACTGTCCGCTGCACACGGGCCTCTACAACGCCGTGGCAACCTCGGGCGACGGAACCACGCGGCCGGTGGTGGCCGCGACGTCCGGCTCCGGCGCGGCGCAGTTGCCGGCGCTCGCGCCGGTCGATCACATGCGCGAGGCGACGCCCTCGCGCGTCGACACGCTTGGCGACGGCACGCCCGTGACGGCGTCGCCCGCCGCGGCGGCGCCGGTACCGGTCCAGGGGCCGCCCGGGTCCGAGCCGCGGAAGCGCGGCTTCTGGGGAAAGATTTTCAGACGCTGAGCGGGGCGCCGAACGCCCGCGTTAGATAATGCCTTCGTGCCGTTCCGCACGATTGCCGGTCATTCCCGCCTGCTGTCGCTCCTGTCGCGCGTGATCGCGCGCGACTCGATGCCGCCCGCGGTGCTGATGGCCGGCCCCGCTGGCGTCGGCAAGCGGCTCACCGCGGTCGCGGTCGCGCAGGCGATCAACTGCCTGCAGCCGGTGGCGTCCGAGACGTTCGAGCGCGACGCGTGCGGCGAGTGCGCGTCGTGCCGCCGCATCGCGCGCGGCACGCACCCCGACGTCATGACCGTGGAACCCGGCGACTCGGGCTCCATCAAGATCGAACAGCTGCGCGAGGTGATCGACCGGTCGCAGTTCCGGCCCTTCGAGGGCCGGCGGCGGGTCGTCGTCATCGACGAGGCGGATGCCGCGGGCGCCGACGCGCAGAGCGCGCTGCTGAAGACGCTGGAGGAGCCGCCGTCCGCGTCGGTGTTCGTCCTCGTCTCGTCGATTCCCGATGCGCTGCTGCCGACCGTGCTCTCGCGCTGCCCGCGCCTGCGCTTCGGCCCGCTGACGCCCGCCGACGTCGCGCGCGTGCTGATGCGCGACCACGGCTACTCCGAACACGACGCCCGCGCGGCGGCCGCCGACGCGGACGGCAGCGTCGGCCGGGCGCTGCAATCGCAGTCCGACGATCTGGCGGACGCGCGCGAGGACGCCGAGCGCATCCTGCAGGCGACGGCGCGCGACACCGATCCGGTCAAGCGCATCACCCTCGCCCGCGACCTCACGGAGGGCAAGGGGACGTCGGCCGAGGAGCGGAACCGGCTGGCCGTGCGCCTGCGCTCGCTCGGGTCGCTGCTGCGCGACGTCGGCATCATCGCCAGCCGCGCGGATCGCGCGATGCTCGCCAACGCCGACCTCGAGCAGCGGCTCGAGACACTTTCCTCGTCGTTCGACGCGGAGCGCAGCCAGCGGGCGTACGCGGCGGTCGACCGCGCGCTTGCGGCGCTCGACCGCAACGCCAGCCCGAAGGTCGTGGCCGACTGGCTCCTGCTGGAACTGTGAAACCTATCGTTGCGATTACGGCGGGAGATCCCGCGGGCATCGGCCCGGAGATCGCCCGGAAAGCCGCCGACCATCCGCGCGTGCTCGCGGCCTGCGAGCCGGTGATCTACGGGGCGCCCGATGGGTCGCGCTTCGAGCCGGGCGTGCTGTCGGCGGACGCAGGGCTTGCCGCCTACGAGTCCATCTGCGAGGCGGTCCGCGACGCGATGGATGGCCGCGTCGCCGCGATCGCGACCGCGCCCGTCAACAAGCTGGGCTTCTCACGCGCCGGGCTGGACTGGAAGGGGCACACCGACCTGCTGGCGCATCTCACGCGCGCGCCGCGCGTCGCCATGATGTTCTGGTCGGAGCCGCTGAAGGTCGTCCTGGCGACGGTGCACGTCCCGCTCGCCGAGGTGCCGCGGCTCCTCACCGGGGCGCTGCTCGGCGACGTCATCGACCTGACCGCGCGCGAGCTCCCGCGCTTCGGCATCGCGCGTCCGCGCATCGCGCTCGCCGGCCTGAACCCGCACGCCGGCGAGGAAGGATTGCTCGGCTCGGAAGAGAACGGCGTGCTGCGGCCGGCAGTCGAGGCGGCGCGCGCGCGCGGCGTCGAGATCGACGGCCCGTTTCCCGGCGACACGATCTTCGGCCGCGCCATGCGCGGCGAATTCGACGCCGTGATTGCCTGCTATCACGACCAGGGGCTGATCCCGGTGAAGCTGGTCGCCTTCGGCCGCGCGGTCAACGTGACGCTCGGCCTGCCGATCGTGCGCACGTCGGTCGATCACGGCACCGCGTTCGACATCGCCGGCAAGGGGACCGCGGACCCGTCGAGCATGATCGAAGCGGTCTTGTTGGCGGCGCGTTTGTCGAAGCCGCAGGGCCAGCGTTCGGCGCCGTAAGTGCGTTCGGGCGTCGCGTCGCGGCGCACGGCGATCGTCACGTCCGATCCCTCTCGAATCTGGAAGTGGCCGGCCGCGACGTACTCCTGCTGCAGGTAGCGGTCCACCTCCCCGTACGCGTCCGCGAATTCCTTCCGCCGCGTTTCGTTGATGAGGACGATCGGGACCCGTTGCCGCCGCATCCGCGCGAGCATCCGTGCCTGGTCGTGCGCGGTGGTGAACGCGTCCGGCGGCAGGAAGAGCGCATGCCCGGCGCCGAACCGGCGCTGCGCGAAGAAGTAATACTCGGGCGCGGCCCACGTCAGCAGCACCGCATCATCGGGAGTCGTGCATGAATTGAGGTAGCGGATCGCTTCCGGCATCTCTCCCGCCGGCCAGAAGCGCTGCCAGGGCCACTGCGTGCCCGTCTCCTTCACCCCCTCGATGGTGCGCTCCATCGTGCCGATGCCGTCGGCGACGCGCGTGTCCCTGACCCGCTCCGTCAGGCTGCCGAGCTGCCAGATGCCGGCGACGCTGACCGCGGCCACGGCGACGGCGATCCCAAGCGTCACCACGCCGCGGCGGCTGCTTTCGACAATCTCCCAGGCGCCGACGATGGCCAGCAGCGCCGCCACGTCCTGGATGCGGGAGACGATCGGATGACGCAGGACGACCGCCAAGTACAGGACGAGCATCGCGAGCGCGGCGGCGACCGCCGGGGCGCGCCTTTTCGACGTGACGAGGAGCAACAGGGCGCCCACTGCCGCGAGATGCGCGACGTAAAACAGCAGGACGGCTGAATCGTCCTCGCTCCACGCGGCAAACCCCTGACCGGTACCGAGGAAGGGAAATGGCGGCGGCGCGAGGAACCGCTGGTGCGCCTCGCCGCGCGCGAATTCCACCGCTTCGTGGAAGTGCTCCGTCAGCCCTTCCGACCACTGCACGAAGACCACGTACGGCAGCATCACGATGATGACCGCCGCTGCGTAGAGGCCGATGGCCCGCGCGCAGTCGGCGCGGTTGTCCCGATGGTGCCACACCAACGCGGCGCCGCAGCCCGCTGCGGCATAGACCCCGAGGTCGTGGCGCAGCAGCACGGCGGCGCCCGTCCAGAGCGCCATCAGCACGATCGACAGCCGATCCGGCCGGCGCAGGTATCGCTGGATCACCAGCAGCGCGACCGCGGGTACGAGAATCTTCGGGTACGAGTAGAGGCGCGGATAGAGCGCCACTTCGACCACCGCCGCGCCGATGCCGGCCGCAACGGATCCCGTCATGCCGGTGGCGACGAAGAACGTCGCGGCGGCCGCGAGCGCCAGCATGATGCAGCACAGGACCGCTTCGCTGAACGGGCCCGGCGAGATCGTCTGCACGAGCGCCGAGATCAGGTAGGTGAGCGGCATCCCGGGATCGACGAAGTCGCGCCCCGGCAGCTCGCCGAACAGCAGCTGCTGCGCCCACGCCAGGTGCATGTAGTGGTCGTTCGGCAGATCGCGGACGTTGATGAGCCGGAAGCCGAACGCGAGCACACCGATGGCCGCGGCGATGTGCCATTTCTCGATCCGCGATCGCCCGGCCGTCGTCATCGGGCGGCCCGGTCCACCGGGAGGCGCACGCCATCGCAAGCGGGCGCGGCGCTGTCGCCAAGCAGCTCGTGAACGCCGGAATCGCGCCGGACCTGTTCGTAGCACCGCAGGACGCGCATCTCGTTCCCGTCGATCGTCGCGCCGTTGGCCAGCAGCATGCGCAGCGCGTCAGCCCGCTGCGCGCCGACCGCGGCTTCGACCGGTGTGATGGTGACGTCGTAGTCCGACGTCAACAGCCCCGCGCGCACGCGGGACGGCTGATTCGGGCTTGCCCCGAGCCGGATGAGCCGCAGCGCCTCCGCGTTGTTACGCGTGGCGACGGCCTCGGAGAGCGTCACGTCATCGGGCGGCCAGAGTCCGGCGACCGCCCACCACGCGCTGAGCACGGCGAGGACGATGCAGGGAATCATGACTGCAAGGCGCAGCCGGCCCGCATCCCTGCCGGCGCCAGTCACTCTACCCACCACCGGTCCGCCCACCGCGGCATGAACGACGGGCTGGCGACGCGCCTCAGGATCGCCTCGTCGCGGATCCGCCGCGTGATGTCCAGCTCGCGCGGATCCTGCGGCCAGTCGCCGCGCTTGTCCTCGCGCAGCACCTCGACCCAGTCGTTTCTCGTCTTGAACGCCGCGTAGCGCAGCACGTAATGGACGCCGGCGGCGCGAAACGTCCAGAGGGCCGCGTCGAGCGTCAGCAGCAGCACGATGGCCGCCGACGCCGCCACGGCGCGGCGCGGCAGCGTCTCGAGGAGCGCGGCGCAGGCGATGAAGGCCGCAACCGCGTAACAGAGTCCCCCGGGACTGATGATTTCGTCCTTGATGTACGCCGCCGTGAGGACGGCGTTGACGGCCATGACCGCGCTCGCGGCCACGAACACGCGACCGCGATCCGACCACGCGGCGCGGCCGCCGCGCAGATGGCTGACGCCGTACCAGACCAGCAGCGCCGTCGTCGCGAGCGAGGATACGAGGTTGATCGGCAGGATCGGGTGGACGACGCCATCCCGCCACGCGATCGCCAGGCTGTAGACGCCCTGCCGCGGCTCCGAGAGCAGCAGCGAGGCGAGCCCGCCCGCGACGTTGTACGCGACGAGCCCCAGCGGGTGCGCGCCGAAGCGCTGCGTCAGCTCCTCCGCCGAATAGAAGGTGGCGCCGACGCCGCTGCCATGGCCGCCGATGCCCGGCGACGTGATGTCGAGGGCGTAGCGCAGGACGAAGTATCCGGCCAGCAGCACGGTCGTCGCGGCGACGGTGGTGCGGCTGATGCCCCGCAGGCCGGCGGCGGCGCAGCAGATCACCATCACCCACACCATCGCGCCCGATTCGATCACCGACAGCGCCAGCGCGAGGAGCAGGCAGATGAGCGGGACGAAGAACCATCGCGGCGGCCGCCGCGCGAGCACGAGCACCGCCAGCACGCACACGCCGACCTCCGCGTAGTGGTTGACGGGAAACGCCTCCTGCAGCATGGCGACGAACGTGTGGATGCCGACGAGGACCGGCAGGGCCACGGCGAAGGCGGCAAGGTCGGTCTGACCGCGCACGCCGACGGCGAGCACGAACAGCGCGACGAGCAGCACGAGCAGCAGCACGTGCACGCCGCGGAACACGGCGTTGTAGGTGAGACCGGCCGCCCGCGTGGCGTCGAGCAGCCATCGCGTCTGCAGGTACCGCAGCGGCCGGAACGTCGTCGGCGAGAAGCGCAGGCTGTCTTGGAGCAATTGAGAGGCGGAGGCGTATTTCGTGCTGATGACGATCGCTTCGAGGCTGTCGGAGACCTGGATGGGCAGCTGGAACAGGCTGCCGGCGAGTGGCAGCGTGATCAGCGCGGCGAGCAGCCAGGCGATCGTCTGATACTTCATGGTTGCCGGACGTTCCTTCGCCACCACATGACGAACGCCACGACCCCGCCGGCGGCGACGAGCACCCGCACGCGCCAGATGCTGGTCAGGACCGCGTCGCTCATCGTGACGCCGCTCACGCGCGCTGCGTGAACCGAGTACGGGAACCAGTCCACGAAGTAGCTGACGTCGGTCGTCCTCGCCCACGGATGCTGCGTCAGCACCGTCATCACGCCTGCCAGGACCGCGGGCACGAGCCGCGGCCCTTGCTGCGCGCGCCCCCACGTGGCGATGACGATGAGCCAGAACGGAATCAGGAACGCGATCATCAGCGGGACTTCGAGCCCGGCGGTGGCGATGAAGATGACCGGCGGCACCAGCAGCGCCCAGAGCTCGGGACGTTCGCGCACGACGTCCTGAATCGCACGCGGGCGCGACCACAGCAGGATGCTGAACCCGCCGAGCGCCGTGAGCAGGAAGTACGCACCGAAGAGCAGGAACGCGGATTCGGTCCAGAGGACGGCATCGGATCGCACGCGCGAGAAGCGCAGCAGGTCGAGGAGTCCCGCCGGCCCCCCGCGCGCCCACATCTGGATCAGGAGCCAGACCAGCAATCCGGGAAACGCGGCGGCCAGCGCGACGGTCGAGCGGTCCTTCGCGCGCCAGCTTCTCGCGAGCCCGTAGAGCGGCGCCATGATGCCGACGGGCGAGGCGAGCGTCGCCCCGGCGTGCAACACCGCGAGGATCAGCGATGAGCTCGCCTGTGCCGGACGGGTCGAGGTGTACTCGCACGCCGCGACCGCGAGCGTCGTCATCGCCACGCCGAGCAGGTACGGCTGCGCCGGCGTGAAGGCGGTGACGGCCGCCGGCAGCCCGAGCACGGCGAGCGTCAACACCACGCACGTCTTGATGCACGCCGGCGCCGCGTGTGCGTCGAGAAGCAGGCACGCGGCGAACGCGAAGACGAGCATCGCGGCGACATCGACGAGCGCGAAGGCGCCGGCGACGTTTCCGGTGACGGCGTACGGGACCGCTGCGGCGAGCGGGAATGCGGGCCACACGCGATTGCTCACGGTTCCACCCTGCAGGTCGTGAACGGTGATCATCGCGGCATAGATCGGGCCCTCGGCCCCGAGACCGCCGTTGATCGACGTGCGCCCCGAATAGACGCCCAGCGCGATGTAAAGCAGGCCCGCGGCGGCGACGAGCAGCGCATTGGTCATCGGCCGTTTCATCGAGCGGCGCCTCCGGCGGAGCAGGTGCTGAGGGTGGTCTCGACTCCCGCCTCCTGATCGCGCGCGTTCGCGCCCGCGCCGAGATCGTCCAGCACTTCGGGGAGCCGCATGCGCGCGTAGCAGACGGCGCGCGCCGAATCGGAATGGCGCGCGCCCGACCGCTGAAGCAGCCGCACCAGCTCGGCGTGGCGGCCGAGGATCGCCGCTTCTATTGCCGTCAGTTCGTGCCCCTCCTGATCGATAACGCCTGCGCGCACGGGATGGAGGGCAGTCGCGTCCTCTCCCGCGGCGATCAACTGCAGCGCCCGCGCGGCGTGGCCGAGCGCGGCGGCCTCCGACACGGTATCGCCTTCGGCGCGGGCAAGTGGTTGAAAACCGAGCGCCTCGACGAAGACGTACGCGGCAACCAGCACGAAGCCGGCGACCGGGGGGACGGTGATTCGCGTGGCGAGACCGGCCGGTGTCATTGCGTCACGTCGAACAGCCGGTCCATCGATCCCAGCGATACCTGCGGCACACGGGGTGGACGGAGGACCGCCTCGTCCTGCAGCCGCTGCCTGATGGCCGCCTGCGTGGCGTTGAGCGACACGTCGGTCTTCTGCTCGCGCGCCCAGTCGTCGTAGTACGCCCATTCGTCGCGGACCGCGGACGCGCGCGCGCGCAGGCTGTCGTGGATGCCGACGTACCTGATCGTCCAGCCGACCGACATCAGCAGCAGCAGGGCAGGCGCAACGGCCGCGCCCGACGGCAGGCGAGGCAGAACGCCGCCCGACGCGGCGAGCTCGCGCAGCACCACGAACGCGGCCGCGGCGTAGAACAACCCCGCCGGGCTCATGATGACGTCCTTTTCATAGGCCGCGGCAAAGAGCGCGTTCGCGGGGAGCACGACGATAAAAATCGCGACGAAGCGGTCGGCCTCGGTGAGCTCGCCCCTGCGCCAGGACGGGAGCCGGCCCGCGGCGTACTTGCCGATGAGCAGTGTGGTCGCGGTGCTCGTCAACACGTTGACGACCTGCCACGCTTCCGGGACGCCACGAGTGAGGCTGTGGACGAACGTCCAGACGCCGCCGCGCGGCTCGGCGAACAGGACGCAGCTGACCGCGCTCACGACGTTGTACAGATAAAAGGGGAAAGGATTGCCCCCGAAGCGGCGTTCGAGCTCGCCGGGATCGAGGACCGAAAATCCGAAGCCCGCGCTTCGCTCGTTCAGGCCGGGCGCCGCGCCTCCAAGCAGCACGAACCTGCCGACGAAATAGAAGGCCACGCCCGCAGTCAGCGCGACGAGCCCATTCCTCGACACCCCGCGGTAGCCGACGGCGTACGCGGCGACGAACACGACCCAGATCAGCAGGCCGCTTTCGATGGTCAGCATCGCGAAGACGAGCAACGCCAGCGCGACCGCATCGACGACAGGTCGTGGCCGCGCCTGGGCAAGGTTCACCGCCGCGGCGCAGCAGATCAGGATCGTCAGGAAATGGTTGATCGGCAGCCCTTCGAGGACGGCGCCCGCGAACGTGTGGACCCCGACGAGGATCGCCAGGCCGAGCGGCAGCGTGACCAGGCCGGCGCGCGTACGGACGCGCAGCATCCGCACGACCAGCAACAGCAGGACGAGGAGCTCCGCGGCCTGAAAGCCGCGGAACGCGGCGTAGTAGCGGCCGCCCGACAGGTCGTAGACGATCTTGTTCAGGCCCCTGCGAAAGGGGCGGAAGTAGCTGCCGTTGTAGAACTCCCCGGCGACCACGTCGCCGAGCGAGCGATCCGCCACCGCCGTGAGCTCCGTGAACGAGTCGCTGAGCTGCACGGGGATGTCGAGGAGAAACACGCTCATCAACGCGCCGACCGCCAGCGCGCACGCGTACGGGAGCCGTCGCGTCCAGCCGGCGAGCGGGCGCTCCGCTTCTTCACCCATCGGGTGCGCTGATCCTATCGTGCTTTGCACGGCAGCCCCGTGGCCGGATCGACGCTCGCTGGCCGATCGCGCGGAAGCCAGACCCGGAGGCGAGCATCGATCGACGGCACCGCGTGATCCTCGAAACCATGATCGCGGATCCACAGGTCGATGTCCGGCCACGACCGGGCGAACATCTCCGGGCCGTTCAACATGACCACCGCGCCGACCGCTTCACGATTCAGCCGTGCGATGGCGCGCTCGACGTCGCGAGGGTCTTCGTAGTAGCCCGGAATCCAGTCCGGCAGGCCCGAGGCGAACGGTCGATGCGCCAGCACCGGAATCTCCGGGCCGAAGCCGCCGACCAGGATGCGCTCGGTTGCACCCGTGCAGCGGGCGAGATACGCGGCCAGCGGCGCAAGGGCGGGTTGCGGCTGAATCTCCGCGGACACCTGTTGCAGCCGCGTGCCGACGCGGACCGCCCGTTCCACGAGCGCGGACGGCGTGGGAACGGCGCCGGCGTGACGCACGCGCGGCACCACGACCAGCAGAAGTACCGCGAGGACGATCGCGATGCCACAGGCATTCATCACCCGCCTCGAGAGGGTGCGGCCGGCAATGGCCGCGAACACGACCACGGTCGGCGCGATGACGTCCGGTGTCCGTGCGGCGGGCACGTCGCGAAGAAACACGACGTCCATCGAGAGCAGCAGCACGGCCGCCGACGCGAGCTTCGCCGTCGCGGCCGACCACCCCTGCCGCCAGCAAACGAGGAGCGCGGCTGCCGGCACCGCCGCGAAGGCATACAGCAGCCCGGGCGGCGGGCCGGCGGCGGTCCGCCGTCCTTCGATCGCGGTGAACCGCATCGCGGTGCCGAAATAGTCGGCGAGCCCTTCCCCCCACTGGACATAGACGAGCCATGGCGTGATGAAGAGGAGCGTCAGCGCGGCGTACTCCGTCAACCGGCGTCCGGCTATGCCCGCGTCGCCACGATGCGCGACGGCCAGCAGCGTCACGTTCGCGAGCCCGACGTACAGCAGGTAATCGTGGCGGAGGAGAAAGGCGACCGCGGTCCACGCGGCAATCCATGCCAGGCGCTTGCGATGCGGTGCGTCGGCGTACGACCATCCCAGCGCCATCGCCACGACCGGGACCAGGACCTTCGTCGCGTTGTAGAGCCTCGGGAAGACGGCAATCGTGACGGCCGCGGCGACGACCGCGACGATGGTGCTGCCACTCGCGCGGCCGGCGAGGATGTAGACCAGCGCCACGGTCAGGGCGAACACCAGCAGCGACAGGACGACGTTGACGAACACGGTCGGGCCGAAGACGGCGGCTGCCGCGGACGACACGAGGTACGCGAGCGGCATGCCGGGGTCCTCGAAGTCGCGTACCGGCCAGTCGCCGTAGAGCACCTGGTGCGCGCGCGCGAGCACGACGAAATGGTCGTTCTCGATGGCGCCGCTGGCGAGGAACACGTACGCGAACGCGGCGGCGCCGGCAAGCGCGCCGGCGGCGACGGGCGACAGGCGCGGCGGCGCCATCGGCTACGCGGCCACCGCCGTCACCGCGATGACGTCTCCCAGATTCAACGTGACGCGCGCCCGTGTCGCCAGCCGCAGTGGAGAGAGTGCGAGGCTGGCGGCACCCAGCAGCCGGCTGTCGCGGGACAGATCGCGCAGCCGGCGCTCGATGTAGGAGACGCGATAACGACGGCCGATGGTGCGCCGTTCGACGACGCGGAAGCCGCACTCGCCGAGCAGCCTCGCCAGGTTCGCGGCGGAGAAGAGCGACACGTGCTCGAGCAGGTCGATGTAATACCAGTGCGACCCGAGCAGCCGCGCCACGGGAGCCGACGAGTCGGGCGTGGTGATGAACAGGTGTCCCCCGGAGGTCATGTAGCGGCGGCACCGCCGCAGCGCGTCGCGCGGGTCCTGCAGGTGCTCGACAACGTCGAACAGCGTCACGGCGTCGAAGCGGCCCAGGTATGCGGGCATCTCGTCCTCGATCGAGCCGGTCTCGAGCGGCACGCCCATGTGCTCCCGTCCCCATGCGACGACCGCGGCGCTCGGCTCGATGCCGACCGCGGCGTATCGCTGCTGCGCTTCGCGCAGGAAGTGACCGAAGTTGGCGCCGACGTCGAGCAGCGTGCGCCCGGCGGGGACGTAGCGCGCCACCCATGCCAGCTTCGCGCGCGCCGCCTCCGTCGTCACCTCGTCGCGGTAGTAGTCCCTCTGGTCGTCCGTGAAGAAGACTGGCGCGTCACCCTCGTAGATAGATTGCCCGGTGGCCGTTCGCGCCACGCCCTGCGGGACCCACGCGAACCCGCAGGAACCGCAACGGAGCAGTTGCCGATCCTGATTCTGCGTCCAGATGCTGCCGGCGCCGCCACAGATCGGGCACCGATCGCGCCCGGGGCTGCGGTCAGGACACATGCGCCGCGGCGGCGTGGCTCTGCCGGCGTCGATCGAAGATGACGAGCAGCGCGCACGCCAGGATTCCCGCGACGCTCATCGCGGCGCCCGCGCGCTCGGTGTTCGAGACGAGCTCGAACTGCACGACGTGGTCGCCCGGCGGCACCGTGACGCCCATCAACGCGACGTCGGCGCGCCGCACCGGCACCGGGGTGCCCTCGTCGATGCGCGCCCGCCACCCGGGGTAGTCCTGTTCGCTGACGACCAGGAAGCCGCCGCCAGTCGTCGAGACGCGGACGCGTATCCGGCCATCCTCGATGGCCTCCACGGTTGCCTGTGACGGTCCCGCCGGAAAGGGCCCCGCGCCGCCGCCTTCCGCGGGATCGACGAGCGCCGTGATGCGTGGATCGAATGCGACGCCGCGCGGCAGCTGCGCCCGGCGGATCGCCTCGAGCGCGTCGGCGTCGCTGGCCGGCGTCGCCTCGCCAACCATCCACGCGCGCGGCAGCGCGCGGAGGTTCTCGAACAGCCGGTAGGGTGTTTCTCCCCCGGGACTCTCGTCCGCCCCGCGATCGCTCACACGAGAGGTGGAGAACTGCCGGACCTCGCGCCAGCGGGAGGTGTCGTGCAGCCATATCCCGGGCGCGGTCTGCGGGTGCGAGACGCCTGCCGCATCGATGAGCGTGAGGCGGTCGATCGTGATCCAGCCGTTGGTCCCCGGCGCGTCGAGGTCGATCCGTCCGCCGCGAACGGGGTGCGGCAGCGCCATGTTCGTCATCACACGCACCGAGCGGCCAGCCCCCGGATCGTCGAAGGCGGAGGCCGGCACGTGGTGCCGGCCGCGAGCGGCGATGGACGGATCCCTGAGCCCGGCTTCGGCGGTCTCCTGTCCCGCGCGAAACGATTGCTGGTGCGTGGCGCCCTCGCCGTCCGTCACCCGCAGCCGCATCACTTCGGCGCCTTGCGGGATGTCTTCCGAGCAGCGGAGATGCGTGACGACGGCAATCGCGGCGACCGTCACGTCGGGCGGCAGCGGGATGGACGTGAACCGTGGATAGTCGTGGCCGCAGTCCGGCCGTCCGACCGGCATGGCGAGCTCGGTGGTGGCCCAGCTGACGCCGTTGCGATCAAAGGTGTCCGGCTCGGCCACGTCCGCCGGCTGCACCAGGATGTAGCGGACGGCGAGCATGTCGAGCGCGCGATCGGCGGAGGCGATCGTCGCGGGCCGCACGGAGCCGTTGGTCCCCATCAACGCGAGATCCGAATACCGCTGCAGCAGCATCGGCCCGTAGCCGCCGGCAATCGGAATCCGCCAGAGGCGCGCGAACACCGCCGGGATCACCTCGTCTCGTTGCGTGCCGCCGATGGCGAGCGCGCGCTGGTGCAGCGGCTCGAGCTGCTGTCCGATCTCCCGTGCCTGCACGCCCGGCCCGACCGCGACCGCGGGGATCGTGATGGGCACCAGCCCCGCCGCCGACATGGGATACGGCAGGGAATAAAGATCGTCGGCGATCAGGATCGCCAGCAGCAGCGCAACGGCTGCCGTGGCGCGCGGGCCGCGCGCGAACGCGAGCGCGCCGGCCGCCGTGAGCGCTGCGATGCCGAGCTGCACCCAGATGCCGCTGTTCCAGATTGGCAGACGAACCGGCAGATCGCGCCTGACCTCGTACGCAAACGCGCCGGGGGCGGCGGCCTGGACGATGGCGCCGCCCGCGACGAGGAGCAGGAGGACGACCACGGCGGCACGCACGCGCGACGCCCCGATCTCGCCGCGCCCGAGGGCTGCAATCGCGTAGCCGGCCAGGAACGACGCGCCGAAAGCCGCGAGGAACAGGTGCCGCGCGCCGACACGGAACTTCTGGTAGAGCGGAGCGACGGCGTAGAGCACCTGCGCGACCGGAGTGGCCGACCCCGCTCCGATCAGCAGGGCGAGGACGGCGATGACGGTCCAGAAGGCGATGCGCCAGTCGCGACGAAGCAGCGTGGCGCCCGCGAAGGCGAAGACGAGCGTCGCGAGGCCCACGTAGGTCGGCGCCTCGCGCCCCTCGTGCAGGATCGTCGGAAACAGGATCGACAGCATCTGCGCCGGCGTGTTCCCGTGGCCCGCGAACTGCCCGAAGTTCACTTCCTGCCGCGCCATGAAGACGCTCGCTTCGACGAGCGGGATGGCCTTGATCGAGGCGAGCAGTCCGCCGACGAAGTAGATGCAGAAGATCGCCATGGCAAAACGGCGGTCGCGTCCCGTGACCGCGAACTTCACCACCGCGTAGAGGAGCGTGCAGTACACGGTGTAGATCGCCGGCTGCGGATGGCCGGCGAGAAACGCGCACGCCACGCCGATGCCGCCGGCGGCAATCCACGTCCGGCGCCGATCGCCGCCGACGTTTTCAATCGCGAGCGCGATGAGGGGAAGCCAGACGAAGCAGTGGAGCGTGCCGAGATGCGGCACGCGCTCGACCATCGCCTCGGACAGGCCGTAGGCGAGGCCGGCAAACGCGGCGCCCGTCCGGGAGTGCGTGAGGCGATAGACGTAGGCGTAGGTGAACGACGCCGCGAGGACGAACGCCGAGACGACGAGCCCGGTCCACGACCCGATGACGCGCGCGAAGAGGAAGTGCGGCGGATACCACACGAAGTCGCCGGGGTCGGCGAACGCGGGCAGGCCGGAGAATTCGAAACTGGACCACTTCGTGATCGGCGCGAGGAAAATCGGCAGGTAGTACTCGTAGAGGTCCGACTCCGTCATGTAGCGGTGGTGCAGGATCGGCTCCGCGAAGAGCCATGTAAACACCAGCGTGAAGGCGGAGACGACGATGCATGCGTGGAGGGCGGCGGACCGTGCCGGCCGCGTCGCATTGGGCATTGAACGTGGTGGCCATCGTACACCACGCGCGCAGGCCGTGAGTTACACTCGACACGCGTCGTGGTTATGAGCTGACCTGATGAGTGCCACGCAGGAAGAGCGCGAGAACGCGCGCCGCGTCATCGCCGAGAACCGCAAGGCCCGCCACGACTATCACATCCTCGAGACGTGGGAAGCCGGCATCGCGCTGCTCGGCACCGAGGTGAAGGCGATTCGCGAGGGACGCGTCAACCTGCGCGACAGCTACGCGCGCGCGGAGGGCGGAGAGGTCTGGATGATGAACGTCCACATCAGCCCCTACAGCCATCGCGGCTACGCCGAGCACCCCGAGAAGCGGCAGCGCAAGCTGCTGCTGCACGCGCACGAGATCCGCAAGCTGATCGGCCGCACGGTGGAAAAGGGCCTCACGCTGGTGCCGCTGGAGATGTACTTCAAGAAGGGGCGCGTCAAGGTGCTGCTGGCGCTCGCCAAGGGCAAGCAGGCGCACGACAAGCGCGAGACCATCCGCCGCCGCGAGGTCGATCGCGAGACGCGCGCGGCCGTGAAGGCTGGGCGGCGATGACGCCGGACGCGCCGCCGCGCGGGCTCGCGCGCTGGCTCGGCCGGTTACGCAGGTTTTTCGATCCCGAGGGCGAAGAGAGCCGCAGGTCCGTCCGCTGGCTCGCCCACAAGTTCCCCGAGCTCTTCGACAAGGCGCAGCGGCAGTCGGTCGAGATGCACGCGCTGCGCGAGGAGCTCGAGTCGCAGAACCGGCGGCTCGGCGAGCTGACGCGCGACGTCGGTTGGGTGCGCCGCGCGACGACCCGCCAGCGCGCCATCACCGCCGACCTGCTCCACTTCGCCGGCCTCCAGGAGCGCACCGTCGAACGCGAGCGCGCGCTGCAGCGGCGGATGCGCCGCATCGCCGCCTCCAACCTCCCGATTGTCGTCGGCCCGTGGAGCGGCGAGGTCGGCTTCGAGCTGCTCTACTGGATCCCGTTCCTGCAGGCGCTGCGGCAGACGTACCCGATCGATCCGCGGCGGCTGATCGTCATCTCGCGCGGCGGCGTGCGCCCGTGGTACGGCCACGTCGGCGGCGACTACTTCGAGACGTTCGATGTCACGACGCCGGAGCGGTTCAGGGATGCGACCGAGGCGGTGAAAAAGCAGCGGAACCCGCGCGCGTTCGAAAAGACGCTGGTGAGGGCGGTGATGCGCGCGCGCGGCGTGTCGCGCATGCACCTCATTCATCCGTCGCTGATGTACGAGCTGCTCTGGCCGTTCTGGGCGTATCAGGCGACCATCAGCCACGTCGATCGGCTGGCGTCGTTTCGGCGCCTGCCGTCCGCCGCCGCGTTTCTGCCGCCAGGTCTCCCCGACGAGTACGTGGCGATGCGCTTCTATTTCAGCGACTGCTTTCCCGACACGCCCGCCAACCGCGAGTTCATCGTACGCACGATCGACTCGCTGGCGGCGCGGACGCACGTCGTGCTGCTCAATACCCCGTTCGCGGTCGACGACCACCGCGACTTCGTCTCGTCACGGTCCGACCGCGTGCACACGCTCGGCGAGCACATGTCGCCGCCGACGAACCTTGCCACCCAGACGGCGGTCATCGAGCGCGCGCGCGCGTTTGTCGGGACCTACGGCGGCTATGCCTACCTGGCGCCGTTCTACGGCGTGAACTCGATCGCCTTCTATTCGCGGACGACGTTCAAGCGTCAGCATCTCGACCTGGCGCATCGCGTCTTCGAGCGCCTCGGGACGGCGCGGCTGATGCCCGTGGATCTGCGCGCGGTCGACGCGGTCGAACTGGCGTTCGCCGGCGCCGCGCTCAGCGCAGCAGCGCCCGGCTCTCGAGCAGGCGCTCGATCCTAGCCGCGCATTCCGCCGCGTCCGCATCGAGGGTGGTCAGCACGAGGTCGGGTGTGCGCGGAGGCTCGTACGGGTCGTCCACTCCGGTCAGCCCCTTGATCTCCCCGCGCCTCGCCTTCGCGTACAGCCCTTTCACGTCGCGCTGCTCGCACACCTCGAGCGGGGTCGCCACGTGCACGAGCACGAACGATGCGGGCCCGACGAGATCGCGCGCCTCGTTGCGCGCCGACTCGTACGGGCTCACCGCCGCGCAGATGACGGCCCCGCCGTGCCGGACCACTTCCGACGCGACGAAACCGATGCGGCGGATGTTCGTGTCGCGATCCTCCTTGCTGAAGCCGAGCCCCTTCGACAGGTGCGTGCGGACCACGTCGCCATCGAGCAGCGTCACGGTGCGCGCGCGTCCCTCCAGGCGCGACTTCAGTTCGCCGGCGATTGTCGACTTCCCCGCGCCGCTGAGCCCGGTCAGCCAGACGCAGCAGCCCAGCTCCTCACCGCCCATGTGGCGCCGGCTCGCGCGCGTCCGTCGTCGCGCTGATGAAATACAACGGACGACGCACGACCTCTGCGTAGATGCGGTACAGGTACTCGCCGACGATGCCCATCATGAGGAACTGGAGACCGAAGAAGAGCGTCAGCGGCAGCATGATGCTCGTCCAGCCGAGGATCGGGTGCCCGGCGAGGCGGTGGTAGAGGATGTAGCCCGCCATCGGCAGCGTCAGCAGCGAGACCAGCGCGCCGGTAATCGTCATGGCGCGGATCGGCGTCTGCGAGAAACCGATGAACGTGTCGTACATCGTCTTGACCATGCGCCCGTAGGTCCACCCCGAGACGCCGGATTGCCGCCGGCGCCGCTGGTATTCAACGACCGCCTCGGTGAACCCGGTCCATGCGACCAGCGCGAAGGTGACGCGATTGTGCTCGTGGAACTGCGCGAAGCACGCCGCGACCTTCCGGTCGACGAGCAGGAAGCTGCCGGTCGTGAACTTCGATCGCCGGGGCATCGCGTGCCGCCGGATGAGCCGTTCGAACATCCGGCTCGTTACGATGCGCAGCCACGATTCGTCACGCGTCGTGCGCTTGCCCCACACGATGTCGGCGCCGCCTTTCCAGGCGTCGATGAACTGCGCGACGACGTCCGGCGGATCCTGCAGGTCCGATGCGAGCGTCGCCACCGCGTCGGCATCGCCGGCGTTGGCGAACCCGGCGCTCAACGCGATGTGCGATCCGTAGTTGCGCGACAGGCGGATGCCGCGGAAGCGGCCGTCGCGCGCCGTGATCGCGCGAATCCGATCCCAGCTGTCGTCGGTGCTGCCGTCGTCGATCAAGAGCACGCGCACGCTGCAATCGGTGCGCGGCATCAGCGTCTGGCACACCGCCTGTTCGTACGCGGCCAGCCCCGCGGTCTCGTTGTAGACGGGGGTCAGGACGAGGACGACGGGAAGGCGCCCCGGCTCGCCGCTCACGGTTCTTCGTTCCATGCCTCGAAATCGGGCCCCAGCAGCCGGCCGAGCGCGCGGTTGGGCTCGGCGTACCGCCGCCGGAGACGCGTGATCGCGTCCGCAGGCATCGGTTCGTTCACCTTCTCCGACGGGTTGACGACGTCGAGGCCGGCGGCGTCGCCGGGCCGCGTTTCGACGCCGATGAAGCGGTGGAGACGCGCGGTGAGCCCGCCGGGGTCGTCGACGATGTCGTCGAACTTGACGACGAGCAGCTGCCCGGCGGGAAACCGATCGACGTAAGGCTGGAGCATCGACGCGTACAGTCCGCGCGAGAAATACGCATGCGGCCGCGCGTAGCGCAGCTTCGGGTCGAGCGTCCGTTCGCGCTCTTCCTCCATGGCGAGGGCAGTTTCGAAATCGTCGTGCTCTATCCCGTTCATGCGCGACCACGCCCAGTTCGAGTACGCACGCTGCGAAGGCTCGCGCAGGATGAACACGAGGCGGACGTCCGGCAGGCTCGCCTCGATGCGCTCGGCCGCGCGCGGGCTCTCGAGATAGTTCGTCGACTTCTCACCTGCCGCCGGGTATGCGTCCGCGCCGGCGAACCACGTGTCGACGTAGTACTCCAGGCCTTTCGCGTACAGCTCGTCGACGAGGAAGAACTTGGGCTCGGGCCGCGCGGGCTTGGCCATGTAGACGTCGGGATGGCGATCCAGGAGGTGATACAACCATGTGGTTCCGGATCGCGGCGCCCCGGCGATGATGAACGTTGGTCCACGGCGGGTCATCGTCTAAGGAATGTGCGCGGCGGCAAATTGGATGCGGCGCAGCCATCATAGTCTCAAAGTTTCCCGTCATGAACCGGCGGGCGCACGCGGGGCGATGGCCGACAGCAGCGGCAGGTGCGCGATGTCGAGGCTCGTCATGGTCGCCGCGCCGATCCCGCTGCGCAGCGAGTCGACCAGCTCCGCCCGGTAGCGCCACTGGCGGCGGTCCGAATACAACGTCAGCGACTTCACCCCGCACAGCGAGGCGATGTACGCCAGGCCGCTCGGGCTGCCGACACACGCGGTGGCGCCCGCGATCACCGTGGTCAGCGCGTCCGCGCGGCGGCCCGCCGGCAGCTCCCGTTCGATGGTGTGAATGCGTGTGCTCATGATGCCAACGGGGACGTGCGGCGCGCCCGCCTCGTCTCCGTCGAGCAGCACCACGTCGGCCTGCTCGGCGAGTGACGCCACCACGTCGTTGGCGTGCACGCGATTCATGTCGGTGTCTGCAAACGCGCCGCTGAACGGAAACCACGCGGCCACGTAGCTCGCAGGCAGCGCGAGCCCGCCGGCCGGCGGAACGGCCGGCCGCCGTGGCACGGTGTAGCGCATGACCCGCTCGAGCGGGACGTCCTCGCTGTTGCTCCGGCATCCGAACAGCCGGTCGATCAGCACCGGATGCAGGATCGATACTCGCGTCGCATGCAATCGCTGCTTCGCGCGTCGCAGGACGCGGCGATCGAAGCCCCAGAATGCTCCCTGCGCCGATGTTGACGAGCGCAACTCCTCCCGCGAGCAGCAGGAGAGCAGATCGATGGGGTGCGCCGCGAAATCCTCATACCAGGAGAAGCTGCCTTCCCTCGAGATGACGTGAACGCGGTCGCGCGGTACCTGAAATCGGCGCGTCACCCACCGTGCGAAGGGGATCCAATAGAGCAGCTCGCCTCCGAGATCCCGCGTCCACGGTCCCACGATGATCGGTCCGTCGAGGTCGGCGAGGCGCATCAGCCGCTTGAGGACGCGCTGTTCGACGCCCTCCGTCGACGTCGTGTCCTCGACGCGCTGGAGGATATCGTTCATCCGGTCGGCCTGGATGGTGACGCCGCGCTCGAGCGCCGCGACGCGCGCGTCCACGTTCTGCAGCACGCGCTCCATGCGCACCACGTGCCCGTGCGCGTGGCGAGCGGCGGCTTTCTGTTGCCCGGCGAGCTGTTGCGACGCGCGCGTGGCCGACTGCCGCTGTTCCGCGGCGTCTGTCGTCAGGCGATCGAGATCCGCGGACACCGCTTCCAGGTCGCTGTCGAGAGGTCGGCGGCCGCCGCGGAAGCGGAGGATCCGCGAGAGGAAACCCATGGTTCGGCGCCAAATCTTATAGGATCCGAGCGTCCATGCGGATCCTGTTCCTCATGCGCAACCATGGCGCGATCGCGCATTACGAGAGCACGCTGCGCGCGCTCGCCGGGCGCGGTCATCAGATCGTCATCGGCTCGCCCGGAGCGGAACGCCATTACGCGGCCGACATGAACGCGCCGATGGATCGCCTGTGCCGCGACTTCGGCACTGTCACCGTGCAGCGGCTGCCGCGCCGCAGCGACGAGTGGATGCCGCTGGCCGAATCGGCGCGCGCCCTGCGCAACTACTGCCGCTACCTGCACCCGCGTTACGCGGCGGCCGTCAAGCTTCGCGAGCGCGCGGCGCAGCAGGTCTTCAAGAACGCGGGACTCGCGCGTATTCCCCGGCGCCGCCTGACAGGAGCCGCGGTGGCGCTGGCCGCGAGCCTCGTCGAGCGTCTCATCCCGTCCGACCCGGCGATCGAGCAGGCGATCGCCGGCATCGCGCCCGACGTCGTCGTCACCACGCCGCTGGTCGACTTCAACTCGTACCAGCCGGACTACGTCCACGCCGCCGCGCGACTGCGCATTCCGACCGTGTGGGCCGTCACGAGCTGGGACAATCTCTCCAACAAGGGGGTCGTCGGCCGCGTACCCGACCGCGTCCTCGTCTGGAACGACGCCCAGCGGCGCGAGGCGATCGAACTGCAGGGGGTACCGGGGGAGCGCGTCGTCCTGACCGGCGCCCAGACGTTCGACCCCTGGTTCGCGCTGTCGCCCGCGACGACACGCGAAGCGTTGACCGCGCGTGCGGGTCTTGGCCCCGGCCCGTTCCTGCTCTACATGTGCTCGTCGGTGTTCGTGGCGCCCGACGAGGTCGGGTATCTCCGGCAGTGGCTCTCGCGGCTGCGGTCGTCGGAGGACGAGATGCTGCGCGGGTGCGGAGTGCTGATCCGTCCGCATCCCGCCAATGCCGCACAGTTCGCCGGCGTCGATTTCTCGGAATGGGGACCCGTGTCGGTCTGGCCGCCGGCCGGCGACCTGCCGCTCGAAGCCAATTCGAGGCAGCGCTACTTCGACTCGCTGTATCACGCCGCTGCCGTGGTGGGCGTCAACAGCAGCGGGATGATTGAGGCCGGGATCGTCGGGCGTCGCAGCTACACCCTGCTGGCGCCGGAGTTCACCGACACGCAGCGCGGCACCATCCACTTCGAGTACCTGCGGAGCTATCGATTCGTGACGGCGGCCGGCACGTGGCCCGAGCACCTCGCCGATCTCGCGGCCGCGCTTGCCGGCCGGTCGCCCATCGACGCGCAGACCCGCCGGCGCATGATGGAGTTCGTGCGGCCGGCCGGAGAGGACCAGCCCAGCACCCCCCGGGTCGCGGAGGCCATCGAGGATGCCGGTGGGCTGGTGACGGCGCGCGTTCCCGCGCAGGCGCCGGCCATCGTCCGGCGGGCGCTGATGCCGCTGGCGCGCGCGGCCGCACGGCGCCGTACCGCGGCGAAGCAGGCCAGGCAGGTACGCCCGGCGGTCTCACGAGGATAAGTCGAGGATGCACCGGCGGGCGTCGGTCGGCCTGGTGGTGGCGGCGTGCGCGATGCTGCAGGCAGCGTTCGTGTTCGGAACGCCGCCAGACGAAGAAGAGTTCCGCTATGCCGTTCTGACCTCCTTGCTCCATCTGCGCGCCCTGGGGGAGGGCACCCACGCGTTCTGGACCTCATTCCTCGGATTCGGTGTTCCACAGCCGTTCATTCCCAACTTCTGGTATCACCCGCTGCTGCCCCTGCTGGCGATACTGGAGCCCGCGACGTGGGTCCGGCTGCTGTTGTTCGTGCACACCATCATCGGCGCGGCCGGGATGTGGGACCTCTGCACCGTTCTCGCCCTGCGGCCCGTCGTGAGGGCGGCCTGCACCTGCACGTTCCTGCTGTCTGCGCCGGCGATGAACTACGCCCTGACCGATACCTGGCCATCGCACTGGGTCGTCTGGACCTCGATGCCATGGCTCGTGTCATGCGTGTGGCGGCTGCTGGACAGTCGCGGACGCAACCAGTGGCTGTTCGGCGTGCTGCTCGGCCTCGCCAGCGGTCTCGTGCTCGCGAGTGCCAATCCCGCGAACGCCGTTGTCTACGGCGCGGTTGTCGCAGGGGTGATGCTGTGCCGCTTTCGCGACGTCGCCGATCGGTGGCCCGTCCTGTGCGTGTCTGCGCTGATCATGTTCGCGGTCGCATCGCCGAACGCTGCCGTGCTGGTGTCCGAGCGCGAGTTCTACGCGTCGGATCAGCGCCTGGTCAACGACACGGATCCTCTCCCGCTTGCGGCATTGTGGGACGTGTTCCTGCGGCCTCTGAGCCGGACGGCATTTCCGCGTCTCGATCTGGCGCCCGATGAGCCGCGCACGCTGTTTTTCGGCGGACCCTTCGCCGTGCTGTGTCTCGTCGCCTGTGCGCGGCGGGGATGGCATCGTCGCGAACTGGTCGCCGGGCTGGCGATCGCGACCGCCTTTCTGTTCACGACGCTGGGACCGATTCCGATCGTCTCGGCGCGGTACCAGTTTCGAGATCCGGTGATCCTCTGCGCGATTCCGCTTGCGGGGATGGCCGCCGAACGCGGCCTGCAGCGGGCGCGTCTGCGCAACCTCGTGGCGGTTGCGCTCGCGCTGCAGATCGCAGCGGTGGCTCTCGCCGTGTATCCGTTCGTCCGTCGCGCGCTGGCGGAGGATCCGATCTGGTTCCGTGGCGCGACGGCTGCGGCGCCGGAGGCGACCCCGCTGGTCTCGGCGCTCGGGCGCGCCGAACGTGTCCTGTTTTCCGCGGAGGTGGACCGCGACGTGATCAATCGCGCGTACTTGCAGTCAGGCCTGGGCGTGAACGCCCTCGGCTACCGGCGTATTCCCGTCATCAGCGGCTCGTTCAAGGGAGTCAGCGCGGATTCGATCTGGCCTGACGAACGCCTCTTCTATGCACGGGTCGCGACACCTCAGGCCCTGTTGACGTCCGGCGAGACGCTCGACGTGCTTGGTGTTCGATACGTGGTGGCACGACGAGGCGAGAGCGTCGCGCCGGACCTGCGCGAGCGGCCGGCGACGATGCCAACGGCGCCGGAACTCGTCGTCTACGAGAACGAAGATGCCTGGTCCGGCGCATTCGTCGTCGATGCGGATGCCGGTGCGATCGACGCTCCGCCGTTTCAGGACTGCGCAAACGATCGCCTGCTGTGCCGCGATCTCTCGGCAGTGGCGCACCTGCACCCGATACGGGCCGCGGTTCGGAGATCGGAGGGTGCCATCGACGTCTCGTTCGACCGGCTGCAGAAGCCAGGCGTGGTCGTCGTGTCGGAGATGTTCCGACCCGCGTGGACGGCGATGGCCGGTGGGGACAGCCTGCCAACCTTTGCATTCCTGCAGAGCCTGCTCGCCGTGCGCGTGACGGCGGGCGCGACGTCCGTGCACCTCGCCTATCGGCCGAGCCTGATGCACATCGCCACACTTGCCGCGTGGGTGGCGATCGCTGGTTCGCTTGTCGCCCTCGTCAGATTCTTCAGACGGCGCCACGCTCCGGCCTGACGAGATCGGCTGGGTCCCTGCCCGCAACGCCCGCCGCGCTCCGCCCGAGGGCGCTCCTCAACAGCGACCGATCGGCGACGTCCAGGACGAGCAGCGCGCCGGGAACCACGTCCCTGTAGATCGCATTCGCGAGATCGAGATGGCTCGCCTTGAAGACCGGCTCGGAATACAGGGCCACCGAGGGAACGCCGTAGAGGGGGGCGAGATACGACAGCCCGCCGTAACTGCCGACAAACGCGTCCGCCCGCCCGATGACCGCGCTTTGCACCTCGAGATTTCTTTCCGGGGTCATCAGCTGTTCGATCGTGTGGAACCGCCCCGCCGATTCGGGACGGACGTCCTCGTGATCGTCCACGCGGAAGCCGGTGTTCAAAAAGACCACGTCGGTGTGCTGCGTCAGCGCGCGCACGGTCTCGCCGACGACAGCGCGGTTGGCCGGCGTGTCCGGGAAACACGTGCTGAAGTAAAAGCGGACGGCGACGTAGCGCGGCGGCAGCGCCGGAACCGCAGGCGGCAGCGCCGGCCGCCGATGAACCGTGAGGTTCATCAGCTCGCGCAGCGGAAGCCGGTTCGCCCAGTAGCCCTTGAAGCGCCGGTACATCAGCGAGGGGTGCAGCAGCCATGGACGGTGCAGCCCGGATTGCCGCACTGCATGCCGGAGGATGTCGTGGTCGAACCGCTGGAACTGGTGCTGCTTGACCCAGTCCGCCGCGGCGATCCGCGCGCGGAATTCCTGAGGCGAGTAGTACGCCAGCGCGTCGGTGTAGCGTGTCGTCAGGTCGGCGTACCAGGATTGCGGGCCGCCCCGTGACACAACGTGCAGCCGGCTTCGATCGACGCCGTAGCGTTCGACGAACCACCGCACGAACGGAATCCAATAGAGCAGCTCGAAGCCGACCTCGCCCGTCCATGGGCCCACGAGGATGGGGCGCGACCCTGCGGCCATGCGCGACAGCCGATCCATCACCTCCTGCTCGAGGAGCATCGAGCGCGGAACGCTCAGCCGCACGAACTTCTCGACCCTCGCGGAGTGCCGGCGCCACGATTCGGTGACGTCCGTCACATGGTCCTCGAGAGCCCTGGCAGTCGACGCGTGACGCGTTGTCGCCTCGGCCATCTCCTGCGTCGACGACTCGTACTGTTCCAGATGGCGGTGGAGGCCGTCCTCGGTCTCCCGCCGCCGTTCCTGCAGTTCCTTCGCGAGGCGGTGAAGCCGAGCGCGCAGCCGTTCGATGGGCGAGCTCATTGGCGCGCGAGCAGTGTACTTCCGCGCGATTCCGATCAGCGAGGCGCCGACCTCCATTGAAGGCGGCGATGAGCACGACAGCACGATGCGAAGCGATGTGGGATACACTCCCCCGGCGGTCGCCGATGAAAGAGCAGCCCCCACGCCCGACCGTCCTGCCGTTTGTCCGCCTGCGCCAGCAGGTCGGCCGCCTCGCGAAAGAACTGCTCGAAGGCGCGCGCCACAGCGGACACATCCGCGACCAGCTCGCGCAGCACGATCAACTCTCGACGCAGGTGAGCGCCGACATGACGCAGCACCTGAACACGGTACGTGGCGTCGAGCAGAACGTCGACGGCGTCTCCCTGTGGTGGCGGCGGCAGTCGACGCGCGTCGAACGATTCATCCGTACCAACGAAAGTTTGCCGCGGGCGGTCCTCGACGAGAAGGACGTGATGGATCGCCTCGCGCGAATGGCGGCGGGGACGCGGCCGATTCTGGTTGGGCCGTGGACCGGCGAGGTCGGCTTCGAACTTCTCTACTGGATCCCGTTCGTGCGCTGGTTCGTCGAACACCACGGCGTGGACAGGAGCCGGCTGCACGTGATCTCGCGCGGAGGTCCGGTGTCCTGGTACCGGGACCTGACGTCCAGCTACAGCGACATCCTGACGCACTATTCCCCGGACCAGTTCCGGGCGCGCATGGCCGAGCATGGCCGGGCCAAGCAGCAGCAGTTCCGCCCGTTCGACCGGGAAATCGTCCGTCGCGCCCTGCTCGCGCTGGGAACGCGGCGCGTGTCGCTCCTGCATCCCTGCCTGATGTACCGGCGATTCCGCGGCTACTGGGGTGACCGGACCCCGCTGCGCGAGGCGATGAACCTGATGTCGCATCGGCGTCCGGAGATGCCCGCCCCCATTCCGGGACTCCCGGCGCGTTACGTCGCGGTGCGGTTTTATTTCAGCACCGGCTTTCCCGACACGCCGGCCAACCGCCGGATCGTCGCCGAGACCGTCGCGGCGCTGATGAAGCGGACGGACGTCGTCTTCCTCAACACCGGCTTCCGCGTCGACGATCACCACGACTTCACCCCCGAGTCGTCGCATCGTCTCCATACCGTCGATCACGTGATGACCCCGGAGCGGAACCTCGAGGTGCAGAGCGCCGTCATCGCGCGTGCCGATGCGTTCGTTGGCAGCTACGGCGGGCTCTCCTACCTGCCGCCGCTCTTCGGCATCCCGTCGGTGGCGATGTATTCGCACCGGGCGTTCAAGTCGAGCCACCTCGACCTGGCCAAGCTCGTGTTCGAGGAAGCGGTTCCCGGCCAGCTGTTCGTGGTCGACGTCGCCGATCGCGCGCTCCTTCGACGCGCACTTCGGTACCTTGCGCCCGTCACGCCGGACGGCGGGGCGGCCCTTTCGACGTCAGCCTGAATTCGATGGGCGTCCTCTCCTGGCTGTCGCACATCCGGCGTGGCCACGCGCCCAACCCGTCATTCGACGCGAACGCCGTGGGCGGACAAGCCGACCTCGTCGAACAACTACGCCTGGTCGAACAACTCCGCTCGGAGCTCGATCGCCTCACGAAGGACGCCGCCGAGCAGCGTCAGGAGGCAAGCCGCCTCTCTCAACAGCTCACCAACGAACAGCGGAACGCCGTTCGTCGTGTGCACGGGCACATGCTGCACACGGATCGAACGCTGCGGAACGTCGAGACGAAGCTCGCCTCGTTACAGCGCGCGATGGTTCGGGAGTCCGCCCGCGCGAGCGACCTCATCGCCCACGTCGAGCAGGCGCCGCGGAGCGGCGGCGCCGAAATGGCCGTCATCAGGCGGCTGGTCCGCATCACGGCGGGCGGCCATCCCATCGCCGTCGGCCCGTGGACCGGCGATCGGGGCGCCGAGCTGATCCACTGGATTCCGTTCGTGCGCTGGGCGGCGGGGCGCTTCCACGTCGCGCCGGAGCGGCTCCATATCATCACCAGCTCGCCGTCCTGCTGGTACCGCGACATCACGACCAATCACATCGATCTGACGACGTGCTGCTCGCGCGAAGAGCTCGACTCGCCGCGCGGCAGGATGGGTCCCTGGTACGGGTTCGACCGCATGGTGCTGCACCGGGCCCGGCAGCGCCTCGGCGAGGGACACATGTCGGTGATGCACCCGGCACTGATCGGCCGTCTCTTCGGGCCGACGGCAGCCACGGACGTGCCCCTCGAACGCGTGCTGCGGTACATCGTGCCGCGACGAATCGCGGCTCCACCACTCACCGGATTCGATCTCCCGTCACGGTATGTCGCGGCGTGGGTTCCGTTCAGCGCCGCATTCCCCGATGTGCCGGCCAATCGCGCGATCGCCGCCAACATGCTGACGTCGCTCGCGGCGGACGGCGACGTCGTGCTGCTGGGCGGCAGCGCGGCCGATCGCGAGGGGCTGGCGGCCCGACACGATCGGATCCATATCGTCGATCACCTCGTGCCGCCGGAACGCCGCCTGGAGCTCCAGACGGCGGTGATTGCCGGTGCGCAGGCCTGCATCGGAAGCGCGAGCCCGCTCGCGTACGTGGCGTCGCTCTGCGGGGTGCGATCGCTGACGCTCTATTCAGTACGAGCCTCGTGGCACGTCCAGGCTGCGCTGATGGACTACCTGGTAGACCGCATACACGCCGCCACGATGACCGAGCTGGATGTCGCCAACCTTCCTTTTGTGGCAAGCGTCTTTCAGGCCGAGGAGGAGGAAGGAAGCTAATCCTTCCGCGCGATCGCAATCAGCGAGGCGCCCGACACCCATCGAACGCCGCCGAGGCGCGCCTCGAGCGGCACGTATCGCCGGAGGGCCGCATTGATCGGCGCCGGTGGGATCGCCAGCGTCCTGGCCACGACCCGCACGGGATCGACGGCGTCGACGTCGGCGCGCGCGAGCCAGCGCTGCACGCGCTGGGCGACGGCGGGCAGGCAGTTGAAATACTGCACCGCGTCCGTCCGCAGGCCGACGCGGGCGAACACCGCCTCGAGCATCGCGCGCGTGTAGCGGCGCTTGTGCCCGATGACGCGGTCGTAATTCGTCCACAGGCGAGGGCCGGCCGGAACGGTGACGAGCACGAACCCGCCGGGGCGCACCACGCGCGCCGCCTCGGCCACGACCGCCGCATCGTCGGCCGCGTGCTCGATCACGTCGCACAGCGTCGCGCCGTCGAAATCGCCGTCGAACGGCAGCGCCTCGGCCTGGCTCCAGAGCAACGGCCCTCGAACGCGTGCGCGCGCGATGACGAGCGCCGCGAGGTGCATGTCGATCCCCCAGGCCTCGGCGCCGGCCGCCTCGAGCGCCTGCAGCACGAAGCCCGTGCCGCAGCCGACGTCGATGATCCGGCGGCCCGCCAGCGCGCCCGCGTGGCGGCGCAGCACGTCGAGGATGATGTCGTTGCGCGCCCCGAACCAGAAGTGCCGCGGCTCCGCCTCCGCGACGACCGAATAGATCCCCGGCGGATAGTCCTCAGCGGTGCCTGCGCTGCCCGCCACCCGCATGATGCCTTCGACGAGCGTGAACGGAACGGTCAGCCGGGGCGAGGCACGCTCGCCCATCAGACGGCGCAGCTGGTGACCGCGTCGATGACGGCCGCCTGGCCCTCGTCTGTGAGGTTGTAGAAGAGCGGCAGGCGCACGAGGCGGTCGGCGACGCGTTCGGCCACGGGGCACTGCCCGGCATACCCGCCCAGCTTCCGGCCGTGTTCCGACGCGTTGAGCGGCAGGTAATGGAACACCGCCAGGATGCCGCGCTCCCCCAGGTGAGCGATGAGCCGCTGTTGCGCCGCGTGGGTCGGCATGATCAGCACGTACGCGTGAGCGGGGTGCTCGCAGTACGGCGGGACGTGCTGTGCCGCCACGCCGGCCCGCTCGCGCCATGGCGCGAGCTCTGTGTCGTAGCGCCGCCAGATGTCGCGGCGCCTCGCCTGGATGACGCAGGCGGACTCCAACTGGGCGCAGAGATGCGCCGCCTGCAGCTCGGACATCAGGAAATTCGAACCGGTGTCGACCCACGTGTACTTGTCGACCATTCCTCGGAAGAATCGGTTGCGATTCGTGCCCTTCTCGCGGATGACCTCGGCGCGGTCGAGCAGCGCGGGGTCATTGAGGAGCAGCGCGCCACCCTCGCCCGACGTGACGTTCTTCGTTTCGTGAAAGCTCTGCGTGGCGAGCAGGCCGAGCGTGCCGAGCGGCCGGCCGCGATACTTGCCGAAGAGGCCGTGCGCGTTGTCCTCGACGATCGCCAGGCGGTGGCGGTCCGCGAGCGCGGCAATCGCGTCCATCTCACACGCCACGCCGCCGTAGTGCATGACGACGATCGCGCGCGTGCGAGGGGAGATGAGCCGCTCGACGAGCGCTTCGTCGATGTTGAGCGTATCGGCGCGGCAGTCGGCGAAGAGCGGAACGGCCCCGTGGACGGCAAAGGCGTTGGCCGTCGACACGAAGGTGAACGACGGCACGACGACCTCGTCACCCGGGCGCAGGTCGAGCAGCATGGCCGACATCTCGAGCGCGTGCGTGCACGACGTCGTGAGCAGCGCTGCCGCCGCGCCCGTCGCCTGCTGCAGCAGCTGCTGGGCGCGCAGCGTGAACGGCCCGTTCCCAGACAGGCGCCCGCCCGCGAGCGCTTCCTCGATGTACGCGGCTTCGCGGCCGGTGCGCGCCGGCCTGTTGAACGGGATGCGGTAGGTCGTCATGGAGCGTGCCGGTCCGCGCCGGGCCAGTGGTGGTACCAGAGATCGACCGTCGCGAGCTGAAACCCGGCGCGCTCGTACAGCCGGACGCCGGCGATGTTGCGCGCCTGCGCGGCAACGAGAAGACGCGACCGGCCGCGCGCTGCGAACCAGGACGAGGCCGCTTCGACGAGCGCCCGCCCGACGCCCCTGCCGCGCCACGCTTCGGCGACGCCGACGAGCCCGATGCGCCCGTCCGTCTCGTTCACCAGCTGCATCGTGATGTACCCGACCGCCGCACCGTCTCGCGCCGCCACCAGGACGCCGTCCGCGTAGCTTTCCGCCACGCTCTTGGTAATCCAGGTCCGGTACAGCTCGTCCGCGCGGTCCCTCGGAAAGCGCGTGTCGAAATAAAAGCGCGTCGTGTGGTGAGCGGTGCCCGCGATGGCTCGCAACGCGTCCACGTCTTCGTTGCGGGCTGGCCGGATGTCTCCGGAGGCGGCGGCCGCCGGCTGCGCGGTCAGGCGCCGGTCGAAGTCGAGCCGCACGTCCACGAGCGCGAAACCGTGCTCCGCCGCGACGCGCGCCGTCTGTTCATCATCCGCGCCCGCACGCAGGTACACACAGTCCACGCGGTGCGCGCGGCACCAGGCCTCGACGGCGCGGGCGGTCTCGCTGGTCAGGCAGGAGGCGGTCACGGTGGCGATGCGACGGTCGAAGAACTGCGAGTCCCACTCGAGGAGGCGGCACACCGCGTCGGTCATGCGCCGGGGCTCGTGCCCGCGCGCTGCCGCACCGCGTACGGCGGCCGCTCCATCGTGCGGAGGTGCATGCGGCCGAGATACTCGCCCATGATGCCGAGCGCGAACAGCTGGGCGCCCGAGAATATTGCCACGATCGACGCGAGGAACGGGAAGCCCGGCACGTTGCTCCCTTCGACGAGGTAGCGAATCAGCACGAAGAACAGCACCCCGATGCCGAAGAGCATGCACGCAAAGCCGACGAGCGTCGCAATCTGCAGCGGCAGCACGCTGAAGCCGGTCACCATGTTGAACGTGTGCCGGACCAGGCTGCGAAAGCTGTAGGAGGACCTGCCGGCCTCGCGCGGCGCGACCGGCACCGTGACGGCGGCGAACCGGCTCGTCGCCCACGTGAGGAGCACGTCCACGTTGGCCTGCGGGTTCTGGTTCTGCTCGAACGCCGTGCGCAGGCCGGTGCGAAACACGCGGAACGTGCTGACCATCGGCGCGATGTCGGCGCCGAGCGCGCGTTTCATCACCACCTTCATCAGCCGCGAGGAGACGTTGCGAAACGCGCCGTGCTGTTCCGTCGCGGGAGCGCCGTAGACCACGTCCACGCCGTCGCGCTCGAGCATCTCGACGAGCCGCGGGACCTCCTCGGGTGGCTGCTGCAGGTCGTCGTCGAGCGTCGCGGTCAGGTCGCAGCGCGCCGATCGGATGCCGCACAGCAGCGCGTTGTGCTGGCCGTAGTTGCGCATCAGGTCGATGCCGGTAATCGCGGCGTGCGCCTGCGCGAGCCGGCGGATGATGGCCCAGCTGTCGTCGCGGCTGCCGTCGTTGACGAAGATGATCTCGAAGGGCCGTCGCATCCCCTCGAGCGTGGCGAGGAGACGGCGGGTCAGCGTCTCGAGCGTGCGCGCGCCGTTGTACACGGGCACAACGACGGAGATCGAATGACGCTCGTCTGCCACACGGAAGTGCGAGGAGCTTAACCCGCTGGCACACCTCGGTCAATCGGCGGCGCGTCACCGGCGCGCCTGCTGGCGCATGGTAGGATGCAACCTCCCGTGCGCGTTCAGGTTGCAGACGTCCCGCAGCGGACGAACGAAGCCCGGTGGCGGTTCCTGTCGTACGGATTCGCGCTCGTCGTCGCGCTCGGCCTCTCCTACTTCCTCGTCCACATGCCGCTGCAGGTCAGCGACGACATCACGCTCATCGTCATCGCGCAGTCGCGATCGTTCAGGGACCTCATGGCGAGCGAGTTCAGCCCGGGGGCGATGTATCTCCGGCCGCTGCTGACGGGGAGCGTCAACCTCGCGTACGAAATCGCCCAGGGATCGGGACGGTATTTCCTGACGTTCAAGGCCGTGCAGGTCGGCCAGGTGATCACGCTGCTGCTGCTGTTCGTCCGCCTGCTGCGCGTGCAGTCGGCGCGCGACTTCGCGGCCGCCTGCGTCGCGGTCATCGCGGTGATCGGGATACACACCTTCTTCTACACGGTGTACGAGGTGTATCCGATCAACACGTTCATGACGATCATCGTCTGCTGCGTGATGGCGTTCGTCCTGGTGGACGGGCGGCCGGCATGGTGGCGCGACCTCGCCGCCACGGCGCTGTTCGCCTTCGCGCTGTTCACGCTCGAGACCGGCATGATCGTGTGGGTGATCGTCGTGGTCGGCTTCGCCACCGGCCTGCGCGGCGTGTCGCTCCGCGGCGTGATCGCCGTGACGGCGGTGCTGGCCCTCTACGTCGGGCTGAAGTTCTTCTTCCTGAGCGGCCGGCTGCCGACGCTCAACGAACGTTCGGCATCGGTCGGCTTCGGCTCGTACAACCAGCAGGAGCTGGTGCAGAACTTTTCGGACCGCCGGCTGCTGTTCTACGGCTCGAACGTCGGCTCCTCGATGGTGACGATTTTCTTCGCGGAGCCGCGCGCGGGGCTGTGGCGGTTCGTGCGCACGATCGTGCGCCGCCAGCCGATGCCGTTCGCGATGCTGCTCAACGTCGCAGTCTCGACGGCCTCGTCGCTGCTGATCTTCTGGTACATCTGGACGCGGCGGCACGGCTGGCGCAGGCTGGAATTCGACCGCTACGACAGCTTCGTCGTCGTGCTGCTGGCGGTCGTGCCCGTCAACGCCGTCTTGAGTTTTCCCTACACCAAGGACGCGATCGTCAGCCCCGCGGGCGTGTTGTATCCGCTCGCGCTGTTCTCGGCGCTTCGGGCGGCGCTGATCCGGCTCGAGCAGGTGCGGCCTCAGCGGACGGCGGTGGTGGCCGCGTGCGCGCTCGGCGTGCTGTCGCTCGGGTGGACGCTTCGGGCCGCGGCCGTGCCCTACGGCCTGCTCCGCACGGCGTTCATGTATCAGCAGCAGTGGGTGCACGTCGACGACTGGATCGTCGATCAGGGCCTGAGCTACTACACCGCGGATCAGCGAGCGTTGATCGAGCGGCTTCGAGTGGAGGCGCTGTCGATGGACGTGCCCAACATCCGCCTCGTCGGGGGATCGATGAAATGGCTGGAGCCGATGTTCGATATTCCGTAGCGGCGCGCGCGGTGGCGTTGCCGCCGGTGATGCTGGGCATCGTGACGCTCGCGATGCTCGCGCTTGCGGCGCTCGGGATGCGGCCCCTGTGGCCGAGCACCTCGTTGAATCCCTCCGAAGCGATCGCCATGGGAGACGAGGCCAGGTTCATCCGCCTCGTGCGTGCCGGCGGCGATCCGAACGCGCGTGTCGTCGTTCGCGCCGGGCTTCGGGAAAGCGTGGACCTACCGATGACGCCGCTCGAGGCGGCCGTCTACACGCAAAGCGAGGTCGTGCTCCAGACGGTGCTCAAGTACGGAGCCGTCGTCACCGGCGATAACGCACGCGGAGCCATCTGCATGGCGTACCGGAAAGCACCGCAGCTGCTGCCGATCCTGAAGGCGCACGGCGCGCCCGAGGTCGACCCTGCAACGTGTCCCGAAGGGTAGGACGACCGAGGCAGTAGAATGAAGCCTCTTCAGAAACAGGAATGGTTGACGTCATCAACGCGGTGAGCAGGCTCGCCATCGACGGCGGAAGCCCGGTACGGGAGTCGTTCCTGCCCTTTCACCAGCCGTCCATCGACAGCGAGGACGAAGCAGCGGTGCTCGAAACGCTGCGGTCGGGATGGCTGACGACGGGGCCGAAGGCCAAGCGGTTCGAGCAGGTGCTGGCCGCGTACACCGGCGCGCGCCACTGCGTCGCGGTCAACTCCTGCACGGCGGCGTTGCACCTTGCGCTCGAGGCGGCCGGCGTGGGCGCGGACGACGAGGTGATCACCTCGCCCATCACGTTCGCATCGACGGCGAACGTCATCGTCCACCGCGGCGCGTCCCCCGTGTTCGTCGACGTCCAGCCGGACACGCTCAACATCGATCCCGCCGGTATCGAGGCGGCCATCACCGGGCGGACGAAGGCGATCGTCCCCGTGGATTTCGGCGGCCATCCGTGCGACCTCGATCCGATCCTGGAGATCGCCCGCCCGCGCGGCCTGACCGTCATCGAGGATGCCGCGCACGCCATTGGCGCCGAGTACCGCGGCCGGCGCGTCGGCGGCATCGCCGACCTGACGGCGTTCTCGTTCTACGCGACCAAGAACATTACGAGCGGTGAAGGCGGGGCGCTGACGACCGACAACGCCGACTGGGCCGAGCGCGCCGGCATCATGGCGCTGCACGGCATCAGCCGCGACGCGTGGAAGCGCTACAGCGCCGAGGGCTATCAGCACTGGGACACCATCGCTCCGGGCTACAAGTACAACATGCCCGACATCGCCGCGGCGCTCGCCCTGTCGCAGTTCCAGAAGCTCGACGCGTTCCGTGCGCGGCGAGCCGGGCTCAAGCGGCGCATGGACGCGCGGCTGGGCGCGCTGCCGGAGATCACGCTGCCGGGTGAGCGAGCGGACGTGGTGCACGCGCACCACCTGTATCCGATCGTCGTGCGCACGGAGGAGCTCGGCGCCGACCGCGACACGATCATGCGCGCCATCCAGAAGGAGAACATCGGCATCGGTATTCACTTCCGGGCGGTGCACCTGCATCCCTTCTATGCCAGCACCTTTGGCTTCCGCCGCGGCCTCCTGCCGCACGCGGAGTACTACTCCGATCGGACGATCTCGCTGCCGCTCTATCCGCGCATGACGGACCAGGACGCCGACGACGTCGTCGCGGCCGTCGAGAAAGTGATTGGACACTTCCGCCGGTAGCGGTCATCACATGGAAGCTGTTCAGGAGGGGCAGTCGCGGGGCCTGCGCCGTGGCGCGGAGGAGTTCCCGCTGATGGTCGTCATCTCGATCATCTATCCGTGCAATTTCGGGTGTCCCAACTGCCCGTACACGGATGGCAACTCGGAAATCCGCCAGTTCTACCACCAGCGGCACGCCGATCTGTTTCCTGTTGCGCTGTGGAACAAGCTGGCGGTGGAATGCGGCGAGCATGGCGCCTGGATGCGCTGCACCGGCGGTGGCGAGCCGATGCTCCACCCGCACATGGTGGACATGATCGAGTTCGCCAAGGCGCGCGGCGCACGCGTCTGGATCAACACCAACGGGAGCATGTTCGGTCCGACCCCGGCGCTGCGGGCAAAGCTGGAGCGCGTCATCCGCGCCGGCACGGATCTCATCGAGTTCTCGATGGACGCTGGCGATGCCGAGACCTATGCCGTCGTGCGGCCGCCGCACCGCGGCGGTCCGCCGCGCGACCCGCAGAAGTGGTGGGACAACGCCGTCAGCAACGTGCGCGCGGCCCTGGACCTGCGGAAGGAGCACCGCGCGCCGACGCGCATCGTGGTCTCGATCATCCAGCAGGACCAGATCGCGGAAAGGCTCGAGGCGGCCGTGGACTTCTGGATGAACAGCGTGGGCGTCGACGAGGTGATCACGCGCAAGTTCCTCACCTGGGACGACAACACGCATATCCAGGTACGGCATGCGCTCGATCCCCACCTCTATAAGGCGTCGCCCGGCGAGCCGACCGACCCCTGCGTCTGGCCGTTCGAGCGCCTGAACGTCGACACGCTCGGCCGGATTGCGCTGTGCGGCCAGGACATTGCCTTCCGCACGGCGGAACTGTTTCCCAACGCGAACGACGTCCCGCTCAAGGAGATCTGGCAGGGCGAGCGGTTCAGCTGGTACCGGCGCATGCACCTGGAGGGACGCGGCGCCGAGACGTTTCCCTGCCGTGGATGCTCGGCGTGGTTCGCTGGTATCCGCGACTGGAATCACGGCTGGCTGAAGGTGCTGAAGACCTCCGGCGATCACCTGAAAGACGTGATGAAGAAGGACCTCGGCGTGGAGGTCCAGATCTACGAGCCCGAGGCGCGCCCCTGAGATGCCGGCGTGCGACGGGATACGGCTGGTGTCCCTCAATCGCGCGCATGTGGAGCGCACGCGCGCCTGGGCCAACGATCCGGAGCTGGCACTCCTGATGAACAGGGCCGCGACGGTGTCTGAACCCGAGCACGAGGCCTGGTTCGAAAGTCTCTCGACGCGGAGCGACTGTGCGTACTTCGCCATCGAGCAGGAAGACGCTGGACGTCACATCGGTAATGTGTGGCTCTGGGCGATCGACGATCGTCATCGCAAAGCGGAGCTGCGCATCGTCATCGGCGAGGCCGATGTGCGGGGACACGGCTTCGGCGCCGCCGCCATCGACCTCGCGGCGCGCCACGCGTTCGAGCGCCTCCATCTCCACCGCATCTACGCATTCGTGCTGGCGTTCAATCCCAACGCGCGGCGCGCGTTCGAAAAGGCCGGTTTTCTCCTCGAGGGCACGCTGCGCGAGGACCGGTGGGTGGGTGATCGCTTCGTGGACGCGTGGCTGCTCTCGCGCGTGAGTGCAGGCTGATCGGGATGCCGGAGCTCAGCGCCACCACGGAGGCGTTCGTTCGAACCGGCTATGGCGTGCTGATGCTGCTCACGCTGCTGCAGGCGCTTCCCGAGTCTCGCCGATTCTTCGTCAGCGAACGCTGGGGTGGCTACGCGCGGTCGAGCCGGAGCGTCGATGCGCTCCAGAATCCGCGGGTGATGCCGGTGCTGCTCGCCGTCTGGCTGGCGGCGGCGGTCGGCATCACGGCCGGATGGGCGAGGCCGTGGCCCGCGCTGATCAACCTGCTGCTGTGCCGCTACTTCTTCGTGCAGATGCGGTGGAAGAGCGTGCTTCGCGGGATGGGCGCGCCCGGATTCGTCGCCTACTGGCTCGGCGCCGTGGTGTTCCTGCTCGATTTCGTCACGTTCGCGGCGCCGGCGCAGCGTCCACTCGCACTGCTGGTGATGCAGGTCGACTTCGCGCTGATCATGCTGTCGGCGGGTGTGTACAAGCTCACCGCCGGCTACGCCCGTAATCATGGGATGGAGCTCGGTCTCTGCAATCCGATGTGGGGCTACTGGTGGAAATGGTACGCGACGCTTCCGCCGGATCACGTCCTGTTCCGGCTGCTCAACCATCTCGCCTGGAGCACGGAAGTCGTCAGTGCGCTGCTCATGCTGATTCCGGGCACGCGGGAACTGGGCGGCCTGCTGCTCTCCGTCAGCTTTGTCTTCATCCTCACGCAGATACGCCTCGGATTTCTCTGCGAGATGGTGGTGCTCGCGGGACTGCTCTACGTGACGCCGGGCAGCGCCATCGACGGATGGATCGGGCAGGTGAGCGGTTTCGTGCACGACGTCGTCACGGTCCCGGCCGGCGGCCGCATCATTTCCGCAGTCTTGTCCGTTGCGCTCCTGGGCTACCTGGTTGTGCTGCCGTTCGCTCACGCGGGGCTGTACTACAACTTTTACGCGCGGCGGCGATTGCCGGCGCCGGTGCAGCGCCTCCTCGACTGGTACACCAACCTCTTCGGGATCATCATCTGGCGGGTGTTTTCCGTGGACCTGGTGAACTTCTTCATCCGGGTGCACGCGCAGGCAAGCGATGGGACGCGGACGCTCGCCGGCGGGCTCGGCTCGTGGCCGCGGTTCAATCATGTCGGCGAGATGATCTCCCTCACGTCACTTTTCACGACGCTGAAGTACTACTCGACCAACGCCGAGGTCTTTCGCGAGCGCCTGGTGCGGTATGCCCGCACCGTGCCGATGCCGCTGGGCGCGTCGCCGCTGTTCGAATACGTGAGCGTGATCAAGCGGCCGACGCACTTCGAGTGGGTCCCCGTCGCGGAGTACCGCGTCGACGTCGCCTCCGGCGTGGTCGACGAAAAGATCCTCGAGGCATCGTTTTCCCCTCGCGCCGCTCACGCCGTATCGCCCGTCCACGAAGGGGCGACACCCGGCAGCTACGCGCCGGTGGAGCGCTGAGCCACCAGATGTGCGGCATTGCGGGAGTGTTTGGCAAGAGCGATCGCGAGGCGGTGTCGCGCATGCTCGCCACGCTGCGGCATCGCGGTCCCGATGACGAATTCATCCTGGCGGGCGACGGATACACGATCGGCGCGCGGCGCCTGAGCATCATCGACGTGGCCGGCGGCCGGCAGCCGCTGACGAACGAGGATGGCAGCGTCATCGCCGCGCAGAACGGCGAGCTCTACAACTTTCCCGCGGCTCGCTGCGCGCTGCTCGAACGAGGGCATCAGCTGCGGACGCACACGGACACCGAGCTGCTGCCGCACCTGTGGGAGGACTACGGCGACGATCTCCCCATTCACATCGACGGCATGTTCGCGCTTGCGGTGTGGGATGGCCGTCAGCAGCGAGGGCTGCTCGCGCGCGATCGAATGGGCAAGAAGCCGCTCTATTACTGGGCCCGCGACGGCGCGATCTACTTCGCCTCGGAGCTCAAGGCGATCCTTGCGATTCCGGGCTTCGATCGGCAGCTCAACGTCGAGGCGCTGCACCACTACCTCGGATACAAGCACGTCCCGCACCCGCTGACGATCTTCGAGGGCGTAGCCATGTTGCCGCCGGCACATCGGCTGGTGTTCGTGCCGGACGAAGCGCCGCAGGTGTCGCGCTACTGGTCGCTCTCGTTCCGGCCCATGGAGCCGGCGATCGGCGAAGAGGACGCCACGGACACGCTGCTCGCGCGTATGCGTGATGCCGTGCAGCGGCGGCTGATGGCGGACGTGCCGATTGGATTTTTCCTCAGTGGCGGCATCGATTCGTCGTTGACTACCGTCCTCGCCGCCGAATTGTCGCCGTCGCCGGTCATGACGTTCACGCTCACCTATGAGGGCGACGCCGGCACCGAGGGCAAGGAACAGGATCGCCGATGGGCGCGTTGGGTCGCGGAGCGGTTCGGCACCGAGCATCACGAGGAGACGATCGCCGCGTCGAGCTATCCCGAGAGCCTGCGCACGATTCTGCGCGCCTTCGACGAACCCTTCGCGGGCGTCGTCTCCACGTTCTTTCTCTCGCAGCGCATGGCGCGGCACGTCAAGGTCGCGGTCGCGGGCGACGGCGCCGACGAATTGTTTGGCAGCTATCTGTCACATCGCGTGGCCGCCGGCGCTCAGCCGCTCCCGGCCGTGGCCGAGGAACCCGACTGGGTCTGGCGCGCCCGGCTGCTGGTGTTCGATGATGACGAAAAGCGCGCGCTCTACGCGCCCGATCTCCGCAGGCGCCTCGAGTCGTGCTCGACGCGCGACCACCTGCGTGCCGCCTTTGCCGATCTCACCGCGCGCGATCCGCTCAATCGCATGCTCGAAGCCGAGTGGCGCGGGATCTTTCCGGACCAGGTGCTGACGTTCGTCGATCGCCTGTCGATGGCGCATTCGCTCGAGGTCCGCAGCGCGTTCCTCGACACGGCCGTCGTGGAGTTCGTGGCGCGCCTGCCGGGGCACTACAAGATTCGCGACGGCGAGACCAAATACCTGCTCAAGCGCGGGGCGCGGCGGTATTTTCCGGACGAGATGGTGCGGAGACCGAAGGAAGGCTTCCTGATGCCGGTGACACAATGGGTGCGGGGCGCGCTCGAGCCCTGGGTGCGCGAGACGCTGTCGCCGGCGCGGCTTGCCACGCACGGTCTCTTCCATCCTCCGCAGGTGCAGGCGCTCGTCGAGCGGGTGTACCGCGACGGCTCGGACTACCGCGACGTCAACAAGGTGCTCGCGCTGCTCGTGTTCCAGGAATGGTACGACCTGTATCTGGCATGAGCGCGACCTCGGACCAGACGATCGGACAGCTGGACGCGGCACACGAGAACCGCTACTGGTCCATCAAGGCCCGGCCGGCGGTGCGGCGGCGGCTCGCCCGGCTCGCGTCGGTGGCCGGCATCGTCGTCTTCGCGGTCCTGCTGCCCGTGATCGCGGTCGCGGCATGGATGACGGCCCGCGTGCTCGACCGCCGTCGACGGTCGGTGCGGCGTTCGACGACTCCGACGCACGACACGGCCAGGGCGACCTTCCGGGAGTTTCTCGGCGTCTACCCGACCGCCGTATACAGCCCGCTCGCAAAGTCGCTCGAGCTCGGGTGCTTCGCCCGCTATCCCGCCCAGGCGCCAAGCCTGGAGATCGGCATCGGCGACGGCGTGTTCGCCGCCGCGCTACGGGCGCGTACGGGCGCGCCACTCTCCCTCGGGACAGACCTCATTTACGAAACGCTCGCCAGTGCCCGTGTGCGAGCGGTGCACGAGACGGTGTTCGTCTCCGATGCGCAGGACATCCCGGCGCCCGCCGCGAGTCTCTCCACGGTGCTGATGAACAACCTGATGCACCATCTGCCCGACCGCGAGCGCGCCACGGCGGAGGCGCTCCGCGTGCTGCGGCCGGGCGGGTTGTTCCTGATCACCGACAACCTCGCCGGGTGGAACGAGTTCATGTGGGAATACCGGCTGCTCCGGCGGCTGCTGCCGGCGCCGTGGCTGCGCGCGTACGGCCGGCGGAAGCTGTGGTTCCTGGCCCAAACCCTCCTCGTCTCTCCCGCGTACTGGGCCGATGTGGCGGCGCGCGGGGACTGGGAGGTTGTCGAGATCACGCCGCTCGTGAGCCGTACGGCGATGACCGTGGGCAGCGTATTCGAGTTCCTGAACCTCAAGTTCGGGCAGCCGACGCGGCCGGCGCTGCGCCGATTGATTGGTGGCGGCGCTCTGGCGCGGCGCCTGACCGGCACGATGGCGCGTATTGTCGAGACCCTCATCGACATGGACGAGCAGTTGTGTGAAGAAGAAGGAGCCGCGTTCGTCTTCGTCGCGCTGCGCAAACGGGGTGAGTCGGTCCTGCCACCAGCGCCGCCGCCCCTCGTGTGCCCGCAGTGCAAGAAGCCATTTGCCGGCCGCTATTCCTGCGCCGGATGTGGCCGGACGTACCCGGTGGTGGACCGCATTCCCGTGCTGCTCACGTACGCCGACCGGCTGCCGTGGCTGCAGGAGTACCTCGCCTACCAGGAGAAGCAGACGCCGCGCGAGTTCGTCACGTGAGCGTCAGCCTCTCCATGCTGTCATGGGCGCTCAACGAGGAAGAGAACATCGGTCCGTTCCTCGAGCGGGCGGAGGCGTTCCTGAGGTCGGCCGCCGCCGATTTCGAACTGGTGCTGATCGACGACGGGAGCACCGACCGGACGTCGGCCATCGCGGCGGCGTACGGGGCCTCGCGACCGTGGCTGCGCCTGCACAGCAACGACCGGAACCGCGGCTCCGGCTACAGCGCGAAGCGGGCGATCTCGCTGGCGCGGAAGGACTACCTGTTCTGGCAGACGGTGGACTGGTCGTACGACCTCACGGTCCTCGGACAGTCGCTGCACCTGCTGCAGCGGTACGACATCCTGCAGGGCGTGCGCATCAACGCACTGTCGCCGGTGACGCTCTTCAGGCTGCGCTCCGACACGCCGTCGAAGGCAGTCATCTCGATTCTCAACTACCTGTTGATCCGCACGCTCTTTCGCCTGCCTCTGGACGACTACCAGAACGTGACGGTGTACCCCACGCTCCTCATCCAGTCGATCGAGATCGAGAGCGAGAGCGCCTTCACTAGCCCGGAGTGCCTGCTGAAGGTCTGGTGGAAAGGCGTCACCATCAAGGAAGTGCCCGTCTTGTTCCTCAAGCGCGAGCGGGGCGAGGCAAAAGGGACGCGCTTCGGCGCCATCCGCGCGGCGGTGCGGGACGTCTTCCGCTTCTGGTGGCGCTGGGTCGTGCGCGGCCAGCGGCCCGACCACGGCCGCGGGACCGTCGTGCGGTGGAACGAGTGACCACGTCGTGAGGCCGTGGTGCAACGAGGTCTGATAGGATGACGCCGCGAAGGCGCGCATCGATGGCAGCAGACGGGGAGCGGCGGAGTTGACGACTGTACTCGTGACCGGGGGAGCCGGTTTCATCGGCAGCAACTTCGTTCATTACCTGTGCAACAAGTATCCCGACTACCGGATCCTCGTGCTCGACCTGCTCACGTACGCGGGCAGCCTCGACAACCTCCCGGTGAACGGCCGGCAGTCGATACAGGATGGCCGCCTGAATTTCTGGTACGGCGATGTCAGGAACGCGTCGCTGGTCGACAGCCTCGTTGCGCAGTCCGATTTCGTCGTCCACTTCGCGGCCGAGACCCACGTCACCCGCTCGATCTACGACAACTACCATTTCTTCGAGACCGACGTACTTGGCACACAGGTTGTCGCCAATTCCGTTCTCGCCAATATCAAGCGCGTCAACCGCTTCCTCCACATCTCGAGCTCCGAGGTGTACGGGACGGCCGAGACGCCCCTCATGGGCGAGGAGCATCCGCTGAAGCCGCTCAGCCCGTATGCCAGCGCGAAGGCAGGCGCCGATCGCCTGGTCTATTCGTACTGGGCGACATACCAGCTGCCGGCCGTCATCGTGCGGCCTTTCAACAACTATGGGCCCCGGCAGCACCTGGAAAAGGCCATTCCCCGCTTCATCACGAGCTGTCTCCTCGACGAACCGCTGCGTGTGCATGGTGACGGTTCGGCGGAGCGCGATTGGGTCCACGTCGACGACACGTGTCGTGCGCTCGATTGCATGCTGCACTGCGAGGCGAGCCGGGTCATCGGCGAGGTCATCAACATCGGCTACGGCAGCAGCCGCCCGTTGCGCGAGATCGCCCCGATGATCGTACGCAAGATTGGCAAGCCCGAAAGCCTCGTCACGTACGTCGGCGACCGGCCCGGTCAGGTGTTCCGGCACACGGCCGATCGCGCCAAGGCGGCGCGGCTGCTCGGCTGGCAACCCCAGATCCCGTTCGAGCAGGGAATCGACCGCACCATCGACTGGTATTCGCGGAACCGCAGCTGGTGGGAAAAACAGTTGTGGATGCGCGACATCCCCATCATCACAAAGACGGGCCGGCGCGAACTGCATTGATGCGGCGGTTCTCCCTCGCGGTGGTCGCGCTGGTCGCTGCGATCATCTGCCTCAAGCTCGTCTACCTCGAGCTCTGGCTCCGCGACAACGACAACTACATCACGCTCAGCACCTTCTTCTCCAGCGCCGGACACGACGAATACGTACGCACCGCGCGGCGGTTGTACGAGGCGATGGTCGCTTCCTGTGCGCCCGGCGACGGCACCTGCCGGGCGTCTTCCGCGAGCGTGCTGGCGGAAATCACGTACCTCCAGCCGATCGACGCGTTTTTCGGCTCCTTTGTCGCCACGCCGATGGCGCTGGCGTCGTCCGAGGCCTTTCTCGCCGCCATTACGCGAGCGACAGTGCTGAAGGTCGTTGCCAGCGCCGCGGCCGTCGCAGCGCTCGCCGTGATGCTGCTCCTCGCGCTGCCGCGGCCGATCGGCGCGTTTCTCGCGTGGATGCTTGCCGTGTTCGGCGTCCTCGCCGTATGGCTGCCGGAACAAGCCGCATTTGGCGCACTCCAGCCGCTGCTTGGCGTCGGTGCGGCTGGCGGCCTGGCTGTTCTTCTCCTCGCGGTCGCGGTTGCCGGCCTGTCACGGTGGGTCTGTCGGGCGCCCCGTCCCATCCCGACGCCCGACGTGCGCCGCCGGGTAATGTTCTACTGCGCCGCTGCGGCCGCCCTGACGGTGACACGCGTGCTGCTCTACCGGATTCCCTCGCTGCAGCGCGCGTATTTCTCCCCATCGATACCCGGCGCGGGGGTCGGCCTCCTGATCGTGCTGCTCGCGGGCGTGGGCCTGGTGCTGTTCGTCGCCGCCATGCGCGACGCGGTGGCCGCGGGAGACACACCCGCCTCCGCCGCCTGGGTGGCCATCCTGTTGTTCATCGCGTTGGTGTCCGTGGGAGAAAACTTCTTCAGCACGGCGTTTCATATCACCGCGCGCGGCCACGTCTTTCTCCTGGCCGTGCCTATGCTCGTGTACCTGGCGCTTCGCCCCAATGGTTGGTTGGTCTGGACCCTCCCCGCGTTTGCCCTTTTCAGCGTACCCATCGCCGGGCTGTTTTTCGGATGCGTCGTCGCCATCGAGTCTGTGGCCTCTCTCCGGCGCCGCGCCCCGTCGCTCGCGCTCGTGGTGGCTGCCGCGCTCTTCGTCGTCGCGGTGTTCCGGACGGGAAATTTCGCCGATACGCCGGTCATCCCGACCGAAGCGGCGTCGCTCAGCGCGATCGTCTCGCGGATCGACCTGACCACGTTCCTGCCCGGGTTGCTCGTCCTGCTGCCGCTCGGCGCTGCTGCGGTCGTCGCGTGGCGTCTTCCGGATCCGGGCGGCGGCATGCTGCTGCATGCTGTCGTCCTGGCGGCCATGCTTGCCGGGGCCGGACAACTTCGGCATGCACTGGTCAGCGCCGGCGTCAGCATCATGGACCCGGCAGCGTTCACCTACATCCTGTTATCCCAATACCTGGGCCCCCTTGCCTGTGCGACAGGAATTTTCCTGACGATGTTGAGCCTGACGACGAAGAGGGTTCCAACTGCGGCGGGTGTCACCGGCGTGGAGGTCAATGGCCCTGCACTGTCGTTGCTGGTCGCGGCCGTGCTGTGCCTGGCGGCGGCGCGGGCGGGAAATGCCGTCGGCCGGCCGCAGAACGTGCCGATGGCCATTGTGCGCGGGGCAGGGATCGTCATGGGCGTGACGTCGCCGGCACCCGTGGAACCGCTCGTACGCGAGGCAGCCTCGCCCGACGACGAGTACCTGATCGGCCCCTACCCCGGCCACGTGGCCACGATGATGAGCGTGCTGAAGATGAAGGCGCGGGCTGCGGCCGGCCTGCTCGATCCCACACGAGCCACCACCGTCGTTGCGCCCCGCCCCGGGGCGTGAAACCCGCGCCGCTGGTGGCGTCGGCTATTTCCTGCTGTGAGCGACGTTCCCGCCACGACGCAGCGCAAGCTCGTAGACGATCAGATCGTTGTAAATCGGATTGACGGCGACGGTGAGCGAGAAGGCGGAGCTCCGCCGGATGCGCTGGTCGCGAATCACGAACTGGTCGCCGAGCACCGCGTCGAACTCTTGACGGGTGCGTTTGCGATCACCGACTTCGAGCGTGTTGAAGACACGGCGGAGCGCCGAGGCGCGCTCGTCGAGCGGCAGGACGTCGATAAGGATGAAGACCGAATCGCGGTGCATGAGATGCGCGATGGCGGGCAGTGTCGTCCCGCGAAGATCGGCGTCGCTGATGTGGTGAAAACAGCAGTTGGCGACGATCAGCTCGTACGGTGCCGATGCCGCCGCTTCCGGCAGCGTCGACACGAATCGCAGCTCGCGATAGCGCCTGCGCGCGTACTCGACAACCGCGGCATCGGGGTCGTATCCGCTGTAGCGCAGTCCAAGATCGTGCAGGGTCGTTGCAAACAAGCCCGTGCCGCAGCCGAAGTCGAGGACGCTGGCACCCGCGGGCAGGTTCAGCCGGTCGATGCACGACGCGAGATGGCGCCGCTGTTCGAGCTTGTTCAGCGTCAGCACGCGTTGCGCGATGTCGCTGACCAATGGCGGGATGGGGATCACGCGGACGCGCCCATCGTACATCACGGGTAGTAACCCTATACTGAACGCCGTGGCTGTCGTCAGAAGCTTCGACGAGTATCTTCGCTGGCTGTCGAGCGATGCGGTGATCGACGAACTTGCGGGGCATACCGAGTTCTCCAGAAGCGAGACCGCTCAACTCTTGCGAATGTCCGTGGAAGAGGCGCGGTTTGGCTATGAGAGCGTGATATCGAGATTCCCTGCGGGCGGTCGGATACTGGAAGTCGGATGCGGGTCCGCAATTCTAACGACGTATCTGCGTGAGCACGGCCACGACATCACCGGTTTGGAACCGGAGGGATACCACTTGTTTCCTGCCATCCAGGCGTTCCTCCGGCGATCGCGTGACGTGCCTCTGCTGAGGATTCCAGCGGAAGATCTGAATCCAGGGCAGCATGGTCTCTTCGACTTCATCTTCTCCGTCAACGTGCTGGAGCACATCCCCGCGTTGGATCAGGCGATGCCCGCGATGGCCTCCGTCCTCGCGCGCGGTGGTCGGATGTGGCATACGTGCCCGAACTACTCCGTGCCCTACGACCCGCACTTTGCGGTCCCGCTCGTGCCGTTTCGGCCAACGGCAACGGCGTGGCTGCTGCCGAAACATGTCCGCGACGGCGAACTCTGGCGCGGACTGAACTTCGTCACCGCGCAGCGGCTGATGCGGCTTGCCCGCGCCTCCGGCCTGAGCGTGTCGTTTGAACGCGGCATGATGGTTAAATCGATCATGCGCATCGAGACCGATCCGGAGTTCGCCAGCCGGCAGGCGCCCTGGGTCCGTCGCGCCGCGCAATGGTTCCGCCGGACGGGGCTGTTGCGAATGGTCAAGGCCTTCCCACCCGAATGGAGCACGCCGATGGGGGTGGAAATGACGCGAGGGACTTAGGATGCGCTGAACGAGAAGCCGTACAGCTTCGCGCGCTGCAGGCGGAACTGCAGCGAGAACGCACGATCGGCCAGCAGCGTCAGTGGCTGCTTGCACGTGACCGGCGTGGAGAGCCCGTCGAGACGAACCGGCTCGCATCCTCCGAGCAGCTCCTGCCCGTTCGCGTCCAGCACCTTCACCTCGATGCTTCCTCCCGCCGCGTTCGCATTCAGCCAGAGTCCCGCGGCCGTTTTCGCGAGGAGGGGAGGTGTCCGCAGCGTCGCGGCGTCGCCCGTCGCCGCGCGCGCGACGAAGCGATCGCGCGGCATCGTCGCGATGCCGATCTGCCGGCGGCCGACCTTGTGACCGAGGTCGTAGCCGGCGTACGCGAGATAGACGGTGTCACCCCGCACCGCCACGCCGGACACCCAGGTCATCGCGCGATCCCACGTGCCGGGCTTCGGATTCCGGTCGAACATCGGCGCGCGGTCGCGCTGCCACGCCACGCCGTCGCGACTCCACGCCATCACGGTGTACCCGATGCCTTCGACCGCGCCCTTCGGCTCGGCAGGCAGGTCGTCGCGAAGGATGCGGAGAAAATTCACCAGCAGGTCGCCGCGCGGCAGCACAGGTCCCCCGTAGAACTCGGTCGTGCCCTTGTCGCGCGCGTCGGGCACGTACGCGCGCCGCGGCGCGCTCCACTGCTCGAAGTCGGCACTCGTCATCGCGCCCGTGAGGCGGATGCCCGTTCCCGCCGGCATCGTCCGTCCCTGGTGCCCGAACTCGTTTCCTGTCGTGGTGTAGACCTTTGCGAGCGCGCCGTAGCGCCGCCGCACGGGGTCGTAGAACGGATCGAGGATGTCGCCGACGCCAGTGGGGAATCGCTTGTCGGTGATCTCGTAATAGGGATGCACCGGGTTGCGCGGCGAAAACGTCCACGACAGGCCGGTGCTCGACCAGGCGACCGACATCCCGATCGGTTTGGGACTGTTGCGGAAGAACACGAGCTTGAAGCGCCGCTTCGGATCCGCGAACGCCGGTCCTTCGTCGAGGACGGCGGGACTGTCGCCCTCGAGCGCCAGCGAGACGCGATCCGGTCCCGGCCAGTTCAGCCCGTCGATCGATTCGCGATACAGCAGCCGGGCGCCCTTCTCGGACCGCTCGGTGTACCACATGCGGAACTTGCGGAGCTGCGGATCCCACGAAATCGACGGGGTGGCGGCGAAATTGTCCGGGCCGGGCGGCCCGGCGATCGCGGGCATCGCCGGACGCGCCGGGGTCTCGACGACACGCGCGAGGCCGTCACTCGAGGCGATGAGGTAGTCGTCGACGAACAGGTGCGGTCCGCTGCCGATGGTGAGAGGAGACGTCGAGGATCCAAGGGGTGTGCTGCCACCGACGATGGCGACAGCCAGCAGGAGAGTCGCTCCACACCAGGTGCGCGAACGCATCGCGCCGTACTATAGCCGATTGATACAGCCCGCGAGGCTCCGCGCTGCGGTCCGTTGCCGGGCTCTGAGGCCCGCGATACGATCGAGGCCCTTGCCCGCTCCACTTCCGACAGTGGTCGTCCTGCAGCCAGGGTATCTGCCGTGGCTCGGGTTTTTCGATCAGATGCGGCGCGCGGACGTGTTCGTCTATTACGACGATGCGCAGTACGACAAGCACGGGTGGCGCAATCGCAACCGGGTCAAGACGCAGCGCGGGCCGGCGTGGTTGACGGTGCCGGTCCGGCACAGCGGCCTCAGCTGGCCGCGCATTCTCGACGTCGAGATCGACAACCGCGCGCCCTGGGCGCGCAAGCACCTGCAGACGATGCGGCAGGCGTACGCCAGGGCGCCCTACCTGCAGCACTACCTGCCGCCGCTCGAGGACGTGCTCTCACGGCCGTGGCAGCGGCTGGTCGATCTGAACCTGGCGGTGGCCGCGCTGCTGGCCGAGGCGCTGGGCGTTTCGCCGCGGGTCACGCGATCCTCCGAGCTCGGTGTCAGCGGAGAGCGCAGCACGCGCCTCCTGCGCATCTGCCAGCACCTGGGCGCAGGTGTGTACCTGAGTGGCAATGCGGCGCGCGAGTATCTCGACGTGCCGTTGTTCGAGACGCATGGCATTCGCGTCGAGTGGCAGGATTACGCGCACCCGGAGTACCCGCAGCAGCACGGCGCGTTCGTGCCGTACTTGTCCGCGGTGGACCTCCTGCTCAACTGCGGACCGAACAGCGGCGAGATCCTGCGTGGCGCTCGGCGAGTGGGAGCAGGCACTGACGCTATAGTGAACCCATGCACCGGTTGAGGACCCAGATCGCCGCGCGATGCAAGGACATTCCGGCGGCGCTCCCGATTGCCACCCTCATCGAAAGGTGGGGCGTCACCGCGACCTACCGGCTGCACGACCTGCTGCTGAGCAACCAGGCAAGCCGGAAGCTGTTCACGGATCGGCCCCCGCGACTCACCGACGAGCAGCTCGCTGTGGTCGGGTCGCTCCGTCAGGACGGATGCGCGGTCGAGCCGTTCGCCCGTCTCGTGCCCGACGAGCGGACATGGGACGAACTGTGTTCGTACGCGAGGCTGTTCACGGACAGAACGGAACGCGAGCTCGCCGCATTCGAGGCAAGGGTCGCCGCCAGTCAGCGGCTGCGCGACAAGCTCGCGCGGGAGACCAAGCAGAAAAAGGATTACAACCGGCGCCGCTACGGCAAGTTCGTCGAGCTCGACTTCGATGACCCCTGGCTGCGTTTCGGCGTCTCACCATCGTTGCTCGACATCGTCAACAGCTACCTTGGCCTGCAGTCCAAGCTGATATACACGGACCAGTGGTACACGGTGCCGAAGGGCGCGGAGGCCGAGCGCATCGCGTCGCAGCGCTGGCATCGCGATTACAACGACCAGCACCTGGTCAAGGTGTTCATCTACCTCGAAGACGTGGACGAGGGCGCCGGTCCGCTGGAGTACGTGCTCGGCAGCATCGGTGGCGGACGCTACGCGCGGGAATGGCCGTGGCGCCCGCTCGGCGACACGTATCCGCCGGCGGAGGAATTCGACCGGCGCATCCCGGCCGATGCCGTGAAGACCTTCACCGGGCCCGCCGGAACGATGATCTTCTGCAACACCAGCGGATTCCATCGCGGCGGCTTCGCCACGCACCGCCGCCGCGTGATGTGGGTGTACAACTACGTGTCGCCGGCGGGCCTCGAATCGATGTGCGTCCGCAACTTCCGGGTCGACCCCGCGACGCTGCCTCCGGGCCTCAGTGCCGAGGCGCGATTCGCGCTCACATGACGCGCTGAATGCGAATCCTGTTCATCGCGCGGCGCTTCAGCTATCTCAAGAACTTCGAGGGACCGATCCTGGAGCTGGCGCGCCGCGGGCACACGCTGCACCTGGTCGCCCTGGCCGGGGAGGGGAAGCTTGAAGGCACTCCCATGCTCGAACGATGGGCCGAGCGCGAACCGCGCATTACGTTCGAGCGCCTGCCACCCGCCCCGGACCAGCAGTCCAAGCTCGGGCTCCGCGCGCGCATCAGCATGATGGTGGACTACCTCCGCTACCTCGATCCCGCCTACCACGACGCGGGTGGTCTGATCGAGCGCGCGCGGCGGCGGACGCCGGTCGGTTTCCTGCGGCTGCTGAAGTCGAGAGTGGCGCGCTCTGCGGCTGGCCAGTCGATGCTCGCGGCACTGCTCAAACGCCTCGAAGCCGCCACGCCGAGGCGTGCGGTCCTCGACGCGTTCCTCCGCTCCCAACACGCGGACGCCGTCTTGTTCACCCCGCTCATCGCGCTGCAGTCGGAGGAGCAGGACCTCCTCACGGCCGCCGCCGAGCAGGGGCTGCGCACCGTTTTCTGCGTGCTGAGCTGGGACAATCTCTCGAGCAAGGCGCTGATCCGCACGACACCCGATCTCGTCACGGTGTGGAACGACGTCCAGCGAGACGAGGCGCGGCATCTCCACGGCGTGCCCGACGACCGGATCGCGGTGACCGGCGCGCAGACGTTCGACATCTGGTTCGACCGCGCGCCGAGCAAATCGCGGACGGAGTTTCTGAGCCGCGTCGGCCTGCCGCCCGACCGGCCGTTCCTCCTGTGGGTTTGCTCGTCGCTCTTTCGCACGAGCCCCCCCGAGGAGCCGTTCGTCCGGCGCTGGATCGAGGCGATCCGCGCGTCGGACGATCCCGTGCTCCGCGACATGTCGATTCTCGTGCGGCCGCACCCGGCGAGGATGCCCGAATGGGCGAAGGTGCCGCTCGACGATCTCGAAGCGGTGTCGCTCTGGGGCAGCCTTCCGGTCGACACGGAGAGCCGCAACGACTACTTCGACTCGATGTACTACAGCGAAGCCGTGGCCGGGCTGAATACGACCGCGTTCATCGAGGCGGCGATCGTCGGCAAGCCGGTCTACACCGTGCTGCTGCCCGAGTTCCACGAAAGCCAGGCGGGCACGCTCCATTTTCCGTACCTGCTCCACGTCGGCGGCGGGCTGCTGCACGCGGCGCACGACATGCCGACGCACATCGCGGATCTGTCGACCGCTCTTCGCGACCCGGCCGCCGGCGCGGCACGCAGCCGCCGGTTCGTCGAGACCTTCGTGCGGCCGCATGGCCTCGAGACGAGGGCCACGGATCGATTTGTCGACGCGATCGAGGCGCTGATGTGCCGTCCTGCCGCGTCACCCCGGCGGCCGCTGCAGCCGGGTCTTCTCGCCGAACGCCTGTACGCGTGGCTCGAGCCGCGCAGCCGCGAGGGATCCGTCAAGGCGTGGCTGACGACGCAGAACGAGATCAGGCACCAGCAGGTCAAGGAGGCCAAGCTCGCGAAGGCGCTCGCCAAGGCGGCGCGCGCGCGCGAGGCCAGGCTCGCCGAACGCGCCGGTCAGGCGATGGAAGAGAAACGGCGACGCAGGGAACAGCGGCTCGAGGAGCATCGCGCCGCCAAACGAAAGAAGAAAGAGGCGCCCGAGCAAAGCCTTCCCTGATATCCCGGCGCCGGCGCCGGTTCGCGCATCACGTCACCGCGTGCGTTCGATTCGCTTGGCGTCCCGATGGCGGGCGATTTCCTCTTCCCGCAGTCGATGCTTCTCGGCCTTGGACGCAGCCTGCAGTGCCGTTCGCTCCCTGGACCGCGCCCTCTTGCTCTGCCGGTATTCCTCGAGCTGCGCCTGTCGTGTCTGCTGCCGCGCCGCCTTCATGACGATGCGGTGTTGCCGTCGCTGGGCCTTCCACGCGTAGCGACGAACCTCGTTCGCCGTGATGAGCCAGGCCTTCACCTTGCGGTTGTCGCGCCATCCTTCGAGCCATGCATAGAGCCGCCGGAAGAACCAGCTGGGAACCGCGGGTTCGCTGGCTGTCGACGGTCTCGACGCCAGCGCTTCGACGGCATTGACGAATTCGGCGGTGGCGCTCCGATCGAGGCCGTGCGGACGGATGAACGCGCTGACGAAGCGGCGGCTCCGCTCCGCCATCTGTGGAGGGTCCCGCAGCGCGGCCGAGAGATCGGCCAGGTGCGCGTCCATATCGCGCGAGGCATGCAGCAGTCCACCCGCGACGTTCAGCAGGTAGGGAAAATGGAGCGTGCCTTCCTGGCTCTCGTGGAACTCGGGCAGCAGGATCGCGTACACCGATCGTCCGACGATGGCCGCCTCCAGGAACGCGCTGGTGTTGAGGCCGACGACGGCGGCGCTGTAGTAGAGGGAGTCGAAGTAGTCGTTCTTGGCGTCGGTGTCGATCGGGTTCTGCCCGTAGAGCGTCACGGGCCCCAGCCCCTCGAGCGAGACCGAGTTCCATTTCACCAGGCGCGTCGGGTGCGGCCGCACGAGAATGGGCACCTCGGCCAGCCGCTTGTCCTTCGACGAGCGGATCGCCTGGATCCACTCCCTGACGAACGGCGCTTCGTCCGGGCTCGCGTGGAAGAGCGCCGAGCAGACCCACATCAGGAACGGCGGTTGGGCGGGGAGCCCGACGCGTGCCGCGAACGCCTCCCGCGAGCGGCTCGGCGCGCGGTCGAACCACTGGTCGAAGTTCTGCGCGCCCGTCACGGCGATGCGGTCGAGCGGCACGCCGTGCAGCCGGTGCGCCTCGTCGCGCTGCACATCGTTCCACACCGTGACGAGGTCCGGCATCGTCCGCAGGATCGCTTTGCTCGAGAGGTTGTCCCAGCTGAGAACGCAGAAGGCCGTCCGCAAGCCGCGCCTCACGGCCGCGGCCAGGAGATCCTGTTCCTCCGACTCCAGCGAAATGAGCGGCGTGAACAGCACGACATCCGGCGCCTGCGCGCGCAGGAAATCGTCGAGCGCCGGGCGGGGGAGGGTCGCGCGCTCGAGGTGATCGAGCACCCAGGAGATCGTACGGCGCGTCGGCAGCCAGCGCGCGCCGGGGCGCCGCATCAGGCGGGCAAAGCCGACGGGCGTACGGCTGACGGCGCGGTTGCTGAGACCGTCGGCGGCGCGGTAGTCGGGCTCGAGATACCGCATGTAATTGATCATCATGCGGAGGCGCGACCGGATGTTGACCTTGATTTCCTCGCGGAACCGCTTGAACGTGATGCGCGGATTGGCGTCCGCCCACCGTTGGACGAGCTCGGTCCCCTTGAACCGCCCTTCGCTGGCCAGCGCCGTGAGATGCACATCGTGGCCGCGGCGGGCCAACTCCAGGATGGGCGCCTCGAAGTTCTTCAGATAGCTGAAGCGGCGGGAGATGAACAGGATGCGCATGCCATGGTGTCCGAGTGAGTCGAGAAGGGAGACGGGCTCATTCTCTCAGGGAAGGCTTTGCTCGGGCGCGTGTTTCTTCTTTCGCTTGGCGGCGCGATGCTCCTCGAGCCGCTGTTCCCTGCGTCGCCGTTTCTCTTCCATCGCCTGCTCATGACCGCCACGCTCGGCGAGCCCGGCCTCGCGCGCGCGCGCCTTGGCGAGCTTGGCCTCCTGGAACTGCTTTTTCCTGGCCTCGCGCGCGCGCGCCCTGGCGAGCTTGGCCTCCTTGACCTGCTGGCGCCTCATCTCGTTCGGCGTCGTCAGCCACGCCTTGACAGATCCCTCGCGGCTGCGCGGCTCGAGCCACGCGTACAGGCGTTCGGCGAGAAGACCCGGCTGCAGCGCCCGCTGTGGTGACGCGGCAGGACGGCGCATCAGCGCCTCGACTGTGTCGACAAATCGATCCGTGGCCCTCGTCCCGAGGCCATGCGGCCGCACGAAGGTCTCGACGAACCGGCGGCTGCGCTCCGCGCCGGCGGCCGGGTCGCGCAGCGCGGCCGACAGATCCGCGATGTGCGTCGGCATGTCGTGCGCCGCGTGCAGGAGCCCGCCGCCGACGTGGAGCAGGTACGGAAAATGGAGCGTGCCTTCCTGGCTCTCGTGGAACTCTGGCAGCAGGATCGTGTACACGGACCGTCCGACGATGGCCGCCTCGAGGAACGCGCTGGTGTTGAGTCCGACGACGGCGGCGCTGTAGTAGAGCGAGTCGAAGTAGTCGTTTTTCGCGCCGGTCTCGATCGGGTTTCGCCCGTAGAGGACCACGGGCCCCAGCCCGTCGAGCGAGACCGCCTTCCATTCCGCCATCCGTGACGGGTGGGGCCGGACGAGGATGGGCACCTCGGCGAGCCGCCTGTCATTCGACGAGCGGATGGTGTGGATCCAGCGCCTGACGAACGGCGCCTCGTCAGGGCTCGTGTGGAAGAGCGCCGAGCAGACCCACATCAGGAACGGCGGTTGGGCGGGGAGCCCGACGCGTGCCGCGAACGCCTCCCGCGAGCGGCTCGGCGCGCGGTCGAACCACTGGTCGAAGTTCTGCGCGCCCGTTACGGCGATGCGGTCGAGCGGCACGCCGTGGATCCGGTGCGCCTCGTCGCGTTGCACGTCGTTCCACACCGTGACGAGATCGGGCATCGCCCGGAGGATCGCCTTGCTCGACAGGTTGTCCCAGCTGAGGACGCAGAAGACCGTCCGCACGCCCCGCTCCAGGGCCGCGGCCAGGAGATCCTGTTCCTCGGACTGCAGCGTGATGAGCGGCGTGAACAGCACCACGTCCGGCGCCTGCGCGCGGAGGAAATCGTCGAGCGCGGCGCGGCGGGGTGTTGCCCGCTCGAGGTGGTCGAGCGCCCAGGCGATCGTCCGCCGCGACGGCACCGATCGCGCGCCGGGTCGCCGCAGCAGGCGCAGAAAGCCGGCCGGCGTCCGGCTCACCGCGCGCTTCGTGAGGCCATCAGCCCCGCGATACTCGGGCTCGAGATACCGCAGGTAGTTCATCATCATGCGGATGCGCGACCGGAGGCCGACCTTGATGTCCTCGCGGAACGGTTCGAACGTGATGCGCGGATTGGCGTCGGCCCACCGCTGGACGAGCGCGGTCCCTTCGAACTGCCCTTCGCTGGCCAGCGCCGCGAGATGCACGTCGTGGCCGCGGCTGGCCAACTCCAGGATGGGTGCCTCGAAGTTCTTCAGATAACTGAAGCGGCGGCAGATGAACAGGATGCGCATGCCATGGCGTCCGAGTGAGTCGTGCGGGTAGGCGGGGCTCATTCTCTACGACGACGCGCGGTTCACCAAGCGCGATTGGCGGGCATCGATCAACGCCATGCCCGGCGCTGCTCGCCGCAGATCGGCTGAAGTACACTCATGCGATCGACATGGCGGTTCCCGCTGAAGAATTGGAGCTGACCCGCCGCGACGGCTGGGTCATCGAGCCACGCCGGGCCGGCCTCATCGCGCGCGCACGCGACGTCTGGCGCTACCGCCGCCTGATGCGGTTCTTCGCCGCCAAGGCGCTCCAGAAGCTGTACCGCCGCACCGTGCTCGGTGCGGCGTGGATCTTCATCCGCCCGCTGTTCCCGCTCCTCATCAACACGTTGATCTTCGGCGGCATGCTCGGGGTGGCCTCGAACGGCCTTCCGTACTTCCTCTTCCTGCAGGGCGGGCAGAGCATCTGGGAGCTCTTTTCGGGAGCGGCGATGTGGGGCACGCGCAGCCTCGACATGAACCGCGGCTTCATCAGCCGCATCTACGTGCCGCGCCTCATCCTGCCGTTCGCGATGATGGCACCCGCGTTCCTCAATTTCGGCATCCACCTCGTCGTCTTCGCGGTCGCGATCGTGTACTACCGCGTCACGACGGGCGTGCTCTACCTGGCGCCACCGTCGCACCTCGGATGGGCCGTGCTCGCGCTGGTGCTCGCCGTGCTGCTTGCCCTCGGCCTGTCGTTCTGGACGTCGGTGCCGGCGATGATGGCGCGCGACGTGCGGTTCACGCTCGGGTATGTCATGAGCTTCTGGGTGCTGCTCACCCCGGTCCTCTACCCGATTACGCTGCCGCCGCAGTACGCGTGGGCCCTGCTCCTGAACCCGATGGTCCCCATCGTCGAGGCGTTCAAGTACGGCGTGCTCGGGATCGATGTGCTCGACGTCAAGGGCCTCGGTGTCGCCGCCGCGATCATCCTCGTGCTGAACGTGTCCGGACTCTGGTTTTTCGGCCGCGCCGAAGCCGACGCCGCGGACAAGGTCTAGGGCGCGGTGGGCGTGTCAGCCGACTCCCGGCCGCTCGTGTCGGATACGGAAGTCGAGGCGCTGTTCTCGCGCTACGTGACGGAGACGACCCCCAGGGACTCGCCGCGCTACGCCGAGGAAATCGAGCGGCAGGCGCAGAAGCTCGAGCGCGCGAGCGTCCGCGTCCGTCCCTCCCCATGGCTGGGCCCGGGAAAGCAGCGCGCGGTCGCCCGCGTCGACGCCGGGTACAGCAGGCTGTGGTCGCGCCTGTCGCTCGACGAGGAGCTCTCCTCGCCGAAAACGACCTGGTTCGAATGGCGCGACACGGCGATGCACGCCCGCACCGTCGGCCGCAAGCATCTTCATCAGCTGCTCCTGCTCCGCGCGCTCGACCGGGTGGCGCCGCGCAGCGTGCTCGAGGTCGGGTTCGGCTACGGGTTCAACCTCCTGCTGCTGGCGATGCAGCGGCCGCACCTGGCGCTGCACGGGGTCGAGTTGACGGCGGCCGGTGTCGACGCCGCGCGGCAGCTCGCCGCCGATCCCCGAACGCGCGGCAAGCTCGCACCGTTCGCCGTCGACGCGGTGCGGCAGGATGCGGCGATCGACGTGCCGGCCTTCTGCCAGGGGAGTGCGGAAGCGCTGCCGCTCGCGTCGAAGGCCGTCGACGTCGCGTTCACGGTCCTCGCGCTCGAGCAGATGGAACAGATCCGCGATGCCGCGCTCCGCGAGCTGTGCCGCGTCGCGCGCCGTCACGTCGTGATGATCGAGCCGTTCCGGGAATGGAACGCCGGCGGGATTCGCCGGCGGTTCATCGAGCTGCGCCACTATTTCGACGCCGCCACCAGCGAGCTGCCTCGCTACGGGCTGAAGCCGGTGCTGACGAGCGCCGATTTTCCGAACAAGATCACCTTTCACGCGGGGCTTGTGATCGCCGAGGTGCTCGCATGAACGGCCGGGACCTGTAGGCGTGGCCCGGATCCTGTTCGTGATGCGGGTCCCCTCGTACCTGCGGCTGTTCGGCGACGCCGTGCGCGCGCTCGCCGAGCGCGGCCACGAGGTCCTGCTCGCCTATGACAGGCCCGACCCGGTCGATCGCGGCCTGGTGCCCCGCGGCGCGCCGCCGAACGTGCGAGTCATCGGGTTCGTACCCGAGCACGGCGGCCCGTGGCGCCCGTTTCTCGACGAGGTGGGCAAGACGATCGACTACGTCAGGTTTCTCTCGCCGGAGCTCGGAGGAACCCCCTACCTCCGGGGGCGGATGGACAAGTTCCTGCCGCCACGTTTCGAATCGCTCCGCGACGTCAAGGCCTGGCCGGCGTCGCGCGTGCGTGCGCTTTCGACGCTGGCGACGTGGGTCGATCGAGCCACGCCGGTCGACCCCGCGCTCGTCGAGTACGTGCGCGCGCAGCGGCCCGACGCGGTCGTCGTCACGCCGGTAGTGCTGCGCGGGGCCGGCGGCGTCCAGCAGACGCAGTTCGTCAAGGCGGTGCGGCGGCTCGGCATTCCCGTCGGACTCGCCGTCGGCAGCTGGGATCACCTGTCCAGCAAGGGGCTGATCCGGGTGGACCCCGACCTGGTCATGGTCTGGAACAACGTGCAGAAGGACGAAGCGGTCCGGATGCATCGTGTGCCGGCCGAGCGGGTTGTCGTGACCGGCGCGCATGCCTTCGACCAGTGGTTCCGCCTCAGGCCGACCGTCAGCCGCGAAGACTTTCTCAGGCGCGTCGGCTTGCCGGTGGACAAGCCGTTCGTGCTCTACGCCGGTTCGTCACGCGGCATCGCGCAGCCGAAGCTCGAACACCGCTTCGTGCGGAAATGGATCACGGCGTTGCGCGCGAGCCGGCGCCCCGCGCTCGCCTCCGTATCGGTGCTCATTCGTCCCCATCCCGGGAACTTCGCCACCTGGGACGCCGCGCAGCTGGCGGAGTACGGCGCCGTCAGCGTATGGCCGCGAACCCGTCCCATGCTGCCGATGAATGACGAGGAGATTGCCGAGTACTTTCACACGCTGTACTACAGCGCGGCGATCGTCGGCATCAACACGAGCGCGATGATCGAGGCGACCATCCTCGACCGTCCAGTGCTGACCATCGAGACGGCCGAGTTCGCCTCGACGCAGGCGGGGACGACGCACTTTCACTACCTCACGCCGGAAGGCGGCGGCTGCGTGATCACCGCGCGGCGCTTCACGGATCACCTGCGCCAGCTGCGCAAGGTCCTCGCGCATCCGAAGACCGGCCGCGCCGAGCGGCGGCGTTTCGTGGAAGACTTCGTGCGCCCCAACGGCATCGACGTCGAGGCACGCAGCTACTTCGCGGACGCGGTGGAGCGGTTGATCACGCTGCGCCCTACCGCGGTGAGCGACCATCCGCTCTGGCTGGCGCCGGCGCGGGCGACGCTCCGCGTCGTCGCGCGACGATGGGCCCGGGACGCGGCGGCGCCGGAACGCGCCGCGGATGCTCAGGATTTCTGAATGCGGGCGGCCGCCAGCTCCTGCTGGGGGCGGAAGTCCCAGGCCAGCGTCGGCGCGATCATGCCGCCAAGATGGTCGCGCTGCTTCGCCGCCGGATCGAACACCTGGAACGACAGCGCGTTGAACGCGTTCAGCGTGATCCGGCCGAGTTCCGTCTTGCCCCCGACGCGCAGGTTGATGTCGACGTTCACCGAATAAATGGTCGGGGCGAGCAGCCCCGCCGGAATATCGACGCTCCCCACGAAGACGCCGTCCTGCGACACGGGATACTCCGGAGACCGCGAGCGGAACGCCAGGGTCCCACGTGCGTGCACGTGCGTGGTGAATTCGACGGTCACGTCGTGCCGTTTCAGGTTGACCGCCGTGCGGATCGTGAGCTCGTCGGACCGTCGCGCCGCCCCCATCTCGCGCCCATCCCTCGAGACGAGGGTGACCGAGAGAATTTCGCCGGACTCGTTCTTGTGGCTGCCGCTGCGCGTATCCCGCAGCCGGCGTCCGGTCAGCGCCCACGACGAATTCTGATATTCGGCGACCACCTCGTCCGGATCGCCGATGCGGACGATTTCGCCGGCGTTCAGCCACAGGACCTTGTCGCAGAGCCGCGTGATGGCCGACATGTCGTGCGACACGAACAGCACGCTCATCCCCTCGCGGCCCGCCTGCTTGACGCGCTCGAGGCACTGCTCCTGGAACTCGATGTCGCCCACGGCGAGCACCTCGTCGGCCAGCAGGATGTCGGGATTCATCTTGATCGCCACCGAGAAGGCGAGGCGGAGGTACATGCCGCTCGAATAGCGCTTCACCGGCATGTCGATCAGATCCTGGATGCCGGCGAACTCGACGATCTCGTCGAAGCGCTGCTCGACTTCCTCGCGTTCCAACCCGTAGGTCGCGGCGTTGAGGAACACGTTCTCGCGGCCCGACAGATCCGGCTGGAAACCGGCGCCGAGCGCCAGCAGCGGCACCACGCGGCCGTAGCCGAACACGCGCCCCTCGGTCGGCGGCGTCACCCTGGAGAGGACCTTGAGCAGCGTCGTCTTACCCGCGCCGTTGGGGCCGATGATGCCGAGGATCTCTCCTGGTTCGACGGCGAACGTCACGTCGCGAAGCGCCCAGAGTTCGCGCACCTTCGCCGTGCCGATCTTGTAACGCTTGCTGAGCTTCTTGACCGTGAGGATATACATCAGCCGTCAGGCACTCTCTCGAGGACGCGGACGCGCCGGCGTCGGTCCGCTCCGCGTCACGACGAGCACACGCATACCGGCATTGTAGCGAAGCCCACGGATGAGGCTGGCGGCGCGTGATCCGTACCCGTCCAACCCTTCCAAACACGGCCCAAATCTTTTATATTCAGAGCTTAAAGCGACCACGATTTGGACTACCCACACCGTCCTGGTCTCAACCCACGCCAACCTGTTTCCCCGAACACGCGCGTCAGGTTCGCTCCGGGCCGCGCCTGATTTGATCGGGCGCGCGGCGGGATAAGTGTGGAACGATTCGGATTTGGTGGTTGCCTCATCGGGCAACCTCTGCGGGCGTGTCGGCCCGCGCCGTAGGTGAGAGGGCGGTAGCCTGTACTTTTCCCAATGACATCCGACTTGTCTACTCGGGTAGCGAAGGCGTTCCGCATCCGCGGAACGGGCACGCGCGAGGTGTACTTCCGCGCCCGGAAGGTCGCGCGCTTCTTTCGAGACGCGGGCCGGCGGCAGACGCTCGCTCGCCTGGCGGCCCCCCGCTTCGACATCCCGCGGGAAGCCGGCTTCCTGCTGCTCCCGCCGGGGACCTTCGAGGAGGCCTCTGCCGTCATTGCCGACGCTCGCGCCGCGCTGTCGCGGTACGACGCCGCGGCGGCGCGGAAGGCCAAGACCTGGAAGCCCTTTCTGCAGAACGTGCTCGACGCGTCCACGCTGACGCGCGACAGCTCGATGGTGCGCCTAGCGCTGCGGGAGGACGTGCTCGTCGCCGTCTCGCGCTACCTCGGCGTCGTGCCGTTCCTGAGCAACATCTCCGTCTTCCATTCCGACACCGTCGATTCGCTGCCGTCGAGCAGCCAGCTCTATCACTGCGACGGCGACGACATCTCGCAGCTGAAGCTGTGGGTCTACTGCAGCGACGTCGACATGCGGTCGGGCCCACTGACGGTGCTCGACGCGGACGCCACCCGCGAGGTCCAGCGCCGCACCAGGTATCAGTTCCGCAACCGGCTCACCGACGAGCAGGTGCACGCGATCGTCGGGATCTCGCACGACCACCCCATCACGGGCCCGTCCGGCACGACCGCGTTCGTGGACACGAGCCGCTGTTTCCATTTCGGCTCGCGCGTCCAGCCGAACGCGCCGCCGCGGCTCGCGGTGATGATCCAGTACCAGACGCCCTACTCGTTCATGCTGCCGACCGGCGCGGAGGAGACGCTGCCGTTTCGCCGCTTCAGCGAGTCGGCGATGAGCCCGCTGCAGAGGCTCGTCCTGGGGGACTCGATCTCCGAATGAAGATCCTGTTTTCCGTCGGCAGCTTCGGGTTCCTCCGGAACTTCGAGCCCGCGCTCCGCCTCCTCGCGCAGCGCGGCCACCATCTGCACCTGATGGCCGAGCGGAAGGACAGCGTCGGCGGAACGAAGACGCTCGACCTCCTCGTTCAGCAGTTCCCCGATCGCATCCGCTACAGCTACGCGCCGTCGCGCAAGGACTCGGTCTGGCAGCCTCTCGCGACGCAGCTGCGCCTCTCGCTCGACTACTGGCGCTACCTCGACGCGCGCTACGACCGGTCGCCGAGCCTGCGCGGACGAGGACGTTCGCAGGCGCCCGCGCTCGCATCGCGCCTGGCCGAATGGCCGATCGTTCGCTCGAGCGCCGGGCGCGCCGCGCTCGCGGCCGCCGTCCGTACCGCGGAGCGCGCGACGCCCGTTCCCGACCGGGTCGCCGCCTTCCTGCAGTCCGAGGCGCCCGACCTCCTGCTGATCACGCCGCTGCTGTACTTCGGCTCGCAGCAAGTCGACTACGTCCGCGCGGCGCGCCGGCTCGGCATCCGCACCGCGCTCGGCGTCGGCAGCTGGGATCACCTGACGACGAAGGGCCTCATCCACGCGCTGCCCGATCGCGTGCTCGTCTGGAACGAGGAGCAGCGGACCGAGGCGAAGACGCTGCACGGCGTCCCGCCGGAACGCGTGACCGTGACCGGCGCCCAGGCGTACGACCACTGGTTCGTGCAGCAGCCGTCCGTGTCGCGCGAGGCGTTCTGCGCGAAGGTCGGCCTGCCCGCCGATCGTCCCCTCCTGCTCTACCTCTGCTCGTCGCCGTTCATCACGCCGCACGAAGTGCCCTTCGTGCGCCGCTGGATCGACGCGGTCCGCTCGTCGGCGGATCCCGCGCTGTCGCCGGCGGCAATCCTCATTCGCCCGCATCCGCAGAACGCGGAGCAGTGGCGCGACTTCGACGTCACGCAGTACGACGCGGTCGGCATCTGGCCTCGCGCCGGCGCCAACCCGGTCGACGTGGACGCGCGCGCCGACTACTTCGACTCGATGTACTACAGCCGCGCGGTCGTCGGCGTGAACACCAGCGCGCTCATCGAGTCGGGCATCGTCGGCCGGCCCGTCTTCACCGTGCTCGCCGACGACTTCGCCGGCCAGCAGGAAGGCACGCTGCACTTTCAGCACCTGAAGAACGTCAACGGCGGCCTGCTGACGACGGCCGCCTCGCTCGACGAGCACGTGACGCAGCTCGCGGACGCGATACGCCGCACGCCCGCGCCCGATGGCAGGAGCCGCGCGTTCATCGAGGCGTTCGTGCGGCCGTTCGGCGTGGATCAGCCGGCGGCGGAACGCTTCGCCGACGCCGTCGAGGCGCAGATGCGCGAGCCCGCGCCGGTTCCCGCACGCCGCGGCGTCGGTGCCGCGCTGCTGCGGCGGGCGCTCCTGCCGCTGGCGCTCGTCACCGCCGCGGCGCAGCGGCGCCGCCGCGCCAGGCCGGCACGGGCCGAGGGGCGCCTGCACATCATGTTCGCGCTCGCGTCGCCCGAGTTCCTTCGCTATTACGACTCGACGATGCAGCTGCTGGCGTCGCGCGGGCATCACGTCAGCGTCGCGGTGAACTGGCTCCGCGAGCGCAAGGCGGCGCGTCTGGACGGCCTCTCCGGGGAGGAATCGATCGAGGTGCTCGGCCTCATCCCGAAGCGCAGCGACCTCTGGACCCCCTTCGCCCGCGCCGTCCGCGGGACCTTCGACTTCGTTCGCTACCTCCATCCGCGGCTCGCGGCTGCGCCGGCGCTGCGCGCGCGCGTGAAGCGCAAGGTGCTGCCGCCGTGGCTGCACGCGCTCGATCGCATCCCGTCGGTTGGCGACCGGACGCTGCAGCGGCTCTTCGGCCTCATGCGCCGCCTCGAGGATGCGATTCCGGTGAGCCGGCGCGTGACGATGTTCCTCGACGCGCACCGGCCCGACGTCGTCGTCGTGTCGCCGCTCGTCGACACGGCGTCGGACCAGGTGGACCTCGTGCGCGCCGCGCAGGCGGCGGGCATTCCGGCGGTGGCGGCGATCGCGAGCTGGGACAACCTGACGAACAAGGGCCACCTGCGCGTGCGGCCGGATCTCGTGACCGTCTGGAACGAGCATCAACGGCGTGAAGCGGTGGAATATCACGGCATCGACGAGCAGCGCGTGGCCGTCACCGGCGCGCAGCTGTTCGACCGGTGGTTCGAGCGTCAGCCGAGCCAGTCGCGCGAGGAATTCTGCCGGATGGTCGGCCTGCCGGCGGACCGGCCGATCGTTCTCTACACGGGCTCGTCGATTTTCATCGCGCGGTCGGAAGTCGAGGAGCCGTTCGTGCGGCGCTGGATCGCCGAGCTGCGCGCGAGCGCGGACCCGGCGCTGCGGGACGCGGCGATCCTGATCCGGCCGCATCCGTTCAACTGCGCCGCGTGGGAGACGGCCGACTTCTCGGCGTTCGGGCCCGTCAGCGTGTGGCCGCGCAACCGCTATACACCCGCCGCGGAAGCGTCGCGCAACAGCCTCTACGACTCGCTGGCCTACAGCGCCGCGGTCGTCGGCGTGAACACCAGCGCGATGGTCGAGGCTGCCATCCTGGGCCGCCCGGTGCTGTCGATCCTCGCGCCCGACTTCGCCGCCACGCAGGAAGGCACCCTGCACTTCCACTACCTGCTGCCCGAGAACGGCGGGTTCCTCCGCGTCGCTGCGTCGCTGCCCGAGCACGTCGCTCAGTTGAGCGAGGTCATGCGGACGCCCGACGTCACACGCGAGCAGACGGCGCGCTTCGTCCGCGGCTTCATCCGCCCTCACGGCCTCGAGCGGCCGTGCACGCCGATCCTGGCGGACACGCTCGAACGGGCCGCGGCGCTCTCGCCGGCGCCGGTGCGCGACACCGCGGCCGATCGCCTGACGCGCGTGGCCGTGTGGCCGGTTGCGGCCACGCTGAAAGTCAGCTCGCTCGGCGAGCGCGACGGCAAGGGCCCCTGGACGCGCGCGCGCGGATCGCTGGTCCGCACCGCGCGCATCGCGTGGAAGCGCCTCGTCGTCCGGCCCGTGCTGCTCGCCATCTGGCTCGCGCGCGTCGTGCTCGGCAAGGCCCGGCGCGGTGCGTGGCGCGCGGCGCGGGGGGCGCGGTCGCTCCCGGGCCGCGGCGTGCGCATGGTCAGGCGTGCGCGCTACCACATCGGCGTCCGCCTTCACGGCGGCCCGGCGACCGATTCACAGGAGACGCGCTGAACAGGTTCGAAGGCCCGGGCGCCGCAGCCGACAGGCGGCTGCGCGTGCTCTTCTCGATGCGCAACTTCTGGTACGTGCGCATTTTCGAGCCCGTGATCCGCGAGCTGGCGGCGCGCGGGCACGCCGTCCACATCCTGGCGGAGCAGGGCGAGGGCAAGGCGCTGGCGCGCGACTGGAACGACGCGGCGGCGCGGCTGGCAGCCGAGTATCACAACATCACGTTCGCCTGGGCGCCGAGACGGATCGACGACGAGTGGATCGATCTGCGCATCATGATCCGCCTGGGCCTCGACCATCTCCGGTTCCTGCGCGCGGAGTACGCCGACGCGCCGAAGCTCGGCGCCCGCGCCCGATCGCGCACGCCCGCATTGGTCGTCCGGCTCGCGGATGCGCCACTGCTGGGAACCAGGTTCGGGCGCCGCGCCATCGCGGCGGTGTTGCGGGCGATGGAGCGCGCGACGCCAATCGACCCGGACCTGGCGAGCTACATCGAGTCACAGCCGGCGGACGCCATCCTCGTCACGCCGCTGCTGACGCTCGGCTCCGAGCAGCAGGACATCGTGCGCATCGCCCGCGCGCGCGGTGTGCCCACGGCGCTCTGCGTCGGCAGCTGGGATCATCTGTCCAGCAAGGCGCTGATTCGCGAGGCGCCCGACCGCGTGATTGTCTGGAACGACACGCAGAAGCACGAGGCGGAGACGTATCACGCGGTGCCATCCGATCGCGTCGTCGTCACCGGCGCGCAGTGTTTCGACGAGTGGTTCGATCGGCGGCCGTCGCTCGACCGCGAGGCGTTCTGCCGCAAGGTCGGCCTCGACCCCGCGCGGCCGTACATCCTCTACGTCTGCTCGGCGCTCTTCGAAGGGAGCCCGAGCGAGGCGGAGTTCGTGCGCCGGTGGGTCGCCGCGCTGCGCCAGAGCCCCGCCGCGCGGCTGCGCGACGCGGGGATTCTCGTGCGCCCGCATCCGAAGCGCGGCTTCGAGTGGGACACCGTCACGCTCGACGGCTGTGCGAACACGGCGCTCTGGCCGCCCCGCGGCGCCGCGCCGTTCGATGCGCCGACCAAGTCCGACTATTTCGATTCGATGTACCACGGCGCCGTCACCGTCGGCCTGAACACGAGCGCGCTCATCGAAGCCGGCATCGTCGGCCGCGCGGTGCACACGATCCTGCTGCCGGAGTTCTACGAGAACCAGGAAGGGACGCTGCACTTCCGCTACCTGCTCGACGGAGGACTGCTGCGTTCCGCGCGCGACCTCGACGCCCACCTGGCGCAGCTCGCGGAATCGCTCGCGACGGCCGATCCGGTGGTGCATCACAATCGCGCGTTCGTCGAACGCTTCGTCCGTCCCAGCGGCCTCACGTCGGCCGCGACGCCCGCGTTCACCGACGCGGTGGAGCGCATCGCGCAACTGCGCGTCGCGCCTTCCCGCGAGCCGCTCTGGGTTCCGGTGCTGCGGCGGGTGATGACCCCGCTGGCACGGCGGACTGCCGGCACCTTCGCCGAACAAATCAGCCGGAAGCGGCGGCGGCGGGACAAGGAGCTGGCGAAGGTCGAGCGCGTGACCGCCCTGGAAGCGCAGCGCGTGGCCGAAAAGCGGCAGCTCGCCGAGGAGCGGCAGGGCAGGCGCGAGGCGGTGCTCCGGCAGCGCGAGGCGGAGAAGGCGCGCCTGCACGCGGAGCGGATGGCGGCCCGGCAGCAGGAGGTCGCGCGCAAGCAGCGGGAGAAAGAAGCCCGGATGACGCAGTGGCGGCGCGAGAAGCAGCGCGCCGCGTTCAGGTCGATCGTCGCCTCCTCCTTCCGGCGCGTGATCGGCGCCTTCACGTCGAACCGGTGAAGATTCTCTTCCTCGGCCGTCACTACACGTACTTCCGCAACTTCGAGTCCGTGCTGCGCGCGCTCGCGGCGCGCGGCCACTCGATTCACCTCGCCGTCGAGCGCAGCGAGACGCAGGGCGGCCTCACGATGGTGGAAGCGCTGGCGGCGGAGTTCCCGGCGATCACCTACGGCGAGGCGCCCGCGCGCGCGGACGACGACTGGTCGTGGGTGCTGAACCGGCTGCGGCTGGGGCTCGACTATCTCCGCTATCAGCAGCCGGTGTTCGACAGCGCCTACACGCTGCGCAGCCGGGCGCGCGGCCGCACGCCGGGCGCGTTCGTCGGGCTCGGCACGGTGATCCGCCGCGCCGGCGGCTGGTCGCGCCGGCTCGCCTCCGCGACCGTGCGCAACGTCGAGCGGGCCGTGCCGGACGACCCGAGGATTCGCGAGTACCTCGAAGCGCGGAGGCCCGACATCGTGCTGCTGACGCCGCTGATCGATCTCGGCTCGTCGCAGATCGACTACCTGCGCGCGGCGCGCGCGCTGCGAATTCCGACCGGGCTCTGCGTCTGGAGCTGGGATCACCTGTCGAGCAAGGCGCTCATCCGCGACGCGCCGGACCGCGTCTTCGTTTGGAACCCGACGCAGAAGCAGGAAGCGGTGCAGCTGCACGGCGTCCCCGCCAGCCGCATTGTCGTCACCGGCGCGCAATGCTTCGACCAGTGGTTCGACCGCCAACCGTCGCGCGACCGCGAGACGTTCTGCCGGCAAATCGGCCTGCCCTCGTCTCCGCCGTTCGTGCTGTGGGTCTGCTCGGCGCTCTTCCAGGGAAGCCCGGTCGAGGCGCAGTTCGTGCTGAAGTGGATTCACGCGCTGCGAAACAGCACGTTCGGCCGCCTGCGCGACGTGCCGATTCTCGTCCGGCCGCACCCGTCACGGCTCGCGGAGTGGCAGGACGTCGATCTCACCGGCCTCAACGCGGTCCTCTGGGGCGGCAACCCGGTCGACGCGCAGTCGCGCGCCGACTATTTCGATTCGCTCTACCACAGCGCCGCCGTCGCCGGCATCAACACCAGCGCGTTCATCGAGGCGGCAATCGTCGGCCGCCCCGTGCACACCATCATCGTCCCCGAGATGGAGTCGAACCAGACGGGCACGGTGCACTTCAACTACCTGCTGAACGCTGGCGGCGGCCTGCTCGAGGTTGCGCACGGCTTCGAGGAGCACGTGGCGAAGCTGGATGCGAGCCTCGCAAGGGCCGACCTGAAGGTCGGCCCCTACGACGATCGCGCGGAACGCGACAGTGTGGAGCAGAAGCCGTTCGTGCGCGAGTTCGTGCGGCCGAACGGTCTCGATGTGCCGGCGACGCCGCTGTTTGTCGACGCCATCGAGTCGATGGCGGCGCTCAAACCCGCGGCGCCGCGGCCGGCACGGTTTGCCGCGCTGTGGCGATCGCTGGCCGAACGCGTGGCGCGCACGCGTGACGACGAGCGGTACGAGAGGTGGACGCTGTCGGAGCGTGAGATGGCGTCGCTCGAGAACCTGCGCGCGGCGCGTCAGGTCAAGGCGCGGGAACGCAGGAACGCGCGCGAGGCGGCGCACGAGGCTCACGAGCAGGCACGGACCGCGGACCGCGAGGCCAAGCTGCGGCTGCGCACCGACCGCCAAACGGAGAAGGCGCGCCGCCTGGCCGAGAAGCGCGCGCGGGCCGACGCCGAACGTGCGGCGGCACGCCAGCGTGCCGGCTAGATGTCTGTTTGTGAGAGCGGAGCCTCGCTAGCCGCATGAGAACGGTCTGCATCGTCATCGGGTCGCGCGCCAACTACAGCAGCATCAAGTCCGTCATGTGCGCGGTGCGCGCCCACCCCGACCTGAAGCTGCAGCTCGTGGTCGGCGCTTCCGCGCTCCTCGATCGGTTCGGGTCGGTGGTGGACGTCATCGAGGCCGACGGCTTCGAGCCCGACGCGAAGGTGACGATGATCGTCGAGGGCGAGACGCCGGGGACGATGGCTTTCCAGCACATTGGGATCCTAAGCTTAGAATTCCACGTGGACAAGTTGTCGC
>JADMIO010830119.1_pt1 | contig 111101 bp, 102 predicted proteins | sample 8958161 | NCBI WGS metagenome assembly JADMIO01 (sample SAMN16585339, study PRJNA669376) | soil metagenome | isolation source: Crop rotation soil | place: USA: Cullars Rotation, Alabama | collected 2011 | reverse complement strand
CTTTCCCGCCACCGCACCCGCCATTCCGATGGAAATGACGAACATCGCCGGCAGAACGCCGCTCCAATAGCCGGCGGCCGGATCCACCCGCAGGAGCAGCAGGAAGCCGCAGGCCACGATCATCGGACCGACAGTGAGTGGGATCCGCGAGCCCCAGCGTCCAGCCAATCCGCCCATGGCGCGCGACGTCGAAGCGAGCACGATGGGAAAGGGAAGCAGCGCCGCGCCCGCGGCCGTCCCGGAATAGCCCAATCCCTGAATGAGCACATAGGGCACCAGCACCAGCAGAGCGCCAAGCGCGCCATAGAGAAGAAACGTCAGCAGAGTCAGCCCGACGAAATCCGCCGAGTTGAACAGCGCCAGCGGCATCATCGCGGTGCTCCCCATGCGCCTTTCGATCCACAAGAACAGGCCGAGAAAAACGACGCCGCCGCAGATAGCGGCGAGAACGGGAACCGACCAGCCGCCGCGTGCTCCGCCGGCAGTCAAGCCCCAGGTGAGCGCCGCCAGCGCCAGGGTCGCGAAGAGCGCACCCAATACATCGAGCGGCGCCTCCCGCTCTTCATGCCGCGGCTCGCGCACGAAAGCCATGGCGAGCACTATGGCCGCCACGGCGAGCGGAATATTGATCAGAAAGATCGTGCGCCATCCGGCGGTATCGATCAGCCAGCCGCCGAGAACCGGCCCCAGCGCCGCCGCCATGGCGCTCGCCGCCGACCAGGTGCCGACCGCCCGGCCCCGCGCCTCGCCGGAAAACGCCGCGCCCAAAATCGCCAGACTATTGGGAAGCAGCAGCGCCGCGCCGGTTCCCTGCAGGGCGCGCGCCGCCAGCAACCACGACAGATTGGACGCCGCGGCGCAGAGCGCAGAGCCCACTCCGAACAGGGCCACTCCGAAGATCAGGACGCCGCGACGGCCGAAGCGGTCTCCCGCTGCCCCACCCAGCAGCAGCAGCGCGCTCAACGGCAGCAGATAGGCGTTGATCACCCATTGCAGGTCCGCGGCCTCGCCCTGGAAACTGCGGCCGATGGCGGGCAGCCCCACGTTGACGACCGAGCCGTCCACGAAAGCGAGGCTGGAGGCCAGGATACAGGTGACCAGAACCAGCGCCGGGTGCCGACACGGCGCGGAAATCGCCGCTCTTGCCGTGCAGACGTCACCAGCGGTTTGAACGGCCCAAGCCACGATTCGAAAACCTTCCCAACGCGGCGTAGCATATCATTTGCGGGCGCATTTGCGGCTGCCTTTCCCGGCAGAGGTGGATATCCTGTCCGCGGGTCTTTTGACGGTCGCCATGGTCAGCGAAGCTCCTTCGATCATCGAGACGCGCCGGGCGCAAATGTTCCCGACGTTGGATGCGGCCGAGATCGAGCGGCTGCGCCACTTCGCGACGCCGCGCTCCTATCCGGCCGGTGCCTATCTGTCGAAATCGGGCGAAGTCAGTCCGGGCATGTTCATCATCCTTTCGGGCAAGGTTGAAGTCACGCAGCGCGATCCGCTGGGTCACGAGGCGCCGATCGTCAGCTACGGTCCCGGCTCCTTCATGGCCGAACTCGCCGTGCTTTCCGGCAATCCCGCGCTGGTGGACGGTGTGGCGAGGACGCCGGTGGAAGCTCTCGTCATTCCCACGCCGAAGCTGCGCCAGCTGATGGTGGAGGAGGCCGAGCTTGGCGAGCGCATCATGCGCGCGATGATCCTGCGGCGCATGGCGCTGATCGAAAGCGGCCTCGCCGGCCCCGTCATCATCGGCCGCGGCATGGATGCGCTGGTGCTGCGCCTGGAGAACTATCTCACGCGCAACGGCCATCCGCACCATCGCCTCGATCCGGATGACGACGGATGCGCCAAGGCGCTGATCGAGAAATTCCACGTCGCCGCCGAAGAGCTACCAATCGTGCTGTGTCCCAACGGGCAACTGCTGCGCAAACCCGATGAGAATCAGGTGGCGCAGTGCCTTGGCCTGATCAAACCCGTCGACTTCGCCAAGCTCTACGATCTCGCCATCGTGGGCGCCGGTCCCGCGGGACTGGCGGCGGCGGTCTATGGCGCCTCCGAAGGACTGTCCGTGATCATGCTCGACTGCAACGCCTTCGGCGGGCAGGCCGGCGCTTCCATGCGCATCGAGAACTATCTGGGTTTCCCCACCGGCATCACCGGCATGGCGCTGATGGGGCGCGCCTACAACCAGGCGCAGAAATTCGGCACCGACATGTCCATCCCCAACGAGGCGGTTCATCTCGCCAGCGGCGGCGGCGGAGATGACTTCATCATCGAGGTCCGCGACGATCAGCGGGTTCGCACCCGCTCCGTGATCATCGCCACCGGCGCGCGCTACCGCCGGCTCGACATTCCCAACTTGTCCGAATTCGAAGGCTCGCACGTCCATTATTGGGCCTCGCCGCTCGAGGGCCAGCTGTGTGCCGATCAGGAAGTGGCGCTGGTCGGCGCCGGAAATTCCGCCGGACAGGCCGCGGTCTATCTCGCAACCAGGGCGGCCAAGGTCTACCTGCTGATGCGCGGGCTGCGGCTCGAGGACACCATGTCCCACTATCTGGTCGAGCGCATCGCGGCGCGGGACAACATCGAGGTGCTGCCGCAGACGGAAGTCACAGCGCTGGTCGGCGAAGGCGGCGTGCTCGACGCGATCCGCTGGCGCAACCGGGCCACGGGCGAGGAGACGACCCGCGACATCCGCCATCTGTTCCTATTCATCGGGGCCGAGCCGAACACCGATTGGCTGCGGCCCTGCGGTATCGCTCTCGACCCCAAAGGCTTCGTCCTCACCAATGCGGAACTGGGCCAGGGCAAGCGCCTCTTGGAAACCAGCCGGCCCGGCATATTTGCCATTGGCGACGTCCGTTCGGGCTCGGTGAAGCGGGTGGCATCCGCCGTGGGCGAAGGCGCTCAGGTGATCGCCACCTTGCACACCTATCTGGCCGAGCGCGACGCCGCCGCGCCGCCGTAAGGACCTGCCGATGAACGAGACCTGCCGCCATCTCGACACCGTTCGCGACGTGACGCCGAGCGCGCTCGGCTGCGAGGAATGCCTGCGGATGGGCTCGATCTGGGTGCATCTGAGGCTTTGCCGCACCTGCGGCCATGTCGGCTGCTGCGACAGCTCGCCAAACCGCCACGCCACCAAGCACTTCCGCGCCACCCACCATCCTATCGTCGAAGGCTACGATCCGCCGGAGGGCTGGGGCTGGTGCTATATCGACGAAGTCATGTTCGATCTTTCCGATCGCATGACGCCGCACAACGGCCCCATCCCGCGTTATGTTTGAAGGAGAAAGCGATGTTCGAAGAACGGGTACGCGAAGGCTTCGATGTCTTCGTCCATGACGGCGAGAAGGCCTTCGGCGCAGTGCGCGAGGTGCGGCGCGGCGACATCGTCGTCTATGTCGAGAATGCCGGCGATTTTCGCATTCCGTTCAGCGCCATCACCGACGTGCACGCTGACAAAGTCATTCTCGATTGCGCTAAGCTGGATCCCAAGCTGAAACGGGCCATCGGCCATGCCCATGAGCGGGAAGACCCGCGGATTTGATCCCTCCAAAGGAGAGCCACAATGAGCACCGATACTTCCAAGGCGCGGCGCACCGCCGCGCTTGACACCCCGTCCGGTCTTTCGCCGAATGCCGTCAAGGACATCCCCGCCGCGCTCACCGCTCTGCTGGCGGACATGTTCGCGCTTTACGTCAAGACCAAGAATTTCCACTGGCACGTCTCGGGGCCTCACTTCCGCGACTACCACTTGCTTCTGGATGAGCAAGCGACGCAGGTCTACGACACAACCGACGCCATCGCCGAGCGGGCGCGCAAGATCGGCGGCACCACCATCCGCTCCATCGGCCATATCGCGCGGGCCAAGCGCCTGCTCGACAATGACGCCGAGTACGTGACGCCGCAGGACATGCTGGCCGAGCTGCGCGAGGACAACAAGCAGGTCGCCGCCGCGATGCGCGAGGTGCACGGCCTCTGCGACGAGCATGGCGACGTGGCCACGGCAAGCCTGCTCGAAGTGTGGATCGACGAGGCCGAGCGGCGGGTGTGGTTCCTGTTCGAGACCAGCCGGCGCGGCGGCTGATCCAGAGCGGCGTCGAGTCCAATCGATCCATGGCCGAGAACACGCCGTCCGACCGGTTGCGGCTGCGCGAGCCGACCGCCCTTGCGCCGAACTGGCTCAGTTCGCACTGTGACCGCCATCGACGTTGAGGACGTGGCCTGTGATGAATCGGGCTTGGTCCGACGCGAGGAATGCGATGCCGTCGGCGACCTCCTCAGGGAGGCCCAGCCGGCCCAGCGGAACCTGCGCCGCCAGCGCCGCCTTGTTCTCCGCCGTGCCGGTGAAGCGCGTCAGCATGCCGGTGTCCGTCGGTCCGGGCGCGACGGCATTCACGCGAATTCCCGACTTGGCGACTTCGAGCGCGACCGACTTGGTGATGCCTTCGATTGCGTGCTTGCTGCCGACATAGACGGAAGCCTCCGCCGCGCCTTCGTGTCCGTAGGTCGAGGACATGTTGACAATGCTGCCGCTGCCCTGCTCTTTCATAACTCGGACCTCGTGTTTCGTGCTGAGAAGCACGCCGAGAACATTTGTGTCGAACGTCGCGGCATAGCTTTCCGCTGTCTGATTCGTGACCGGGCCGCCCTGGCCTTCGGTGCCGGCATTGTTCACCGCGATATCGAGACGGCCGAACCGTGCGACGGTCTTATCGACCAAGGCGCGAACGTCATCGTCCTTGCGAACGTCGGCGTTGATGAACTCGGCTTCCGAGCCAAAAGCGCGCAACTCCACAACAAGCGCATTGCCCGCCTCATTGTGCCGACCGGCAACAACCACCTTTGCGCCCTTCCTGGCGAAAGCGATGGCAGCTGCGCGACCGATGCCCGTGAGTCCACCGGTAATCAAAACGACTGGCTTGTCCATGGCACTCTCCTTTGGCGTAGCGGATGCAGAAAATCCGTTTGATAACAGACGATTGTCTATGGCTTACGTAGGGGCATGTGGCGCTGATGAAAAAGTCTTTGTAGGCTGGGGGCATATCTTGCAGGCATGGAACGTCTATGGAATTGAGGCACCTGCGTTATTTCGTGGCAGTGGTCGAAGAGGGCAGTCTTACGACCGCCGCCGAGCGCCGCCTCCACACCTCCCAGCCCTCGCTGAGCCGTCAGATGCGCGATCTGGAATACCAGGTCGGGACCCAATTGCTGTCCCGCAGCGTTCATGGCGTCGAGTTGACCGTCGCCGGTAAGGCCTTTCTCAACCACGCCCGACTGGCACTGATGCAAGTCGATGCCGCGGTCGAAGCGGCGCGCAAGGCTGCGGAACCGGCAAGGAAGACGTTCGCCATGGGCTTCCAAACCGGTCACGAGATGAACTGGCTGCCGCGGGCCATGCGTGTGCTGCGTGACGAACTCCGGAACATCGCGGTCGCCATCACCAGTGACTATTCACCGGATCTCGCCGATGCACTCGCTCGCGGCCGGTTGGACCTTGCCTTCCTGCGCGTGGAGTCGGGCTACGATCTCGAGTACCACGTGGTGGATCGCGAGCCGCTCATCGTCCTGATGCCGAGCGACCATCGTCTTGCCGCCAAGCAAGCAATTCATCCGCACGAGTTGGTCGGCGAGGTTTTCATCGGCGGCTCCAACAAGGCCTCGGTGTTGCGCGCCGTCACCGAGGACTATCTGCTGCGCTCGGGAGTGGACATCAAGCTTGACCATGGCGTCGACAACATGGCGATGGCCATGTCGCTGGTCGCGTCCACACGTGGGCTGGCGCTCATGCCCGCCTATGCCAAGAACCTGCTGCCCGGGTCGGTGGTCAGCCGTCCGCTGGAAGGGGAGGCGCCAACAATCGAGGTGGCCGTGGGCTACAGCAAGTCGAACACCTCGCCGATTCTGAAGCAGTTTCTGTCGCGCCTCGACGAACTGGTGGAACCGAAACCATAGCCTTGGCCGCGCACACCTCGCCAGCGGTCTGAACAGCTGTGACTCAAGACCTTGCACGATCCGGCAGCAGCGCATCGACTGCCGCCGCATTGGCGCTGCCCTTCCGCCCAAATGTGGCCTATCCTGCCGCAGGTCTCCCCCACGGGCTTCCAATGGCCGAGCAAACACCGTCCGACCGATTGTGGCTGCGTGATCCGACCGATCCACAGCGGGACCACATCCGTGGCGATCCCGGGGCCGAAGGCGCCGTCAGCGTGGTTCTTTACGGCGATTATCTGTGTCCCTACTGCCGGCGCCTGCGGCCGGTGATCCTGCAGCTGCGCGAGGCGCTGGGCGATCGCCTGGTCTATGTCTTCCGCCATTTCCCCAACGAGCAGACCCATCCCGGCGCCACCTTCATGGCGCGGGCGACCGAGGCTGCGGCTCTTCAGGGCCGCTTCTTCGAGCTGCACGATTGGCTGTTCGACAATCCGGCGCCTAGCGAAAAGCAGCTGCTGGAGCATGCCCGCGCGCTCGGCTTCGACATGGAGCGTTTCGCGCGCGATCTCGACAGCGACGACATGCGCCGCCGCGTGGAAGAAGACCGGCAGCATGCGCTGGACAACGGCGTCACCGGAACGCCCACCATCTTCGTCGACGGCCTGCGCTACGACGGCGCCTGGGACTTCTATTCCATGCTGGAAGCGCTGGAGCAGCCGGTGGCGACCCGCCTCCATCGCTCCGCGCGCGCCTTCGCCAGCCTGCCCGCCTCGGGCGGAATCGCGCTATTGGTCGGGGCCGCGGCGGCGCTGATCGCCGCCAATACGCCGCTGGCGCCGCTCTACCACGCCTTCGTGAAGGCCGCGTTCGGCATCGGCCCGCCCGGCAGCCTGCTCTCGCTCCGCTTCGGCGAGTGGTGCTCCGAAGGCCTGCTCGCGATCTTCTTCATGCTGGTGGGACTCGAGATCCGGCGCGAACTGACCACCGGCTCGCTCGCCTCTCCGCGCGCCGCCGCCCTTCCCATCATTGCCGCGATCGGCGGCGTGCTGGCGCCAGCCGCGATCTATCTGTCGCTGAACTCGGGACCGATGGCGCCCGGCTGGTCGGTGCCGACCGCCACCGACATCGCCTTCGCGCTGGGTGTTCTGGCGCTGTTCGGCTCGCGCATTCCGGCGAGCCTGCGCGTGTTCGTGGCCGCCTTTGCGGTGGTGGACGACATCCTCTCGGTGCTGACGCTGGCGATTTTCTATCCCCGCGAATTCAGCCTCGTCTGGATCGCGGCCAGCGCTGCCAGCATCGCAATTCTCTACGCGCTCAACCGCTGGCGTGTTTATGCGGTGTGGCCGTACGTCGTCACCGCCGTCCTGCTGTGGCTCTGCCTGCATTCCTCCGGCATTCACGGCGCGCTCACCGGCGTGCTGCTGGCGGCGTTTCTGCCGACACGGCCCACGCCGGCCGTCGCCCCCTTGCTGGCGCAAGCCGCCACCGCTCTGGCGACGCTGGAAGCGGAACAGAAGGAAGCAGCGCGTTCAGGGTCGCAAAAACAGCGATTGGAGGAAGAGGCGGTGTGGGATTGGGCCAGCCGCAATCTCTATGCCGCCACCGACCGTCTGCTCTCGCCTGCCGACCGCATCGAGCAGGCGGTGGCTCCGTGGACGGCATACCTCATCCTGCCGCTCTTCGCTTTCTCCGCCACGGGCATCGCGCTGGACGTCGATCTCTCTTCGCCGGAAGCCACGAACGTTGTGGCCGGCGTGATCCTGGGCCTTGTCCTCGGCAAGCCGTTGGGCATTTCGCTGGCCTCGCTGGCGGCCGTCAAAACGCACATCGCCGTTGCGCCGGAAGGAATTGGCCTGCGCAATTTCCTGGGCGCCGCCTGCCTGTGCGGCATCGGCGATACCGTCTCGCTGCTGATGGCGGACCAGGCCTTTCCCCACGGCTCCGTCGCGGCCGTTGCCAAGATCGGGGTGCTGATCGGCTCGGTGCTGTCGGCCGCGCTGGGCGCCGCGGTTCTGTCGCTGAAGCTGCCCTCAGCCGCTACGACGGAGGCGGCTCAAGCTCGGTGACGATGGAGAGGCCGCGCTTCAGCGTCAGCGTCACCGGGGTGCGCTCAGCGATATCCGCCATCCGGGCGCGCTGCTCGGCGCTGAGATTGCCCTCCAGACCAAGCCTGCGCTCGATGCGCTCGCTGTCGCCTTCGCGGAAAAAGCGCACGTCGACGGTTGCCGACTTCAGGTCCCATTGCTTGCGCTCGCCGTACATCCGCAATGTGATGGCGGTGCAGGCGGCAAGCGCGGCCAGCAACAGTTCGTAAGGCGAGGGTCCGGCATTGCCGCCGCCCCGAGCGGCCGGCTCGTCGGCGACCATCGCGTGCCCGCCGCCTTCCATTTCGACCTTGAAGTGTTCGGCTCCGATGCGAGCCTTGACGCGCGCCATATCCTGTTTCCGCTGCCGATGGCTGGGGCGAGAAGGCCCGGCCTGTCACCTGGCCGATTGAACCGTTTCCACGGTCAAAGCGCCAGCGTGTAGTCGGACCAGAACGGACCCAAGGTGAAGCCTTGCGTCTCCTTGTAGGCCGGCCCCTTGGGTGCATCCTTCACGCCGGCGAGCGGGATCGAATCGCTGCGCACATAACCGCTCGCCTTGACGTCCAGCTCATCCAGCATCTTCTTGAAGGGAATAGACCCCCACGGCTTGTCCTGCGTCGAGATGTGCGCCGCGAAGGCTTTCGCCGGCGTCTTGTCGAGGGCGCTCTTCGGCGTCGCATTGTGGCTGCCGTGATGGGCGATCTTGAAATAGTTGAGGTGGCTCAGGATCGAGGTGCCGTCGGCGCTCTCCATCCACGACCGCCAATTGCCGTATTGCGCATCGCCGGGAAACAACAGGGTCTTGCCGCGATATGAGAACAACACCACCAGGCTGGTGTTGTTGAGCACGCTGTCGAGCGTGAAGGCCAGTCCTTCGCTCTCGTCCAGCAACTCGGTGAGATCCTTCAGCTCCGCCACGTTGAGCGGTGCCGGCGTCCGATCGGCGACCCGCATCTTGTCGAAGGGCTCGATGGCATTTGCCACCACGGCGCCGCCGCCGTCCAATCGCATGAAGCGATCGCCCGAAGGCGGATCCATCACGCTCAGGAACTTCTCGTCGGTCGGCGGTCCCAGTATTTGGGCGCTCAAGCCCTTTATGCCTGCCACGTCCGACAGGCTGATGCCGCCCTTCAGATAGCGAACCTTGCCGCCGTTGATCCCGCTCTTGAGCAGCGCCATGGCGTCGGCGTTGCCCACGGCGTTCAGCACGGCATCGGAGGCCGGTCCGCTGGAGACACCCGTCGCCGCGAAGTGCTGCTGCAGGGCGAGCGCCAAGGCGTTGCGCTTGCGGCGAAGCTTGATCGCCACCTGATCGTCCGGGTCTTCGGTCCAGGGAAGCCAAACCTCGCTCACCGAAAACTTCCGGAACGTGTCCTTTGCCTTGCCGAAGCCGGACACGTGATCCTGATGCGCATGACTCGCGATCACCAGTTCGAGCCTGCCGCCGGTCTCTTTTTCGATGTCGGCAACGATCGACGGCATGGTCTTCAGGTCGCCGCGCGAATGAACGCCACAGTCGATCAAGACATTTGCGGTGCCGCCCTCGGTCGGCAAAGTCAGCAGAAAACAATCGCCGAATCCGACACGATACATGCGGACGCGAATCCCCTCCCCGCTCCGGCTTCCGCCGGCCGGCGTACCGGGACCGCGGCGGCGGTTGCCCGGCGTCTTTTTCTTTCGAGCCTTGGTCGAAACCTTGCTGGGTTTGCGGCCGGTGCGGCCCTTCCGCTTCGTCGCGGACTTGGAGGTTCTTGCGGCCATGGCTCAGTATCCCCTGTGCACGGCGGCGAAGTTCAGCGGCTTGACATGGTCGGGATCGTAGAGCGCGAGCGCGGACATTTCGCTCTGTTGATCCAAATAGGCGCGCTGCCTTTCCATCCGGGATTGGCTGGCGATCGATTTCTGGATCACGTAGCGCACATCGCCGTGGTGGTTGAATATGACCGTCGATCCGCCGCGGAATGGCATGGAACCCGAGGCTGGATCCTTCGGATCGGACGGGATGTCCGCGTGCTGCAGATATTGGACGACGAAATCCACCTCCAGTCGCCCATCCGGCGCCACCCGGTGCACTGGGTGGAATGAGGCGACCTGGATCGCCGGCTCCTTTTCGGAACGTCGCTTCACCAGCCCAAGTGCCGAGCAATTGGCGCTGTTCGTGGCATAGCGCCAGAGCAGTTTGGCATTCTCGCTGGCACGCTCGCGATTGAGCTTAGCGCTGCCATCGTCGGTCTCCCGCAGCACGTCGAAATGCAGGCCCTTGCAGGCCGGCAGTGGCTTTCCTCCCGCCAGCGGGCTCTTCCAGCGCAGCGATTCCTCCGAATAGCTCGCGACGTCTTCCGGAACGATTCCCCTCAGCCGGAAGGCCTGGATGATCTCGGCGCGGTAACCCCAGGAATCGTCCGGGAGCAGATCCGAATCCGCGGTGATCATGGCTCGCAGGAATTCGCCGAAGCGGATGTCGACCGGCGGGCAATATTCGAGAGCGCGGATGCAGATGTTCAGCATGTGATCGGCGACCTTTGTCGCCTCGTTGCAGAGGCGCTGCGCGAGATCGGGATGCAGGTCGCCGGCAAACGAATTCCCGGCGCCGGCACCGGCCATGCGCAGCAAATCACGAGAACGCTTGACGTAGATGGTAAAGAACGCGTCGAACACGGCCGCCACCAGGATGGCGCCGCGCAGATGCGGCTCGAAGGTGGTATCGATGTCGCGGGAATTCGGCTTCGTGCCCAGCGCGCTGCGCAGGGCCTTGCGCATGCCCATGGCCTCGCCGAATTGATGTGCGAGTCCAACCAGCGGATTGTCTGTGCTCAGCTCGGCGCCGATTTCGGGATCCTTTGCGCCCGCGACGTCGGCGGCGACCTTGCTACGATAGAACAGTCCGCCGGTCCGCCTGATCGTGTCGATCATCGCCTCGCGCATGGAGAAATGCTGAAACAGGGCGACGATGTCGGCGAAGGCCTCGTGAAATGCCGGCGTGTCCTGGCTCGTGGCCTCGGTGAAGTGAGGACGCACGCCGTCGACCAGGGCGTGCGTCACCTCGTGGGCGATGACGTCGTGGGACAGGCAGGTGAACACCGTCTGTCCAGGGAGGTTGTCGCCCGGATCGGTGTCGGAGGCCGAGAAGTAACCGAAAAAAACCGCGCGCCGCTGGGGGTCGTAGAATGCATTCGCCTGCTGAAAGGCGTGCGGAAAGATTCTCAGCCGGCCGTCGCGATCGGCCGCCTTGCCGCTAAGGCGCCGCCAGGAAATCTCCCGGCCGAGAGCGAACTCGAAGCGCCTGATGGTTTCGCTGGCGACCGCATAGACCATCTGCTGATGGAAGCGCGGATCGGCTTCGCTCGGTTCGAGCCCGCCGCGCATCAGCACGAAGGGATGGTTCAGATCGATCGGCTGATAGTAGCGCTGATTGCTGATATCATAATCGATGACGGCGATCTTCCGTCCCACCGGTCCGGGCGTTAGGCTCTCGCACCGAACCTTGATCGTCATGTAATTGTTGAGACGGCGGCCCAGATTCGGATCGAAGGCATAGACGGACAGCGGCCGCTCGTGCGGTTGCGCATATGTTTCGTTGCCGCTCATTTCCCCTCGCGAGCGCCGACGCGCGTCTCCGGATTTGGCGACATCCGCCCGGCCACCTAAGCCCACTTGCAGCCATACAATAGTTGATCCACAAGACCAGCCCAAATGAAATCTTGAAGAATTCGCTGAGGACCAGCCGGAATACAGGCATGACAAGTATTCATCCGGGCTCCATTCAATTTTGGTTGCTTTGTTGTAGAGTCCTGCGACCCTGCCCGCGATGAACCGGAAGCCCGCTGGCGAACAGGGGGCTTGCGGCAGCTAGGTCGGCAGACCGGGGATCAGGCAACCGGACTTCCCGAGGGACAGAAAATGTCATGCAACCCCCGGTACCCGCGGGAGCCATCGTCGCGGTGATGCGTTATGCCTTCCGGGTGATTTCTGAACGAGGGGACGGGATTTGTCGGCCATAAGCCCGATCGACAGGGGCGGCGAGAGCCCGGGCGTGGGATTGCCTGGTTCCATGGCGCGCGGCCAAGCGGAGGCGGCGGCTCCCAAGGACGGCTACCTTAGGGAGACGGGCCAAGCCGTCCGGCAGGGGGATCCCTATTTTCTTCAGCTGATCCAGAACATCCCGGTGGCGATCTATTCGACCGACGCCGAGGGCCGCATCGTCTTCTACAACGAGGCGGCGGCGCAGCTTTGGGGGCGGCGCCCGAAGCTGGGCGAGGACTGGTGGTGCGGCTCTTGGCGCCTGTTCTGGCCCGACGGCCGCCCCATGGCGCATGACGAATGCCCCATGGCGGTGACGCTCAAGACCGGCACGGCCCCTACCGGCGTGTGGGCCTATGCCGAGCGGCCGGATGGCAGCCGTTTTCCGTTCATCCCCTACCCCACCCCCCTGTTCGATGCCGAGGGCAGGCTCGTCGGCGCCGTCAACATGCTGATGGACATCACCGAGCAGAAGCGGGGCGAGGTAGCCGTCCAGCGCCTGGCGGCGATCGTCGAGTCATCCGATGACGCCATCGTCAGCAAGGATTTGAACGGCATCATCGCCAGCTGGAATCGTGGCGCGGAGCGACTGTTCGGCTATGCCGCGGACGAGGTCATCGGCAAGTCCATCACCATCCTCATTCCGGAGGAGCGCCACAACGAGGAGCCGGGCATTCTGTCGCGCATCCGCCGCGGCGAGCGCGTCGATCACTATGAGACGATCCGCCGCCGCAAGGACGGCACGCTGATCGACGTCTCGCTGACTGTTTCGCCGGTCAAGGACGCGCATGGCGGGATCGTCGGCGCCTCCAAGATCGCCCGCGACATCACCGAGCGCAAACGGATGGAGAAGCGCCGGGCGCTGCTGATGGGCGAGCTGAAGCACCGCACCTCCAATCTCGCCGCCGTCATCACCGCCATCGCCAGCCAATCGCGACCCAAGGATTCGCCGGTGGTCGACCGCTTCGTCGACAGCTTGCTGGGCCGCATCCGCAACCTGCTCGCCATCGGTGAATTGGTCGTCGCCTCGAACTCGCGCATGCCCGACCTGCGCGAGGTGGTGCGCGCGGCGCTCGAGCCGTTCCTGGGAACCCCGCCGCGGATCGCCATCGAAGGTCCGTCGCTCATCATCCCGGAGCAGCTGGCGAGCGGCCTCGCGCTTGCCTTCCATGAACTCGCCACCAATGCCATCAAATACGGCGCCCTGTCGCCGGAAGGCGGCACCGTGTCGGTTTCGTGGATCATTGCGCCTGCACAAGACGGCAAGCACGTCGAGATGCTGTGGCAGGAGCGGGACGGACCGGCGGTGGCGGCACCCGAGCGGAGCGGCTTCGGCAGCCGCGTGATTCAATCCGCGCTCGCCAGCGCCAGGAATGGATCGGTCGATCTGGACTATGCCTCGGACGGTCTCAATTGCCGCTTCGCCTTCGATCTGCCGACGGCCTAGTCTCCGCTACCGCACCACGTTCAAGCGGATGTCGTCGGGCTGGCCGAGCACATCGATGGCGACCTCTTCGCCGCTGCGCCGCTCCAGCAGCAGGTCGATGCTGCCCTCGCCCAGCCTGAGATTGCGGATGCGCGCCTGATCGATGAAGCCCGGCAGCAGCGGCCGGTCGAAGCGTATCTCGCGCGCCGCGTGATCGCAGGTCATGCCGAGACAGGCGCCGAGCAGCGCGAACGGCGCCACGCTGGCCCAGGCCTGCGGCGTGCAGGCGACCGGATAGAGCGTCGGCGCGTTGCTCTTGCGCCGCGGGAAGCCGCAGAACAATTCCGGCAGGCGCATTTGGCCCATGTAGTGGATGGCGTCGAACAGGCCGGAAAACACCTCGGCCGCCTCGCGCTTCAATCCATAGCGCGCGAAGCCGAGCGCGATCAGCGCATTGTCGTGCGGCCACACCGAGCCGTTGTGATACGACATCGGATTGTAGCGGCGCTCTTCATGGCTCATGGTGCGGATGCCCCAGCCGGAATAGCTGTCCGCCCTGAGCAAAGTCTTGGCCACACGCCGCGCCCGCTCCGCCGAGGCAATTCCGGCGAACAGCGCATGGCCGGCGTTCGAGGTGCGCACGCGGCAAGGCTTCTTGTCGCCGTCCAGTGCCAACGCATAGGTACCGAGATCCTCGCACCAGAACGCGTCCTCGAAGCGCTGGCGTAGCTCTTCCGCCTCGCGCTCCAGCACTGCCGCGCGCGCTTCCTCGCCCAGTGCGCACACCAGCCGCGCCGCATGGCGCTTGGCCGCGAACACATAGGCCTGCACTTCGCACAGCGCGATGGCCCCCAGCGCCAGCGAGCCGTCGGCATGCACGATCGAATCCTTGGAATCCTTCCAGCCTTGGTTGCCGAGGCCCGTCTCGCTCTTCTTCATGTATTCGACGAAGCCGTCGCCATCCGGATCGCCGTAGCTGTCGATCCATTGCAGCGCCGCTTCGATATTGGGCCACAGTGCCCGGATGGTGGCGAGATCGCCGGTGCGCTCGAAATAGCGGCCCGCCAGCAGCACGAACAGTGGCGTCGCGTCGACGCTGCCGTAATAGAGACCGAACGGCACCTCGCCCAGCCCCGCCATCTCGCCGTGCCGCGTCTCGTGCAGAATCTTGCCGGGCTCGGCGTCGGCCTTGGGATCCTCCGAAGTCGCCTGGGTGGCGGCGAGAAACTTCAGCACGCCCTTGGCGATGCCTGCGTCCAGCTCCAGCGTCTCCAGCGCGGTGATGATGCCGTCGCGCCCGAAGGCGGTAGAGAACCATGGGATGCCGGCATAGGGATAAGGCCCGTGCGGCGTTTCCGTCACCAGCATGGTCAGGTCAGCAACCGAGCGGCACAGCACCTGGTTCAGCACCTCGTTGGAGGTGCTGATGGCCGCAGCCCGCGCCGCCTTCCTGCGCAGCGAACGCCGCGCGGAGACCAGCGCAGTGACGAACTCATCGGTGCGGCGGAACGGGTCGGGGCCGAAGCGCGCGACCACGATGCACGACCAGCGGCCGCCCGGCTCCAGGGCGATGTCGAAATCGGCATGGCGAGCGTCGAGGCGGGCCGGCGGCTGGCCGAATTCGATATCGGTGTAGCGGTCGACGGCGTCGAGGCCCTTGTAGTGATAGAGAATGCCGGTGCGTCCCTTCACCTCGCTACGGCAGGTGCCGCGCGCGGCGCGCTGCATGCCGCGCACCTCGAACAGATCGGCGAAATCGGCGGCGAACCACAACAGCAGCCGCGTGTGATGCAGCTTGGAGTCGAAGTTCTCCACGGCGATGCGTTCGTAGCACGCCGCCTGCCAGAGGAATTTGGTTCGGGTGACATGCAGGGTCTCGCGCGAAAGCACCAGCTCCTCGCCGCGGTAGATATCCGGATTGGCGAGGTCGACGGTCAGCACCGCGTTGTCGTCCTGCAAGGTCGAGCTCAACAGCAGCGGCCGGTGCCCGTCGATCAGCAGGTAGGAGCCCGACAGATAGCGGGTGTCCTCGTGGAAGATGCCGGCGGGGTTGTTGGCGGCGTTGAGAATGTCGCCATGATTGTCGAACATGGCGAAGGTGTCGCCATGCTTGAGCGTGCGGGCGCAGAATTCCTGGATCGAAGAGGTCGCGGAAATGTAGAAGGGCGATTCCTCATCGCCCCAGGGCGCGTCGGCGCGCTCGTCCGTCTTCTTGACCGATGCCGCGTCCATTATCCGTCCGGCAACAATGCGCTATGCCGCCTGGGAGCGATCCGTCCTGAGATCGACCAGCCGGCGGTAGACATCCAAATACTCCGCACTCATGCGCTCAACCGCAAAGCGCTCCTCGAAGCGCCGGCGGATGCGGCGACGATCGAGCGAGGCCAAACGATCCACAGCCGACACCGCCTGACCCACTCCGTCGACCAGGAAGCCGGTCAGCCCGTCCTCCAGCACTTCCGGCACCGAGCCTTGCGGATAGGCGATCACCGGCGTGCCGCAGGCCATGGCCTCGATCATGACGAGGCCGAACGGCTCCGGCCAGCAGATGGGGAACAGCACGCCCAGCGCGCCGCCCAGGAAATCGCTCTTCTCGCGGTCGCCGATCTCACCGATGAACTCGACATGGGAGCTCGACAGCAGCGGCCGCACGCGCTCCTCGAAATACTTGGTGTCGGCGGGATCGACCTTGGCGGCGATCTTCAGCGTCACGCCAGCGCGCTCGGCGATGGCAATGGCGTCCTCGATCCCTTTCTCCGCGCAGATGCGGCCGAGGAAGGCGAGGTAGGAGCCCTGGCGCGCTTCCGCCCGGTAGAGATCGCGCGGCATGCCGTGATGCACGGTGGCCATCCAGTTGACGGGCGGCATGGGTTTGCGCTGCGCGTCGGAGATCGAGACCAGCGGAAGATCGGGGAAGGCCCGATAGAAAGGATGCAGGTCCGGCAGGTCCAGCCGCCCATGCAAGGTGGTCACCACGCGGTTGGCCATGGCGCGGAACATCGGATAGTGGATGAGATCGATGTGGAAATGGATGACGTCGAATTCCTTGGCCCGGGCGAACACCCGGTCGAGCAGCAGGCAATTGTAGGGCTGGTGGTCGCGCACGGTCGGATCGAGTCGCAGCGCGTGCGGCGTCACGCGAACGAGTTCGGCGCTGGTTTCCGAATCGCCGCTGGCGAAGAGGGTGATGTCATGGCCCCGCCGCACCAGATCTTCCACCAGCCAGGAGACGACGCGCTCGGTGCCGCCATAGAGCTTCGGGGGCACGGCTTCGGCGAGCGGCGCGACATGCGCGATTCTCATTGACGACACCTTCGCGTTCCAGGAGCTCAGACAAAGGCCCGGCCCAGTTTGATAACCATTTGATCGGGCAAGTGGTTCCTGTCATTGGCAAATCGGCGCGACGATGGTGGTAAAATTGTCTTAGGGCATGAAAAAGGACCGGAACTTCGCTCCGCGAAAACCCGTCGGCTTGGCGCGATCGAACGCTAGTTCAGCGTCACCGCGACGGGCTCGGAAGCGATCCCGTTGGCGATGACCTCGATCTGGCTCGCGCCCGTCTCGCAGGACGCCGGCACGTCGAACTTCGTGCGGGTCTTGCCGCCATTGGAAATTCCCATGGTGGCATGATCGTGCGTACGGGCGTAGCAGACATGGCCGCTCGACAGGTTGGTGATGCGGACGATCGGATAGTTGGTGGCTGCCTGCGCGTCGTCGCCATAATAGCTGCCGAAGGTCAGCCCGTTGAACCCCTTGCCGCGCACCACGTTGTTCACGCTGCCCACCCCGAGGGCAGGGGCGACCGACTTGATCCTGGGAGCCCAGGCTTTCTTGGCGCGGCCCTGCGGCGTGTAGATTTCAACGTCGCCCACATCGGCGCTCCAGAACACCTCGCCTGTCGGCAGCATGACCATGCGGCTTTCGAAGGACGAGATATTGGGCGCGCTGACCGGCTCGTCGACCTGGGTGATGGTCACGTCGTCGGCGCTGTTGACCGCGATCTCGACGAAATGCGACGGCGCGGCGAACACGCCGGGGCTCAATTGCGCCAGGATGTTTCCATCCGGCAGCACCGCGGCTGGGCCGTCCGCGGCATCGAGCTCGGTGCCGTCGATATCGGGAAGATCGGGACCGGCGGTCCATATGCCGGTCGCCGGGTCGTAGACTCCGGTGTGATTGGTAGCGCCGATCTGGAATACCAGGCCGTTGGGCAAAAGCGGCGCCGGCCCGATCTCATAGGAGCCGGGATCGGCGAGAACGCCGACGGTGTTCGTTCCAGGAGTCCAGGCGCCGGTCGGCGGCGTGTAGATTTCGGTGGTGTTGTCGTCCTGGCCGGTCGGCGTCACGTCGACGGTCAACACGGTTCCGTCGGGCAGTAGGGTCCAGCCTTCCTCGTCATTGCCGTCGAACTTGCCGGTGCCGGTCAGCGTCCAGGTCACCTTCTTGTGGCTGATGGAGGCCAGCGCCGATTGCGTCGAGCAGCAATTGGCGAGCATGTAGGTGCCGTCGGCAAGCACGACGCTCTGCGCGTCGCCGATATTGTGCCAGCCCTGGGGCGGGGCAACGTTGGTCCAGGTGTCGGCGACCGGATCGTAGAGCGCCCCCAGATTGGTCCAAGCCCGGTAGCACGTGTTGTATTCGCCGCCGTTGACCATCATGCGGCCGTCGGGCAGCACCTGGGTGGCGAAATAGAGCGGCTTGTAGCCGGCCGGCATGGAGGCGGTCTTCGTCCAGGTGCCGTTCTGATAGTGGCCGGTGTTGTCCGGCGACAGGCGATACCAATCCCGCGTGCAGCCGTCATGCATGATGACCGTGCCGTCGGTGAGCAATTCGGCGGTGTCGGGAAACGACACACCGGGAAAGGGGTTGGCCAGCGGCGTCCAGGTGCCGGAATTCGCGTTCGCCGGAGCCTTGTAAGGCGGCCGCAGCGGCCCGAGATGGCCGCGCGCCCCCGGAAGGGGATCGAGCGACCTATGCGCCAGTGCGCGCGACGAAAGGGCGAGCAACGCGGCGGCGATCAAGCCGGCCGCAAAAGACGGGCGCATGCGATCCCCCCTCAAAGCCGCCGTCAGCCTAGGTTTGGCTGGCAGGGAGGGCAAGTGCTCGACCCACAAACGAGACTCTTACCCGGCGGGGCTGCGGCCGTGGCGACGTCGACAATAGGCGCCTCATGCAAAGTATGCGCTTATGGGGGTGATTTGCGAGTGGCCGCTCATGGTTTTAGCGCGGCGCGTTGCGTTCGAGGAGAACATGGCTGCTGAAGTGTACGCCCAACAGGGACGCAATCCAAAAATAGCCGTGCGCTTCCTCTTCGCCGTATATGCCGTCGCAATGCCTCTCCCTGCCGGAGCATCCGGCCCGCAGCCGCCGTGTAGCTTGACCGCAGCACCGGCATTTCCTCCGGCGGGATCGCCCCCCAGAATTGCCACATGGAATGAGAGCGAACTCAAGCAGGGACACTGGCAGCCGGCGGCCTGCACGGGTTGGCCTGCCACGTCGAGCTCAAGGCTCGTTGTCGCGGTTGTTGGCAGCGTGCGCTTGGACGGAAGCATCGATAAGCTGCTCGCGCGCATCGCGGCGATCTCGAAGCTTCGCGACATCCAATATTGGTCGACCACCGACAAAAGCTGGCGCCCTCTCGCGTACGGCGCGTCCGCGCTCACCGGTCCCGATGCCAAGGACCGGCGCGCGGATTTCTCCGTTGCAGAGCTGAACAAGGGCGCGCAGCTCTACTATTGGGAAAACGACAGCCGCTCGGGCGAAATTGTCTACCGGCTGCAAGTGCGCGAGCGCAGCGCCGAGCGCGCGGTGATTGCCAGCGAGAATGCCACCGCCGTGCGCCGGTTTCTGATGACCGTGTTCCCGCCCGGGACGCTGCAGTCGGTCGTTTTTGTTCAGCGTCTCTCGGCCCACAATTGGGGTATCTACATCCTCAGCAGAATCGACAACGAGGCAAGCCTGCTGGCTGAGGGCCATGAGGCTTCCTATGTCAATCGCGCCGTGGCCCTCTACCGGCAGATTGCGGGTATCCGAACAAACGCGGAGCCACCCGCCGCACGCTGACGCCGGGAGACGCCGACCGGCCATGAATTTCGCAAAATCCAATCCGTCATCCCCGGGTCCGCGGAACGAAGTGGAGCGGATCCCGGGGACCCATGAACACCGACTTGCAGCGAGTGCATGGGTGGCCGGGATTGCCTCCACTTCGCTCCGGCAACCCGGCCATGACGGGCGGGAGTGAGAACATGGTAACCACAAAAACGACACGGGCCGGACTCATCGTCCGGCCCGTGATCGCTACGTCAGGAACGTAAGGCTTAGTTCACCGTCACCGGCAGAGCGGCCGAGGCGATGCCGTTCACCACCACCACCGCGGTGCTGGCGCCGGTCTCGCAGGAGTTCGGAACGTCGAACTTCGTCGAGGTGGCGCTGCCGTCCGAGATGCCGGTGTCGTAGTCATGCGTGCGCGCATAACAGACATGACCGGTGGCGTTGTTGGCGATGCGGACCAGCGGATAGTTGGTCGACATCTGGGCGTCGTCGCCGTAGGAGGCGCCGTAGGTCAGTCCGTTGAAGCCCTTGCCCTTGGCCACATTGTTGGTGCTGCCGCGGGTCAGCGTCGCCGGAATGCTCTTCAGCTTCGGAACAGCCGCCTTCGCGGGCTTGCCCTTGGGCGTGTAGATTTCCACGTCGCCCACGTCGCTGCCCCACAGCGCTTCGCCGGTGGGCAGCAGAACGAAGCGGCCTTCGTATGAGGACTGGCTCCCCGCGCTGGCCGGTTCGTTGACTTGCTTGATGTTGACGGTCGCCGGGTCCACCACCTGGATTTCCAGGAAGTGCGACGGCGCGTTGAACACGCCCGGGCTCACTTGCGCGAGCACGTTGCCGTCCGGCAGCACCACCGCCGGACCGTCGGCGGAGTCGAGCAGGCCGTTGATGTTCGGCAGGTCGGGACCGGCGGTCCAGGCGCCGCTCACCGGATCGAAGATATCCGTGTGATTGGTGGCGCAGAGCTGGAGCACCAAGCCGTTCGGCAGCAGCGAAGCCGGCCCGATTTCGTGCGAGCCGGAGTCGACGCAGGAATTGGCGGTCTTGTTGGTGGCCGTCGTCCAGGCGCCGGTCGTCTCCGAATAGATCTCGACGAAGTTCGGCGAGCCGAGGCCGCGATTGGCGTCGACTGTCAGAACCGTGCCGTCGGGAAGCTGCGTCCAGCCTTCTTCGTCGTAGCTGTCGGCCTTGCCGGTGCCGGTGGTCGTCCAGGTCACCGTGGTGCCGCTGATGGTGGCATAGGCGGCCTTGATCTGGCAGCAATCGGCCAGCATGTAGAGGCCGTCGGTGCGCACCACGCTCTGCGCATCGCCGATATTTGCCCAGCCTGACGGCGGGGGAACATTGGTCCAGGTGTTGGCCACGACGTCGTAGATGGCGCCTTTGTTGGTCCAGGTGGCGCTGCAGGAGAGATACTCGCCGCCGTTCACCATCACGTGACCGTCCGGAAGCACCTGCGAAGCGAAATAGAGCGGCGTATAGCCGGACGGCATGGAGGCGGCCTTCGTCCAGGTGCCGTTGTGATAGTTGCCGTTGGCGTCCGGCGTCAGCTTGTACCAATCGGCGGTGCAGCCGTCATGCATCAGGACGGTGCCGTCGGTCAGCAGCAGCGGCGTGTCCGGAAACTGGGTTCCCGGGAAGTTATGCGCCAGCGCGGCCCAAGTGCCGGACTTGATGGACGGCGGCGCCTGGTAAGGCGGCAGGTACGGGCCGACATGGCCATGCTGGCCTGGCAGCGGTGTCAGTGGGCGATTCGCGGCGAAAGCGCTGCCCGCGAGCAGCGCAGCGGTCGCGGCCGCCAATACGGATACGGTGATACGTCCCGAACGCATTGAGTGACCCCTTTTCTTCGTTGGGTGAGTTCGACAACCTCGACAGCCGAGCGGCCGCAAAGCCGGGTCTTATACACCGGGGCCAAACCATACAGAACTGTTATTTTCGGGTCCCGCGCCGATTGGCGAAGTTCCGTAAACCTTATGTGAAATCAGAGCGGTTAGGCGGCGGTTAGCTCCCCTGCATCCACCGCGTGTATTGCACCGCAAAATTCGCAGCGCGCCCGGATGATCCCGTCCGCATCCGCCAGGCCGTTCCGCTCCTCTGCTGGGTAGGAGCGCAGCACGGCCGCGATTCGCTCGCCGTCGCAGCCGCACCGGAAGGCAAGCGGCTCGGCATTGTGCACCCGGATTTCGTCCTCGTGGAACAGGCGCCACAGCAGCTCCTCGGCCGCCAGCTCGGTGTCGAGGAGTTCGATGTCTTCCACCGTGCGCAGGTGCGAGGAGAGCCGCTCCCAATCGTCGCCGGGGCGCACATTCTCCGGCAGCGCCTGAAGCATGATGCCGCCCGCGCGCCATTGCGGAGTCTTGACGCCGGGAACATAGGCCGGCGCCGCGGCCAGGCGGATCACGGTCGGCAGCTGCTCGGACTGCGCGAAATAGGTTTCCGCCGAGGCCGCGATGCCTTCGGCCGAGAGCGGCACGATGCCCTGATAGCTCTGTGCCCCCAGCCGCGGCTCGATGGTGATGGCGAGCACGCCCTCGCCCGCCAGCTTGGCGAAGTTGCGCGCGTCCGCACCCAGTGCGGCGAGGCCTGCCTCATCGACGCGGCCATAGCCGCGCAGGCCGGCGCAGCGCGCGCCCTCCGCGCCGTAGTAATCGGCCGTGAGCAGGTTGAGCGCGCCCGCGCTCTTGGCCTGCACCGTGAGGCGGCCGTCGAGCTTGAGCGAGGAGCCGAGCAGGCCCGTCAGCACCAGCATCTCGCCCAGCGCGCGGCCTGCCGCCTCGGGCAGCGCATGCGCGGACAGCGCCTCAGCCGAAGCCTTGTCGAGCCTGAGCAGCCGGCCGCGCAGGCCCAGCGCCGCCAGGTCGAAGGGCAGCACGAAATCTCCCGCCGGCGCGGGGATGTAGGAGCGAGGTGCGGTCATGAATGTGGGTATATGGGCAAGCGCCGCCGACTTATCAACCTTCCCGATGGCGCGCCTTAGGTCAGGCACCAGTGCAGGATCGCCTTTTGCGCGTGCAGGCGGTTTTCCGCCTCGTCGAACACCACCGATTGCGGCCCGTCGATCACCTCGTCGGTGACCTCCTGGCCGCGATGCGCCGGCAGGCAATGCATGAACACGGCATCGGCGCGGGCGCGGGCCATGAGCCGCGCGTTCACCTGGTAGCGCTGCAGCACATGGTGCCGCCTTGTGGCGTCCTCATCGCCCATCGACACCCAGGTGTCGGTGACCACGGCGTCCGCGTCCTTTACTGCGCGGTCCGGATCGTCGCCGAAGAGGACTTCGGCGCCTTCGCCTTCCGCCCAGCGCCGCAAGCCCTCGTGCACGCCAAGCTCGCGCGGCGAGGCCACGTTCAAGCGGAAGCCGAAGCGGGCGGCAGCGTGGATCCACGACGCCAGCACGTTGTTGCCGTCGCCCAGCCAGGCGATCGTCCGTCCACGGATGTTCCCCTTCTTCTCCTCGAAGGTCATCACGTCCGCCATCGCCTGGCAGGGATGGGAGCGCCGCGTCAGCCCGTTGATCACCGGCACCGACGAAGCCGCCGCCAGCTCCTGCACCATCTCGTGGTCGAGCAGGCGGATCATGATGGCGTCGACATAGCGCGACAGCGCGCGCGCCGTATCGGCGATGGTCTCCTCGCGGGCGAGCTGCAGGTCGTTGCCCGACATCATCATGGTCTGGCCGCCCAGCTGGCGCATGCCCACGTCGAAGGAGACGCGGGTGCGGGTGGACTGCTTGTCGAAGATGAGGGCCAGCATGCGGCCTTCGAGCGGGGCGTCGGAATCCATGGCGCCGTGCGGCAGGCCCCGGCGCCGCGCTTTGCGCTCGCCCGCCTCGGCGAGAATCCCGCGCAAGGTCTCTGCATCCCAATCGGCGATGTCGAGGAAGTGCTTCACCATGGCTATAGCCCGCCGGGTTCCTCCCCCGCGCAGCGGGGGAGGGGGACCGCGCGCAGCGCGGTGGAGGGGGCGGACGCAGACTGCCGCCCCCCTCCCGGCCTTCGGCCGTACTCCCCCCGTAAACGGGGGGAGAGCCACGTGGCCTCTCGTATCATCCCGCTGCGGCTTTCTTTTCTGCCGCCTCAAACCCCCGCGCGGTGGCGGAGAGCTTCTCCATCGCCTCGCGCACTTGGCCCTCTTCGATGATCAGCGGCGGCAAGAGCCGCACCACATTGTCGCCGGCGCCGATGGCGAGCATGCCATTGCCGCGCAGCGCATCGATGAACTCGCCATTGGGAACGCGCATCTTCAAGCCCAGCATCAGCCCCTGCCCGCGCACATCCTCGAACACCGAAGGATGCGCAGCGATCAGCGACGCCAATTGCTGCTTGGCGTAATTGCCCACGCGCTCGACATGCTCGAGGAATCCCGGCGCCAGCACGATGTCCAGCACCGCATTGCCCACCGCCATGGCGAGCGGATTGCCGCCGAAGGTGGTGCCGTGGGTGCCGGTGGTCATGCCCTTGGCGGCTTCGGCCGTGGCCAGACACGCCCCCACCGGAAAGCCGCCGCCGATGCCTTTGGCAATGGCCATGATGTCGGGCTCCACGCCCGCCCATTCATGCGCGAACAATTTGCCGGTGCGCCCGATGCCCGTCTGGATCTCGTCGAAGATGAGCAGCATGCCCCGTTCGTCGCACATCCGGCGAAGCGCGCGCAGGAATTCCGGCGGCACCGGGCGCAAGCCGCCCTCGCCCTGGATCGGCTCGATCAGCAGCGCCGCGGTTGCGGGCGTGACCGCCGCCTCCAGCGCCTTCAGATCGCCGAACGGGACCTGGTCGAAGCCTTCCACCTTGGGTCCGAAGCCTTCGAGATATTTGGCCTGCCCGCCCGCGGCGATGGCCGCCAGGGTCCGCCCGTGAAAGGCGCCCTCAAAGCTGACGATGCGGAAACGCTCCGCCGCGCCGTTGGCGAAGTGATAGCGCCGCGCCGTCTTGATCGAGCACTCGATCGCCTCGACGCCGGAATTGGTGAAGAACACGGTGTCGGCGAAAGTGGCCTCGATCAGCCGGCGCGACAGTCTCTCCTGCCCCGGCACGCGATAGAGATTAGAGGTGTGCCACAGGCGGCCCGCCTGTTCCGTCAGCGCCGCCACCAGATGCGGATGGGCATGGCCCAGCGCGTTCACCGCCACGCCGGCGCCGAAATCGAGATAGCGGTTGTCCGCCTCGTCGAAAAGATAGGCGCCCTCGCCGCGCACGAAGGCCACGTCGGCGCGGGCATAGGTGGGCAGCAGGGACGGAAACGACGCCATCGCTTTGGTCCGGGGGTGGAGGCCTTTGGGCTGGGACCCCGGGGGCTCCGATTTCGCGGGGGCCTTATCCGGCGCGAGGCCCGCGGGGTCAAGCGATGGGCCGGCCGCACAAACCGGGGTTGCTATGCTGCCAACCTCGCGTGGAACTTCATCAGCTCGGCAACTCCCGCTTGACATGTTCGTTGTTTGTCTGCAACATATGTGGCTTCGGCGTTCCGATTGTAGCCCTGGCGAAAGTGAAGGGGTAGACGGGTACCCCCTCCCCCGGAGTGCGTTCCGGCAAACAAACGGAACAATTATGTTGCGGGTCGGCCGCCGCGGATCGCCGGCGGCAGGTGCGAAGGGAACCGGGGGGCAAGAGCAGCAAGGGCGGCCGGATTTTCCGGGTCCGCTGATCAGGGGGGATACCCCCTCTCGAAAGTTGAGGTTCGAATGCGCGAGTCGGTTCCGCGTTTATCCCTTGACAGCAAGTAGGCCAGTCCCTATATACAGGTAGCAAGTAGGGGTTGCCGCCATGAAATATACTTTCAAGCAGTTCCAAGCCGACCTGCCCGATGATGCGGCCTGTCTGGCGAAGCTCATGGAAATCAAGTTCGGCGGGACCAAGCTCACCTGCCCCGGCTGCGGGACGGTTGACGCCCAATTTCATGCCATGGGGAAGCGGAAGGCTTACGCCTGCCAAGAGTGCGGCCATCACATTTACCCGTGCGCCGGGACCATCTTTCACAAGTCCAGTACGAAGCTCACGCACTGGTTTTTCGCGATGTACCTCATGACTTCGACCCGCCACGGCGTTGCCGCGAAGGAATTGGAGCGGCAAATCGGTTGCACCTACAAAACGGCGTGGCGCATGGCGCATGAACTTCGCAAGCTCATGGCGACGGCGGATCGCAACTGGCCGCTGTCCGGGCATGTCGAGATTGACGAGACGTTCATCGGCGGGCGCAATCGCACTCCGGGACGCGGACGCAAGCGGGCGATGGAGAACAAGACCGTTGTGCTTGGCATGGTCCAGCGCGACGGGCGCATGATCGCTGGCCCAATCCCGAACCGGCTGAAAGAGACGATTGAACCTATAGTGCGCCGGAACGTGACGCGCGGCGCGAATGTCAGCACGGACGAACACGGCGCCTATGGCGAGCTTGCTGGCCTTGGCTACAAGCACGGCACGGTCAACCACGCCGAAGATGTTTGGGTTGACGGCATCACACACACGAATTCGATTGAAGGCCATTGGAGCCAGTTGAAGCGGTCTATTCGCGGGACGCACGTTCATGTTTCTGCCAAGCACCTGTGGAAATACGTTTCTGAGTTCTCCTATCGCCGCAACATGCGGCACTCGCACTCCGCTATGTTTGATCGGCTTTTGGTTTTCGCTCGCGCAGCCCTGCCTAAGAGCGACGTGAAATCCTCTTTATGGGATGGATTATCGGCCGCCGGTTCAGCTCTCGCTTCCTTTGGGAGAGCCTCGCCAATCGGGACATTCTTGGCAGCGATCTTAGCCTTGAGTTTCATAACTCGTTCCTCGCGTTGCGCTTTGAGCTTTGGGATTGAAAGGACTTCCCGTATGGACCATGCCGGAACCACAATCGTCATGCTGCTAGGTACTTGTAGGCGGTCACGATCACGAATGACTTCGTCCGCCTCGCCACTTTCGCGACGTTTCTTTTTTGCGATTATATCTTCGGGATATTGCCCCGCGTGAATGCCTAACAGCCTAAGGAACATATTGTTGCGCGTTTCGAATTCCTCGCTGTGAGATTCCATCTGATAAATCCGCTGCGCCGCGAGGGTAGAATTGTAGTCTTGAAAAAACTGGGGGCGGTTGACCGGAAATTTCTTTTGCAATTGTTGCTCCATGTTCCTCAGATCGCCAGACGGTGTGCGATAGACGAACACTGGCGATCCCGAGAAACCAGGTCGGGAGCGCATATCAAAAACATGAGATGGCCGGTATGCGCCGTTTGGCTGTCGTATCGGAACGGCCTCACTGGCGAGCAAGGCGACGTTGCCAAACCGTGCCGCGATTATGTTCTGATCCTCGCCGGGCAGGTCGGCAAACAGCCCTAGCATGAATCCGTCTTCACCTATCTCTAGGTCGACATTCGCGATGAATTCAGGACTGACGATTGTATCAAGCATGATGCTTCGAATGTCATCGGATGGGCCAACACGCTCCGAGATATCGATTGCGGCTAGATCATCCCTGCCACTCAGGAATTCCCATTCGTGAGGCTCAAATTCGATTAGCCGGCTTTTCCCGTCCAATGTATTTATTCTGACAATCGACGAGCCCTGTGGGGCCACGTGGGCGCAAGTTACGGCATAGAGATGGACGGGCCGCCATGCGGGCCACCCCCGCTCTGACATGCCGACAATCACGCCCGTTCCCTTTGGGCCGTGAACTTTATCGTCCATGCCTCTCTCGTAGAGAAAGAAGACGGTTCGCTTAAAACTGGGGTCCAGCCGGGGCATGCCGTAGGGTATCCATCGCAGACTCTTTCCCTCTAGGCTGGACCAACACCACGCATTCCGGTGAGGGAAATTTGCGTCCCTAAAGGTGACAGCGAGGGGGCCCATCTATACCCCCCACAACCGCACTTGCCGTGACGGTATAAACGCGGTCGGTTCTTGTGGACAAGACCTGGTAGAGGCCAGCCAAGTCTTGTGCGCCCTAAGGTGGCTGCTACGATATCTAGTGGCAGGAGCCAGGGAGACGCCAAGATGAGCTGGACGGACGAGAGGGTGGACCAGTTGAAGTCGCTGTGGACGGAGGGGCTGTCGGCGAGCCAGATCGCCCGTGTGCTCGGCGGGGTCACCCGCAACGCCGTGATCGGCAAGGTGCACCGGCTGGGCCTGGCCGGCCGCGCGGTGCCCGCCCGGGTCGACCGCCCCCGCCTGCCACAGGCGCCGCGGCTTTCGGTCCGCTCCCACGTGGTCGAGCCCCCGATGGTGGCGGAGGATCCGCTGGTGCTGGAGGACGGCAGCCACGCCACCGTGCTCACCATCAACGACCGCATGTGCCGCTGGCCGATCGGCGATCCCAGCGCGGACGAGTTTCATTTCTGTGGCCGCAAGCCCAAGACCGGCTCGCCCTATTGCGAGGCGCATGCCCGCAAGGCGTATCAGCCGCAGGCGCTGCGCCGCGACCACAAGGGGCGGATGGCAAGTTAGGGTCCTCCCCCGTTTACGGGGGAGGTGTCGAGCCGAGTGAAGCGAGGCAAGACGGAGGGGGGCGGCTCAGGCCGCGAACGCGTCGTCCAGCGCGTAGCCGGCAGAGCGCACGGTGCGGATGGGATCGCGCACGCCTTCGGGGTTGAGCGCCTTCCTCAGGCGCCCGACATGGACGTCCACCGTACGGGCCTCGACATAGACGTCGGAGCCCCACACGGCGTCGAGCAGTTGCTCGCGGCTGAACACGCGGCCGGGATGCTGGATCAGATGGTCCAGCAATTTGAACTCGGTGGGACCGAGATGGATGTCGCGGCCGGACCGGCGCACACGGTGCGCGGCACGGTCCATCTCGATGTCGCCCACCACCACCACGTCGTCGGCGAGGCCGGGGCGGATGCGCCGCATCACTGCACGCAGCCGCGCCAGCAGTTCGGTCATGGAGAAAGGCTTGGTGATGTAGTCGTCGGCGCCGGTGTCGAGCCCGCGGATGCGGTCGCTCTCCTCGCCGCGCGCCGTCAGCATGATGATGGGAACGTTGCGGGTTTCCTGGCGGCTGCGCAGGCGGCGGCAAACTTCGATGCCGGAGAGCTGCGGCAGCATCCAGTCGAGCAGCACCACGTCGGGCTTCTGCTCGCCGGCGACCAGCAGAGCCTCTTCGCCGTCCTGCGCCTCGAACACGCGGTAGCCTTCGCGCTCAAGATTGTAGCGCAGCAGGGTGACCAGGGCACCTTCGTCTTCGGCCACGAGAACGCTGGGTTTGAGCATCAGGCTTTCCGCTCGAAGGGAATGGTGGTGGAGCTGGTGACGTCGGCCTTGGGCCGCTCTGTGGTCAGGTGCCGGCCGCTCGCCATGTGATAGACGACTTCGGCGATGTTGGTGGCGTGGTCGCCGGTGCGTTCGATGTTCTTGGCGACGAACAGAAGATGCGTGCACAACCCGATGGTTCGCGGGTCTTCCATCATGTAGGTGAGCAGCTCGCGGAACAGGCTGTTGTAGATCTCGTCGATCTCGCCGTCGTTGCGCCATACCGCTTCGGCGCCGGCTGCGTCGCGATCGGAATAGGCGTCGAGCACCAGCTTCAGCTGGCTGAGCGTGGCCCGGCCCATGCGGGCGAGGCTCTGGGTGAGGCGGATAGGCGGCTCGCGATTCAGCACCAGCGCCCGCTTGGCGATGTTCTTGGCGAGATCACCGATGCGCTCGAGTTCGCTGGCGATCTTGATCGCGGCTAGAGTCTCGCGCAGGTCGACCGCCATGGGCTGGCGCAGCGCCAGCAGCTTCAGCGACTGGTCCTCGATCGATTGCTGCAGCTGGTCGATGCGCGGATCGCCGGCGATGGCGGATTCGGCGAGTGCGGTGTCGCGGCGGGCGATGGCCTCGATGGAGTCGGCGAGCTGCGCCTCGGCCAGACCGCCCATCTGGGCCACGGTCGTGGTCAGCTGTTCAAGCTGCTCGGTGAAGGCCTTGACTGTGTGATCGCTCATTTCGCTCCCGCCCCGGGCGCCCTCGATTTGCTTGAGTAACGTCCGACCGCCACGTCTTTGTGACAGTATTATATCACTTCTGTGACAACCACGGGGGCGGTTTCTTCAGCGGGGGCCGGCGCGGCGGGCAGAAGCACGGTAATAGTGCTGCCTTCTCCCAACTGGCTGTCGATATACATCTTGCCCTGGTGGCGGTTGACGATGTGTTTGACGATGGCAAGGCCGAGGCCAGTTCCACCTCGCTCGCGGCTTCGCTTCACATCCACCCGGTAGAAGCGCTCGGTGAGCCGTGGAACGGCCTCGCGGGGGATGCCTTCGCCGTCGTCCCGCACCACCGCCTTGACCACCGCGCCAGGACTGCGGCGGCCATAGGTGGGCGGCGGATTGGGCTCCAATGACAGCGCGATCCAGACGTGGCCGCCCGGCTTGCCGTATTTGATGGCGTTGTGAATCAGATTTTGGAACACCTGAATGAGTTCATCGCGCTCCCCGATCACCGTGGGCAGTGAAGGGGGCGCGGAGATCTCGATGGAGACCTCGTCCGCTTCGGCGAGCGGCCCCAGTGTGGCGGCGGCATCGCGCATCACCGCGCCCAGATCGACTTCCCCGGCCGGCGGCACATGCTCGTTGAGCTCGATTCGGGTGAGCGACAGGAGGTCGTCGATCAGACGGCGCATGCGCTGCGCCTCGACGCTCATGATGTCGAGAAAGCGGCCGCGCGCTGAGACGTCGTCTCGCGCGTGCCCGCGCAGGGTGTCGATGAAGCCGGAAACGGCAGCCAGCGGCGTGCGCAGCTCGTGGCTGGCATTGGCGATGAAGTCGGCACGGGCCTGTTCGGCACGCTTGAGCGAAGTCAGGTCGTGGAGCAGAAGCGCGGTGAGGCGCGGGCCCTCGGTGCGGGTGACGTATGCCTGATAGTGTCGCTCGACCGGAACATGGAACGCGAACTCGACGGACGAGGATTCGCCCGTCGCCGCTGTTCGTGCGATGGCTTGAAGGACGGCCGGCGTGCGCAGCACCGAGGAGACGTGCTTCCTCTCCGCATCGGTCCCGGCGACAGCACGCATCGCCTTGTTGGCGAACAGTACGCGACCCGCCCCGTCCACCAGCATCAGTGGATCCGGCAAACCCTCGAAGACTTCACGGGCAAAGCCCGGCAATAGATCCAACGCCAGCGTTGCGCGCGAGCCGACAAGGCTACCTTGTCCGTCCGGCTCCGGGAGATACAGCGCGACAATCAGCGCGGCCGCCGCCGCGGCCAGCGCGAACCAGGCGCCGTTCGAACCGAGGGAAAGCGCGAGCACTGCGCTCGCCGCCGTTCCGGCTGCCGCGAACAAGAAACCCGGCCTGAGATAGAGACGCAGGCGACTCTGCATTCCGGCTCCAAGGTTGCGACGGTGGATAGCCTCTATGCTCCGGCCACAAATGCAACCGCAAAAGTCGAATTCTGCCTGGCGGTTGACGCCTGCCCTGCCCTACCCCAGATTCGCGACCGGACGCTGCCGGCCCGGCCGCGCGAGGAGGAAGCATGGCCGACGCGCCCGCGAAGAGCGAGCTGACCAGCCTCAGGACCAAGCTGTTCTACGGTTTCGGCTCGGTCGCCTACGGCGTCAAGGACAACGGCTTCCAGACCATCCTGCTTCCCTTCTACAACCTGGTGCTGCATCTGCCCGCCCAGCTGGTGGGCCTCGCCATCGCCATCGCGTTCGCTTTCGACGCCTTGCTCGATCCGATCGTGGGCCAGATTTCGGACAATCTGCGCACCCGCTGGGGCCGGCGCCATCCACTGATGTATCTCTCGGCGCCGCTTGTGGCGATCTCGTATCTGCTCCTCTGGAACCCGCCGTATTGGTCGCACGGCGCCCTGTTCTACTACCTGATCGCCTGCGCCGTGGTGGTCCGCACGTTCATCACCTTTTACGAAATTCCCAGCTCGGCGCTGATTGCCGAGCTCACCCCGGAATACGACCAGCGGACGTCATTTTCGAGCTTCCGGGTGTTGTTTGCCTGGTGCGGCGGGTTGGGAATGCTGATGCTGGCGCTGTTCGTGCTGTTCAAGCCCACGGCCGAATACAAGGTGGGGCAACTCAATCCGGCGGGCTACAGCGTGTACGGCTATGTCGCCGCCGTCGTGATGTTCGTCGCCATCCTGGTTTCGGCGGCCGGGACGCACCGCTTCATCAAGTATTTTCGCTCGCCCCCGAAACGGCAGCTCACGCTTGCGCAATTCGCGGGGGAAATGGTGGGCACGCTGCTCAATCGCGCCTTCCTCATCCTGATGGCGGCTATCGTCATCCTGAATCTGGCGACGGGGCTCGTGTTCGCGCTCAATTTCTACATCGCGACGTTCTTCTGGGGCCTGACCAGCCAACAGATCGGGTTTCTCACTTTCTCCACAGTCATCGCGGTGCTAGGGTCGTTCGTGATCGCGCCGCCGCTGTCGCGTCTCCTGAACAAGCGCAATGGCGCGATATGGATGTTCTCCGTCGGCCTCACGATTGCCATCACGCCGCTGACGCTGGGACTGCTGGGCGTGGGCCTTCGCGCCGGGATGGCAGGACTGATCCCGATCCTGTTCGCTTTCAACGCAATCTCTGCCGCGCTGACCATTGGAAGTTCCGTTCTGGTGGTGGCCATGATCGCCGATGTCGTGGAGGACAGCGAGCTCAAGACCGGGCGCCGCTCGGAAGGGCTGTTCTTCGCGGGCAACAGTCTGCTGCAAAAGGCGGTGACGGGGCTCGGCGTCTTTGGCTCCGGCTTGCTTCTATGGGCGACCCATTTCCCCACGACGGCGGTTCCAGGCAAGGTCGATCCCGCCATCGTTCATCATTTCGCGGTGGTTTATCTCGTCGTCGTCGTGGCGCTCTACGCCATCGGAATCTTCATTATCGGTTTCTTCCCGATCACGCGCGAAACCCACAAGACGAATTTGAACCGGCTGGCTGCCGAATTGACCGCCACAGGCGCCGTCGATCATCCGCCGGGACAGCAGGTCTAGCCGGCAAAGATCTTCTTCAGTTCGCTCTTCATGATCTTGCCGTTGGCGTTGCGCGGCAGGGTTTCGGGCCAGAACACGACCTTCACCGGCACCTTGAAGGCGGCGAGCTTTCCGGCGACGAAGGCGCGCAACTCGTCTTCGGTGGTATGCATGCCAGGCTTCAGATGCACCACCGCGCCCGGCTCCTCGCCCAGCGTATGATGCGGAACGGCGACGAGGGCCGCGTCCATCACCGCGGGATGCTCGTAGAGCACGTTCTCCACCTCGATGCAGTAGATGTTCTCGCCGCCGCGGATCAACATGTCCTTGGCGCGATCGATGATGAAGCAGAAGCCCTCTTCGTCGAGGCGCGCGAGGTCGCCGGTCTTGACCCAGCCGTCGACGAAGGTCTGCGCCGTCGCCTCCGGCTTGTTCCAATAACCTTTGACGATGTTGGGACCCCGCGCCCACAACTCGCCCACTTCGCCCACCGGCAATTCGCGCGTTCCGTCGACGCTCATGATCTTGAGGTCGCAGACAGGGACGGCGGGACCACAGGAATCGGGGCGGTTCTCGTAATCCTCCGCGGAATGGGTGGTGCAGGTCGCCGAAGTCTCGGTCATCCCCCAGCCATTGCCGGGAAGCGACTTGGGAAAGGTCTCGACGATTTTCTTCACCAGCTCGGGTGCCGACGGGGCGCCGCCATAGGCCACGCTCTCCAGCGATGAGAGATCGTATTTCGAGCGGTTGGGATGCTCGATCAGCTGCCAGGCGATGGTGGGCACGCCACCCGCGCCGTTCACCTTCTCGCGCTCGATCAGCTGCATGGCGAGCTCGGGCTCCCACTTGCGCATCAGCACGATCTTGGCGCCGGCGGCGATGGTGGGATTGAGCACTGCGAAACATCCGGTGGCGTGGAAGAACGGCACCGACAGAAGCGTACAGCGCTGCGGATCGCTGGGGCTCGGCACCGGCGGTGCCTCGCCGCGGCGCAGGAAGTTGCGCGCCGAGGCCGAGGCCGACGCCATGATGTTCGACAGCATGTTGCGGTGAGTGCCGAGCGCGCCCTTCGGCCGACCCGTGGTGCCCGAGGTGTAAAGGATGGTGGCGTCGTCATCCGTGTCGACCGCCACGTCTGGCAGCGGCCGGTCGGCTAGCTTGCTCCAGTCGTTGACATTGCCTAGCAGGTCCTCCAGCCGCGTCACCAGTGGGCTCGGCAATTCGTCCGGATAGCGGCTGACATAGATGCGCTTCAGGTCGGGGCAGTTGACCAGATGCTCGGCGATACGCTCCAGCCGCTCGGCATCGACGAAGGTCACCTTCGTGCCGGAATCTACCAGGCCGTATTCCAGTTCCGGCCCGGTCCACCAAGCGTTGAGCGGCGTGACGATGGCGCCGATGATGCCAGCTCCGTAGAAGATCGCCGGCCACTCCGGCAAGTTACGCATGATGATGGCGACGCGATCGCCTTTCTTCACGCCCTGCTTCTGAAGTTCGTACGCGATGGCAACGGCGGCGCGGTAGAAACTTTCGTAGGTGGCGCGGTCATTCTCGTAGACCAGGAATTCGCGGCTGCCATAGGCGGCGCGCGCCAGCATCAGCAACTCGCGCAAGGTCGGCGGCGCGTTCTTCCACACGCGAGTCTTTACGCCGCGGATGACGACATCGTCCATTTCGAGAGGGGAGCCTGGCGCGGTAAGGCGCGCATGCGCCTCTTTCAGGCTCATCGCGGGCCAACCGGGTTTGGGGGTGTAGTGGGGATTGGACATTCGACGGCTCTCTAGGTCATCAAAATGTTATCACGCAGAGGCGCGGAGCCGCGGAGACAGGGTTCCATGCGAATCGGCGCTCCAACACTTTGCAAGATCGATCGAGCTCCGGCGGGTTCTCCGCACCTCCGCGTGATTCCTACAGCGCATCGATGGACTCCGCGTGCGCCCGCCATTCCTCCTTCAGCATCGCCGCCACGTCGGGGAAGCGATCCTTCGCCGCCTCCTTGAGCTTGGGCAGGTGATAGGACGGGAACAGATCGTTGTCGGGACGGAAGTCTCGGAGCACCTGCTTGGCCACCGTGATCTTGTGCACCTCGGTTGGCCCGTCGGCGATACCCATCACCATGGAGCCGATCAGCATGGAGGTGAATGGCATCTCGTTGGAGACGCCGAGCGCGCCGTGGATGTGCATCGCGCGCGACGCGATGTCGTGATAGACCTTGGGCATCGCCACTTTCACCGCGGCGATGTCCTTGCGCACCTTGCGATAGTCCTTGTACTTGTCGATCTTCCAAGCCGTCTGCAGCACCAAGAGGCGGAACTGCTCGAGCTCGATCCAGGAATCGGCGATCTGCTCCTGCACCATCTGATAGTCGGAAATCTTGCCGCCCCCGCGGGTGGTGCGCGACACTGCGCGCTTGCACATCAGATCAAGCGCCTTCTTGCACTGCCCGACACTGCGCATGGCGTGATGCACGCGCCCGCCTCCCAGCCGCGTCTGTCCGATAACGAAGGCCTCGCCGCGCGGTCCCAAGAGCGCGTCGTACGGCACCCGCACATTGTTGTAGCGCATGTAGCCTTCGGAGCCTTCGCGCTCCGAGCCAACGCCGACATAGCGCACCACTTCCACGCCTTTGGTTTTGCGCGGCACCAGAAACATGCTCATGCGGCGGTAGGGGTCCTTGTGGTCCGGATCGGTCACCGCATAGACGACCAGCACCTCCGCACTGCGCGCGCCGGAGGTGAACCACTTCTCCCCGTTTATCACCCATTCGTCGCCGTCGAGCTCGGCGCGGGTGGTGAAGGCCAGCGGATCGGAGCCGCCTTGCGGCTCGGTCATCGAATAGCCGGAGGTGATCTCGTTGTTCAGCAGCGGCCAGAGATACGTCTTCTTCTGCTCCTCGGTGCCGAAATGGGCGATGATCTCGGCATTGCCGGTGTCCGGTGCCTGGCAGCCGAACACGGAAGGCGCCAGCGGCACGCGGCCCAGCCGCTCGTTCATCAGCGCGAGCTTGACCTGGCCGAAGCCCTGGCCGCCCAGCTCGGGCCCCAGATGGCAGGCCCACAGGCCCTGCTCCTTCACCTTGGCCTGCAGCGGACGCACCGCCTTCTGGTAGGTCTTCGACTTCACCCCGGCGTAGCCCACGCCCAGCTGCGAGATCGGCTCGACCTCGGTGTCCAGGAATTCGTCGATCCAGTCGAGCTTCTTTTGGAATTCCGGCTCGGTCTCGAAGTCCCACGCCATCGCCTGCTCCTTATTGTCGGTCGAGACCACGTTACCTGCCGCCGGACCGCCGCCGCAACGGCTTTTCAAATTCCGGGCGTGCGGTAGGCTGGCGCCGGTGAAATCGGGAGCCTGTCCATGACCAAGCCGGAAGCCGTAGGCCTGTCGCGCGAGCGCCTGGAGCGCCTCGATCGCATCATGACGGAGAAATATGTCGACAGCGGCGAGCTGCCGGGATTCCTGGTGCAGGTTTTCCGCCGCGGCGAACTCGCCCATACCGGCCTCTCCGGCTTCATCGACATCGAGCGCGGGCTGAAGATGCGCGAGGACGCCCTCTTCCGCATCTATTCCATGAGCAAACCGATCACCGCGGTGGCGCTGATGATGCTGGCCGAGGAAGGCAAGATCGGACTCGACGACGACGTGCATGTGCACATTCCCTCGTGGAAGAACCAGCGCGTCTATCTGAGCGGCGTGCCGAGCCTCACCATCAACACCGTGGGGCAGTTCATCACCGCCCCGCCGAAGCGGCGCATGAAGGTGATCGATCTCGTCACCCACACTTCGGGCCTCACCTACGGCTTCCTGATGCGCACGGCGGTAGACGCCGAATACCGCCGGCTCAAGATCGGAGACTTTCAGACGCCGGGCGGGCTCGATGCCTTCGTCGAGCAACTGGCGAACGTGCCGCTCGATTTCTCCCCCGGCGAGCATTGGAACTACTCCGTCTCCATCGATGTCATGGGCTACCTGGTGCAGAAGCTCTCCGGCCAGACCTTCGGCGAATTCCTCCGCACCCGCCTGTTCGAGCCGCTGGGCATGAAGGACACGGCCTTCTCGGTGCCCGCCAGCAAACTCGACCGCTTCTCAAGCTGCTACATGCCGAAGAAGGGCGGCGGCCTCGCGGTGCAGGACGACGCGCAGAAGTCCACCTATGCTGAGCCCCCGAGGCTCGAGTCCGGCGGTGGCGGCCTGGTCTCCACCGCGGCCGACTACTTGCGCTTCTGCCGCATGATGCTGAACGGCGGCGAGCTCGACGGCGTTCGCATCCTCTCGCCCAAGACGGTGGAGATGTTCGGGCTCAATCTATTGCCCGACGGCAAGCTGCTGACCGACATGGTGGCCGGCGAAGGCCTGTTCAGCGAGGCCGGTTACGCCGGCGTCGGCTTCTCCATCGGCTGCGGCGTAACGATGGACATCGCCAAGACTCACGTGCCGGGCAGCCCCGGCGAATATTTCTGGGGCGGCGCGGCGGCCACCGCCTTCTGGATCGATCCCAAGGAGGACCTGACCGTCGTGTTCATGACCCAGGTGATGGGCAGCGAGGCGCGCCTCACCCTGCGCCGCGACCTGCGTACCCTGGTCTATTCGGCGATCACCGAGTCGAACGGATAGCGCCTATTTCGGCTGCGGCACGATGCGCAGATAAGGCCGCGGCGCCTTCCAGCCTTGCGGATAGATTTTCTTGGCCTCGTCGTCGGAGACCGAACCCGCGATGATCACGTCCTCGCCCTCCTTCCAGTTCACGGGCGTGGCCACGCGGTGCTTGGCGGTCAGCTGCAGCGAGTCGATTACCCGCAGCACCTCGTCGAAATTGCGGCCCGTGGTCATGGGGTAGACGAGGATCAGCTTGATCTTCTTGTCCGGCCCGATAACGAAGACGTTGCGTACGGTCTGGTTGTCGGCGGGCGTGCGCTTGGCGGGATCGCCGCTCACTTCCGCCGGCAGCATGCCGTAGAGCTTTGAGACCTGGAAATCGTCGTCACCGATGATGGGGTAGTTCGGCGCCGTGCCTTGCGTCTCCTTGATATCGTTGGCCCAGCCGGAATGCTTGTCCACCGGATCGACCGACAGGCCGATGATCTTGACGTTGCGCCGGTCGAATTCCGGCTTCATCTTCGCCATGTAGCCGAGCTCCGTGGTGCAGACCGGCGTGAAATCCTTGGGATGGGAGAACAGCACCGCCCAGGAATCGCCGATCCAGTCATGGAAGCGGATGCGGCCTTCGGTGGTCTCGGCCTCGAAATCCGGCGCCGTGTCGTTGATCCTCAAGCTCATCGGTCCCTCCTGTGCAGATCGCGGCTTTGCAGCCACTCGTTATATTGTCATGGCCGCGCGCCGATCCAAGGCTCTAGGGCCCCAGCCGCTTGATCCATTCCGGCAGCGCAAAGGCGGCAGCGTGGACGTCCGCATTGTAGTAATCGGTCTTGAGCCGGGCCGCGGCGAAACCCGTCCGGGCCCGCCGGATGCCGGCCGGCGTGCCCAGCCGCTTGCCCTTGCCAGCCCAGCTGAGCGCCATGAAACCCCCGATATAGGTCGGCACCACCGTCAAATAGAGACCCGATTGGGGGAAGAACCCGGCGAGTTCCTTCAGCGCGTCGGTGATCTCCCAGGGCTGGTAGAAAGGCACGCCGGTTTGGAAGGTGGCGAAGCCGCCAGGCCGCAGCGCCGCCTTCACCCGATCATAGAAGGTCTCCCCGAACAGCGCTTTGCCCGGCCCTACGGGGTCCGGCCGGTCGGCGACGATGAGATCGAAGCGCTCCTTGGAGGCGCTACGGCCGAGATACTCGAAGGCATCGGCGATCTCGATCTTGAGGCGGCGGTCCTTGAAGGCCTTGGCGTTGATCTCGGCGAGGTACTCCCGGCAAAGCTCCACCACCCGGCCGTCGATGTCCACCAGCACCACCTCCCTTACGCCGCGGTGCTTCAGCGCCTCGTCGGCGATGGAGAGATCGCCGCCGCCCACGATCATCACCCGCTCGACGGCGCCGTGCTCGAACATGGGCAAATGTGTCAGCATTTCGGCATAGGCGGATTCGTCGCGGGTGGTGAGCTGAACGATGTCGTCGAGCACAAGCACCCGGCCGTTGGCGACGCTGTCGAAAATCTTGATTCGCTGGTAGCGGCTCTTCTCCTCGGCCAGTGGCGGCGCGGACAGCTCCATGACCTGCGCGTAACCCTTGTGAAGGCGCTCCTTGAAGCTGTTCGCCGGCATCGTGAACTCCAATGTCTAGAGCGGAAAGGAGGGAGGAAGGCGCCGGCCTTTTAGGGCCGCGACCCTGCCCTGTCCAGCGCGCGAGGTGGCTCTCCGCGCCCGGAGAATTGTGACAGCAGGCGGCGCAGCGCGGCCACGCCGCTCAGAAAAAATTGACGGTTGGGTGACAAAATTTCTTGCGTAGGGGGACGGCGGCCCTATATTCGCGTTGTTCCGGCGACGGAACAAAGGCGGCGCGGCGGAAGTTTTCCACTTCTTCCGGCCGCTTTCTTCTTAGACGGCGTCCGGAAGTCGTAAGGCCAAGGCGCAGGTGTCAACCTTACAGAAGGGTAGGTGCCCGAAATGGCTAAACTACAACTGGTGACGGCCAGCAAAGAAGCGAGGGCGCCCCGCGTCCGCCATTCTCAGAAGCCCGTCGCAATTGTTCCTCAGCCGGCCACCGAGCCGAAGGACCACTTCATCACCCGTAACGGCATGACCTATGCCGGCAGTCACCTGATCATCGACCTCTGGGAGGCCGAGGGACTCGACGACCGCAGCCGGATCGAGGAGGCGCTGATCGACGCCGTGCATGCGGCCGGCGCGACGCTTCTGCACATCCACCTGCACAGCTTCACGGAAGGCGGTGGCATCTCTGGCGTGGCGGTGCTGGCCGAAAGCCACATCAGCGTTCACACCTGGCCGGAGCGCGGCTACGCCGCCTTCGACGTCTTCATGTGCGGTGACGCCGAGCCCCGCAAGGCGCTGTCGGTGTTCAAGACGGCATTTAACCCGGGTCGCATCGTGATCGGCGAGCACAAGCGCGGCGTCCTCTAAGCCGTCCCGGCGCGGCAATTAACCAAGGGCGGAGACGGCGGCAGCCGTTTCCGCCTTTCTCGTTCATCATGATCCTTTCTTCGGGCTGCTTGTTCGGCGCCGACGCTTACCGCGCGCGCCGGAGAGTGCGGGCCGGGTGAAGGTGAGGGCGAGCTTGCGCTACGATGTTGCCATCATCGGCGCGGGCGCGGATGGCTTGGCCGCGGCCGCGCTGCTCGCGCGGGCGAAACTGAGCACGATCGTCATCGAGCGCAACGAGCGCTGCGGGGGGCGCGCGGCGACGCGCGAATTCCACCCGGGCTTTCGCGGTTCGCCGTTCGCGGATGAGCTTCCGTCGATTCCCGCGCGCCTCTATTGGACGCTCGATCTGTCCCGCCGCGGCGCCATCTTCGTACCGTCGCCGGTATCCACCGCGCTGTGGCCGGATCGAAGCAGCGTGATCCGTCGAGGCTCATTCTCACCCGCGAGCCATCTGCTCAAGCGGGCGGCGGACTCGGCCGAAGCCGCGAGCCGGCGCGCAGAGATCGACTCGGAGATTCCGGCGCGCTCCTGGCCAGGCATGCTTGGCCGCAAGCGAGCATCACAACCGTGGCCAGGAGCTGCCTGGACCACCACGTCGCTGAACGAGTCGATTGGCGCCGCCGTGCCGGATTCCGACGACGCGGCGCATGTTTGTGCGGGCGCGCTCTGGGGACGCGCGGCCGATCCGTTCCTGGCCGGCACCGCGCTGCACCTGCTGGCGACGGTGCGCTCCGGAACGATCATTGGCGGGTTGGAGCGCCTGGCGGACGCGCTCACTGGCGCTGCAACCAAAGCCGGCGCGGAGATCCGGTGCGGGCTCGAAGCCAGCGAAGTCCGCACCGCCGAGGGGCGCGCCACCATCGTGGTGCTCGCGGACGGGACGGAGATCGAGGCTCGCGCGGTGATTTCGACGCTTGACCTGCGGCGCAGCTTTCTCTCCCTCTTCAAGTGGAACGAGCTGCCGGCCCAGCTGCTCAACCGCATCCGCAATTTCCGCATGGCGGGCGCCACCGCCCGGCTGCTGCTCGCGCTCGATCATTTGCCGGTTTCGCTCGCCGGACTAAGCGAAGGGCTGCGCGGACCGATCCACCTCACGCCCGACTTCGAAGCCGCGGCACGGGCTCATGCCTCTTGGTGCGCCGGACTCATTCCCGAAGTGCCGCCGCTCACTTTGAGGGTCGTTTCGGCCATCGATCCAAGCCTCGCGCCGATCGGCGGGGCGGTCATCACGGTGACGGCCGGCTGCATTCCCCATCGCCTGTTCGACGGCGCCTGGACTCACGCGCGGCGCGAAGAGCTACGCGCGACGATTCTGGCGCGGATAGATGAAGCGTTGCCAGGTATCTCCTCGCAAATCGTCGGGGCCAAGTTGATCGTGCCGCCGGACGTCGAGGAGCAGATCGGCGCGTCTGAGGGCGATCTTGCGGGCGGCGAACTGGCGGCCGATCAGATGCTCGATCTGCGTCCCGGCTTCGAAGGCGCGGCCGGCACCCGGACGCCGATCCACGGCTTCTATCTCGCCGGGCCGTCGACGGCTGCGGGCCCGCTCGCCACCGGCGCCGCCGGCGCGATCGCCGCCGCGACCGTTCTGACCGACCTCAAGGCCGGGCGGCTTCGATGAGCGGCTCCTACGATGCCATCGTGATCGGCGGCGGCGTCAGCGGCGTCGCCACCGCTGCCTATCTCGCGCGCGGCCGAAAACGCGTCGTGCTGCTGGAAGCGACTGACACGCTTGGCGGCCTCTGCCGCAATGCGCCGCTAGGCGCTGGCGTCCAAATCCCGTTCGCCGCGCACGCGCTCTATGCGCTCGACCAGCGGGTGGTGAAGAATCTCAAGCTCGCCCGCCACCGCTTGAAGTTCGCCATGCGCGACATGCCGCTCGTGGTACTGCGCAACGACGGCAAACATCTGGTCCTCAGCCGCAGCCTTCGCGACAGCGCCCGCTCGATCGCCCTGCAATCGCAGCGCGACGCGGAAGCGTGGCCGCGCTTCCGCGGCGAATTGTTCACGCTGGCGCAAGCAATGCGATCGCTGTGGTGGAACGACCAGCCGCTGCGCCTTGGCCCCGACCAGCAGGCGACGCTGGAGCGGCTTTCCCGCACCGGCGCTTCGGCCTGGCTCGACACCTGGTTCGAGTCCGATGTGCTCAAGGCGGCGCTGCTGTTCGATGCGACGGCGCAAGGCCTTTCGCCGAACGAACCGGGCTCGGCGCTGAGTTTGGTGTGGCGCGCGGCGCAGGAGATGTGTGGCCTGCAGGGCGCGGTGGCCTTTCCTTTGGGCGGCCCCGGCGCGCTCGTCGACGCGCTGGCGCTCGCCGCGCGGGCTGCCGGCGCCGATCTCAGGGTTCGCGCGCCAGTCCGGCGATTGAGCGTCGCCAATGGCGCGATCAGCGGCGTCGAACTCGACAACGAGACCATTGCGGCGCCGCTGGTGTTTTCCACCTTGCCGGCCACTGAGACCTTCGCGCTGGCGCCGGCCGCCGCGGCGGGTTTCGCGCATGTGCGAGATCTTGCAGCAGATCGCGCCCGTACCGGCGAGGCGAAGGCCACGTTTGCGCTCAGCGAGCTTCCAACGCCCGGCGGCGTTGCGGTACCGCTCGCTTCGCGCTTCACCTTTGCCGAGCGTCCCGAGACCTTGGCGTACGCCTATCGCGCCTCGGCCTTGGGCAATCTCCCAGATGAGATTGCCTTCGAGATGATCCTTCCCTCTGCGATCGATCCATCGTTGGCCCCTGCCGGGAGGCACATTGTCTCGACACTGGTGCGGCCGCTGCCGCTGGCGCCGCGCGGCGGCTGGCCGCGCCGCAAGGCCGAACTAGCGGCGCGGGTGGTGAACATTCTCGACCGCCATTTTCCAGGCCTGAGCCAGAAGATCCTGGCAGCGGAGATTTTGGCGCCTGACGAGCTTCCGCCAAGCGGGCGCGCCAGCGCGACGCGCATGCTGTCGCGCTGGAGTGAGCGAACGGAAACGCCAATCGCCGGCCTGATGCTGTGCGGCGCTAGCGCCGAGCCGATCGCTGCCGTATCAGGGCGCGCGGCACGGCTGGCCGTCGCCAAGGCCCTGGAGCGCAAGCGATGAAGGTCCCCGGCTCCTTCGTTCGCGCCACGCCGTTCCATGCCCGGGCGGCCGAAGCCAATCGCGGCAATGCCTGGTCAGCCTGCAATGGCGTGACGCTCGCCACCGTTTATTCGGACCGTGGAGACGAAGCGCTGGCAGCGCGGCTTCGGGTGGCGATGGCCGATATCTCCTGGCGTTGGCGCGTTACGCTCGAAGGCGACGGCGTCACTGATTTGGTATCGCGCTTGTTCACCCGCGACGCCTTGAAGCTCACGCCGGGCCAGTCGCTCAAGGCGCTTTGGCTAACGGATGGCGGCGCGGTGCGCGGCGCCGCCCTGGTGGCGCGTTATGGCCGCGGCAGCTATCTCCTTGCCGCTTCCGAACCTGATGCCGACTGGTTCCAGTTCGCTGCGAACGCGTTCGCCGCAACGGCTCGTGACATATCCGAGGACGAAGGCGGTTTGGCCATCGTCGGGCCCTACGCCAAAGCGGTGCTGGAGCGCGCCGGAATCGAGGCCGCGCTGGAGCCGCTGCAATTCCGCAAGCTGTTCTGGCGCGGGCTCGACGTGACCTTGTCGCGCTGGGGCGAGCACGGCGGCTACGAAATCTGGTGCAAGCCGTACGACGGCATCCTGGTGTGGGACCGGATCGCGCGAGCCGGCGCGCCGTTCGACATCCTTCCTGCCGGGCTTGCCGCCATGGACCTGCTCGATCTCGAAGCGGGCATCGCGCGGCCCGGGCGCGATTACCAAGCGGCACGAGACGGTTTCGCCACCGTACCGACACCGGCGTCGCTCGGTTTGGAGCGGCTGGTCGACCCCGACCACACAGAATTCAACGGCCGCTCTTCCTGGCTTGCGGGCCGCGACGCCGAGCGGAAAACGCTCGTCGGTATCGAGATCGAAGCGGACCGGCCGGCGCCGCACACGCCGCTTCTTCTCGGCGAACGCAAGATCGGTCACACCCTGAATTCGCGCTACTCGCCCGCGCTGCGCCGCGCCATTGCGCTGGCGCAAGTCGAACGCAGCGCCGCCGAGCCAGGGACGTCGCTCACTTTGACGCTGTCTCCGAACCGCGAGACGCCGGATTTCCGCACCGCCGCGGCGCGCGTGGTGGCCTTGCCCTTCCTGCCAACCCCCGAGCCTTCCGCCTGAAGATTAAAGGTCCAATCCGCGCCCGCTCCAAAAGCAAGTCGGGAGCGATGCGAGCCGGTTGAAGGACGTCAGTGTTTTCTGCGCGCCGGCGGCTTGCAATCGGCAACCCCTTCCGTGCAGAAGAATCCTTCCGTGATGGTTTGGTTACCGCTCTTTTCCGTCGACAGCACTTCGAACAGATAGGTCGTGCTCGGCTTCAGGAATTGCACCGGAATCTTCACGCTGGTCTGATCGGCAGACAGATCGACGTCGAGTTGCGGCACAACCTCCGCTCCGGCCTCGTAGACGATGGCGTGGTACCCGACGATGGTTACCGGGCCCAGATAAGGCAGAATCGGTCCCGTGACCGGCTTCCACTTCAGCGACACCGAGGTGACCGGCAACACCGTGCCGTTCAGCGGCGCCACCATTTGCGCGCCGGCCGGAATGCGGTAGCTCAGGCGCTCTTCACCGTTGATCTCGGCGCCCTTGTGCAGGCCTGAAAATCTGTAGAGCCCTTCGGGCCATGCGGCCAAAAGATTTGCGAGGCTGCTGGTGCCCTCTTCCTTCGACGGCGGGCAGCCCAGCGCATCCATCAATTCGGTGATCTGCGGCTCGACGCCTTCCAGGAAGCCTTCCGTCTGTCCGCCGGTCGCCGCCATTCCCGCCGAAGACTTCAGACTATAGATCACGTTGCCGTTTGGATCGGTGACCGTTCCTTCAGTCAGGCCCTCGGTGTCGAAGCCGATCTGAGCGCCCATATCGCAGGCGGTTGCATTGGTTTCGAAGTGGACATTGGTAACTTTGAAGCCCTTGGCAAGCACCGCCGACGATGCCAAGGCCATTGCCAGTCCGGCGGTCAGCAAGAGCGGTACAAAACTGCAGATGGCACGATCAAGGATGCTCGCGCTTGAATTCGAAATGTTTGCCATGCCGCGCTCCATCGCGTTAGATTTTTCCCCGCGCCGCCAGCAAACGTTATCGGTTTCGCCATGTCCGTGCCACGAAGAATAGAGACAAAATTTTCACGCAAGCCGGTGGGGTTTCAAAGTCGCCGCGGCGTCTTTGTGTCTTCCATCGTAGACTCTGCGATGGAGGAGACGATCGACCCTGTCTTTGTTTGGCTTTTTATTGAGCCATGAAGCATGCGGGGCCCGCGGCGCTCGACCGGCTCGAGCCGCTGCTCGAAAAGCTGCGGCGGCTGAGCGCGCTCAAGGAGAAGTCGCGCGGCATTTTCTATCGCGGCGGCAGGGCTTTTCTGCACTTTCACGAACACGGCCAGGAGTTCTACGCGGACCTTAAGACCGGCGTGGAATTCGAGCGTTTTCCCGCCACTTCCGCCAAGGAGCGCGAGGCCCTGCTGCGGCGGGTCGACAAAGCCGTTAAGGATTGAGGCAGGCGGCCCGCCTTTCGCCGCCTTAGCCGGGTCTTTATGATCCCGCCGCTATCCTCGCTCGCCCTCGGGACCCTCGCATGAACAAGGCCACGACCACACCCAGCTTCGCCCGGCCAGCCTTCGTGTTGGAGGCGCAGGCCGAGTTCGAGGCGCTCACGGCACGGCATCCCGAGCTCGAAGCGCTCGACGCGGTGATCGTCGATCTGTGCGGCGTGCTGCGCGGCAAGCGGCTGCCCATCCGGGAGGCCGGCAAGATTTTCGAACAAGGCATGCAGATTCCGCACTCCATCTACCTGATGGATGCCCGCGGCGAGATGACCAATCCTTTCGGCCGCGGCTTCGGCGACGGCGATCCCGACGGCACCGCCTGGCCCATTCCCGGCAGCTTGCGCCGGGTGTGGAACGAGACGCGGGCGCAGATCTTCATGAGCTTGCGCGACAATGCCGGCGAGCCCGATCCGGCGGAGCCGCGCGCCGCGCTGGAGCGGGCGCTGGAGCGCTTCGATGAATTGAAGCTCACGCCGGTCTGCGCGCTGGAGCTCGAATTCTATCTGATCGATCGCGTCCGCGGCGCGGACGGCGGGCCGCAGCCGCCGCTCGATCCCCGCTCCGGCGCGCGCGAGCACAACGCCTCGGTTTACGGCATCGACGATCTCGATCGCTTCCAGGCGTTCCTCGCCTCGCTCGCCGAAGCGGCCGAGGTGCAGAACGTTCCCGTCAGCGCCACCAGCAAGGAATACGCGCCGGGCCAGTTCGAGGCCAATCTCAAGCATCAGAGCGACGCGCGGCTGGCCGCCGATCACGCCGTGCTGCTGCAGCAGATCGTCAAGGCGGCGGCGCGGGCACACGGGCTCGAGGCCAGCTTCATGGCCAAGCCCTATGCCGAGCGCGCCGGCAACGGGCTGCACATCCATCTGAGCCTCATCGACGAGAGCGGCCGCAACGTCTTCGACGACGGGACGGCGGAAGGCTCGCCGGTGCTGCACCACGCCATCGGCGGCTTGCAGGCGCTGATGGCGGAGTCCATGGCGCTGTTCGCTCCCAATGTGAATTCCTACCGCCGCTTCCAGCCGGACATGTTTGCACCGGTCAACCGCCGCTGGGGCGTGAACAACCGCTCGGCGGGACTGCGCGTGCCGGTCGGTCCCGGCGAGGCCCGGCGCATCGAGCATCGCGTGGCCGGCGCGGACGCCAATCCCTATCTCGCGCTGGCCGCCGTGCTGGCAGGCGTGCATCACGGGCTGACCGGCAGACTCGATCCCGGGCCGCCGGCCATCGGCAACGTCTCGCGCGATCCGGACCTGACCCTGCCTTTCACCATCGACGAGGCGCTGGCGAAGCTGACGCAAGCCGCCGCGCTGCAGCTCTATCTCGGCCCCGAAACACTGTCGCTCTATGGCGAGACCAAGCGGATCGAGGCGCAGCGGGTGCGCCGCGTCATCCCGCCGGCCGAGATCGAATGGTACCTCTGAGTCCGATTCATCAAGTCACGGATTCAAGATTTCTTTCATCAACGTCGTCATGGCCGACCGCGCCGGAGCGAAGCAAGGCGCGTTGTCGGCCACCCATGAACACGATCCGCCCGGTGTGAATGGGTGGCCGGGCTTGCCTCCACTACGTTTCGGCAACCCGGCCATGACGAATTTCCGATTACTACACACCAAAGAAAATGCGTTACGCCCGCTTGAGGCGCAGCTCGACCGTGGAGCCTTCGCCCTGGCGGCTGGCGAGGCGGAGCGAACCGCCCATGCGGCGCGCCAGCGTGGTGGCGACGGCGAGGCCGAGGCCCGTTCCGGTCTCAGAGCCCGGGCGGTTGAAACGGGCGAAGGCTTTGCCGGCCTGCGGGGTTTCGCCCGGCGAGAATCCATAGCCGCTGTCCTCCACCGCGATGACGAGCTGGCCCCGCTCGTCACGAAGCCGGACGCGCATCGTGCCGCTGGGCGGCGTGAACTGCAGCGCGTTGCACAGCAGATTGTTCAGCGCCCGCTTCAGCGCCGCGCGATCGGCGATGGCGTCGGCACGCTCCGGCATCTCGGCCACGATGCCGATCTGTTGCGCGAAGGCGCGGCCCTTGATCTCCTCGATCGACTCCGCGACCACGGCGGCGGCATCGATCGCGGCGAGCTCGAGCGGATGGCGGCCGGCCTCGAGATCGGCGAAATCGAGAATGGCGCCGATGCGGGTGTGCAGCGCGCGTCCCGCGGCCACGATGTCGTTGGCGTATTCCTCATATTTCGGGTGGCCGGCGGCGCCGAACACGCCCTTCGCGATCACATCCGCGAAACCAATGATGGCATTGAGCGGCGTGCGCAGATCGTGGCTCATATGAGCGATGAACTCGGTCTTGGCGCGCTCCACCTCGGAGGCGCGCCGCTCGGCATCGGCCAGCCGGATCAGCAGTTTCGAATCCGCGCTCGGCATGGCGCGCAAGGTCCGCGCGGACCTTGCGGCCTGGGCCCGGCGCTCGAACTCCCGCACGAACACCACCGCCAGCCCGGCGCCGGCGAAGGCCGGGCCGAAGATGAAGAAGATGTAGAGCGGCAGCGCGCCATACCAGGCGCTCAACGCCTCACCCACTTCCACCGAAGCGCCCGCGCTGGCCGGCCAGCCCGCAACCGGCGCCAGCGCCACCAGCCGGCGATGATCGCCATCGAGCAGCCGCGTTTCCGGCTGGCCGCTCGGAAGGGCCAGCGCCGCAACCGGCGGGAGCTCGCGCCAGCGGCTGCCCAACGCGATCAGGCGCCCGTCGGTTGTCGCCAGCAACGCCTCCTCCATGCTGGCGGCCGGCAGCAGATGCTTGGCATCCAGCTCCAGGACCACGATCCTGCCGGCGGATTCAAAGGCCACCGTCAGGGTGCGGCCGTCCGAGCCGAGATATCTTTCTTGCGAAACCGTTTCGAGATCGAGCGGCGGCAGGTTCTGCGCCGCATGCTTCATCTCGAACAGCGGATGGCCGGAAGCATCGAGCACCGCGATGTTCAACAACGCGGTGCCGCCCACTTCGGACAGCGCCGCCGAGGTCTCCGGCGTCACCTGCGCATTGGCGAAGGCCGCGCCCAGCGCCGCGTAACGATCGAGCATGGCCGCGAAATCGGTGGCGATCTCGCCCGCCCGCCGCGCTTCGAAATGCGAAGCCGAGTCGAGCGCACGGGCGCGATCGAGCCGCATCTGGATGGCGGCGGCCGACGCGAAACAGCCGAAGATCAGCAGCAGCGACAGTGCCACCGTCCAGCTGGTGCTCTGCATCGCCGCGCGCAGGAGGCGGGGCAGCGCGGGCGCCCGAGCGGGCACCGCAGCGGTTCGACCAAGCAGACTTTGCGCCAACGGCGCGCCCTTGGGTGATTCGCCTCTGCCGCGATGATACGACCGAATGACTCCGTGTCGAGGCGCGCTAGCCCAGCATCTTGGTGGCGACCTCGAAGAAGTTGGCGGAGAGGCCGGACATCTTGAGCGCCGCCTCCAGCTCCGCCCGCATCAGCGCCTGCCGTTTGTCGTCGTAGCGGCGCCAGTTCTCGAAGGCGCCGGCCATGCGCGCCGCCACTTGCGGATTGATGGAATCGAGCGCGCGGAGAGTCTCCCCCACCAGCGCATAGCCCGAGCCGTCCGCTTGGTGGAAGCGCAGATGATTGCCGGAGAAGGCGCCGACCAGCGCGCGCACCCGGTTGGGATTCTTCATATCGAAGGCCGGATGTTTCATCAGCCCGCGCACCGACGCCACCGTGTCCGGCAGCGGCGAGCCGGCCTGCAGGCTCATCCATTTGTCGAGCACCAGCGGATCGCCAGCGAAGCGATCATGGAAATGCGCGAAGGCCGACGTGCGCCGCGGCGAATCCATCCGCGCCAGAGTGGAAAGGCCGGCCGTCATGTCGGTCATATTGGCGGCGGCGCGATAATGCGTTTCCGCCAGAGCGGCGGCGGCTTCATCGTCCGCCGACGTGAGATAGCGCAAGCAAACATTGCGAAGCGCGCGCCGGCCGGCGGATTCCGCATCCGGCGTGAAGGCCCCACGCGAATCGAGCTCGCGATAGAGCGCCTCGAGGCGGGCGCCATGCGCCCTGGCCACGGCGCGGATCAGTGCCACGCGCGCGGCATGAATCGCTTCCGGATCGGGCGGCTGCATCTTGAGCGCGAGCTCGCTTTCCGACGGTGGCACCAGCATCTCGGCGGCGAAGGCGTGGTCGTCGCCGGCCCGGGCCAGCACCTCGCCGATGGCTTCGACATAGATCGCGTCGGCTTGCACGGCGCGACCGGCTTTGGCGGTGGCTGCCATCTCCAGCAGCACCTCGGTCGCCAGCGCCTGGCAGGATTCCCAGCGGTTGAAGGCATCGGCGTCGCGGCTCATCAGTGCGGCGCGGCCCGCCCGGTCCGTCGCGATCTTGAAATGCACCGGCGCCGAAAATCGCCGGCCGATGGAGAGCAGCGGCTCTTCCGCCACGTCAACGAAAACGAAGCGCTGCTCCGCATCGGTGAGCTCCAGCACGCGCTCCTCGGGCCCGGTGGCGTTCTCGCCTTCCAGAGTCAGCGGCAGGGCGCGGCCGCTCTTGGCCACGAAGCCGAGCCGCAGGGGAATGTGCATCGGCTGCTTCTCCGGCTGGCCGGGCGTGGGGCCGAGCGATTGCTTCAGGGTCAGCGCATAGCTCTGCTTGGCGGCATCGTATTCGCCGCGGGCTTCGACAACCGGCGTGCCGGACTGGCGATACCAGCGGCGGAACTGCGACAGGTCGCGGCCATTAGCGTCCTCGAAACACTTGACCCAATCCTCGACCGTGGCCGCCTGGCCGTCATGGCGCTCGAAATAGAGATCGGTCGCCTTGCGGTATCCTTCCTCGCCCACCAGCGTGTGCAGCATGCCGATCACTTCGGCACCCTTCTCGTAGACCGTGGCGGTGTAGAAATTGTCGATGGTGATGTAGCTCTGCGGCTGAACCGGATGGGCGAGCGGCCCGCCATCCTCCTGGAACTGGCGCATGCGCAGGATGCGCACGTCCTCGATGCGCTTGACCGCGGCGGAGCGCTGGTCGGCGGAGAAGCTCTGGTCGCGGAAGACGGTGAGGCCTTCCTTGAGCGATAGCTGGAACCAGTCGCGGCAGGTGACGCGGTCGCCGGTCCAGTTGTGGAAATACTCGTGCGCCACCACGCCTTCGATGCGGGCATAGTCGTCGTCGGTGGCGGTTTCCGGCGAGGCCAGCAGCACCTTGTCGTTGAAAATATTGAGACCCTTGTTCTCCATGGCACCGAAATTGAAGGCCGACACCGCCACGATCATGAAAATGTCGAGATCGTATTCGCGGCCATAGGCCTCTTCGTCCCACTTCATGGCGCGCTTCAGCGAATCCATGGCGTAGGCGGCCTTGGGCTCGTTGCCGTGCTCGACATAGATGCGCAAGTCCACCTTGCGCCCACTCATGGTGACGAATTCGTCCTTGAGCACGCCGAGATCGCCTGCCACTAGCGCGAAGAGGTAGCAGGGCTTGGGGAACGGATCGTTCCACACCGCGAAGTGGCGGCCACCAGGCAGTTCGCCGCTGTCGATCGGGTTGCCGTTGGAGAGCAGCACCGGCGTGCTCGCCTTGTCGGCTTCGATTCGGGTGGTGTAGACGGCCAGCACGTCCGGCCGGTCGGGGAAATAGGTGATGCGGCGGAAACCTTCCGCTTCGCACTGGGTGCAGAAAATTCCTTTCGAGAGGTAGAGCCCTTCCAGCGAGGTATTGGTGGCGGGCGAGATTTCGGTCACGACCTCCAGGGTGAAGCGCTCCGGCACCGAGGCGATGGTGAGCTTTTCGCTGTCGGTCTCGTAAGCGCCCGCGGGGAGCGGCTTGCCGTCTATCGCGAGCGAAATCAGCTTCAGCTGCTCGCCGTCCAGCACCAGCGGCACCGCGCCGCCGGCCGCACGCGCGATCTTCATGGTGGCGGCCACGCGGGTGGCGCCCGGCTCCAGCCGGAAATCGAGCGCGATCTCCGACACCCTGTAGTCCGGCGGGCGGTAGTCCTTGAGGCGGACGGCGCGCGGTTCTTCGGTACGCATGAGGATCCTCGTTGGCGGGGCGCCGGTATAGCGCGCCCCGCGGCGGTTGTGAATTTTTGGCGGAATTCCGCGGTGGCGCGAACGAATTTTCGGCGAAAATCGCCCGGATTCTTGGGGTCGTTTTTGACGCAAGTCGAGCGTCGACGGAATCGAGGTTTTTCATCGCTGATCTGGTTCAGTCCGGCGGATCGTGCATCGTTAGTCTCCGTTGAAAGAACATCGCGTTCCCCTTCCCCCCTTGTGGGGGAAGGTGGCTGGCGAGCGGCGCGGGTAGCGCCGCGAAGCCAGACGGAAGGGGGGCTCATGATGAACATCCCCCCTTCAGTCATCGGTCGCTGGCGCGACCGCTGACAGCTTCCCCCACAAGGGGGGAAGCGGAACGCTTCAATTGGACTTGAACGAAAAACCCCAGAATCCGCGGGTTTTGGCCGCGGTCCGGCGTTCAAGGCATAGTTTTGAGGATGGGGAGATTGTGCAAAACCAGCGTCACGCTGTCAACTAGAAATTGTACCGGGGATTTCCCAGGATTTCCCAGAGTCCGCCGTCGCCCAGGCTAGGATGGCGCATGCGCCGGAACCTGAAGCTTCACCCGGATTCGACGTGCCGCGCGGCCAGCGCCCTCGAGGCGGAGGCGTCCCGCTCCGGCACCGGTCTGGCTCTGCTCTATGTCGTGACGGGAGACATCGGCGCCTTGCGCCTTCCGGCGATGGGGACGCCGGGGCGCGCCGGCGGGCTGTGGCGGCAGACCTGTTTCGAGGCCTTCCTCCGGCCGCCGGCCGGCGAGGCGTATTACGAATTCAACTTCGCTCCCTCCCTGCAATGGGCGGCCTATCGGTTCAGCGGCTACCGGAGAGGAATGCGCAGCGCGGAGAAGTTCAGCGGGCTGCGGATCGAGGTCGAGTCGGATGCTTCGCGCCTGGAGCTGCGTGCCGAGCTTGCATTGAGCGATCTGCCGGATCTGCCGAAGGATTCGCCCTTGCGGCTCGGCCTTTCGGCGGTGATCGAAGAGGCGACCGGCGCAATGTCGTACTGGGCGCTGGCGCATCCGCCCGGCAAGCCGGACTTTCATCATGCCGATTGCTTTGCGCTGGAACTTCCCCCAGCCTTGCGGGCATGAAATTCGGCATCGACCGGCTTCTCGCCGACGCAGCGCTGCGCGCACCGCTTGGGGGCCGCCGGGTCGCCCTGCTCGCCCATCCCGCTTCGGTCACGCAAAACCTGACGCACTCCCTCGATGCGCTGGCGGGTGTGGGCGACCTCAAGCTCGCTGCCGCCTTCGGTCCGCAGCACGGGCTGCGCGGCGACAAGCAGGACAACATGATCGAATCGCCGGACTTCCACGATCCGGTCCACGGCATCCCCGTGTTCAGCCTCTACGGCCAGGTGCGCAAGCCCACCGGCGCCATGATGGACACGTTCGACGTGCTGCTGGTGGACCTGCAGGATGTGGGCTGCCGCATCTACACCTTCATCACCACGCTCAGATACATGCTGGAAGCCGCGGCCAAGCACGGCAAGGTGGTGTGGGTGCTGGACCGCCCCAATCCCGCGGGCCGGCCGGTGGAAGGGCTGCGGCTCAAGAGCGGCTGGGAGAGTTTCGTCGGCGCGGGACCGCTGCCGATGCGCCACGGCCTCACGCTCGGCGAACTCGGGTCCTGGTTCGTGAAGACGCTGAATCTCGACGTCGACTACCGCGTAGTCGAAATGGAAGGCTGGCAGCCGGACGAGGCGCCGGGCTTCGGCTGGCCGCTCTACGAACGCGCCTGGATCAATCCCAGCCCCAACGCGCCCAATCTGTGGATGGCGCGCGCCTATGCCGGCACCGTCATGGTGGAAGGCACCACGCTTTCGGAAGGGCGCGGCACCACGCGGCCGCTGGAACTGTTCGGCGCGCCGGATATAGAAGCGAGGGGCCTCATCGCGGAGATGCGGTCGCTGGCGCCGCACTGGCTCGAGGGCTGCGCCTTGCGCGAATGCTGGTTCGAGCCGACGTTCCACAAGCATGCCGGCAAGCTGTGCAGCGGCGTGCAGATTCACTCCGAGGGACCGGGCTACGATCACGGGCGATTCAAACCCTGGCGCCTGCAGGCCCTGGCCTTCAAGGCGATCCGCCGCCTCTATCCGGACTATCCGCTGTGGCGCGACTTCGCTTACGAGTACGAGCACGGCAAGCAGGCGATCGATGTCATCAACGGCGGACCGGGCTTGCGGGAATGGGTCGACGACGCCTCGGCAACGCCGCAGGATCTCGATGCGGTCGCCTCACCAGACGAGCAATCCTGGTTGAGCGAGCGGCAAGCCCATTTGCGCTACTGAACGGCGCGCCTTCACTTCACATCTCGAGCAGCCTGTTTTCCCGTGCGAGTCCGTGCCATCTCCGCTAGGATGGCCGCGGCCCTTCAGCGGAGAACGGACGATGCGGATGCGAGGATGGATCGCGGCGGCTTTCGTGGCATCGATGCCTGGAGCGGCTGTCGCCGGAAGCGTGGTCACCTATCACAACTCCATCCATCGCGACGGCGCCTATGTCATCCCGCAGCTCACCCAGGCGGCGGCCGCCAACATGCATCGCGACACCGGCTTCAATGCCAGCGTCAGCGGCCACATCTACGCCCAGCCGCTGTTCTGGAAGCCGAGCGAGTCCGGCAGCGGCCTGGTGATCGTGGCGACGGAGTCGAACGCGGTCTACGCGCTCGACGAAGCGACGGGCGCCACGGTGTGGCAGAAGCAGCTCGATCCCTCGGTGCCGCTGTCGCAGCTGCCCTGCGGCAACATCGATCCCAGCGGCATCACCGGAACGCCGGTGATCGATCCGGCGAGCGGCCGCCTCTACCTCAATGCCTTGACCAAGGCTCAGGACGGGCCGCGCCATATGGTCTATGCGCTGTCGCTGGCCGACGGCTCGATCGTCTCCGGCTGGCCGCTCGACGTGCAGGCGGCGCTGGCGGCGCAGGGCGTCACCTTTTCCTCTTCGACGCAGGGCGAGCGCAGCGCGCTGCTGTTCTTCCGCGACGCGCTCTACGTGAACTATGCCGGCAATGCCGGCGATTGCGGCAGCTACAAAGGCACGGTGCTGCAATTCCAGACCGATCCGCCGGCGCTGACCGGAGCCTGGCAGACGCGCGCCAATGGCGGGGGTATCTGGGCGCAAGGCGGCATCGCCGGCGACGGCGAGGCGCTGTTCGTGACCACGGGAAACACCTTCGGCGCCAGCAAATGGAGCGACGGCGAAGCGATCATCAAGTTGCGGCCGGGCCTGGCGCATTCCAACAGCAAGAAGGACTACTTCGCGCCGTCGAACTGGCAGGATCTCGACAACAGCGACCAGGATCTGGGCGGCACGGAAGCGCTGCCGCTCAACATCGCCGTCTCCGGCCAGCCATCGGCCAAGCGCGTGATCGCGTTCGGCAAGGACGGCAAGGCCTATCTGGCGGACCGCAGGGACTTGGGCGGCATCGGCGGACAGATCCAAACGGTGCAGGTCGCCAACGGCGCCATCCGCACCGCGCCCGCCATCTATCAGACCGACAGCCAGACCATGGTGGCCTTCACCAATTCCGGCAGCAGCCATTGTTCAGGCAGCAACGTGACCATGCTGAACGTCGCCGCCAGCGGCGGCTCGCCGATCAGCTTCGCCTGGTGCGCGAAGTTCAGCGGCGGCGGCGCGCCGATCATTACCGCGACGGACGGCGCCGCCGAGCCCATCGTCTGGGTGGTGGGCGCGGAAGGCGACAATCTGCTGCACGGCTTCAACGGGCTGAACGGGCAGACGGTGTTCGGAGGCAGCGGCACCTCGATGAGCAGCCTGCACCATTTCCAGACGATCCTGGCGACGCGCAAGCGCTTCTACGTGGCGGGCGATAACAACATCTATGCCTTCAGCTTCCGCTGAGGGGGCGGATTTCGATATCGACGCGGGATTGGCGCTAGGCTAGAGTAACGACTGACAAAATGTCAGGCGTCTGGCCATGAGCGATTCTCCCCTGCCCGGCGTGTTCCAGCTCACGCCGCTCAACCCCGAATTCAACGACGATCCCCACAAGCTGCTCGACCGGCTGCGCAGCGAGTGCCCGGTGCATCGCGACACCCAGGCCGGCACCTTCATCCTCACCCGCCACGCGGACGTTCGCAGCATGCTCGGCGACACCACCATGTGGCGCGGACCCGAGCGGGCGGAGGAAGCGGCCCTGATCCAGCGCGCGCTCGTCGAGCAGCGCATCGAGGGCATGCGCATGTCCGAAGAGGAGATGCGCTCCGGCATCCTGCTGATGGACGAGCCCGACCACATGCGCATCCGCGGGCCGTTCGCCAAGGCGCTCTACAAACGCGTGGCCAAGTGCAAGCCGCTGGTGCAGCAGGTGGTGGATCACTGGCTGGCGCCGCTGAGAGACCGCGCGGCGTTTGACGTGATGGAGAGTTTCGCGTTGCGCGTGCCCATCGACGTGATCGCGCGCATCCTCGGCGTCGACGAGAACCGGCTCGGCGAATTCCGCGACTGGAGCGAAGGCGCCATCCTCGGCCTCAATCCGTTCCGCTCGCCGGAGGAGACGCAGCGCTTCGTCACCTGCTCCAACGCCATGTCGGCCTATATGGGCGAGTTGATGGCGCGCCGCCGCGCCGAGCCGCGCGACGACCTGGTCAGCGACATGATGCAGCTGCAGGCCGAAGGCGCGCCGCTCAACGACGGCGAAATCTCCAACAATCTGCAAGGCCTGCTCATCGGCGGCAACCTCACCACCACCGATCTCATCGGCAACGCCATCTGGCTGTTCCTCAAGCACCCCGACGAGCTTGCCAAGCTCAAGGCCGATCCGTCGCTGATCAACGGCGCGGTCGAGGAAGTGCTGCGCTATGAATCGCCGGTGGATATCACCGGACGCATCGCGCCGCGCGACATGGAGGTCGGCGGCTGCCCGGTGAAGCAGAGTCAATCGCTGTTCGCTTCGCTCAGGGGCGCCAACCGCGATCCGGCGGCGTTTCCCGATCCGCACCGCTTCGACATCGCGCGCAAGGACGCGCCGCACGTGGCCTTCGGAGGCGGACTGCATCTGTGCATCGGCGCGCCGCTGGCGCGGCTCGAGGCGCAGGTGGCGATCGCCTCCTTCTTCGAGGCGTTCCCGTATGCGCGCCTGGCCGATCCGTCCGCCAAGCCGCAATGGCGCAGCATGCCGTTCTTCCGGGGGCTGGCGGTGCTGGCCGTCGAGAGGTGAAATCCGGAGGGGATGCAACTTCCCACTCGGCGTGCTATATGGTTCTCATGAGTGTTGAAGAACTTGAAAAGGCCGTGGCCGGGTTGCCTCCCGACGAACTCTCCAAGTTTCGCGCTTGGTATGAAGCCTTTGATTCCGACCTTTGGGATCGCCAGTTCGAAGCGGATGTCAAAGCCGGCAAATGGGACAAGCTGGCGGACGAGGCCATCGCGGAGCACAAGAAAGGCTTCACCCGCGAACTATGAGCGAATAACCCTTTCGTATTCATCGTGCGTCCCGATCCATATCCAGAGAATGCCGTCGTCAACATCGACGCCCGTTGCCCGGTAGCCGTGCCCGGCGCGCACGCTCCAGAAGCGGCCAACCTTCTTCAAATGCAGCGAGGAATGCCTGGGATCGACCTTCAGCAAGGCGAAATTCCTGTCTGCTGAACGCCGGATCGGCGGCGACAGCTTTTGGTATGCCATCCAGAAGGATCAAGACGCCAAGTGAGCCATCGGATCAGCTCGTTCGCCACGTCGATAGTCCGCTTTGGCGTTCGGCTCGCTGTCAAGGGGGTATTGTGAGATCGGGAATGCGGTCGTTCAAAGAGCGGCACTCGGCCGGACGCGGGGGCACAATGCGCAGATGCTAGCGCTCGCCGCCCGCCCGGTTCGAGGGATGCGGGCAGGGAGGCGCGCTGGTCTGCGTGGAATACGGCGAACGGGCGACACAGGCATGCGGGCGCGGCGGAATGAGCGGCGCGGGATTGGTCTTCGCCATCGGATAAAGCCTGGCGTAAGCCGCCGCTCCGGTGATGTTGTTGGCGTAGTCGATGGTGCCGCAATTGTGCTTGTCGAACATGTGCATCTCCGGCTTACCCTCGGGCCGGCGCTGGTAGACGATGTTGTCGGCGATGCGAATGCGGTCGGCCGGTCCGGTGGCGCCGCACGGAGCATCGGTAAAGTTCTCGACGATGATCCCGATATTTCCCGGCGATTCGACGACGGGGATCAGATCCAGGATCTTGTTTCCCTTCACCACGTGGCCGGAGCCGCTCGCCACCACGATGCCGCACTGCCCGGAATCCACCATGATGTTGTCGACGACGCGCCCGCGATTGGCGCCCTTGTCGATGGTCATGCCGCAGCCGTTGCGGGCTTGCCCACCGACCACGTAGTTGCGGCGCGCCTCGAAATCGTGCGTCTCGAAGAAGTCGAAGGCGCCCTGCTGCTGGCTGGGATAGAGATACTTGGCGGTGTCGTTGCTCGACAGGCTGTAATTGTCGACCACCTTTACGTTGCTTGAGGAGACCGCCTGGAACTGCACGCCTCTGGGATGGGGCGCGCGCGGGTTGAGCAGGAAATTCCCCGTCACCGTCGCGTCCTGCGTGCCGACGGACAATTCGATGTTGGACTCGCCATAGGCAAGAACGTTTCCCTGGATGGCGAGGTTGGAACTGTTCCGCGTGAGAATATTGTCGCGGATGTCGCAAGGCGGACAGCCGGGCGTCGGGTCCTCGACGTGGATGTAATTGTCGTAGACGAACACCCCGGCGCTGCCGTCCACGAAAATGCCGCGGCCGTGGCAGGGACCGATTTCGGAGCGTTCGATGGTGACGTTCCTGGAATTGGCGATGACGACGCAGTCTCCGTTCGGATTGGCGATCTTGACGCCCGAGATCGTGACGTTGTTCTTGCCCGCAATGGTGAGCGCGCCGGAGCTGTTGTCCGCGGCCGCCTGCGCCTCATTGGCGAGGCCTGCCGCACAAATCGAGCCGGCCAACGCGAGAAACTTGAAGCCTGAATATCCGTTCATGATCGCCTCGGAACGTCCCGGTTGCGCCACAAGTCATGGCCCCCTACTCGAAATCCGCGGCTCGAACTGTGGTTCCCCAAACGAGGACATCGCCGAGATGGGTCGCGCTTCGCTGCCCGGACATGACAAATTCTAAGGTGCGTCAGATGGCCTGTAAGCCGGGTTCTGTGCCCCGCCTGAGCGGGCGATGGCCATTCCTCTGGGATGCGCATTGCTGCGCACCTCGCGCGACCTACCCGGACGGCGATCCGGAAACCGATCAGGTGCCGTCCCTATTTGGTCTTGCTCCCGGTGGGGCTTGCCATGCCGCCCCTGTTGCCAGGAGCGCGGTGCGCTCTTACCGCACCATTTCAACCTTGCCGGACCTTTAGGGTCTTAGGCGGTGTCATTTCTGTGGCGCTGTCCCTGGGGTTGCCCCCGGCGGATGTTATCCGTCACCGTGTCTCCGTGGAGCCCGGACTTTCCTCCCCGCCACCGAAATGGCGGAGCGGCCATCCGGCCATCTGACGCGCGCGCTAGCTACGGCATTTTTCGCGCGCAAGCAACATTCGGGCATCCATCAGACCTTGAAGGTCACTCCAGCGATGGCGGCTGGCGTGACTCCCAAGCTTTGTGAAATGTCTGATATGATGCAGGTTCTGAAAGGTTGGGAAGCGGCAGGGATGGTAGAATAAAATGCTGGTGAGGCTCAGACTTGCTATTGTAGGCGCCTTGATCGTCAGCAGTATTCCATCTCTGACATACGCTAGCGTTTCGATTTCATCCGCGCCGACCCAGAATATGAATTGCAGCGCTGGCGTCTGCTCGCCGACAGCGAAAGAGGCCGTCCTGAACGTCAACGATCTCGAAACGATGCTGGCGAGCGCGGACGTAACTGTCATGAGCGATTCCCAAGCACTCGATATCAATTTCAAGTCTGCTTTCCAGTGGACGTCCTCAAGCACGTTATCGCTCACTTCCTATCGATCTATCACGTTTGAGAAGCCAATTCTTGTGATGGGCACTGGATCGATGGCGATCACGGTCAATACGGGTCGGAACTTGGCGTATTGGGACTATCTAACATTCTCCAACCGCGCACATGTCGAATTCCGACAGGACGATCAAAGCCACTTCGTCCTAGATGGACACGAATACTGCCTGGTTCACAATATAAAGACGATGATCAAATTGCTGAGCCATCGCCATGCCTGTCACTCCTTCGCGCTCGCAAGAAGCTATGACGCACACAAAGATGGGACGTATCTCGGCTCGCCACTGTCTTTCATCGGCGCGTTCGAGGGACTCGGAAACACGATTTCGAATCTTAGCATCAGCAGCTCAACGGACGGTGACACAGTCGGTTTCGCGTCAAACGGCGGCGGAATAATCCGGGATTTCGGACTTCTCTCCGTCAGCATCGCGGCGACCGGAAAAAACGATACTGTGGGTGCGCTGGTCGGTACATACAGCGACTACAACAATGGTCCCTTTGTTCATTGCTATGCTACCGGCAGCATCTTCGCCGGCGATGGCGCCGTAGCGGGCGGTTTGGTCGGAAGCTTCGGAGGGTTTGCGCTACTCGTTCGCTCCGCCGCCAACGTGGCAGTTGCCGTTGGCAACAACGGCTACGCAGGTGGACTTGTCGGTTCCAATTACGATGGCTTTATCGAACAGACTTACGCAAATGGAATGGTCACAGGTGGGGACGGGGCCATCGCTGGCGGCTTGGTTGGTGAAAACGCGAGCCCAGACTGGTACCGCGGGATTTTCGACTCCTACTCCACGGCCCGTGTCTCGAGCGGTAACTCCGCGTCTTCCGGGGGTCTGGTGGGGCTACAATCCTCAATAAGTGGTAACAGTGCCGCACACGTCTATTGGAGCTATTCCGTTGGCGTCGTTTCGGCGGGATCAGCTTCTCTGATCGGTGGTCTGGTTGGTGACGATCAGTTGCCCCCTGGTTTTCTACTGAATACATACTGGGATGTGGATACGAGCGGCATCAGTGATCCGCATCAGGGCGCTGGCAACATTCCAGACGATCAGGGTATCACCGGCCTTACTGACGCGCAGTTGAAATCCGGCCGACCTGCCGGCTTCGATCCAAACATTTGGGCGGAGAGCCCGGGCATCAACAACGGCTATCCATATCTGATCGACAATCCGCCGAAGTAGCGATATTTCCCGGTACTTCCCAGATGTTCCCGGACAGGCTCGTCGTCAAGCTGTCCCACTACCAACATTGGCTCGCATTTTCCATTTGTTCGAACGAGCCCGTTGCCCGCTTCTTAACGCAGCGGGGAATTGTCCCGGCCCGATCCGGAACGCTTTCCCCGCCCGCGCACTATCGGCCCTGCAACCAGCTGGAGCAGCACGATGGGACGGGACGGAAGAGGCGAAATCGCGGTGGTCATGGGCCCGGACGGCAGGCCGCTCAGCATGGTGGATTTGCCGGGGCCGCAGACCAAGCGCTGGGTGCCGCGCCGCAAAGCCGAAGTGGTTGCCGCGGTGAAGGGCGGGTTGATCAGCCTCGACGACGCCTGCGAGCGCTACGCCTTGACGGTCGAGGAATTCCTCTCCTGGGAGCGCGCCATCGACCATTATGGGCTGCCCGGGCTGCGCGCCACGCACGTGCAGGACCATCGCCACACTCGCATGTAGAATCGCTAGGCCAGCGCGCGGTCGACCGCGGCAAGAGCGTGCAGCAGGGCCGTGTCGTGGAGCGGGACCGCGCAGTCCTCTGCGCTCACCAGCAAGGGAATCTCGGTGCAGCCGAGGATGATGCCCTCGGCGCCGCGGGCGACCAGCCCGGCCATGATCTCGCGATAGCGGGCGCGCGAGGACTCGAGAAAACGGCTGCACACCAGCTCCTCGACGATCACGCGATCGATCTCCGCGGCGTCGCCCTTTGAAGGAACGATCGTCTCGATGCCGTAGGTCTGCGCGAGCCGGCCGCGGAGAATGCGGTCGTCCTCCATAGTGAAGACCGAACCGATGAGCCCCACGCGCGCGAGCCCGTCGGCCTTGATCCTGGCCCCCAGCGGATCGGCAATGTGCAGCAGCGGAATGCCGGATTCCTTCTCCACCTCGTCCGCCATCAGATGCATGGTGTTGCAGCTGATCACGAGGAAGTCGGCGCCGCCGCGCGCCAGAAGCGCGCCGATTTCGACCATGCGTCCGGACGCTTGCTTCCAGCGGCCCGAGCGCTGCAACGCGTCGATCTCCGCGAAGTCGAAGGAATAGAGCAGAGTCTTGGCGGAATGCACGCCGCCCAACCGCCTCTGCACTTCGCGATTGACGATCTGGTAGTAGAGCGCGGTTGATTCCCAGCTCATGCCGCCGATCATGCCGATGGTCTTCATCGCCGCCTCCGGATTGCCGGGCAGAGACTAGGCGGCGAGCAGACGGTGAAGTACCGCCTGGCATTCGGCATCCGGAATGCCGTTTATGCATGACGGACGAAAATGGCGCTGGAAGGCCGCGATGACGTCGGCGAGCGGCCAGTCGATTTCGGGGGGGACGCCATAGCCGAAGCGTGCCAGATCGGCCGCGAAGCGCCCGGCATCGGCGGGACCCTCGGCGTGCGCAGGATCTCGCGGCCATACGCCGATGCCGAACTCGGCCAAACGCGCCCAGGGAAAGAGCTCGCCCGGATCCTGCTTGCGATTGGGCGCGACATCGGAATGGCCGACCACGCGGGCGGGCGTGATCATCGGATGGCGCGCGAGAATGCCGCGGCCGAGGTCGATCAGGGCTTCGATCTGCGGCTCGGCGAAGGGGATGTAGCCGAATTCGTGACCCGGATTGACGATCTCGATTCCGATCGAGCGCGAATTCACGTCGCGCACGCCCGCCCAATAGGAGACGCCTGCATGGCGCGCCCGCCGGTCTTCCGCGACGTGGCGATAGACGGTGCCGTCGCGGTCGATGGTGTAGTGCGAGGACACCTTGGCCTCGGGATCGCAGAGGCGGGCGAGCGCCTCTTCCGCCGTTTCCATTCCGGTATAGTGCATCACCAGAATGTCGACGGGGCCTTCGGCTCTGGCGTCGTGATTGGGCGACGGACGCTCGACGATCTTGAGCGGCATCACACGAAGATCTTGTAGGCGACGGTTTCGCCGTTGGCGCGCTTCAGCGAGAACTCGGCGCCCTTCTCATGCTCCTCCACCAGCGCCTCGAACACGCGCAGCGCGTCACTCTCCAATGCCTCTGTGATCTGGCCGGTCCCGATCCGCATGGTGTGGACGGTGCTTCCGATGACATCGGCGGGGCGTTTGGCACCTGTCGGAGTCTTCAGCATGGGGCTAGTATGACACAGGGAGTGGGTCTGAGGGAGCGGCCATGAAGGAAATTGCAATCGCCATTGCGCTCGCCTGCGTGGCGGCTGTGGCGCGGGCGGACGATTGCACGGATCCGATCGTCAAGAAGCCTGAAGATGCTGGCTTGATCGCCTTCGCGATGTGGCATGTGGTGAACCCACGTTTTACCAGGACCGATGAAACGGCGTGGGCTTCCGGGTTCACGATGACGCTCGATGATTGCGTATGGGATGTCTCGGCTAAACCCGAACCGGGGAAAACCTACAGCACTTTTGCCATAAGGATTGGCGCCAAGGACGGCCGCTTTCTAGGGGCGATTATTTCGGATTAGTCCTTAAACTGCAGCAGTGCCCAGGACGATAGTGCTTCAGTTTGGTGTCCCTTGGGCGTGGGACTAGTATGTCATGCGCGTCAATTGCGGGGAAGGTTGGTGCCGTTCTACCGATTCATAATTCACGGTCGTGGGCGCTTCAATTTGGGCGGCAAGGACTCTGAGGGCGGGTTCTATGCGACGAAATGGTGTTGGGCACGGAACCAAGAATCCGGTGCTGCAAGAGCGATGCAGCTTGTCAGCGATGACTGGGATACCGGCGAGTCGGCACGCCTGCGACGCGGCGATATTCCTTCGTTGAGCATCGAAACTGGCCGGCGAATTCGGTTTTTTGAGATTTGGACGGCACCAAACAGAGGGCATACATTTTATGAAGCTGACGACCGCTCCGACGATCGCAAAAAAACTTATGAGCAGCACGCCCCTTCCTGAATCGGCGGGCATTTCACGTCCCCGTAGGAACAGAACACGCAGCAATCGCCCGCCTTGGGCTTGAGCAGCGCCCCGCAGCCTTTGCAGTCATAGAAATATTGACAGGCGTCCGTCGGCATGGCCTCGCGGCTCTTGTGGCCGCAAGCGGGGCAGGTGACGGTCGATTGCAAAATCAATTTGCTGCCGCCCAAGGACCAGAAGTACGAGGCCGATCCTGGCGCAGGCCTCCGCGTCCACCAAGCGGCCCTTTCGGGTGGGCTTCCCGCGAAAGAGATTGGTCGGAGAGAGAGGATTTGAACCTCCGGCCCCCACGTCCCGAACGTGGTGCTCTACCAGGCTGAGCTACTCTCCGGCCGATTTCGGGAGGCGTCCTTATACAGAGGGCCGCCGGATTGGCAACCGCCGGCCGGAATCGCGCCGGCACGCCGGCCCTGATAGGCTGCCCGCGGGGTGCGACCGGGCGGGGATGTCATGCGGATTTGGGCCGGGCTTGCGGCTGGGGTGCTGCTGCTGGGAGCGGGCGCGGCAGAGGCCGCCGCCAAGACGAAGCCGCCGGCTTCGCTGAGCGAACTGGACGGCCAGCTGGCCGCCGCCTTCGGGGCCGCTAAGATTCCCGGCGCCTCGGTCGCCATCGTCGAGAACGGCAAGATCGTCTTCGCCAAGGGCTACGGCAGCGCCGACGTGGCGCAGAAAATTCCCGCCACCGCGGACAGCGTGTTCCGCGCCGGATCGATCTCCAAGAGCATCACCTCGATCGCGGCGATGACCCTGGTGGAGCAGCACAAGCTTTCGCTCGACGCCAAGCTCGCCGACGTCGCGCCGGAAGTGAAATTCGTCAATCCGTGGGAGAAGACCGATCCGGTGCGGCTGGTCCATCTGCTGGAGCACACCACGGGCTGGCCGGATATTTCCACCCGCGTGCTGGCGATGGACGGCAAGGGCTGGTCGGTGCTGCGCGGCGTCCAGGCCTCGAGCGCGGATTTCATTAGCCGCTGGGCGCCGGGACGTTTCGCCGTCTACAACAATGCGGGACCCTCCGTGGCCGGCGTGATGATCGAGAAGGCCTCGGGAGAGTCGTTCAATGCTTACGTCAACGCGCATGTGCTGCGGCCGATGGGAATGGCGACGGCGGATTTCGACCTGACGCCGTCGCTGCGGCCGAGGCTCGCCAAGAGCTATGCGCCGGATGGAAGCGAGACGCCGTTCCAATACATCGTGCTGCCGCCGGCCGGTTCGCTGAACGTCAGCGCGCGAGAGCTGGCGCAGCTGGTGCGGTTCTATCTGGGACGCGGCACGGTGGATGGACGCCGCATCCTCTCGCCGGACTCCGTCGCCCGCATCGAGCGCAGCGAATCCAATCTCGGCGCGCGTTACGGCTTCACCATGGGATACGGGCTCGGCAACGCGCCGTTTCCGGAAGCGGGGATCATCTTCCGCGGCCACAATGGCGGCATCGATTCCTTCACCTCGCTCTACGGCTATCTCGCGCGCTGCAATTGCGGCTACGTGCTGATGGCCAATGGCGGGGCGGGTGTCGATTTCGCCACGCCGATCTCCGGGCTGGTGGAACGCTATCTGACGCGCGGGCTGAAGATGGCGCTGCCGCCGACCGTGAAAGTCGACGATGCGGAACTGCAGCGCTATGCCGGAATCTATCGCAACATCACGCCGCCCAATGCTCTGATCCGTCCCTATGTCGAGGTGCTGAATCTGACGCGGGTGTCCGCGGGCCACGGCAAGCTGATCGTCAGCGGCAACGATTTCCTGCCGACCGGCGCGCATATCTTCCGCCGCTTCGACCGCGAGCAGCCGAGCCTCGCCTTCGTCGAGGACGGCGGCCAAATCTACAAGATCTCGGCGTTCTATTCGGCGGAGAAGGAGCCGCTGTGGCGCGTGGCGCTCATCGCCATCGAGGCCGTGCTGCTGGCGGCCGCCGCGGCGATTGCGATCGTGATGGCGCCAGTCTGGCTGATCGCCGGATTGCGCGGACGCCTGGGTGAGCGCGGCGGCTGGCTCGTACGCTTCGCGCCGCTGCTCTCGCTTATTGCACTGGCGGTGACCTTTATACTGCCGCTGATGGCGATCATGTCGTCGGGCACCTCGGCCTTTCACAGCCTTTCCGACATCGGGCCCTACTCGCTCACCATCTTCGCGGCCAGCATCCTGTTTCCGCTCTTCGCCGCGCTCGGCCTATGGCTGAGCTTGAGCAGACGCGACGCGGGCGCCCTCGTGCGGCTCTTTGCGGGCCTCGCTTCGGCGGCGCTGCTGGCGTTTGCCGTCTATGCGGCCGCGATCGGCTGGGTGGGCGTGCGAACCTGGACGATGTAGGTGCCGCCGCAGTTGCCGCGAGGGGAGCGAGCCGGTAAGAACCCCCACCCTTTGGGGCGTCGCCAAGCGGTAAGGCACCGGATTTTGATTCCGGCATACGGAGGTTCGAATCCTCCCGCCCCAGCCAGCCTCGAGCTTTGGAGGTGCAAATGTCGCGACCGTTCACCCAACTCGCCGGCGTCCTGCTGCTCATCGTGGCGGTGTTGCATGCCTACCGCATCTATGCCGGGCTTGCCGTGACCATCGGGGCCCATTCCGTGCCGATGTGGGCAAGCTGGCTCGGCGCCGCGGTGGCGACGTTTCTCGCGCTGATGATCTTCGCGGAATCGCGCCGAACCTAGCGGACCCGCTTGCATCTGATTTGAATTGTCTGAAAGGCCGAGGCGTCCGCTTACCGTCCGGTTCACTCACGATTCGCTTTGGAGTCGCTTTGCGCCTTCGCCGGAGCATGATCGCACGGGGGCCTCAGGCTTCGGAGCGGGGCATGTCGTGGAAAATCTCGTTGGCTTGCGCGGGCCTTTTGGCCCTTGCTCAACCGATCGCGGCGCAGAGCGCGGGAGACCGGTTCGGATCGGTTCCCCATTTCGCCAGAGTTGGCGAGGCGAACGCCAATCGCGAGGCGCTGGTGGCGGACGCAACCCGCATCGCCGTGCGCGCCAGCCTACCCGCCGACGGAAATCCGCAGCTCTCCCGGCAGGAATTGATGAGCATTCTGCTGCTGACCAGCCTACAGAACGCCTCCAAAGATCGCATGCACTAGTTCGCGCGGCCAGATCTCGCCACAGCGATGGAATCCGCCGGCGTGCGCCGACCGGTCGCGTACGTCCGAATTCCCAACAACTGACGCGATAGCGGAAACAGTTTGTTTGCAAACAGGCGGAGCGTGATTTGCCGCTTGCGCCGGCGAGGCGGATGCTTCCTGCGCCGATGCCGCAACGGCATGGGTTCTCAGGGGCGAGAGCATGATGCGGGGCAAATCGACTGGATCGCTTGCGGCATCGCTTGCGGCGATCGCCATTGCCGCAGGCGGAAGCTGCCTGGCGGATCAGCCGGGCGGGACGGCCGGCGCGAAGGCGAACGGCCGCTGGCTGATCGACCGCCAATCCAATTGCGCCGTCTTCGACACCAAGCCGCATGAAGCGGATGCCGTGTCCTGGTCCGGCGACTGCGCCAAGGGTCTGGCCAGCGGACAAGGCACGGTCACCTATTACGGCCAGGGCAAATTCGTCGGCGCACTGACCGGGAATTTCGACAATGGCGCGCTCAAGGATGGAACCGCCAGCGAGCGCTGGGCCAACGGTTCGTACTACCAGGGCAGCGAAGCGGGCGGTCAGATCAAAGGCGCCGGCGTGCTGACCAATGCGCAAGGCGACCGCTTCGAAGGACAATGGACCGACAATCGCCTGAACGGCCGCGGCCGCATCGCCTGGGCCAATGGCGACCGCTATGAGGGCGAACTGCGCGACAGCAAGGCCGACGGACACGGCGTGCAGATCTGGGCCGACGGCCACCGCTACGAAGGTGAATGGCGCAACGACCTGCCCAACGGCCACGGCGTGCTGACCGCCAAGGATGGCAGCGCGCGCGAGGGCGATTTCGCCGATGGACAACTGAAAGAGCCGCCGGCTCCGGTTGCCGATGCGAAACCGGATACCACGCCTCCCGGGCCGCCGGCCCCTCCGGCCGCGATGGCCGGCGTTCAAGCGTCGAATTCACAACCTGCCGGGAAGAGTAAAGAGCGCTCGTCCGGCGAGACGGTTCATCCAAATTCGCCCTGGCTCGAGGCAGTCGCCGGCCAGCGGCTGGTTGCGGTGGACGGCTCGGCGATCGTGCTTTCGCTCTCCGAAGACGGTTTTGCGCGCGAGCTGGTGGCGCCGGACGGCAGCGCGCAGAGGACGACCTTCACCTTCCTCAACGACAAGCAGGGCACCGTCGCCAATGCGAGCGACGCGGTCGTGGGTCTGTTTCGCGCGACGGAGCAGGGCTTCGAAGCCCAATATGCCGACGGACACTCCGAGACGCTGACGGCGGACGCATCCGCCGGACTTGCAATGGCGTCGCGGCCGGCCTCCGGCGATGCCTCTTGCCGGATATGGTATCCGGCCGGGCACGCCTTCACCGACCGCGATCGCCAGGCCGCGCTGGCCGAATACGCCAACCGCCTCGGCCTGGCGCAAGCGCGCGCGAAGAAACAGGCGGCAAGCTGCGCGCCCGCTGCCGCGGTCAATGTCGCCGACGAACACGGCAAACCGGATGCCGCCGCGGCGGCACCAGCCTCGCCGCGCGCCACGACCAAGCGCTCGCGTTCACGGCACGGCGCGTCCGCCAAAACGGCGGAGCTGCAGGATCAGGACAGGTGGTTTTCGACGCAGCCCATCGCCGTGCGCACATCCATCGTGCACCTCGTGGACAAGGATGCGCCGACGACCCGGCCGGCGGCTGTTGCCATCGCTTTCGCTTCGACGGCCGCCGCGCAACCGGCGGACAAGCCGGCGGCTCAGGCCGGCGCCTCGAGTTGCCTGAGCATCGAGAGCGACGGCGGCAGCTGGGGTTTCCGCAACCGCTGCAGCTACAGCGTGCAGTTCGCCTATTGCATCGCCAATGGCGACGATCCGGCGACCTCCTGCACGGGCGGCTTCGCGGCGGGCGGCGTCGCCGCAAACGGCTTCGGCGCGCTGCTTAGCGAGCGCGCCATCGCCAATGTGGAGCATGACTTCCGCTGGATCGGCTGCAGCGGCGCTTCCGGCGAAGTCACGCCGCGGTTGCTGCGCGCCGATCCGCCGGCGGGCCGCTGCGACCGCGCGTCATGAAATTTGGTGGGGTCAGATCAACCGAAGGGGAATGACGATGAACACGACGATGAAGACAGCAACGGCCGCCGTCGCCATGATGGGGATGACGGGCAATGCCTGGGGCGGCGAGCGCTGCTTTCAGGCCCAGGAGGCGCGGGCGCTGCAGGCGGCCGCCATTCAGCAGCAGCTAATGGTGGCGGCGTTCACCTGCAACGACGTGTCTCTCTACAACCGCTTCGTGATGTCGTATCAGAAGGAACTGCAGGCCTCCGACGAGGCCTTGAAGGCTTACTTCGTGCGCCTCGACGGACCCGGCGGCGGCATGGCCGGGTATCACGCCTTCAAGACGCGGCTGGCGAACCAGTCCTCCATCAACAGCATCCACGACACGGGCGGATACTGCGCGACGGCCGATGCGGCTTATGACGCCGCGCTCAATCATGGTCGGTCCAGCCTCGCCGAGTTCCTGTCGGCGCAGCCTTTCTCCCTCGAATTGTCGAACTCGGCCTGCCGCGAGGAGGTCAATGGCGAGCCGGTGACGCCGCGCGATCACACTGCGATGGCGAGCGCGCCGGGGCAGCAATCGATGCGCTAGGTTTGCGGATAGACCAGGCCGATGGTTTCGGCGATGCAGGCGGGCCGCTCCTGGCCCTCGATCTCGATGGTGAACTCGCTGATCAGCTGCATGGCGTCGCGGCGGCGCTCGGCGGAGAGAAGCTTCTGCCGGCCTCGCACGCTGCTGCCGGACTGCACGGTGTTCAGGAAGCGCACCTTGTTGGAGCCGTAGTTGATGCCGCGCGACACCCCGGTGATACGCATCATTTTGGCCGCCAGCATGGGAATGAGCGACAGCGTCAGGTAGCCGTGGGCGATGGTCTTGCCGTCAGGCATCTCCTTCTTGGCCCGCTCGATGTCGATATGGATCCACTGGTGGTCGCCGGTGGCGTCGGCGAATTGGTTGATGCGATTCTGATCGATCTCGACCCAATCCGAAACGCCGATTTCCTGGCCCGCCAGCGAGCCCAAATCCTCGAAAGCTACCGTTCGCATTGCCGTCTCCATTGGCGATGAAATCAGACGATGCGCGAGTCCCGCTTGCCCCAATAGCGGTCGCGCACCAGGCGCTTGTAGAGCTTGCCGGTGGGATGGCGCGGCAGCTCCCGCTCGAAATCCACCGAGCGCGGACATTTGATGGGCGAGAGCTGCGCCCGGCAATAGGCGATAAGGTCGTCCGCCAGCGCCGGGCCGGCGCGGTCCCAGTCGATGGGCTGGACGACGGCCTTCACTTCCTCGCCGAACTCCTCGTTGGGCACGCCGATCACGGCGACATCGGCCACCGCGGGATGGGAGATCAGCACGTTCTCGGCTTCCTGCGGATAGATGTTGACGCCGCCGGAGATGATCATGAAGGCCTTGCGGTCGGTGAGATAGAGATAGCCGTCCGCATCCAGCTTGCCGACATCGCCCAGGGTCGACCATTCGGGATGGCCGGGATGACGCGAATCGCGCGTCTTCTTCTCGTCGTTGTGATATTGGAACTGCGCGCCGCCGCCGAAATAGATCACGCCTTCCTCGCCGACGGGCAATTCGTTGCCTTCGTCGTCGCAGATGTGAATTTCTCCCAGCAGCGACTTGCCCACGGTGCCGGGGCGGGCGAGCCAATCGCCGCTGTTGACGTAGCAGAAGCCATTGCCCTCGGTGCCGGCGTAGTATTCGTGCAGCACCGGTCCCCACCATTCGATCATCCGGCGCTTGACGTCGATGGGGCATGGCGCGGCGGCGTGGATGGCCGTCTTCATCGAGGAAACGTCGTACTGGGCCCGCACCTCGTCCGGCAGCTTCAGCATGCGCACGAACATGGTGGGAACCCACTGGCTCGCGGTGGCCCGGTATTTGCCGATCAGCCGCAGCGCCTCCTCGGCGTCGAAATGCTCCATCACCACCACGGTGCCGCCGATGCGATGCACCGCCATGCAATAGCGCAGCGGCGCCGCGTGATAGAGCGGCGCCGGCGAGAGATAGATCGAATTCTGGTCCATGCCGAACAGCCCGGTGACGATCAGCATCAGCGGGCTCGGCGAATCGATGGGCAGGCCCGAGAGCGGAACGCGGACGCCCTTCGGACGGCCCGTGGTGCCGGAGGAATAGAGCATGTCGGCGCCGGCGGTCTCGTCGGCAATGCGCGCGGCCGGCATTTCCGCCACAGCGCTTTCGTAGCTCGCGTATCCGGGGATCGTTCCGCCCACCATAAACCGCTCGAGATCGCTCAGCGCCGGGGCGACTTCGCCCGCGATCTTGGCGAGGCTATCCGAGGCGACGAACAGCTTGGCGCCGCAATCGCGCACGATGTACTCAACCTCTCCGGCGGTCAACCGCGAGGAGATGCAGGTGTAGTAGAGGCCGGCCCGCTGTGCCGCCCAGCAAACCTCCAGATAGCGCAGATGGTTTTCCATGAAGATGGCGATGCCGTCGCCGGGCTCGAGGCCGAGCTTGCGGAACAGCTGCGCGCCCTGGTTGGAGCGCGCCTCCAGCGCGCGATAGGTCAGAGTCTCGCCGCTGGCGGCCATGACAATGGCCGGCTTGTCCGGCGTCTGTTCTGCGATCACGGCGGGATGCATGACGGATTCCTGCAAAACAAGGGCAGTCGCGCGACTCTACGCAATGCGGTGCGGGGCGCGCAAATCGCCTTCGATGTCAGAAGCCGCGCGAAAAGTAGTGGTCGATGCGGGCGAGCAGCTCTTCGTCCGAAAAACCAAGCGCCGCCAGCCGGCCGGCCCGCTTGAGTATGGCGAGGCCGGCGAGCGATGCGGCGATGAGGACGACGTCGGCCTGGGCCTCGCGGCTGGCCGCCGGCGTTCCCAGGGCCGAAGAGAGCGCCGTCAACGCTGCGATCAACCGCCCGTTGAAGACGCGCTCGATTTCGCTATCGGCCGGCTCAGGCGGCAAGGCATCCCAGGCCGCAGCGATGGTCTCGGTGCCGGCCAGCAGGGCGAGCGCGGCACGCGCGGCCGATACCAGCCGTCCCGTCCCCGGATTGGCCTGCGCGGCATCCCGCATGGCGTGAGCGACGCGCGAGAGATCCTCCGCCGCCAGCGCTAGCATCAACTCATCCTTGCCGCGGAAATATCCATAGATGGCGGCCGGCGCGAACCCGGCTTCCGCCGCCACGCCGCGCAGAGAGAGAGTCCTCGCGCCCTCGCGTCCCGCCAGCCGGCGCGCCGCCTGCAGAATGCTCGCGCGCGTGGCGTTGCGTTCGCGGGCGCGGCGCTCGGTGCGGGCCTGATCGAGGAGAGCCATGGCCCGATGATACGCGATTCGCGCGTCGACCGGTGGGGCGGAACGGGCTATGGTCGCCGTAGCGTGGAGCGGCCAGATGTATCACGAGGGCAACCGGGAGCTTCAGGACCGCTTCCAAAGCCGCGCGCTGGCCGACCGGCTCTACGAGAAGCTTCGCCGCGATCGCTTTACCGATTCGGACAAGGACTTCGTCGAAAGCGTGCCGTTCTTCTTCATCGCGACGGCCGACGCCGAAGGCAGGCCGGACTGCTCCTTCAAGGGCGGCGAACCGGGGTTTGTGCGGATTGCCGCGCCCGACCTTCTGATTTTTCCGGATTACGACGGCAATGGGATGTTCAAGAGCCTGGGCAATCTGCGCGTCAATCCGCAGATCGGCCTACTCTTCATCCGCCTGGGAGAGAAGCCCGGCCGTTTGCGCGTGAACGGCCGCGCCGAACTCAGCTTTGACGATCCGCTGCTTGCCGCCATGCCCGGCGGGCAGCTTCTGGTGCGCGTGATGCCGCTCGACATCTTCCCGAACTGCCCGCGCTACATTCCACATCTCGAGATGAAAGAGCCTTCCATCTATCTGCCCAAGGAGGAATGCGAGCCCGTCGAGCCGGCGTGGAAAAGCTTCGACGCTCTCAAGGACGTGGTGCCGCCGCGCCGGCGCTAAGCGACGCTGACCTCTCGGTGACGTTGAATTCTCAGCTCTTCGGGTGCTTGGACTTGTAATTGAGGATCGCGGCGTTCAGCTCGCCGCCGACCTTTTCCTTCAGCCGCTGATTCTCCTGAACCTTGGCGTTCACCGCCTCCACCACGGAAGGATCGACCGGCTTGGGGTTCTTCTCCTTGGCGGCGGCCTTCTCCTGCTCTTTCAGCTTCAGGATGATGCAGCTCTGGAAATCGTCGGAGGCGGCTTGAAACGCCTTGAAGTCCGCGATGGCGTCCTGGATCTGCTGCTGGGTCGCGGTCAAGCCGTCGACGGCCACAGGCGGGATCGGTTCGCTGCAGCTTTGCGCCGCCCAGGCGGTGCCCGCCGAAAATACCAAAGCGGCCGCGGCCGCGCATACCTTGCCGATCATGAAAACTCCTGCCGATTGATCCCGTCGCGAAGATCAAAGCACATCTTGGCGGCCGGACAAAGGCGGTTAGACCTCGGCGGCGTAAGGCGGCGCGGGATCGTATTCCATGGCGCGCTGGACCATGCGCGCGGTCGCCGGATCATGCAGCTGCCCGATCAGCCACAGGGCCATGTCGATGCCGGCGGAGACGCCGGCGGCCGTCACCACATTGCCGTCGCGGACGTAGCGGACATGCTCGAGCACCTCGCTTGCCTCGCCGCGGGCACGCAGGGTCTCGACAAAGGCCCAGTGCGTGGTGACGCGCCTGCCCCTGGCCGGTCCGGCGGCCGTCAGCAGCAGCGCGCCGGTACACACACTTGTGATCCAGGTACAGCCTGGAGCGATCCGCGCGATCCAGCCGAGCAGCGCCTCGTTCCTGACCTCCCGCCGCGTCCCCTGCCCGCCCGGGATCAGCAGGACGTCGAGCCTTTCACATTGGCCGACGATCCGATCCGGGAGGACACGCATCCCCTTGGCGCAGCGCACGGCGGATTCGGACTGGGCCACCAGGAACACCTCGTGCGGCCGCTCCTTGCCTTGGCGCTCGAACACCTCGTTGGTCATGGTGAACGCTTCCCAAGGTCCCACGAAATCGAGCTCTTCGGCATCGTCGAAAACGAGGATTCCAATTTTCAGCGGCATGGCGGCTCTCCACGGCAATGGCGCATCATAGTTGCCCGATTGCCCGGCGCATCCCGAAACTTCGCGGGCGTGGCACGCGCGCGGTGCAGATCAATCCGGCTTGCGCAGCGCGACCGCCGATCCGCGAACCGGCTCTCCCGCTTCGGTTCGGGGCGAGCAGGCGATGAGGCCCGCGACCTCGAAACCCGTCCGCGCCGCGACGTCGCGCAGATATTGCTCCGAATGGCGCCAACGGCGCTTGGGCCCGAGCTCGAAGGCGCCGCCCTCCGCGCTCTCGACGGTGAACAGGAAGTGGCCGCCCGGCGCCAGCGCTTCAAAGGCGCGGGCCAACAGGCGATGGAGATCGCCGAGATAGACGAGCGTGTCGGCGGCGAGCAGCACATCGTAACGCTCATGAACGGTGTCGAGTTCGGCCTCGATGTCGCCGACCCAGAGCTCGCCATAAATCCCCCGCGCGCCTGCCAGCGCCACCATGGCGGGGCTCAAATCGATCCCGTCCAGGCGCGCGGCGAGGTCGGCAAAGGCCGCGCCGGACAGACCGGTGCCGCAACCGAGATCGAGGATGCTCAGCGCAGTCTTTCGCGACAGCACAAGATCGGCGAGCTGGCGCAGAATCTCTGGCGCGGCATAGTGCAGCTGGCCCCGCATGCGCAGGTCGTAATCGGCGGAGAATTGATCGAAGAGATGTCGCACATAGCGCGCATCGGCCCGCGGCGCGGCGCGCATGGCGTGCGCCTCGGCAATCCTCTCCGCCAACTCGGGGAAGGCTTCCTCATGCAGCGCAGTGAAGGCATCGAGGGCCTTCTGCGCCTCGCCCGCTTCGAGCCAGGTGCGGCCCAGCAGGTAGCGCGCTTCCGCGAGATCGGGATCGAGGCGCAGCGCGCGCTGAATCTCCGCGATCGCCAGCGGCAGAAGGCCGGCCCCCAGCATCGCTTCACCCAAGCTGAGAGCCGCCTGCGGCACGCCGGGATGAAGCTGCGCGGTTTCGCGCGCGAGTTCGACGGCGCGATCCGTTTCGCCGGACCGGGACAATGCGCGCGCCAGCGTCAGCCGCGCCAACAAGCCGCCGCTTCCATCCGCAACGAGCGACTGAAGAAGGTCTGCGGCCTCCGCGGCGCGGCTCTTTTCCAGCAGGGCCCTGGCCGTCTCCAGCAGATCGTCAGCCAAGCGTGCACTTGCCGTTGTTGAGGCAGACGACATCGCGCTCCTTGACCCGGGAGCGGAACGAGACGATGCCGCCATCCACCCACATTTCCGTCACGATGGTTTCGCCGGGAAAGACCGGCGCTGAGAAGCGGACATCGAAGCCCACGATCTTGGTGGGATCATAGTTGCAAACGGTGGAGATCACCGAGCGGCAGGCGGTGCCATAGGTGCACAGCCCGTGCAGGATCGGGCGCGGAAAGCCAGCCATCTGCGCCACTCTGGGGTCGCGGTGCAGCGGATTGCGATCGCCCGACAGCGCATAGAGAAAAGCCTGATCGGCGCGCGTATCGGCCTCGTGAACCAAATCCGGCTTGCGCGTGGGAAGCGGATGCGGCTCCGGTGCGCCTTCCTTCGGGCCGCCGAAACCACCGTCGCCGCGGGCGAAGGTGGTGGAGCTGAGCGTGCAGAGCTTGTCGCCGGATTTCTTCTCGCGGATGATTTTTTCGGTGACGATGAGCGCGCCTTTGTCCTTCCCCTTGTCGAAGGCGCCGACCACGCGATCGTCCGCGACGATGTCGGCATAGGGCGGCAGCGGCTTGTGCACGGCGAGGCGCTGCTCGCCATGCACCACCATGAGGAAATTGACGCCCGAGCGGCCGATCATCGACTGTCCGGCCGTGATCACCGTCGCCATGGTGGGAACGGTGCGCAAGCCGTTCTCGTAGACGAAGGGCAGCTCCGCCTCGTTCAGCGGATCGCGCATGAAGCCGATGCCGAGGGCATAGAGCATGGTTTCGCGATCGCCATAGCTGAACTCATCCCCGGTGGATTTCAGCTGCATGATCTCGTCATAGATGATGGGCATGGCGCGGCCTCGCGATGGCTTTGGCGTCAGAGTAAGCCCCGAACCGGGCGTTTCCGGCAAGCCTCCCGATGGGCTCGCCGGCGTGCTAAAAGCCTGGCGAACCGATCTCTCCGGAGCCCGCCATGACCTATCGCTGCTTCAACGTCGAAATCGCCGGCAACATCGCCCACGTCCAGCTCAAGCGCGGCGACGAGCTCAACACCATGGTGCCGGAGTTCTGGCGCGAGCTGCCCGACATCGTGAAGGACATCGACGCCAACGCCAAAGCCCGGGTGATCGTGTTCTCTTCGACCGGCAAGCACTTTTCCGGGGGCATGGACCTCTCCGTCTTCACCAGCGGCGCCAGCGCCGGCACTTCGGCCGCCGCTTCGAAGGAAGAGCGCGGGCGGATGCGAGCCAATCTGCGGCTGAGCGTGCTCGACATCCAGGAGACTTTCAGCGTGCTGGAGCGCGCGCGGGTGCCGGTGCTGATCGCCATTCAGGGCGGCTGCGTGGGCGGGGCGGTGGATTTCGCCTCGGCCTGCGATTGCCGTTATGCCACGGAGGACGCGTTCTTCGTCATCCAGGAGATCAACATCGGCATGACGGCGGACGTGGGCACCTTCCCGCGGCTCTGCCACCTGATGCCGGAAGGCATGGTGCGCGAGCTCGCCTATACCGGCCGCCGCATGCCGGCGAGAAAAGCGCTGGACGTCGGATTGATCAACGAGATCTTTCCCACCCAAGCCGAGATGCTGAGCCACGTGATGGGCGTGGCCAAGGACATCGCCGAGAAATCGCCGCTCGCGGTGCACGGCTCGAAAGTCATGATCAACTATGCACGCGATCACTCCATCGCCGACGGTCTCGACTACATCGCCACCTGGCAGGCGGGCATGTACAACCCGGAGATCGACATGCGGGAAAGCTTCGTCGCCAGGCAGGAGAAGCGTCCGCCGCAATTCTCCGACCTGCTGCCGCTGCGCAAAGGGCTGGGGGCTTAAGCCACTTTCTCGTGGTGGGGAATGGCGACGGCGGGGCCTTCCGTCCATATTTCGGTCAGCGGCACACCGTGCTTTTCGATCATGGTGTTGGCGTGGGCATAGCCTTCGGCGACGGCGCGATCGAACTTCTTCCAGTCGCGCAGGCCCACGTCCTCCAGCGGCGGCTCGAATAAAAAGTCCGCCTGCTCGCGCACCAGCCGGCGCTGGGCTTCCGAGCCGACCGTGCCCGAGCGCATGAGAATAGACACGATCGAAGGCGTGCCGCGCATCCGCTGCCACAAGAGCCACCACACCGGCCGCTCGCCGTAGCGTTCGTCGGTGACGCGCAGGTCGAGCTCGCCGGTAACGTCCGAAGCGATGATCGGCCCGCGCGCCTGTTGGGCCATGACATCCACCGGCAGGTTGTTCATCACACCGCCATCGACCAGCAAGTGGCCGTGATGGGTGACCGGCGGAAGAATGCCCGGCAGTGCCACGCTCGCGCGCAAGGCCCGCCACAGGGGACCGGAGCGGTGCACATGAATGCGCCCCGTGGTCAGGTCGGAGGACACGCAGAAGAATGGCTTGGGCATTTCCTCGATGCGGCCGGTGCCGAAATTCTCCCGCAGCAGGTTGGTGACCTTCTTGCCGCGCACCAATCCGATCAGCGGCAGCGTGTAGTCGGAAAGCGGATTCTCCTTGACGAAGGCGTCCCGCATCCGCTCGGTCAATTCCTCGATGCTCCATTCGAGCGCGAGCCCGGCGGCGATGACCGCCCCCATGCTGGTGCCGCCCAGACGATCGAAGGGTACGCCGGCTTCCGTCAGCGCCTTGAGGATGCCGATATGCGCAAAGCCGCGCGCGCCGCCGCCGGCAAGCACCACGCCGATGGCGCGGCCGGCAATAAAGCGGGCGAGACGGCGGATGTCCTCCGTGGCGCCGGCGCGCACATGGTGGTGCGATTCGAACAACCCGCTGCGCAGCGCGAAATGCTCGGGCAGTCCCTGGCTGCGGTTCGTCGGATGCAGCAGCAACAGTTCCGGCAGTCCCGTGGCGCGTTCCTTGAACGCCGGCATCTCAAGCGGCTTGAGCGGCAGCGGCCGGTCGGCGCGCGCCAGCAGCAGCACTCGGTCCGACTGGCGCAGGCAGAGTTGGCTCCAGGCGCTGTCGGGCGCGTCGCCGCGGTAGAACACGATATCATGCGCCGCTTCGAAGCTGTTGAACCATTCGGCGGATTGCTCGGCAGAACTCGAATCGAGCACCGCGGCCCTCGATCCCATTTCCACCAGAGACGCGGCAAGGCGCCGCGCGATGGGCTCGTCGCCCAAGCCGTCCTGCAGGGGCACGATGGCGAAGGTCTTCGGCCGTGAACGGTCGACCGGCTGGTGCGTGGTCTCGTTCAGCCGGCGGATCAGCACGCGCATCAGGTTGAACATGACGCGCGGATGGCGCGTGATGAGGGAATCGAAGGCTTGCGGGCTGACCCGCAGAAGCTCCGTGTCGCGCAAGGCGACAAGTTGCGCAGAATGCGGCTCTCCGGAGATGAGCGACATTTCTCCGACGGTCTCGCCCGCCTGAACATGCGCGACCAGGCGCTTGCCGCCGTGCTCATCCTCCACGAAGACGCCGAGGCATCCCGTCACCACCAGAAACAGGGCGCGCGAATTCTCGCCATCGCGCTGCAGCAGCGTGCCGCCGGGAAGGCCGAACCAGTTGGCCTCCGCGAGCAGGCGCTTGAGCGCCGCCTCGCCGACGTCGGTCAGCAGGGAGAAATTCCGCAACCGCTGGCGCAGCGACTCCGGATAGACGGTGTCGCGGTCGGCGCGAAAGGAGGAAAGGAACGCCATGTTCATAAACCCCGCCTCCCTTCTATCTCACCAGGCGGTCCATCCGCCATCGACGGCGAGGGCCGCGCCGGTGACGAAGGCGGAGGCCGGTGAGGCCAGAAAGAGGAGCGGGCCGGCAATCTCTTCGGCGCGGCCGATCCGTCCCAACATGGTTTTCGACGCCAGGCGAGCGGCGAAGGCGGGATCGCGCGTCTGGACCTCGGGCCGCGGAAACGGTCCCGGCACCAGGGCATTGACGCGGATGCGCTCCGGTCCCAGTTCGGCTGCCAGGTGACGGGTGAGCTGGAGCAGCGCCGCCTTGGCCGGGCCGTAGTGAAACGGGCTGGCCTGCCTGGGATCTGAATAGATGCGGGAGTCGGGTGCCACGGCACCATACATCGAGGCGATGTTGATCACGCTTGCCTCGCCCCCTTGAGCAGCCCCCGCCCGCAAAGCCCCGCGCGCGGCGCGCACGGCTTCGAAAGGGCCCGTCACCGCGCTCCGATAGGTGGCGTCGAAGGCATCCGCCTCGACCGCGTCGAAGGCTGCGGCCGTCATATCGATTGCATTGTTAACCATCACGTCCAGGCGCGGCAGGCTGGAAAAGAACGCACGAACACGGGGAAAGTCCGCGATATCGAACACCGCAATTTCGGCAGACCAGCCGGCAGCCTTCAGCGCACCTTGCAAGTCCCTGAGGCGCGCCTCGTTGCGGCCGTTGAGGATCACGTGCGCCCCGGCCTCGGCCAGCACGGTCGCCATGGCGCGGCCCAAATGTCCGGCGGCACCGGAGACGAACGCGATGCGGCCGTCCAGCCGAAACAGCGAGGAGGAGGTTGCGCCGGGGGGAGTCATTGGTCCTTGGCGCCGCGCGGCCATTGCGCCGGATCGAGGAGCTGCAGCGGCACGCACGGCAGGCGGGCCTCGAGCTCCACGCATTCCTCCGGCGCCAGAGGCGGACGGACGGCGAGGCTCAAATTGGTTTCGAGCTGGTCTTCGGTTTCCATGCCGACGACGACGCCGTCGATCCAGGGCTGGGCGCGCGCATAGGCGAGACAGAGATCGGCGCAGCTCTGGCGGCCGAACTCGCGCGCCAGCGCTTCCACAATGGCAATGAGCGATACCGCATCGACGCCATCGATCTTGGGCCAGATCGTCGGATCGCCGGACGCCAGCAGGCCCTGCAGAAAGATGCTGCGGGCGTGAATGGTGACGTTCGGGCGCGCTGCGATCCGCTCCAGTGCAGCAGACTCGCGCCAGCGCCAATCGAGCAGATTGAAGGGCAATTGAAGGTGCCGGACATCGGGACGTTCGAGCGCCTGACTGGCTTCCTCCGGCGATTGAACGGAGACACCCAGAGCCATCAGCGTTCCGTCCTCGAGGAGCTCGATCAGCCGCTCCCAGACCGCGCCGCCGAACGCCGTCATGTGTTGGGCGCGATGCAGCAGCAGACAATCCAGCCGCTCCCGCTTCAGCGCGGCAAGGGAGTCGGCGATGCTGCGATCGACCGCCTGACGCACGGTTTCGCGCGAGGCATCGCGCGGAAGATGTGCGAGCGGGCTGAGCTTGGTGATGGCACGCAGAGTCTTGCGGCTTCGCAGAGCCTCTCCCAACCTCTCCTCGCTGTCGCCATAGGCGCGCGCGGTGTCGAATTTGGAGATGCCCGCGTCGGCGGCGCGATGGACAAGCCGGATCGCTGCGGCGCGGGACGGCTTGCCGGTCCGATTGGCGGCGCCATAGGCCAGGCCCAGTTGCACGGCACCGAGCACGAGTTCTGCAGCCCGCGCCTGACGCATCGCCCGCTCTCCTGTTCGAAGGGAGAAAGGGTCGCAGCCTATGGTAAACAAGTAGTTACGGGGCTAATCGCCGCCAAGCAGCTTCCAAACGCTGGTGGCGGAATAGATCGCCTCGCCGCCGACCAGAAAATCGCCCCGCAGAAACAAGAGCGACCGCGTCCTGCGCACCAGTTCCGGCGTCACCTCGATGCGGTCGCCCGCGCGCGCCGGCTTCAGGAACTGCGACTGCATGCTGACGGTGGCGACAGAAGCTCTGCCGGTCGCGTCCCAAGCCGCCTGCCCGAACGCGAGATCGGCAAACGTCATGAGCATTCCGCCGTGGACCACGCCCCGCCCGTTTATGTGCCGCTCATCGGCAATCAGCAGAAACCTTCGGCCATTGCTCTCAGGCCTTTCGTAAACCGGTCCCAGATGCACTTCGAAGGGATCGATCAGATCGGTCGGCGTGAAGCCCTCCGGCGGTTGCATCATCCCACCTTCCAGACGCCCTGCGCCGTGATCAGAAGCCGATCGCCCGCCCAGGCTTCCGCCGACATGAAAACCATCGTGCGCGAGCGACGCGTCACCCGAACGCGCGACTCGATCGCGTCGCCCAGCCTGCCGGGTGCAAGGAAGTCGCAGGCGAGCGAAACCGTGCTGCAAGTCGAGGCGCCGGTTTCCAGCCGCGAGGTGCGGCTCATCGAAATGTCCAGAAACGCCATCAGCATGCCGCCGTGCACGGAACCGGCGGCATTCATGTGCTTTTCGCCCACGGTAAAGCGGTAGCGGCGCGCGCCTTCGCCATGGTCGGAGAGCCGGTACAGGGGGCCGATGAAGCGGTTGAATCCGCTGACCGAAATGTCCTCAGCCCCGGGTGGAAGCTCTGTCGTGTCAGCCATGCCGCTGACATTGTTGGCTTCTTGGCCGCAGTCAAGAGAGCGGCAGCGGAGCGACGCCAAGCTGCCCCGTCTCCAGATGGAATCCTCAGAATGGCCACACTAGACTGGGACTTGAACTCAAGCCGGGTCCGTGGCTGTTTGCGGCCCGAGCCATCAACGCGAGGCAAGACATGTTCAGGAAATTCGTTCGGGCGGCGTTCGCCGCATCCCTGATTTCGGCTCTGCCGATCGCAGGGCTCGCGGTCATTTGTCCGGCAGCGTCCGCGGCCGACAAGGTGAGCAGGGATGTGAGCGTTCCGCTCTCGGATGCGCAGAAAGCGGCGCAGACCAACGACTGGCAGACGGCCTTGGCAAAGATCAAGGAGGCGCAAGCGGTTTCCGGCCGGACGCCCTATGACGACTACATCATCAACAAATTCCTGGCGATCGTGGCGATCAATCTGAAGGATTACGCAACGGCGCGCACCGCGACGGAAGCAGCCCTTGCCTCGCCTTCCATGCCGCCCGAGGACAAGAAGGAATTGGTGCACAATGCGTTTATTCTCGAAGGGCAGGCGAACAATTATCCGGCCATGATCCAGTACGGCACGCAGCTGGAAGGCTTTGGGCCGCTCGACGATGCAGCGCTCGCCAATATGGCGATCGCCTACTACAACACCAAAGATACGGCGCGCGCGACGCAATACGCGCAGAAGTCGATCGACGCGGCGAAGGCGGCGGGAAAGCCGCCGCAGCAGGCCGCGCTCGAAATCCAGATGAACTCGCAGGCCAAGGCCAATCCGGAGGCTGCGGAGCAGACGCTGGAAAACATCGTCGCACAGTCGAATTCGCCGGACGCCTGGTCGCGCCTCATCGAATACAATTTCGGCACCAAGGGGATGAACGACGCGATCGCGATGGATCTCTATCGTTTGGAATACGTCACCAAATCGATGAAGCCGGACGGTGCCGCGCTGGCGGGCAAGCTGGCTCTGCAGCTGCGCTACTACGGCGATGCCGTCAGCATCCTGCAGTCCGCCGGAGTGGGAGGCGCGGACCTTGCCACCGCGCGCGCCAGTTCGGCGAAGGAACAGGGCTCGCTCAACGCCGAAATCGCGGCGGCGAACAAGAGCGGCGGCGCGGTCGCGCTGAACGTGGCGGAAGGGCTTTACGGCTACGGCCGCTATGCCGATGCCGAGCGGCTCGCCGGTGAAGCCGCCCAGAAGGGCGGCGGCAAGTATCCGGGCGAGGCGCAATTGCTCGTCGGGATGGCGCAGGTGGCGCAAGCCAAGTACGCCGCGGCCGTCCAGACCTTCAACGCGATCAGCGGGACGCCGGCCGTGAGCAAGACCGCCAAGCTGTGGGCGATCTACGCGCAGGCGAAGCAGAATCCGGCGCATTAGCCGGCGGTCCGTCCTGCCGCACGTCCGATGATTGAGCTCGGCGCTGAAGCGATGGAGCCGGCATGAACATTCTCGCCGGCCTGTCGCCCTTCATCGCCTTCGCTCTGCTGTCGAATCTGTCCGTCGATCTCGCGCTATGGGCCGCCTTCGCGGCGGCGTTTGCCGTCGGCATTCGAGATTTCGTGCACTACCGGACGCTGCGGCCGCTGGATGCCTTCGGCACGGCCCTGTTCGGATTGCTCGCGCTCTATGCGGGGTTCCTTGCTCCGGGCATCGCCACGCAAACGATCCGGCTGATTGTCGACGGCGGATTCTTGTCGCTGGCACTCGCCTCACTCGTGCTGCGCAAACCGTTCACGCTGCCCTATGCACGGGAACAGTCGGCAAAGGAGCGCTGGACCACGCCGGCCTTCCGGCGGATGAATTACACCGTCTCGTCGCTCTGGGCCTTGGCCTTCGCTGTCATGGCCGCTGCCGACGCGGCAGCGACGTTCAGCCATCGATTGTCTCTGACGCTCGACCTCGCGATCGGGCTGGGTGCCTTGGCCGTCGCGATCGCCGTCACAGCGCGCTATGCCGTCCGGGAAAAGGCGCATGCGTCTCGCCCCGTGCCTAGCCGGCCGGCAGCGGCACCTCGGTCGAGTATTTGATCTGCTCCATGGCGAAGGTTGAGGAGACGTCGGACAGTTTGGCGGCACGGATCAGCCGCTTGTAAAAGCGGTCGTAGCCCTCGATGTCGGGAACGATGACTTTCATCAGGTAGTCGACCTCGCCGCTCATCCGGTAAAGCTCGACGATTTCCGGCATGGCGGCCGTGGCCTTGGCGAAATCCGCGAGCCAGGCTTCGTCGTGCTGGCTGGTGCGGATGCTGACAAAAACCGTGACCGGCAGGCCGACCTTGGCCCGATTGAGCAAGGCCACACGCTTTTCGACATAGCCCTCGTCCTCGAGCCGCTTGAGCCGTTTCCAGCACGGCGTCGTCGTCAAGCCGATCCGCTCCGCCAGTTCGGCAATGGAGAGCGTGGCGTCCTGCTGCAGGAGCGTGAGAAGCTTGCGGTCGAAATCGTCTAGAATATTATTACTGCCAGGCTGGACTACAATAGAATGCTATTCTATAATGGACCTGAGTTCAAGGATGTTCGCTAATGAATTTTCCACCGCCCGCGCGCATCCTGCGAATGCAACGCAAGGACCGATTCGCCATGGACGAGCTGGCCAATCTCTTCGTGAAGCATCCCAACTCGGTGGGGGAATCCTACAGCCAGCATATGGGTTCGGCGTTCTCGTTCGGCAGCCGCATGATCGTCGCCGGATGCGCCTGCATGATGCACGGCCTTTTTCCCTTCCTGTTCGTGAAAACGGGAAGCACCACCATCCGCCACCTCCACGACCAGATGATCTCTCATCGCTCGCGCGCGCTTGCCGCGCCGGAATGGGTCGATCACGGCGCCTATATCTGACAGCCTTTCCCGTCCGGCCTTCGCGGGCTAGGGTCTCCCTGAGAAGCATTTGGAGGCCGGCCATGAGGGAAGCTGTCATCGTTTCAACCGCGCGGACGGGGCTGGCCAAGTCGATGCGCGGCGGCTTCAACATGACCCATGGCGCGGTCATGGGCGGCCACGCGATCAAGCATGCCATCGCCAAGGCCGATCTCGATCCCAAAGAGGTCGAGGACGTCTACATGGGATGCGCCAATCCGGAAGGCGCCACCGGCTTCAACATCGGACGCCTCTCCGCAATCTGGGCCGGCTGCCCGGTCACCACCGCCGGAACCACCATCAACCGGTTCTGCTCCTCGGGCCTGCAGGCCATCGCCTCGGCGGCGCAGCTGGTCATCACCGAAGGCGCGCCGGTGGCGATCGGCGCCGGGGTGGAGTCGATCTCGCTGGTGCAGATGGGCGGCATGAACACCAAGAACATCACCGAGGAGCATCTGCTGGAGATCAAGCCGGCGCTGTGGATGTCGATGATCGAGACGGCGGAAGTCGTCGCGGAGCGCTATCAGATCAGCCGCGAGCGCCAGGACGCTTATGCGCTGGAAAGCCAGCGCCGGACCGCGGCCGCCCAGCAGGCGCAGAAATTCAAGGACGAGATCGTTCCGCTCAAGACCAAGATGAAGAAGGTCGACAAGGCGAGCGGAGCGGAATCCGTGGTCGACTACACGGTCGATCACGACGAGTGCAACCGGCCCGACACGACGCTCGAAGCCCTGCAGGCGCTGAAACCGGTGTTTCAAGGCGGGCGCGAGATCAAGGTCGGCAAATACATCACCGCCGGCAACGCGTCGCAATTTTCCGACGGTTCGTCCGCCTGCGTGGTGATGGATTCCAAGGTCGCGGAAAAGAAGGGACTGAAGCCGATGGGCATCTTCCGCGGCTTCGCGGTCTGCGGTTGCGAGCCGGACGAGATGGGCATCGGCCCGGCTTTCGCGGTGCCGCGGCTGCTGGAGCGCCACGGGCTCAAGCCGGACGACATCGACCTGTGGGAACTCAACGAAGCCTTCGCCAGCCAGGTTCTCTATTGCATGGACCGCATCGGCATTCCGCACGAAAAGCTGAACGTGGACGGCGGCGCCATTTCCATTGGCCATCCCTACGGCATGTCCGGCGCCCGCATGACGGGACACCTTCTCATCGAGGGCCGCCGCCGCAAGGCCAAATACGGCGTGGTGACCATGTGCATTGGCGGCGGCATGGGCGCGGCGGGCCTGTTCGAGATCGTGCACTGAGCATGGGCCTGCGGCGCGCGCTGCCGTTCATCCTGCTTCTCTGCGCCGGGTGCGCGACCGCTCCGCCGCGCGCGCCGGCGCCGCCTCCGGATCCGCACACGCAGATGTCGGCGCTGGAAAACCGCATCTTCGAGCTGATCCAGGAGGAGCGGCAGAAGATCGATCCCAAGGCCAAGGCGCTGGCGCTCGACTCCGAACTGGTCGGCGTGGCGCGGCAGAAGAGCAGCGATATGGCCGACCGCAACTACATGGCGCATCTGTCGCCGGACGGATCGAGCTCGGCCAGCATCATCATGGATCAGGATGCGAGCTTTCAGGGCCTGCTGGGCGAGAACATCGCCGCCGAGCACTACCTCAAGGCTTATGGCGTGGATGTGGAGACCTTCGCGCGCCGCTTCGTCGACCTCTGGCTCGCCAGTCCGGTTCATCGCGACAATCTCTCGTTTGCCGCCTACGACCGGACCGGCGTCGGCGCCGCGGTTAACGGCGACACGGTCTATGTGACGGAACTGTTCGCCACGGACATGGGGCTGCCACCGCCGCCAGCCGCAGTGCCCGCAGCCAAGCCCGATGCTGCGTCACCGGAGAAATCCCATGGCGGCTGAGGCGCGCATCGCCACCTATGGCGAGTTCTGGCCGCACTACCTGCGCGAGCATTCGCGGCCGGAAACCCGCGCCATCCATTTTGCCGGGACCGGCATCGCGACCGCGGCCCTGCTCGGCCTGCTGGCGACCGGCAATCCCTGGTTCGTGCCCGTGGCGCTGATCGGGGGTTACGGACCGGCCTGGACCGCCCATTTCTTCGTGGAGAAGAACCGCCCCGCGACCTTCACCTATCCGCTGTGGTCGCTCATCTCCGACTACCGCATGGCCTGGTGCTGGCTCAGCGGGCGCCTGGACCAAGAACTTTCCAGGGCGGGCGTCCGCTAACGCCAATTTAACTGTCCTCGTCAACTATGGCCCCCGAGAAATGGCCCACGCCGGCACAACAAGGGCTGGGACGGGTGCGGTTTCTTTACACACTATCTGGACGCCGGTACCTTAGCTTGAGGGCGCGGCGAGTGGCGATTCGAAATGCAGCCTGATCTCCCCTGGAACGTGGCCGGTATTCCTCCCGAGGCGCGAGAGGCGGCCCGTGCCGCTGCCCGCCGCGAGGGACTGTCCGTCGGCGAGTGGCTCACCCGCCGGATCCTCCGCAGCTTCACCGATTCCGGAACGGCGCCCGAAGCGGAGCGCGCCGCCTGGCGCACCGGCGTCGTCGAAGCGGCCCGCGCCAGCATCCCTCCGCCGCCGGCCGATACAAGGGAAACCGAAGAGATGCTCGCCCATGTCTCGCGCAGCGAGAACGAGGCACAGAGCGCGGCGAAGCGCATCGAGGAGCAGCTGAAGCTGGTCGCCCGGCGCCTCGAAACCGCCGAGCGCAATCAGTCCGAGAACACCCGCGCCATGAGCAAGGCCGCCACGGAAATCAATATCGCGGCGCGCGAGCAGGCCCAGGCTTTCGATCAGTTGGGCGCGCACGTGGTCAGTCTGTCGGACCGCCTTTCCCGACTGGAGAGCAGCGGCGCGACCGAAAGCCTGAAGGACGCGGTGAAGGGACTGCACCAGGGGCTTTCGCGCGTTGCCGATCAGATCGCGCAGACCGCCAACCAATCCGCCTCGCAGATCGCCTCCCTCGCCGGCAACGTTGAATCGGTAGCCGGCAAGCTCGCCGAAGCGCGCACCGAGACGCAAGACGTGTCGCGCACGCTCGAGCAGCACATTGCGACTCTGGACGAGCGCATTCGCGTGGTCGAGCGTACGGCCTATTCGAGCGCCACGGCGCTGGATCGGACGTTGGAAAACGTCGAGAGGGTTCGCGCCGCAAAGGAAGTCGGCGAAGCCGAAGTTCAGCGGCAGTCGGCGACACTCTCCCAGTTGAGCGACGCGCTGGAACGGCTGAGCAGCCGCATCTCGGGCAGCGAAGCCCAGACCGCGGGAGCCATGGCGCGGCTGGAAGAGAACATCGCCAAGGTGGAAGCGCGCAAGGACGAAGGCGCGCTCGACCGCCGCCTCAGGGGCATCGAGCATGCGCTCTCCGACCTCCTCGGGCGGCTTGAACATACCGAGCGCAGCAGTCTCGGCACGGCCGGAACCGTGGAGGAGACCCTGCGGGATCTCGCCACGCGGATCGAGGCCGCGGACAAGCGCAATCGCGAAGTGGTTTCGGACCTGCAGGCGACGGTCAAAGAAGCAACGTCGCGTCTTGCAGCCGTGGAGAAGGCCGCTGCAGCCCCCGCGCCTGCCGTCCAGCAAGCCGCAGCTGCCATGCCGGCCCAACCGATATTCGACGTGCCGCCCTTCCCGGAGACCATGCCGCAGCCGCAGCCCGCGGCCGAGCCTTTTGAACCGCCGCCGCCTTTCGATCCCGCCTTCGGGATGGAACCGGGTTACGCCGGCGCGCCGGCCTTCGGCGCCGATGCCTTCGCCGCCTCGGCCGCGCAGCAGGCCGGTGCCGCGGCTTCGGAATCCTATCTCTCGGCCGCCCGCCGATCCGCCCGCGCGGCAGCCGCCGAGGCCGAGCAGACCGCGCGCCCAACGCTGGGAGGCTTCAGCTGGGCTTTTCCGGGCCGCTCGGAAGCGGCTGCGCCCGAGCGCCGCTCCGCGCGCTACGCACTGGTCGCGGCGATTGCCGTGGTAGCGCTGGTCGCCGCCGTTGCGGGAATGATCTTGAGCCGCGGCCTCAGTTCCCCGGCGCCGCGCGCCTTCGTCCCTCCGCCGGCGACACAGCAAATGGCTCAGCCGCGGCCGAGCCTCGGACAGACCGACACTACGACGGTCACTGAAGTGCCGCCCACATCTCAACCGGATGCGAATGTCGCAGATGACGAGCTGGCGCCCGGTTCGACGACCACGGCGCCGAGCGGTGTTTCACCGCGCCTGAGCGCGCCGCCAACCGTGAAATCATCGCCGAGACCGGCGAATCAGGCCGCTGGAGCACCGGCGACGCAAGCGGCCCCAGGCGCCAGGCCCGTTGGGCCGCCGGCCGCGCAATCGCCGATCGACAAATTGACCGCGCTGGCCAACACGGGCGATTCGAAAGGCGAGCTGCTGCTCGGCCTCAAATATCTCGACGGCAATGGCGTTGCCGTGAACGAAGCGGAAGCCGCGCGCTGGCTGGCCCGCGCCGCACAGCAAGGCGAGCCGGTCGCCCAGTATCGACTCGGCACGCTGTACGAACGCGGACGCGGCGTGCCCGCCGACGCAAAACAAGCCACGCATTGGTATGAACTCGCCGCTCGCCAGGGCAACCGCAAGGCGATGCACAATCTCGCAGTCGCTTTCGCGGAGGGCTCCGGGGAGCCCAAGGACTACGCGCAAGCCGCACAATGGTTCTCCAAGGCCGCGGGCTACGGTCTGGCGGACTCGCAATTCAATCTTGCCGTGCTCTACGAACGCGGCATGGGCGTGAAACAGAGCCTGGTCGATGCCTACAAGTGGTACGCCGTTGCGGCAGCGCAGGGCGACACGGAATCCAAGGCGCGCATCGATGCGCTGAGCACGCAGCTCAGTCCCACCGACCGAGCCGCCGCGCAACAGGCCGCCGCGTCCTTCCGGCCGCAGCCTCTGAATCCAGCAGCGAATACTGCGCCGTCGCTGGGATAATTCCGCCTTCCCCGTCGTCTGCAAAGGGCCTCGTCGGTTGACCGGCTGCGGTCGCATGCGCACACTCGCGACCGCCGCCTGAGAATCGTTGCCCTTCCCCGCATCGATCGATGGAAATCTACCTTCCCATTGCCGAAATGTCCGTGCGCTGGCTGATCGTGCTCGCCATGGGAGCGGGCGTGGGCTTCCTGTCGGGCATGTTCGGCGTGGGCGGCGGCTTTCTGCTGACGCCGCTGCTCATCTTCTACGGCATTCCGGCCGAGGTGGCCGTGGCCACGACGGCGAGCCATCTCACCGCCTCGTCCATGTCGGGAGCCCTCGCGCAGTGGCGGCGGCGCGCGGTCGACCTGAAGATGGCCGGCGTCATGCTGACGGGCGGCGCGGCGGGCGCGTTCGCCGGCGTCTATCTCTTCTCGCTGCTGCGGCGGATCGGCCAGATCGATATTGCCGTATCGGTGGGCTACGTCGTCCTGCTGGGTTCGATCGGCGGATTGATGCTGAACGAGAGCTTGCGGGCCATGCGCGCGGCGAAAGCCGGCACGCCTCCGCCGCCCCGGCAGATCGAGCGCAACTGGGTGGATGCGCTTCCTTTGAAGCTCCGCTTTCGCCGCTCGCGGCTCTACATCAGCGTGCTTCCGCCCGTCGCGCTCGGCTTCGCCGTCGGCATCCTCTCCGCCATTCTGGGCGTCGGCGGCGGCTTCATCATCGTTCCGGCGATGATCTATTTCCTGCGCATGCCCGCCAACGTGGTGATGGGCACGTCCCTGGTGCAGATCGTGTTCGTGACCGCCACGACGACGATCCTGCAAGCGGTGGGCAACATCACCGTCGATATCGTGCTCGCTTTTGTCCTGATCGTGGGCGGGGTCGTGGGGGCCCAATACGGCGTTCGCATGGCCGCGCGAATGCCGGGTGAGCAGCTTCGTCTCATGCTTGCGATCCTGGTTCTGGCGGTGGGCGCGCGCCTGCTCTACGGGCTGGTGGCGACGCCTGTCGACGTCTATTCCATCACCACGGGCCTGCCGTGAGACGCGCCATCATCCCGCTGCTGGCCGGTGCCTTGCTTGTCACGCTACCCGCGGGCGCCGAAGACCTCGTCTCGGGCCTTTCGCAAGACCAGATCCAGATCACCTCGAACTACGCCGGCACGGACATGGTGGTCTTCGGCGCCATCGAATCCGCCGAAGCCGGCGGCGGGCCGCGCGACGTGGTCGTGGTCATGCGCGGACCGGATACCGACATGTCGGTGCGGCGCAAGGTTCGCGTCGCCGGCGTCTGGATTAACCGCGACCAGATCACGCTTCATGGCATGCCGGACTATTACTACGTCGCCAGCACCCGTCCACTGCTAAAGATGGCGACGGCGGAAACGCTGGCGCGCTACCAGATCGGCCTCGACAATCTGATGCCAAAGAGCGTGAGCACGCGCACGCCGTCCAAGGCCGAGCCGTTTCGTCAGGCCGTCATCCGGAGCCGCGCCCGGGCTAGGCTCTACGCGCAGGCCCCAGCGGGCGTGGAGTTTCTCAGCTATTCGCTGTTCCGAACGCGCATCCCCATTCCCGCAACCGTGCCGCGCGGGGAATATACCGCCGAGGTCTATCTGTTCCGCGACGGAACCGTGATCAGCGCCCAGACGACGCCGCTCTTCGTCGACCAGACCGGGTTGGAGCGGCGGCTCTACAACTTCGCGCATGAATGGCCGTTCGCCTACGGCCTGGTGACGGTGATGATGGCGGCACTGCTCGGCTGGCTGTCGTCCTTCCTGTTCCGGCGGCAATAGTCAGGCCGCAATGGCATAGACCCGCCGCGCTCCCAGCAGATAGGTGAGCATAGAGCTGGAAAACAGCGAGGCCAGCGCCGGCTCGCGCGCATCGAGGCCGCCGGCATAGGCACCGAAGGCCGGCAACACCATGCGGCGGCCATCCGAGACGAAGCAGCGCCGGCGCAGGCTGCGGCCGCGCCGCGTCACGCTGAGACAGGGGTGCAGATGGCCGGCGATTTCGCCCGCGACCGGATCACGGGACGGCTCGTGCCGGAACAGAAGTCCGCCGATGGCGATCTCGGACGCGACCCTGCCGCCCAGCCAGACCGGCGGCGCGGGATCGTGATTGCCCTCGATCCAGATCCATTCCGCGCGCTGGGCAAGCGACCGGAGTACGGCGCATTCGAATTCATCGAGCCTGTTGGCGGCATCCCGATCATGGAAGCTGTCGCCGAGTGCGATGATTCGCGCGGGCTCGAACCGATCGGCCAGCGCCATGATGCGCTTCAGCGTCGAGCGCGTGTCGTAAGGCGGCAGCAATTGTCCGCCGAACGCGAAGGAGGAGCCCTTCTCGAAATGCAGGTCGGCGAACACCAGCGTGCGCTCGGACGGCCAGTAGAGCGCCCCCGCGGGGTCGAGCAGCAGGGTCTCCCCGTTCACCCGGATCACGGTCTCAGTCAACGCGCATCGCCTCCTCCACCAACGCTTCCTCCGCCTCGCGCAAGATATCCTCGTGCGCCTCGCCCGCCACCATTTCCTTGCTGATCTCCAGCAGGGCCGGCACCGCCAGCGGCGAGACCCGGTCGAGCTTCTTGAGCACGATCCCCCCCTTCACCCGCCGCAAGGCGTCGCTCAATCGCGCGATGTCGAGCAAGCCACTGCCGGCATCCTCATAGGTTGCCCGCAGCAGGATGTGATCGGGCTCGTGTTCGCGCAGCACGTCATAGATGAGATCGGAGGAGAATGTGACTTGTCGTCCCGTCTTCTCTTCGCCGGGATGGCGTCGCTGGATTAGGCCCGCGATGATCGCGCAATTGCGGAAGGTGCGCTTGTAGAGCGCGGATTCGGCGAGCCACGCGTCGAGATCGTCGCCCAGCATGTCCTCGTCGAACAGCCGGTCCATATCGAGGCCGCTCATGTTGCGCAGGCCCCAGATGGCGAGCGCGTATTCGTTGGCGACGAAGCCCAGCGGCCGCATGCGGAGGCGCTCGAGCCGGCGGGTCAAGAGCATTCCCAAGGTCTGATGCGCCAGCCGTCCTTCGAATGGGTAGCAGACGAGATATTCCTTGCTGCCGCGGGGAAAGGTTTCGACCAACAGCTGGCCCGGCTCGGGGATGACCGAGCGCCATTGCTGAATCTCCAGCCATTCTCCCACGGGCGTGGGCAGCCGCTTCCACGTCTCGGGATTGGACAGCATCTGCCGCACGCGCATGGCGAGGAACGTCGACAGCGGGAACTTGCCGCCCTGATAGGACGGAACCTCGGCTTCCGGATCCTGAGTCCGCGTGACGTAGGCCGCGTTCTCCCGGATGCCTTCGAAGCGCAGCACGTTGCCGGCGAACACGAACGTATCGCCGGGCGCCAGCTGCTCCAGGAAGTATTCCTCCATGCGGCCGAGCACGCGGCCGCCGGCGCCGGTGGGGCGGCCCTTGGCCTGCAGCCGGATATCCAGCATGGGATCCTCTATGATCACCCCGACATTCATGCGGTATTGCTGGGCGACTTTCGGGTGCGCGATGCGCCAGAGCCCTTCCGGGGTTCGCCGCAGCCGCGCGTAGCGGTCGTAGCGCTTCAGCGCGTAGCCCCCGGTGGCCACGAAATCGACGATCCTGTCGAAATCCTCGCGAGCGAGTTGGCGGTAGGGCGAGGCCGATTTCACTTCGCGGAACAGAGCATCGGCGTCGAACGGCGCCGAGCAGGCGACGCAGAGGACATGCTGGGCCAGGACATCGAGGCCGCCTTTGCGCGGCGGCTCGCCATCGAGCTCGCCGGCCAGCACCGCGTCGCGCGCGGCCTCGCATTCCAGCACCTCGAAGCGATTGGCGGGCACCAGAATGGCGCGCGACGGCTCGTCCAGCCGGTGATTGGCTCGCCCGATTCGCTGCACCAGCCGCGCCGCGCCCTTGGGCGCGCCGATGCAGATCACGCGATCCACCGCGCCCCAATCGATGCCGAGATCGAGGGTTGAGGTGCAGACCACGGCGCGGAGTTTGCCCTTGGTCATCGCCGCTTCGACCTTGCGGCGCTGCTCCGGAGCCAGCGACCCGTGATGCAGCGCGATGGCGAGGTTGTCTTCGTTGACCCGCCACAGGTCCTGGAAGGTCCGCTCGGCCTGCGAGCGGGTGTTGACGAAGACGAGCGTGGTGGTGGCCTCGCGGATGGCCTTCATCACCTCCGGCATGGTGTGACGCGCGAGATGGCCTGCCCAGGGCACGTAGGCGTCCGAGGCCAGGATGGAGACCTCGGGCTTGGCGCCAGCCCGCCCGATCACAAGAGCGGAGCGCGCCTCCCCGACAACCGGTTGCGGCACCAGGAAGCGCTGCAGCGGCGCCGGATCGGCGACGGTGGCCGACAAACCGATGCGGCGATGCTTGGGCGCAAGCCGCTGCAGCCGCGACAGCCCGAGCGCCAGAAGATCACCGCGCTTGGAGTTGCCGGCGGCGTGGAGTTCGTCCAGCACCACGACGCGAACGTTCTCGAACATCCGCGGCGCATCCCGGGACGACAGGAGAAGCGCGAATTGCTCCGGCGTGGTGAGCAGAATGTCCGGCGGCGAGTGGCGCTGGCGGAAACGGCGGGAGGCCGGCGTGTCGCCGCTGCGGGTTTCGATCCGCACGTCCAGACCCATCTCGGTCACCGGGATCTCGAGATTGCGGGCGACGTCGACGGCCAGTGCCTTGAGCGGCGAGATGTAGAGCGTGTGCAGCGCCCGCCGGCGCGCCCGCCGCGGCACGGCGGAAAGCTCGATCAGGCTGGGCAGGAAACCGGCGAGGGTCTTGCCGCCGCCGGTCGGCGCCACCAGCAGGACCGATTCGCCTTTCAAGGCGTGCTCAAGCAAGGCGAGCTGGTGCGCCCGCGGCTGCCAGCCGCGCCCGGCGAACCAAGCCGAAAAGACCTGCGGAAGCAGGTTGCCGGTGGGCTCGCTCTGTCGCTCGGCGGGCTGCATGATTCGAGAATAGCAGCGCAGCGTCGCCAAGGTGCAAGGCGGCGCCGCTTTTGCTAGCCTGACCGGAGAAGCGATGGCGGGTGGCGATGTTTCTGGTCGTCAAGAACGTGTTGACAGCGGCCGAGGTCGATCAGATCCGGCAGATTGCCAAGTCCTTGCGCTTCGTGGAAGGCCGCGCTTCGAACCCGCACAACCTCGCCAAGGACAACCTTCAGGTCGATACCTCCCAGCCGGACGCCGTGCGGGCTGCCAATATCGCCGCCGCCGCGATAAGCCGCAACGAGCAGATTACCAATTTTGTCTTTCCAAAGCGGATCGCCGCTCCTCTGCTGGCGCGCTACGAGCCAGGCATGAAGTACGGCGCTCATGCCGATGCACCTTTCATTCCGCTGCCGAGCGGGCCCTTGCGTTCGGATGTCTCCGGTACCATCTGGATCGCCGATCCATCGACCTATGAGGGCGGCGAACTCACCATCCACCTCGGCAGCGAGAGGATCTCCATCAAGGGTGAGCCGGGCGCGATGGTAGTCTATCCCTCGACCACGCTGCACGAAGTCACGCCGGTCACCTCCGGACAGCGGCTGGTGCTGATCACCTTCATCGAAAGCGCGATTCCCGACCAGGCCGAGCGCGAGCTGCTCTATTCGCTGAACGAGGTGCACGCGCTGGAGGGCCTGAAGATGGGCTGGGAGAACCGCACCCGGCTGCAATTCGTCATTGCCAGCTTGCACCGTAAATGGGCGCGCTGACGTCCACCGCAATTCGTATCAAGCAACGAGGATCGGCTCATGAATTTGATGTTCAAGGACGGCCTGCTCGCGGGCAAGCGCATCCTGGTGACGGGCGGCGGCACGGGTCTGGGCGAAGTCATGGCCGAAGCCTACGCGCAACTCGGCGCCGCGGTTTACATTTGCGGCCGGCGCGCCGCCGTGCTGGACGAGACGGCCAAGCGCATTTCCGAAGCCACGGGCGCCAAGGTGCAGGGAATTGCCTGCGACATCCGCGTGTCTGAAGCCGTGGACGACATGGTCGCGCAGATCTGGGCGGATGGCGGACCGCTGACGGGCCTCGTCAACAACGCCGCCGGCAACTTCATCAGCCGGACCAAGGACCTCTCGCCGCGCGGCTTCAATGCCATCGCGGATATCGTTTTCCGTGGCTCCTTCTACGTAACGCTGTCCTGCGGCAAGCGCTGGATCGACGGCGGCGACAAGGGAAGCGTCATCTCCATTCTCACCACCTGGATCTGGAACGGTGGGCCGTTCACCGTGCCGTCGGCCATGTCGAAGGCGGGGCTGAACATCATGACCAAGTCGCTGGCGACCGAATGGGGCCCGCACGGCATCCGGCTCAACGCCATCGCGCCGGGCCCCTTCCCCACCAAGGGCGCTTGGGAACGGCTCTCGCCCCAATCCGCCAATCGCGGCGAAAGCGGAGGAAACATTCCCATGGGACGCGTCGGCGAGATGCCGGAACTCGCCAATCTCGCAGCGTTCCTGATGGCGGATGGCTGCGACTATCTGACGGGCCAGACCATCGCCATCGACGGCGCTATGCACCTCGCCTCGGGCGGCAATTTCGCAGCGCTCTCCAGGCTCGACGATGCAGACTGGGAGAGAATCCGCGGCGAAATCCGCTCGGCCAACGAAAAGGACAAGGCGCAGCGAGCGGTCTGACCGCTTGGGCCGCCTATCGCGACTGCTAGTTGCCGATATGCGCCGCCAGGAATCGGTCCAATTCCTTGAGCATGCGGATTCTGGCGTCGGCCAATTCGAGATAGTGATCGTCGCCGGCCAACCTGACGAACTCCACATTCTTGCCGGCCCGCTTCAGCGCCTTTTCCTCGATTTCGCTCTGCTCGATCGGGACGGTGACGTCCTTCTCGCTGTGGATCAGCAGGATCGGAATCTTCACTTGATCGGCGTGCATCGCCGGCGACTGATCGTCCAAGTCGGGGCTGCCTTTCAGGCCGACGCCCATGCGGCGCTTCCAGATGGAGATGTTTTCCGACTCGAAGGTTGTGCCCGTGTAGATGTCGTGCGCCAGGTCGGAGACGCCCGCATAGCTGACGGCACATTGGTAGAGATCGGGCGAGAAGGTCGCGCCCGCGAGCGCCATGTAGCCGCCATAGCTCGCCCCAACGATGCAGATCTTCTTGGGATCGGCGATGCCGTCCGCGATCAGCTTCTTGATGCCGTCCTGCACGTCATACTGAACCTTTCCGGCCCATTCGCCGTCGCCGGCTTTCACGAAATCCCAGCCGTAGCCGGCGGAGCCGCGATAGTTCGGCTGCAATACGGCGTAGCCGCGCGATGCCATGAACTGCGCCCACCAGTCGAAGGACATCCGATCTCGATCCTCGGGTCCTCCGTGGGGGAAAATGACGGTCGGAAGATTGTGGGGACTGCGTCCGGGCGGCAGAGTCAGATAGGCGTGGATGTCGAGACCGTCGCGCGCCTTGTAGGGATAGGGTCTGACCTCGCCGAGATCGGCGGGAGCAAGGGAATCGTAGGCTTCCTGGATGATGTTCACCTGGTGGTTCGAGGTGGTGAAAAGCGACAGCACCGGCGGGTTTCTCGGGCCCTCCGTGCGGATCACATACTCCGTTCCGGCATTGTCCTTCGACAGGATACTGACGCTTTGCCCGGGAAAAGCCTTCTCCAGAGACGTCTGAATTCTCTGCATGTTGGAATCGAAATACTTCACCTTCTCCGCGTCATCGATATAGGTGACCCCGATGATGCGGTCGCTGCGTTCATCGGCAATCGTGTCATCCAGGTCATAATTGGGATTTTCGAAGAGCGCGGCGCCATAACCGCCGGACGGCGTCCACGGATAGAGTCCGGTGGTGCCCTGCGCGCTGACTTTCCGCACGACAAAGGATGGATTGTCCCCGGCCGTCAGGCCGTCGATCGCGAGGCCCCGGCCACCCTTGGCATCGAAAGAGAACACATCTTTGCCGGCGATGAAGACGTGGTCGGTTAGGTCGGAATATTGCTGGACCTGAGCCAGCACGTGGCCGTGTCCGTCCATCAGATATTGGTTTGTTTGCGGGCTTCCCAACAGCACTCGGTCCGAATCGCCCGTGGTCACGTCGACCTTGAACAGATCGGCTGAGGCTTCCCGGTCGTGCCTGAGAAAGGCGGCCATGTAGATGTGGTTGGGATCCTCCGCCGATAGATCCTCGATCATGGAACCGCTCAGATTGAATTTCAGGAACGGCTGATCGTGCATCAACAGCGCCGCGTGTTCGCCGTTGACGTCCACGCTGATGGAACGGCTCCAGGAATAGATGTCCTTCGACCACTTTTGCTTCAAATTGGCGCGAAAGACGCAGATCAGGCGATCGTTGTTCGGCCACAGGATATTTTCGGCGCGGGCTTCCTCCAGGGCAACCGTGTGTGGCGGCACATTCATCTTTGTCAAATCGTAGATCGCCACGACGTCGCGGCCGTTGGTAGGTTGGACGACCGCGAGATGCTTTCCATCCGGCGACAGCCGTCCGATGCCGGCTTTCGGCAGTGCACCGAACACATCGGCGCCTGGCGCGCTCCAGCCCGGAGTCGCGAAACCGATCCACAATGCGGCCAACCCGGCGGTTGCGGCCGGACAAATAAATCTGCTCATCGATTGCCGCCCCTCAACTCGGAGGAATTCCAACATCAGATTGTAGTCTAGAACGAATGGCACGCTCGCAGTCAATCCGTGGTTTGCGTCGAGAGAAAATCAGTTACGGCTTGTTTGTAAATCTTGTCCCCCACGGTCAGCATGTGATCACGCTTGGGGACGGTCACGGCTCGCGCGTTTCCCAACGCTGAGGCCAGCGGCCCCGGCGGACCAGAGACGTTGTCCGTTTCTCCGCAAACCACCAGCGCCGGCGTCTTGATCGCAGCCAACTCCTCCCGGCTCAAGGGCGTGCGCGGCGCGCGCATGCAGGCCGCGAGCGCTCGAACATCCTTGCCGGGCTGGAAGGCGAACTCGCGGAACATCCGCTGCGTTGGCGAGAGCTTCGAGATGTCTTCGGCAACCAAACCATCGGCGATGGCCGTCCGCCATTCGTTGCTGCGCGTGAAATAATTGGCACCTACCCCGCCGATGACGACCGCGCGAGCGCGTTTCGGTTGATCGCTCATCAGGCGAATGGTCAGCGAGCCGCCCATCGAATAACCCATGACGAATGCGAATGCATACCCGGTCGCCTGCATCATCAGCGCGATGTCGCTCGCCATGGTGCTCTCGCCATAGAAGGTGGGGGCGTGCGGCTTGTCGCTCTCGCCATGGCCGCGGCAATCGAGCGCAATCACTCGATAGCCCGCGCCGGTCAGCGTTTCGTACCATCCCGGCGCACGCCAATTCTGGACCCGGCTGGCGCCGAAGCCGTGCACGAGAACGATCGGCGCGCCTTCGCCAGCGATGTCGTAGGCGATGCGCACGCCGTCAGGTGCGGTGACAAATTCGGTCATGTTGTCTCGGTCCTAGCGGACCTTCGCAAAGCCGGGCAAGACTGTCTATGATGGCCGGCCTCGCCACGCGGTTATCCATCATGTCATTGGAATCCCTGAAGAAAGACGTTGCCTCCGCGGTCGACGCCCTGGCGCCGGAGCTGCTTTCGCTGAGCCATGCCATACACGCCGAGCCGGAGCTTGCGCTGGAGGAATTCAAGGCGGCTGAGCGGCTGACTGCAGCTGTCGCGGCGCATGACATCCCGGTCCAACGCGAGACGTTCGGGCTCAAGACCGCCTATGTCGCCGAATTCGGCAACGGCGCCGGCCCGACGGTCGCGATCCTCTCGGAATATGACGCGTTGCCGGGCGTTGGGCATGCCTGCGGACACAACATCATCGCCACATCCGGTCTGGGAGCGGCGCTGGCGCTGGCGAGACTGGGCGCTCAATTGCCCGGCCGCGTGCGCTATCTCGGCACCCCGGCGGAAGAGCGCTTCGGCGGCAAGGAGATGATCGCGGCCGAAGGGGCCTTCGACGGCGTCGACGCGGCCATGATGATGCATCCCTCTAACCTCAATCTCGTCACCATGCCGTGCATCGCCATTTCGGAAGTGGAGGTGACCTACCACGGCCGCGCCGCGCATGCCTCCGCCATGCCCTATCGCGGACTGAATGCGCTCGACGCCGTGGTCAGCGCCTATCAGTCGATTGCGCAGTTGCGCCAGCACATCAAGCAGACCGAGCGCATCCACGGCATCATCACCGAAGGCGGCATGGCGGCGAACATCGTGCCGGAGCGGGCCGCCTGCCGCTTCTACGTGCGGGCGGTGGATATTCACGAGCTGGGCGAACTGAAAAAGCGCGTTCATGCCTGCTTCGAGGCCGCCGCGCTTTCCACCGGATGCCGCGCCGAGATCCGCTGGGGCCGCACCGACTATCTCGATCTCAAGACCAACTGGCCGCTGGCCAGCGTGTTCGAACGCAATGCGGGCGCGCTCGGCCGCGAATTCTTTCCGGTGAAGGACATCCCGGCCGGCTTTGCCGGATCGACCGACATGGGCAATGTCAGCCATCGGGTGCCCTCTATCCATCCCATGCTGGCGGTGGCGCCGGCCGGCGTGATCATCCACAACGCCGAATTCGCGCGCTGGGCCGCCTCCGACAAAGGCGACGCCGCCGTGATCGACGGTGCCAAGGCGCTGGCGCAAACGGCGCTGGAGCTGCTGGCGGAGCCGTCGCTTTTGCAGGCGGCAAAGGCCGATTTCGAGGCCACCGCTGAAGTTTCGCGATTGGCACTGGCGAAGCTGCACGAGACGCACGGCCACGCGCATGGCGGATGCGGCTGCGCATGAGAGTCTGGCTGTTCATCGCCGCGCTGAACGGATTTCTCGCGGTGGCTGCCGGCGCCTTTGCCGCGCATGCTCTGCAGAATCGGCTCGATGCCCATAGCCTGCAGATTTTCGAGACCGGCGCGCGCTATCAGATGTACCACGCGCTGGCGCTGGGACTCGCTGCCTTTAGCATGCGCGGTGCGGCGGCGATTCCGGCACAGGTTGCGGCCGGATTTTTTCTCGCCGGCATCGTTCTGTTTTCCGGCTCGCTTTATGCGCTTTCGCTGACCGGCGCTCGCGCCTTCGCCTTCGTGACGCCGATCGGCGGCGTGGCGTTTTTGCTCGGCTGGGCAGCGCTTGCCTGGGCAGCGCTCCGGAGCGCGGCATGAGCGGTCAGCGCGAAACTGTCCTGGTTGCCGGCGCCGGCATCGCCGGATTGGGTGCGGCGCTGGCGCTCGGCGATGGCACCCGCGAAGTCACGATCCTCGACCGCGATCCGCCGCCGCCGGAGCTGTCGCCCGACGAAGCCTTCTACCGCTGGGAGCGCAAAGGCGCGACGCAGCTCCGCCACAGCCATGCCTTCCTCGGCCGCCTCACGGCTCTCATCCGGGACCGCCATCCGAAGCTGATGGAGGAGCTGCTTGCAGAAGGCACGCGGCTGTTCGGATTCCGCGATGGCCTGCCGCCGCCGCTGAGCGGAAAGTACCGGGCAGCGGAGGGCGACGAAGACCTCATGCTACTGTTCAGCCGCCGCACCACGCTCGAGTTGGTGATGCGCCGCTATGCCTCGCGCCTGCCGGGCGTGCGCTTTATCACCGCAGCCGGCGTGCGGGGACTTGTCGCAAGGCGCGAGAACGGCACCATCATCGTCGAAGGACTGAAGGTCGAGCGCGAAGGCACAATTGCGGACATGCGCGCCGACCTCGTCATCGACGCAACGGGCCGCAACACCGCGTTTCCAGATTGGCTGCGGGCCGAGGGCGCCGTCATCGCGGAAGAGGAAAGCCCCTGTGGCATTCTTTATTTCACCCGGCACTATCGCTTGCGCGAAGGGCAGGAGGAGCCGCCCTGGGACGGAACGCCGGGCGGCGGCGATCTCGGCTACATCAAGTACGGCGTGTTCATCGCCGACAACCGCCACTTCTCCGTCACCCTGGCGACGCCGGAGATCGAGACTGAGTTGCGGCTCGCCGTCGTGAAGCCGGCGGTGTTCGACGCCGCCTGCATGGCGCTGCCGGGCGCGGCACGCTGGATGAATCCGGCGCGCGCCGAGCCGGTCAGCCAGGTCTTCGCCATGGGCAATCTGCAGAATGTCTGGCGGCATTTCCTGAAGGACGGCCGCCCGCAAGCGCTCGGCTTCTTCGCGCTGGGCGATGCTGCCGTGCGCACCAATCCGCTTTACGGCCGCGGCTGCGCCTCCGGCGTGGTGGAAGCACATCTGCTGCGCGAAGCTCTGGACGCGACCAGCGATTCTGTTCGGCGCGTGCAGCTCTACGAGCAGAAGGTCCACACCGCCATCCGTCCCTATTTCGAATCCATGGCCAAGCTGGATCTCCAGGCCATCCGCCGCGCCGAGCATGAGCGCGATCCGCACTACAGGCCGGGCTTGCGCGCCCGCATCATGAAGAGCTTCGGCGAAGACGGTATCCTGCCGGCGCAGCGCGGCGACCTCGAAGTGAGCCGCGCCCTGTCTCGCGTATTCCACATGCTGGACGAGCCGACGGGCTTCCTGCGAAACCCCGCGGTCATGGCGCGAATTCTGAAGATCTGGGCACTGCCGAAATCCTTGAAGCGAACGCGCGGCTGGTATCCGCCGAAATTCGGGCCCGACCGCAGCGAGATGTTCGCGAAGCTGGGCCTCGCCGCCTGATCCACCGATATTTGAACAGGAGAGAGAAGATGGTCGCCTTTCCGCAACCCACCATGGTCAAATCCAATGGCCTCGACATGGCCGTGTACGAAGCCGGGCCGAAGAACGGCCTCCCCGTGGTGATGTGTCATGGCTTTCCCGAACTCGCCTACTCCTGGCGCCATCAACTGCCGGCGCTGGCGGCTGCCGGCTACCGCGCCATCGCGCCGGACCAGCGCGGCTATGGCCGCACCACCCGGCCGGAAAAGGTCGAAGACTATGACATGGCGCATCTGACCGGCGATTTGGTCGGGATGCTGGACGCGCTCGGCATCCAGAAGGCGGTGTTCTGCGGCCACGATTGGGGCGGTATCGTTGTCTGGAACATGCCGCTGATGCACCCCGACCGCGTCGCCGGCGTCATAGGGGTCAACACGCCATTTTTCCCGCGTGCGCCGATGGATCCCATCATGGGCATGCGCATGCGCTTCGGCGAGAACATGTACATCGTGTTCTTCCAGAAGCCGGGAGAGGCGGACGCCATCCTCGCCCGCGACGTGGGCAAGAGCTTTCGCTTCTTCATGCGCAAGAACTCCGTGACCGCCAAGGAGTTCGAGAAGCGTCCGCAGGAGGAGCGCAATCTGGAACTGGTCAAGGCGCTGCAGTCTGACGAATCGAAATGGCCGGGCGAGCTGTTGCTGAACGCGGACGAGATGAAGGTTTTCGTCGACACCTTCACCCGCACCGGCTTCACCGGCGGCATCAACTGGTATCGCAACTTCACCCGCAACTGGGAGCAATCGGCGGGCCTGAAGCAGCATGTCGACGCCCCGGCCCTGATGATCATGGCGGAAGACGACGTGGTCCTGTCGCCCGCCATGGCCGACGGAATGGAGACCTACGTGCCCGATCTGGAGAAGGTGCTGATCCGCGCCTGCGGGCACTGGACCCAGCAGGAGCATCCCGAGGAGACCAACAAGGCGATGATCGACTGGCTGAAGCGGCGGTTTCCGGCCTAGGCCGCGGTATTCAATCGCGCCGCGGACCTCTGTAGACTTGCGGAATCATGGCTGAGGCCGCCAACGCCATCGACAATTTCTCCTATGCCGCGCCGGGCGATCCGTGGCTCAAGCGGCTGGTGATCCGCGCCATCGAGCGGGTGACCGGCCAGCCCTATCTCAAGTGGCTGTATGACGACTACCGCGCCAGGCGCAGGACGGAGAGCTTTTGGGATTCCGCCATCGACCGGCTGGAGCTCAAGGTCGTCTGCAACGAGGAGATGCTGGCCAAGCTGCCCGCGAGCGGACCGCTGGTCGTCGTCGCCAATCATCCCTTCGGCGTGCTCGACGGCATCGTCATCTGCCATCTGGTTGCGCGGATGCGGCAGGATTTCCGGGTGCTGACCAACGAAGTGCTGACGCGGGCGGAAGAGATTCGACCTTACCTCCTGCCCGTCGATTTCGCCGAGACGCCGGAGGCGCTGCAGACCAATCTGAAGACCCGCGCCCAGGCCAAGCATCATCTGATCAACGGCGGCTGCCTGATCATCTTTCCCGCCGGCGGCGTCTCCACCACGCCGACGCTGTGGCACAAGCGCGCCATCGATACCGACTGGAAGACCTTTACCGGCCGGCTGATCGTTCAGGCGCGCTCGCCCGTGGTGCCGGTCTATTTCGCGGGGCAGAACAGCCGCCTGTTCCAGCTGGCCAGCCATCTGAGCATGACCTTGCGGCTGTCGCTGCTGTTCAAGGAAGTGCATGACCGCATCGGCAGCGAGGTGCATGTCCGCGTCGGCGAGCTGGTGCCGTATGAGAAGCTTTCCACCATCAACGACCGCCAGACCTTCATGAATCATCTGCGCTCGATGACCTATGCGTTGGGCAGAGGGATTCCCAATCCGCCGAAATCGCGGATCAAACGGCCGCGCGGCGCCCCGAAGGCCGGCAAATCCGTCGAGCCGCGGCCGCGGCGCGCGCCGCGATGACCGGGCGTCCCCGCGTTGGATTGTTCGTGACCTGCCTCGTGGACCTGATCCGGCCGCAGATCGGATTCGCTTCCGTCAAGCTGCTGGAAGCGGCCGGCTGCGATGTGGACGTGCCGTCGGCACAAACATGTTGCGGTCAGCCGGCCTGGAACTCCGGCGACGATAGGAACGCAGCCGGCATTGCCCGCCAGGTGGTCGATGCCTTCGAGACGTTCGACTATGTGGTGGCGCCGTCCGGCTCCTGCGCCGGCATGCTGCGACAGCACTATCCGGAAATCCTGGCTCTGGATTCGCACTATGCCCCCCGCGCCCGCGCGCTGGCGGCGAAGACGCATGAGCTCGTCTCGTTTCTGGTAAACGTTTGCGGCATGACGCGCGTGGAGGCGCAGTGCCAGACGCGCGTTTGCTATCACGATTCCTGCTCCAGCCTTCGCGAGATGCGCGTGAAGAATGAGCCGCGCACACTCCTTTCGACCGTGGACGGCATCGCGATTGCCGAGTTGAAGGAACCCGAGGTGTGCTGCGGCTTCGGCGGCCTGTTCGCCGTGAAGTATCCCGAAATTTCCGAGCGCATGGCGGACGACAAGATTGCCGATGCGAGAGCGACCGGTGCAGACATGCTCACCGGCGGCGACCTCGGGTGTCTTTTGCACCTCGCCGGCCGGATGGAGCGAATCGGTGCGCCCTTGCGCGTCCGGCACGTCGCCGAGATTTTGGCCGGCATGAGCGGCGAACCGGCGCTCGGCGAGTCATGAACGCCGATCCGCTTCGTTTCCGCGAATCCGCGCATGAAGCCCTGGCCGATGACGGACTGAAGCTCGCGCTGGCGCGGCTCAAGACCCATTTTGCGCTCAAGCGGGCCGAATCCGTGGCGCGCTATGGCGATTGGGAAGCCCTGCGCGAGCAGGGCCGCGCCATCCGCGACTATGCCTTGACCCATCTCGACTCCCTTCTGGAAACGCTCGAGCGCAACGTCATCGCGCGCGGCGGCCAGGTGCATTGGGCCCGCGACGCCAAGGAAGCGCGCGACATCGTGCTCTCGATTCTCAAGCAGGCGGGCGCGAAGACCGTCACCAAGGGAAAATCCATGGTGAGCGAGGAGATCGCGCTCAATCCCTTCCTGGAAGCCAACGGCATCGTGCCGGTGGAAACCGATCTCGGCGAATACATCGTCCAATTGCGCAACGAGCCGCCCAGCCACATCATCGCGCCGGCCTTCCACCTCAACAAGGAGGACGTGGCGGAAACGTTCCGCACCGCCCATCTCGAACTCGATCCCTCGCGGCCGCTGATCGAGCGTACGGCGCTGGTGGCGGAGGCGCGGCGGATGCTGCGGGCGCGCTTCGAGGCTGCCGATGCCGGCATCACCGGCGCCAATTTCCTCAGCGCCCGCGAAGGCGCCGCGTTGCTCGTCACCAACGAGGGCAATGGGGATCTTACCCGCCTTTTGCCCAAGACGCACATCGTGCTCACCGGCCTTGAGAAGGTCGTCGCCGATCTGGACGACGCGGCCGTCTTGCTGCGTCTGCTCACCCGTTCCGCCACCGGGCAGGAAATCTCCAGCTACGTCAGCGTCATGAGTGGACCGGGAGCCGGCGGCGACGGCCCCGAGAACTTCCACGTCGTCCTTGTCGACAACGGGCGCTCGCGGTTGATCGGCACCGAGGCGGAAGAGGTGCTGCGCTGCATCCGTTGCGCCGCTTGCCTGAATCACTGTCCCATCTACGCGGCGGTCGGCGGGCACACCTACGGCGCGACCTATACCGGGCCCATCGGAGCGGCGCTCAATCCCGGACTGATGGGCGTCGCCGAGGCGCGCCATCACGCCAATGCCTCGACCTTCTGCGGGCGCTGCGCCGAAGTGTGCCCCGTCAAGATTCCGCTGCCCAAGATCATGCGCTATTGGCGGGCGCGGGAATTCGCCAGCGGACTGGCGCCGAAGACTACGGCGTTCGGCTTGTCGGTGTGGGCCTTCGCGGCAAAGCGGCCATGGCTTTATCGAATCGCCGCAAGCTGGACAGCGCGCGCCTTGAAACTCTTTTCCGGCGGCAAAGGCCACTTGCGCGCGATGCCGCTCATGTACGGCTGGTTTGCGGTGCGCGACTTTCCGGCGCCGCAAGGCCGCACCTTTCACGATCTGTGGGCGAAACGGCGATGAGCGCCCGGGACAACATCCTATCGGCGATCCGCGACCAGCAGGTGCGCAGCGCGCCGCGGCCTGCGCCTTACCATCCTCCGCCGCAAGACGATCTCGTGGCGACGTTCATGGCGCGCGCGGTGAACGCCAATGCCGAAGTCCGTATTCTTAAGTGCGAAGACGACATCCCCAAGGCGATAGCCGAACTGCTGCGCTCCAAGAATCTGCCGGCGGTGCTGCATGTTCCCGTGGGAGCCAAACCGCTAACATGGGAGATCGCTCCCGGGCTGACGGTGGAGTCGACGCCGCCGGGGCCGGACGACGCGGCGCTCGCCACCGCTGCATTTGGCATCGCGGAGACGGGAACGCTGGCCTATCCCGCCGCTGCCGGCGCTCCCGCGTCCTGGCATTTCCGCGCCGGGCTGGAGATCGCCATTCTGCGTGCCGGGAACATCGTCCCGCACCTGGAGACCGCCATCGCGCGGCTGAAGGCGTCGGGCGACCTGCCCCATACGATCAATTTCGTCACCGGTCCCTCGCGCACCGGCGACATCGAGCAGACGCTGGAGCTCGGCGCCCACGGTCCCAAGGCGCTGGCGATTCTCGTTATCGATCCGCCGCAGGATGCAAGTTCGCGTGAATGATCGTCGCCCAGTCCCGCGTCGCCTGTAGCAAGCTGACCTGGCGCGAGAGCTTGAGCATGACGCGGTCGAGCGCCAGCTTCTCGTCGCCCGAAAGCGCCGACAGCAGCAGCGCTTCGAGGTGCAGCGCCAGCGGCACGATCTCGTCGTAGATCGCGCGGCCCCTGGGGGTGAGCGACAGGCGGCCGACGCGTCCGTCGCCGGGGTCGATCTTGCGCTGCAAACGCTTCGCCTTGATCAGGCTCGCGACGGCGCGGCTGACCTGCACCTTGTCCATGGCCGTCCGCGACGCCACCTCGCGGGCCGAGAGGTCGGAGACGCTGCCCAGCACGGCCATCACCCGCCATTCGGGAATGGAGAGGCCGAAGCGCTCCGAATAGTGCCGTGCGATGGCGCTGCTCACCCGGTTGGTGAGGACCGACAGCCGGTAGGGCAGGAAGCGATCGAGATCGAGGTGCGGCTCCTCCGCGGATACGAGACTATTCGGCATCGGGTTGGTTCTTCGGCAGCGCGTCCATGAACGCGGGCAGTTCGTAGGCCGCCTTCTCGATCCGCTTCAGCGTCGGATAGGGGTTCAGGTCCATGTCGGCGCCCCGTGCGTTGGCCAGTTGAGGGATCAGGCAGATGTCGGCCAGCGTGGGCGAGTCGCCCTGGCAGAAGCGTCCCGTCTCCTTAGCATTCGCCAGCATGGTCTCCAGCGCCTCGAAGCCGAGCGTCATCCAGTGGATCTGCCAGGAGAGGATCTCCGCGTCGCTGCGCGCCAGCATATCGTGCAGATATTTGCGTACCCGCAGATTGTTCAGCGGGTGGATGTCGCAGGCGATGGCGTAAGCGATGGCGCGCACCCGTGCGCGCCCGAACTTGTCGTCCGGCAGGAACGGCGGCTCCGGGTAGGCCTCGTCCAGATATTCGATGATGGCGAGCGACTGCGAGATGGTGTGGCCTAGATGCGTCAGCGTGGGCACCAGGCTCTGCGGATTGAGGCGCGTGTAGTCCTCGAAGAACTGCTGGCCGCCTTCTTTGAGCAGGTGCACGAATTTGTAGTCGGGCTTGAGACCTTTGAGGTTGAGCGCGATGCGCACCCGGAACGCGGCGGAGGAGCGGAAGTAGGTGTAGAGCGTCAAGCCCTCATTGCTCATAGCGTCTCACCTCCTGGTCGATGGCGCCGAAGAGCGAGCGTTCCTCCCGGTCGAGCATTTCGATGCGCACCCGGTCGCCGAATTTCATGAACGGCGTCTTGGGCTCGCCCGCTTCGATCTGCTCCAGCGAGCGGCGCTCGGCGATGCAGGCGGAGCCGCGCGAGCGATCCTTGTTGGCGACGGTGCCGGAGCCGACAATCGAACCGGCGCCCAGAAGACGAGTCTTCGCCGCGTGGGCGATCAGCTGCGGGAAAGAGAACGTCATGTCTTCGCCCGCGTTGGGCGCGCCGAAGCGGGTCCCGTTGAGCGCGACGAGCAGCGGCAGGTGCGCCTTGCCGCCGTCCCAAGCCTCGCCCAGCTCATCGGGCGTCACGGCCACGGGCGAAAACGCCGTCGCCGGCTTGGACTGGAAGAAGCCAAAATTCTTGGCCAGCTCCACGGGGATCAGATTCCGCAGTGAGACATCGTTCACCAGCATCAGCAGCTTGATGTGCTTCTCCGCGGCGCCTGCGGAGATCCCCATCGGCACGTCGTCGACAATGACCGCCACCTCGCCTTCGAAGTCGATTCCCCAGGCTTCGTCTGCTGCCAGGATGGGATCGCACGGCCCGATGAAACTGTCCGAGCCGCCCTGATACATCAGCGGGTCAGTCCAGAACGACGGCGGCATCTCGGCGCCTCGGGCTTTCCGCACCAACTCGACATGGGTGACGTAGGCCGAGCCGTCCGCCCATTGATAGGCCCGCGGCAAGGGCGCGGCGCATTCAGTGGCGTGGAACGGCTTCTCGCCGGCGACCGGCCCCTCGTTCAACATATCGTAGACCCGCATCAGCCGCGGCGCCGCGTGGGTCCAATCGTCCATGACGCCCTGCAGCGTGTGCGCGATGTGGGGCACGGCGACCTGGCGCGATAGATCGCGGCTCACCACCACCAGCATTCCGTCGCGACCATGCTTCAGCGAAGCGAGCTTCATTTCGGTTTCCAGCTCTCTGCATAGCCGCGATCTTCGTGCGCCTCGGCGGCGGCGCAGATATCCAAAGGATCGCGGGCGTCGACCATGACCGCCACTTCGTCCGTCATGGTCTTGGCGGCCTTGGCGCCGGCCGCGAAGGCCTTGGGATGCGGCCCATGCGTAAAGCCGTTCGGGTGCCATGTCACCATCCCCGGCCGGATGTTGTCGCGGCTGAAGAACTCGCCCTGGTGGTAGAAAATCACTTCGTCGTAATCGTCGTTGGAATGATAGAACGGCACCTTCAGCGCGCCGGGATCGCTCTCGATCGGCCGCGGCACGAAGGTGCAGACCACGAAGCGGTCCGCCACGAAGGTAGAGTGGACGCTGGGCGGGATGTGATAGCGGTGGCTCATCACCGGCCGGATGTCGCGCCAGTTCAGCTTGACGACCGAAAGATTGCCCTTCCAACCGACCGCATCCAGCGGATTGAAGGGATAGGTGATGACGGACATCGCGCTGCGCCGCCTCACCCGCACTTGCCACTCGCCGTCTCGCTGCGCGCGAAATTTTTCGTCCAGCTTCGGCGTGTCCAGCGCCGCCGGATCGAAGAAAGCATGCGGGCCGAGCAGACCACGCTCCGGCAATTTGTAGCTGCCGTTGGTGGCCTCGATCAGTAGCGCGATGGTCGGGCTTGCCGGATCCAGGCGCCACATCGTTCCCCGCGGCAGGAGAAGGTAGTCACCCTCGCGGTATGTCATATGCCCGAAGTCGCAGAACAGATCGCCCTCGCCCGCATGGATGAACAACAGCAGATCGCCGTCGGCATTGCGCGCCAGATGCGGCATCGCCTCGGAGAGCCGCCAGATGGCGAACTGGCAGGAGGCATTGGACAGCAGCGGGACGGCGCTGAAAGGCTCGTTGGCGGAGTCCGCCGCCGCCTTGGCGTCGAAGGCGCGCGGCCTGAGCGGCCCTTCGAACGAGGTCCAACCGGTCGGCGGATGCTTGTGATAGATGTGCGCCGCGGGGCCGAAGAAGCCGTCGCGGCCGATCTCGCGCTCGTACGTGCCGGCCGGCAGATCGGCATGGGCCTGCCGAGACGTTTCGCCTTCGACGCGCGGGAATTCGATCCAAGTCTTGGTGCTCATGCCGCGCTATCCTTGAGCACGCCCCGGCGCACTTGGTCCGCTTCGATGCTTTCGAACAGCGCGCGGAAATTGCCTTCGCCGAAGCCCTCGTTGCCCTTCCTCTGGATGATCTCGAAGAAGATGGGGCCGATGGCGTTTTGGGTGAATATCTGCAAGAGCAGGCCCTGGTCCTCGGTCGGCGCGCCGTCCATCAGGATGCGGTTGCGCTTCAGGCGCGCGACGTCCTCGCCATGGCCTTTGATGCGATTGTCCAGCCGCTCGTAGTAGGTGTCCGGCGTACCCTGGAACGGAACGCCGCGCGCCGCCAACGCTTCCACCGTCGCGTAGATGTCGTCCGTGCCCAGCGCGATGTGCTGGATGCCCTCGCCCTGGTAGACGTGCAGATATTCCTCGATCTGCGATTTGTCGTCCGAGGATTCGTTGATCGGAATGCGGATCTTGCCGTCCGGGCTGGTCATGGCGCGCGACTTGAGGCCGGTCAGCCTGCCCTCGATGTCGAAGTAACGGATTTCGCGGAAATTGAAGAGCCGCTCGTAGAAGCCGGCCCATTGGTCCATGTTGCCGCGAAAGACGTTGTGCGTCACGTGATCGATGTAGGTGAGGCCGGCGCCCTCATGGACGAAGCCGGAAATCGGATCGCTCGGCACGAAATCGACGTCGTAGATCGAGCGCTCGCCGTAGCGGTCGACCAGATAGATCACACTGCCGCCGATGCCTTCGATGGCGGGGATATTCAGCTCCATGGGCCCAACTTGGTTATGGAACGGCTTGGCGCCGAGGCCGATCAGCTTCTTGTAGGCGGCGGCCGCATCCTTGACGCGGAAGGCCATGGCGCAGGCGCTGGGACCGTGGGCCTGCGCAAAGCGTGCGCCATGACTCTCCGGCTCCGCATTGACGATGAAGTTGGTTTCGCCCTGGCGATAGAGCGTCACCGCCTTGGAGCGATGCCGGCCAACGGCGCGGAAGCCCATCTGCTCGAACAAGGTGTGGAGCTGGCCCACGTCCGGCGCGGTGTACTCGACGAACTCGAAGCCGTCGGTGCCGATGGGATTGTCCCAGAGCTGCGCCATGCGGTTCTCCTAAAGGCGGGAATCAGGATGAATGGATAGTTTCATCTGAAACTATCTCCGGGTCAAGCGTTTTCGGGCTAACGCAGCGTCGGTGGCGCTGCGGAAGTGCCGTCTGGCGCGCCTTTATAGAGGTCCCAGGAACAAGGCTCCGCGGGAAGCTGTGGACCGCGCGTGCTGAACCCCTGAAAAACGTTGTGAAACATCATGCGGACAGCCACCGGCTTGCCATTCAATTCCGCCGGTTTCCAGCGCAGCGCGCGAACGGAATTTGCCATCGCGTCGTCGAAATCAGGGACAGCGCTCTGCTTCAGAACGGTGACCTTTGCGGTTCGCCCCTCGGAATCGATATCGATGAGGAAACAAATTTCAATCGTCGCATGTCCGTTCATGACAATATCCGGCGGTCGCGCCCCAAATAGTCGATGGGTCGTCAGCTCGGGCGGTGTCAGTCCTTCCGGTAGAGGCGGTCTAAGCAGGATCGGCGCGTCATCGGCGGTCGCAACGATCGGCCAAGCCAGGACGCACAAACCGAACAAGAATTTGCGCATCGGATTTCCTCTGTCAGAGGAGGCACGCTCTTACACAATGATTTTGGCGATCACCCCCGACTGTGTCAGCAGGCGGTGCCCCTCTGCGGGCCGCGCACCAGCTTACCCGGCAGCGCGCCGGTCGGCTCGCCGTTGCGATAGACGATCTCGCCCGAGACAATGGTCGCGACATAGCCCTCCGCGCCCTGCAGCAGTCGCTTGCCTCCCGCGGGCAGGTCGAACGCCATGCGCGGTGCCTTCACCCGCAGCCGATCGAAATCGATCACGTTGAGATCGGCCTTCATGCCCGGCGCAATGACGCCGCGATCATGCAGGCCCACGGCGCGCGCGGTATCGGCCGTCTGCCGCCTTACCAAATAGCCCTTTCCAGCACAGTGGGATCCGAAGCTTGGAATTCACGTGACTTGAAGTCGCGGC
>JADMIO011429207.1_pt1 | contig 111146 bp, 83 predicted proteins | sample 8958161 | NCBI WGS metagenome assembly JADMIO01 (sample SAMN16585339, study PRJNA669376) | soil metagenome | isolation source: Crop rotation soil | place: USA: Cullars Rotation, Alabama | collected 2011 | reverse complement strand
CGCGACAACTTGTCCACGTGGAATTCTAAGCTTAGGATCCCAATGTGCTGGAAAGACCTGGGAGGCCCCCGTCGGCACCGTGGTCCGCACCATCCCCTGCGGGCTCACGCAGTGAAATCGCTCGTCGGATCCTTTGCCAGTCGCCCGACAATCGCTACCAGCGCGTCGGGCTCCACAGGCTTGGCCAGGTACGCCTGGAAGCCGGCTTCAATCGCCCGGCGCTGATCTTCCTCGCGCGAGTATGCCGTCAACGCCACGGCCGCCAGGACGTGGCCGGAGGCACGCAACAAGCCCTGCGCGCGTCCGATGAGTTCGTACCCGTCGCTCGTTGGCATGCCGATGTCGCTCACCATGACGGCAAAGGGCCGCGCGCCAATCACGGTCAGCGCCTCGGCGGCGCTCGACGCGGTCGTGACGTCCGCCCCGCGCGAACGCAGCACCGTCGCCACCAGATCGCGCGCATCCACTTCGTCGTCGACGACGAGCACACTGATGCCGGTCAAATCGACCGCCTGCGGCATCGCCGAGCGGGTGGCCGTCATGAGGGCGGCCGGCACCGGCACGGGCTGGGCGAACACGGCCTGGACGGGCAACGAGACGATGAAGGTAGCGCCACGGCCCGGTCCCGGACTTGCCGCCGAGACGGTGCCACCATGCGCTTCCACGAGGTGCCGCACGAGAGCCAGCCCAAGACCCAGCCCGCCGAAGCGCCGGCGGGTGCTGTCGTCCGCCTGCCGGAAGCGCTCGAAGACGTGCGGCAGGAAGTCCGCGCTGATCCCTTCCCCCGTGTCCGTGACCGACAGTTGGACATCGGTGCCGACGCGCGCCAACCGGACTTCCACCGTTCCGTCCTTCGGCGTGAACTTGATCGCGTTCGCCACCAGATTCCAGATGACCTGCTGCAGTCTCTCAGGATCGCCGATGATGCGCGCCGCAGCCGGATGCAGATCAACCATCAGCGAGATGCGCTTGGCGTCCGCCGCGGCACGAACAGCGTCCACGGCGGCCAGGACGACGGTCGTGAGGTCCAGCGGACGGATCTCGAGTTGCAGCTTGCCGGTGATGATGCGCGAACCGTCGAGGATGTCTTCGATCAACCGCACCTGGATGCGCGCATTGCGTTCGATGCTGTCGATGGCTCGCGCCTGGTCGGGCTGCGCCAGCACGCCGGACTGCAGCATGCGCGCCCACCCGAGGATGGCATTGAGTGGCGTCCGGAGCTCATGCGAGGCGATTGACAGGAAGTCGTCCTTCGCGCGACTCGCCAGCTCGGCCGCCTGTCGCGCCGTCTCTGCGCTCTCGAGCAGCGCCGCGCGCTCCTCGGCCACCCGACGCGACGCGTCGATGTCCGTGTTGGTGCCAAACCACTTGAGAATGTGACCGGCCGCGTCCTTGAGCGGCACCGCCTGTGTCAGGTGCCATCGGTAGCGGCCATCACGCCCGCGAAGCGGAAACTCCATCTCGAACGGCTCTCCCGAGGCGAGGGCCGCCCGCCACTCCGTCACGACGTCGAGGAGTCGATCGGGATGATGCACGCTCTGCCAGCCCCAGCCCTGCATGCTCTCGAACGTCGATCCCGTGTACTCGTACCAGCGTCGGTTGTACCAGTCGATGTGCCCGTCCGGGCGCGCGCTCCAGGCAAGCTGCGGAATCGTCTCGGCGAGCACCTGGAACTGCGCCTCGCTGTCTCTCAGACGCGCGGCCAGTTCCTCCCCGCGCCGTTTCGCCTGCACCTCATCCGTCACATCGAGCGCAAGCACTACTACCGCATCGACCAGACCGGCGGCGTCTCGGAGCGGGCTATAAATGAAGGTGTACACCGCTTCGTCAGAGGCGCCGCGCCCCTGGCGATCGAGTCGAATGGACACTTCGCGCCCCACGAACGCGTCCCCGGTGGCCATGACGCCCCTGAGCAACCCGTCGAGTCCCTGGCCTGCGAGTTCGGGCAGGGCCTCCAGGATCGGCTTCCCCACCAGGTCGCGGCCACCGACGAGGGATCGGTAGTGATCGTTCGCAAACTCGAAGGTCAGCTCAGGACCGCGCAGGATGCAGATGCCCGCAGGCGCCTGCGCGAAGAACTGCCGCAGCCTCGCGCGGTCGCGCTCGATCTCGAGCCGGAGCGCCGCCTCTTGACGCGTGGCGACGATGCGGGCCGTTGTCTCGGTGCACACCACGAGCGTGCCGCCAATCGCGCCGTCGTCGTCGAACACCGGGGAGTAGCCGTACGTCCAATACACCTCTTCGATCGCGCCGTTGCGAAAGATCGGCACGAGGGCGTCCTCGTGCCAGCTCGCGATACCGCGCTGCATGACGTCGTCGATCTGCGGGCCGATGATGGCCCAGATCTCGGGCCAGCACTCCTGCCCTCGCTGCCCGAGCGCGCGCGGATGCTTCCCGGCACCGAAGCTGGGCACGTACGCGTCGTTGTAGATCTGGATGAGTTCCGGTCCCCACCACAGAAACATCGGATGGCGCGAGTGGACGAGCATCGCCACCGTACTCTTCAGGCTGCGTGACCAGCCGTGGATGGGACCGAGCGGCGTCGCCGCCCAGTCGAAGCTCCCGATCAGGGCCGCCATCTGGCCGCCGCCCTCGAGCATCCAGGCGTCGGGATCTGCAGGTCCGGCTGAAGAGCTTGTCATGAACGGATCACTTCCCGCGCGACGGCGCCGCAGCGGCGAGCCGAATCACGCCGAGGCTGTCTTTCAACGCCTTGGTGCCGGCGCCGTTGGCCGGGATCGCCAGGCCGCGTTCCGCCTCTGACAGCGCGTCGTCGAACCTGCCCTGACGCAGCAGGGACGCGCCGAGTACCGCATGCCCCGCCAGGGACCGCGGATCGCGATTGACGTCGTACCCGGACACCTGAATCGCCCGGCGCGCCCACGGCTCGGCTGCCGCGCCGTCACCCGATTCGTTGAGGAGGTGCGCGTAGATGATGTAAGACGTGTAGTTCCACGCGCTGTCCGGCGCCGCGTTGAACAAGCGCCGCGCACCGTCTTCAGCGCGCGCGAGGGCCTGCGCCCGGTCTTCGCCCGACATCCACTCCGCCCACGCCAGGAGCGACGACACGAGCGGAACGAGGCTCGTGGTACTCGCGGTGGCGGTGACCACGTCGAGATCCTTGTGCCGGTAGGCGAGGGCGGACTTCCAGTCGCCGCGGTTGCTGGCCTCGTTGCCCAGCGCAAGATAGACGTTGTGCAGGCTGCCCTGCAGCGGCAACGCGCTGGAGGCCAAGGCGTCCGCGCACAGGGGGCGGCCCTCGTCCGGTGTGACTTCCACGATGGCGCCGCACGCGCGCGACAGCACGTTGACGAGCTGGACCTGGTCCGGCGGCGTCGCGGCGCGCGCCATGCGGACGGCCTCACGATGGAGCGCCAACGCCTCGGGCGTTGGCCCCGCCACGAACTGCAGTCGAACGGCGAGCGCTTCCGTCGCCGCCAGCATCAGGTCTGCCGCGTCACTGAAGCGGCGCCGCGCGATGTCGAACGCTTCTCGTGCGGGCGGCAGCGCGGCCGCCAGCTTGCCCTGGATGAACAGCAATTCACTCTGCGCCGAGAGCGCCAGCACGCGCGTCCGTGCCGATTTCGTGACGCGGGCGAGATCGAAGAGCCGATCGATCTGGTCGGTCGCCGACTTGACGTCCGTGTTCGACGTGAAGGAATTGGCGAGTGCCACACGGACTGGCGCTTCCATTTCCGGTGGCACACGCCCGTCCGCGACCGAGCGGTTGAGCTGATCGAGCGCCTGATAGTTGAACTCTTCGAGCGTCGTCTTTCGCCCCAGGGACGTCCACTGGACGCTGCCAAGCGCGTCCATGAGAAACCCGCTGGCGGCCCGCGCGCGGGCGGCTTCGACCCGTGCCGCATTCCGTTGGCCGATGGCGTACGCCGTGGCAGCCGTCAACGTGGCGACGACAAGCAGCGCGGCGGACGAGGCCAGCCAGTGCCGGCGGAGGAACCGGCCCGCCCGATAGGTGCGCGACTGGCCCCGCACCATGACGGGCCTGCCGTCCAGATGCGCCGCGATGTCACTTGCCATCTGCTCGACCGAGGCGTAGCGCGCGTCCGGCTCGTGCGCCAGCGCCTTGGCGCAAATGGCCGCCAGGTCCCCCTGCAGACGGGCCCGCAGGCGCTGCACACTCGTCTTGCGAACCTCGGCTGCCTCAGCGGTGATGACGGCGGCCGGTTCCAGGCGCGTCGCGTGGCCCGCGGCCCGCTCGGCGACGGCGAGGATGGAATCGCGGCTGGCAAAAGGCCACGCGCCGGTCAACACCTCGAACAGGACGAGCCCCAGACTGTAGACGTCTGAGGCGACCGAGACATCGCCGCGGCGCAGGCGCTCCGGACTGGCGTAGAGCGGCGTCAACTGCGTCGTCGCCGTCAACGCACCCGTCTCGTCCATCAACTTGGCCGTGCCGAAGTCCAGTAGTTTGACGCGCCCCTCCGTCGTCACCAGGACGTTCGACGGCTTCAAATCGAGGTGCACGATGAGCTGACGATGCGCGGACTGGACGGCGTCACACACGGCCTCGAACAGGCGCAGTCGCTCGGTGACGGTCAACTGCCGGCGATCGCAATACGTGGTGATAGCCTCGCCATCGACCAGTTCCATGACCAGATACGGACGCGCGCCCCACAGGCCGCCGCCGAGGAGTCGGACGATGCCCGGATGCGTCAACGCGGCCAGCATTCGCTGCTCGCGTTCGAATCGAGCCTCGTGATCCGGCCCGATGCGATGGGCGTGCAGCCGCTTCACGGCAACCGGCTGCTCGACGCCATTGAGATTCCGGACGCCCCGATAGACAGATCCGGCCCCCCCCGAACCCAGCAGACTCAGGATGCGGATGTCGCCGATCGTCGGCGGCAGATCGCCCGGACCGCCCGTAGCGATCGCATGAGGCCGATACTGCCGCGAGGCGGCCTGCTCCGCCTGAGACGCGCCAACAGCGCCACGACTTCGTCGCGCACGGAGGCATCGGGTTCGTGCGCCTCGAGGTACGCCGCGTGGCTCGACAGCGGCAGTCCCTCGAGCGCACCGCAGAGCGCCTCGACCCGTTCCCACCGCTGCTGACTGATCTTCATCCTGGTCGCGCCGGCCCGGGCAGCAGTCTACTCCCACCGAAAGAACCGCGACGCCAGACCGGCCGAGACCGCCGCAATGATCGCGAGGACGCCGAAATCTCCGGCGTGGCTGAGCCATGCATCGTGATGCCACGCGCCGCGCATCAACGACACGGCATAGGTGGCCGGCGACACACGACCCAGCCACTGAAGCGCCCGAGGCAATCCCTCGACCGGAATGAAAAGACCCGACACGCCGATGAGCGGATACAGCACGAGGCCTGCGATTGGCTGCGCGAACCGGGCCGTGGGGGCGAGGCCCGCCAGCAGAAAGCCGAGGGCGAGCATGCCGAGCATGCCGATCGCCGTCGCCAGGCCGAACGCCAGCCAGGGAACGGGCACGTCCGGCGGCAGGTAGCGCTTGCCCGCCAGCAGCGTGAGCGTGACGGTGACGGCCGTGAACAGGAGCTTGACGAGCACATGCGCGCTGAGAATGGTCAGCGGCCGCAGGGGGGTTGCGCGAAGACGCTTCAGGATGCCGCCTTCCCGGTAGATCGCGATGATGGTGACGAGCGACTGGACGGCGCTGATCGACACCAGCAGCGCGGCGAACACGGCGAGATCGACGCCGACGCTGGCATGTCGCGCCGGAGATGCGCCGGCACCAGGGCCAAAGGCGCGCCCGATCAGCATGAACGCAACGACGGGCACGATCACGGTTCCGAACAAACCAAGGGGCTCGCGGACGAAGATCTTCACTTCGAGCCAGGTGAGGCCAATCAACCCGCGCCAGGTTCGCCCGATCACTGGCGCACCGAGTGGCCCGTCAGCTGAAGGAACACGTCCTCGAGCGTGGGCACGAAGGTCTGAAAATCGCTGACGGCGATCTGCTGTTCCGCCAGGCACCCGATGATGCCGGTCATCGCCGCTACGGATGTCGCCTGCACGATCACGCGGCTGCCCTGGCGCGTCGCGCTGACGACGCCACCAACCAGGGCGAGCGCGTCGACCGCGCGCTCGTCGACGGTCTCGATCGCGACGGTCCGTCCGGGACAATGCCGCCGCACGAGTTCGTCCGGCGCGTCGACGTCGATGATCCGGCCGTGGTCGATGATCGCCACGCGGTCGCAGAGCCGCTGGGCTTCCTCCATCAGGTGAGTCGTCAGGAACACCGTCTTGCCACGGTCGCGAATGCCGATCACGAGATCCCAAATCGCGTGGCGCGCCTGCGGGTCGAGGCCGGTCGTCAGCTCGTCGAGGAACACCAGTTCCGGATCATGGATGAGCGCGAGCGCGATGAAGAGCCGTTGCTTCTGCCCGCCGGACAGCGTCATGAACCAGCTGTTGGCCTTGGCACCGATGCCGAGTTGATCCAGCAGGAGATACCCGTCTGCCGGCCGCGTGCCGTAGAGCGAGGCCCAGAACGCAATCGCCTCCCGGACCTTGATGCGCTTCTGAAGTTGTGCCTCCTGCAACTGGACGCCGATGCGACGCTGCAGGCGGACGACGTCGCGAAAGGGATCGAGGCCGAGCACGGAGACACGGCCGCCATCGGGAACGCGAAGTCCCTCGATGCACTCCATGGTGGTGGTCTTGCCAGCGCCGTTGGGCCCGATCAGCCCGAAGATCTCCCCCGCGCGCACCTCGAGCGCGACATCGTCGACGGCTCGCAGCGCCCCGTAGCGCTTGGTGAGACCCGAGACGTCGATGACGGAAACCAGCGACACGGGCGGTATCTTCCCACGAACAGCCGGTCGTCGGAGTCGCGGGAATCGGGCGATCGCCGTCAGCGTCTGGCTTCGGCGTACTGGTAGGACGAGGGCATCATGCCTTCACGGACGCGCGCGGCGTCTTTCAGGAGTTGGTCCCGTTCGAGGGGCCGACGCGCCGCCGACTGCTCGAGGTAGTCGGCCACCGAGGTCCGCTCGCCTATCCGCAGCAGGTACTCGACGAGTCGCGACCGCATTCCGAAGTCCGACGTGTACCGAACCGGATCGGGCAGCGGCGCGGCGCCGGCCGCGCGCATGTGCGCCACGGCGCCGTTGCGGTCGCCATCCTTCAGGGCCAGGACGCCCAGGACAGACTCGGCGCGGTAGACGACCTCGTTGTCTCGCGCGGCGCGCTCGTTGGTGCGAGCCAACGCAAGCGCCTCGCTCGCGTACTGGCGGGCCTGGGCAAACCCCTGCTCAGCGCGCCGAAGGGCCTGGGCCTCTTGCCCTGTCGACTTCTGGCGGGCGGTGTAGTCCAAGTACTCGGCGCGCATGTACGCGAGCTCGGCCGCCCCCGGCAAATAGAACAGGCGGTCGTCAATCGGCAGCGCCAACACGGCGGCAGACGTCACCTTGCCGAAATCGTCGAACGTCGTAGGAGCTCCACCCACAGCCCGCAGGCGGTCGTCGATCGCCTTCCGTCGGCCAGAGGATTCGAGGTCAGCCAGTCCCGTGCGTGCCCGAATATTCGCTGGATCCAGCGCGACCGCGCGCTCGAAGAGACGACGGGTCAGCTCGGCCGCGTCGCTGCCGCCAAGTGCCCACCGGAAGAGGGCCGCCGCCGCATTCGCCAACACCCTCGGATCGGTGGATGCTTCGATCTTGCGCCGCGCATCGGCCGCGAACTGACTGTCGGCCGCCGTTCCCGGATGTCGTGGGTCGACGGTCGCGCCAATCGCCTCTGCGTAGAGGGCCATCAACTGGGCACCCCATGTGCCCTCGGGCTCCATCGCCTGTGCGCGGATCAGCAACTGCTCCGCGAGTGGTTTGTCGCTCTCTTTGAAGAAGGCCGCGGCCCTTCCCAGCGTCTGTGCCGTGACGTCCGGTCGGGACGTCTGTGCGAGCCAGAGCGCCTTCGCCTGCGCGTAGCCGTCGGGGTCGTACCGCTTCGAAATGTTCGGGATCCACAGGTCCGTCGCCGGCAGATGGGCGATACGCCACAGCGCATGCTTGCGAATGCCAGCGAGCTTCTGCTCCCAGGTGGCCTTGCCCGACTGGTCGTAGAAGATGATCAACGACTCCCGCGCATCGACGTCGTCAGGATTCGACTCGAGCGACCGTTCGAGCGCGGCCGCCTGCTCCGCGGTCATCGACACGGCCGCCCGATGGCGCTGTTCGCGCGCCTTGCGATCGGTGATCTGTTTCTCAATGGCCGCGTCGGCGCGGAGCGGCGCCGCGACAATCTGCTGGCGGCATGCGATGGCCATGACGAGCATCACCGCGCAGGCCACCGCCACGGAGGCGCGCTGCCAGACCGACATCCGAGCCATCACGTCGCCCTTCACAAGGCGATCGATGCGCGCGCCGAGCACCTTGGATCCGTCCATTCCCAGCGTTTGCCATGAGACACGACAACGCCTGCGCCGGGCGGCCTCCGCCATCTCGAGGAGCACTGCGGCGTAGCGGTGCGGCCGCCCACTTCTCGAGCGGCCGTCTCGTCACACGCATACTCTGCCGCCACCGCCAGCGTCCGCTCCAGCCACCAGGCGAGCGGATGAAACCAGAAGAAGGCTCGATTGACTCGGGCCAGAAGCGCGACGAGCGCATCACGCCTGACGATGTGGGCATTCTCGTGCGCCAGCACGGCACGGAGCGTGTCATCTGGCCACACGCGCCAATCGACCGGCAGAAGGATGCACGGCGACACGACACCCGTCGTCATGGGCGTCGCAATCGCTGGCGTTTCGTACACGGGCGCGCGATTCGTCAACGAGACACGATCCGCGCGCGTGACCAGACGTCGCACGAACAGCCAGCCGGCCGCGATTCGAACGAGGCAAAACAGGACGCCAACAACGTACAGGGCGGCGACCGCGTCCCGCAGGTCGACGCCGGCATGTGTCGGGCTCGTCGTCACGGCCGGCGCGGCACGGCTGATGGCCACAGCCACAGATGGCCCCCCAGCGTCCTGGGCCGGCGCGGCACCTTGGCGAGGGTACAGGTTGACCTGATCGGTGATCGTGTCGAGGCTCGACGCGACTGCGGCCGGCACCGGCACATCAACGCGGGGCACCACCGCCATCAGCACCGGCATCGTCATCATCGTCACGACCACGGCCGCCCAGGCAGCATGACGGGCCGCCCCGGATCGCACGCGGAAGCCAATCAACACGAGGCCGACCGCCGCCGCCGCGGCGACGCTGCGAAGCGAGATGTCGAGAGCCAGGTCCAGCATGGGATGCCCCGCTACTTTCGCGTTTTGATTTTCGTGGCGAGCTTGCGGATCTGCGCCGGAGTCAGGACCTTTTCGTCGACCATGCCGGCCAGGAACTGCTCCGCCGATCCCGACCAGAAGCGGTCGATCAACTGACGGACCGAACGCGCCGCCAGACTCCGCGGCGGGACCGCGGCGCGGTAGACGAAGACCTTGCCGTCCAGTGTGTGCGTCAGGTAGCCGCGCTCCTCGAGCCGCCGCAGCAGCGTGCGGACGGTCGAATCCTTCAGCGCGTAGGACGGGGCCAGGCGTTCCCTGATCTGTTCAGCCGTCGCGGGTCCGGCCTCCCAGAGCCCGTCGAGAATGGCTTGCTGCAGCTCGGTCAGTTGCCTGTGACTCATCGTAACGTTACAGACTGTAGCACTTAGTCTCGCGCCTGGTCAAGCCGCGTGTCATGGGGTCGTCTTGCGATGGCAGCCTCCGGCATGGTCTCGCGTCAGCACACGAGCGAACTCGTGCGCATGCCACCGCGTGGCCTTCGCCCATAATTGACAGACGGAACGACGCGATGAGTGATGAGAGATTGAAGAAGCGCCTCACGCCTGAGGTCTGGCAGTTGACGCCACTCAGCGGCCTGCCGAAGCGCCGGCATCTCGGCGCTCAGGTGTCGTCGCGACTGTATCTCTGCGGCAAATGCGGGCAGGACTTCGAAGGTCGAAGGGCTTCAACCGGTGCCCCGGTGAGTCCGATGTGCCCCCTCTGTGGCGGCGTGCTGACGTGGACGGACTGGCCGGTAACGAGAAGCTCGGATGATGGCGAGGCCTGACGGCGCCGGGTCGGCGGATGGGATGCGAGTCGTGCCGATCAGCTGCGCGCATTGACTCGCGAGGCCCACGCGCGTAACGTGGCGGCACAATCAGCAATCGGAGGAAACGATGCGACGTCAGGTATACATCGCTGCGGCCGTGTGCTTTGCAGGGTTCGCGTCAATGATTGGTCCCCTGGCCGCTCAACAGCCAAACGCCCAGGCACCAGCGGCTCCGGCCCCGCCACGCGAGAACCAGCCGGGCGGACTGGCTGGCGCCGTTTCGCCGAGCACCGCCGCCATCCCGTACCCGGCGGGTCTCACCGGCGAGAAAGACTTCGTCGTCGGTGTCCTGCCGCCGTTTACGTGGGGCCCCATCGAGACGCCGAAGCCCAAGGTTCCCGAAGGGTTCACGCCCATCTTCAACGGCGTCAATCTCACAGGGTGGCATGCGAGCCACACGAACCTGCACGGTACGGCCCCGCACTACACCGTCCTGAATGGCGCCATCGTCGCGACGCAGGATCCGCCCGGACAAGGCGGCATTCTGCTGACCGACAAGAGCTACCGTAATTTCGAGCTCTACATGGAAGTCAAGCCTGACTACGGCTGCGACAGCGGCATCTTCTTCCGGTCGACCGAGTCCGGGCACGCCTATCAGGTCACGATGGACTATCTGCCGGGTGGCAGCATGGGGTCACTCATTCTCGAGGGCATTGCGAATCCGGCGCGTGGCGCGGCGCCGCCGGCGGGTCGCGCCGGTGGTGGCGCGGCCGGCGCGGCTGGTGGTCAGGCCGGCGGTGGGCAGGGTCAGCCTGGCGCGGGCCGGGCCGGTGGCGCGGCTCCTGGAGGCCGCGGCACACCGGTCGTCGCAGGGATTCCACTCGGCGCGACGGCCGCCAACGGCGAGGCCCCGTGGATGAAGGCGTGGAAGCGCGAAGCCTGGAACTCGGTCCGCCTTCGTGTCGAAGGCGACATCCCGCACGTGCAGGTCTGGATCAACGACACGCTCGTCACAGACGTGCAGGAGACCACCAACCGCGCGGAAGGCGGCATCATCGAGGGCCCAATCGCGATCCAGGTCCATGGCGGCAGCCGATGGATCCAGGCCGGCTTCTGGCGGTGGCGCAACATCGGCATCAAGACGTTCTAGGACACGACGCCGGCGAACGTGCGCGTCGGCGCCCGTCAACGGGCGCCGACGCGTCTTCCGCCGTACGCCAGAGATGTCATATCGTGTGTCGCAATGGTCGACACACCGGAAGTGCCCCACCAGCCTCATCCTGCTCATACCGGCCACAACTGGCTCGACATCACCCTTGGGCTGAGTGCGATGTTCGTCTCCGTGGTGTCGCTCGTGATCGCGATCGCGCACGGTCGCACGATGGAGCGGATGGCGGAGGCGAACACGCGCATGGTGCAGGCGAGTTCGTGGCCGTTCGTCGCCTTCAGCACGCACAACGTCGACGCGCGGGGCAACCCGAACGTGAGGCTCGTCCTGACCAACGAGGGCGTGGGCCCCGCACGGATCGAGACATTCGAATTGTGGTGGGACGGCAAGCCGATGGCCTCACTCCAGGCGCTATTGGAGGCCTGCTGCGCCAACACGCTGCGCCCAGATCCGCAACACAAGACCATGGTGATCTCTCAAGGGCTGACGGCCCCGAGCATCCTGCGGTCGGGCGAACACACCGATTTCGTCGGCATCGCGGACAGCCAGCCGGGAGCGCTGTGGAACGCGTTCAACGTCGAGCGCGACAAGATCACGGTCCGCGTCTGCTACTGCTCCGTGTTCGACGAGTGCTGGCGTGGCTCCGGCGTCACGACCAAGGCAGACCCGGTCAAGAGTTGTCCTGCGCCGGAAGTGCCCTACAAGGTTGACTGAAGCGCGAGGATGCTGACTATGCGCCTTCAGGCGTAGTGGTGGTCACGATCAACGTCGACGAAGCTGATGCATAGAGCCGGCCGGATGGGTCGGTGAGCTTCGCTTCGAGAAACGCGATCCGGCGACCGCTCGTGAGCACGCGACCTTCGGCTCGCAGGGTCTTCACCTCTGGCGTGATCGCCTTGTGGTACGACACTTTCAATTCGAGCGTCGCAATCTCCTGATGCGCTCGAAGCTTCGACACGGCGGCATAGCCGCAGGCCGAATCCAACAGGCTGGCCGCGAATCCGCCATGGACGGTGCCGAACGAGTTGAACGCCCCGGCGCCCACGGCAGCCTCCAGCAGCACCCGGCCATCCTCCACTTCCACGAGCCGCATGTCCAGGGTCTCGGCGTACGCGGACCGCAGTCCCTCCGCCAGCATGATGCGCAACTTCTCGAGACCGGTCAGGTGGGAACCGACGTCTTTGAATATCGGCATGAAGGTGCCGTTGATGATAGCCGACCCGTCAGCGTTCCTGGTCGGCCCGCCTCACTGCGCCGAGGTGTCCCTGCGGTGTGCGTGTCGACCGTCGGACTGTGGCCCTGAGATCTCCCGGCCTCGCGTCGGCCAGTTGCTGCTCACCGACCGAACATATTGTGTAAAATGGGCTTCCACCTGTCCGACAGCATGCATATTTCCAGCCGCGCGGCTTCCGTGTTGATCCTGCTCGGCGGTCTGCTCATGCCTGCCCGGACCGGAGCGCAGAAGGCCTCGCCCGTGTCGGCCCCGGCAGGAGCCCGGAAGTCCGACGCCGTGCTGGAGCGGGAATTCTTCCAGACAGTGCGTCCCTTCGTCGACGACTACTGCTCCCTCTGTCACAGCGGCGCCAAGCCCGAAGCCCAATTCGACCTGACGGCCTTTACGACGATGGCGTCGGTGCTCGACGACCTTCCGCATTGGACGCTGCTGATGGAGCGGCTGAGCCATCAGGAAATGCCGCCAAACTCAGAGCCCCCGCCGCCGGACGAACTCCGCCAGCAGGTGATCGACTGGGTGAAGGCGGTGCGCGCGAACGAACTGCGCAAGCACGTGGGCGATCCAGGGCCTGTGCTGGCACGTCGGTTGAGCAACTCCGAATACAACTACACGGTGCGTGATCTCACCGGCGTCGACCTGAGACCAACCCGGGAGTTTCCGGTCGATCCGGCCAATCAATCGGGCTTCGACAACACGGGCGAGTCCTTGACGATGTCACCCGCCCTGTTGAACAAGTACCTGCTGGCGGCGCGTGACGTGGCTGACCACATGGCGCTCACGCCGGACGGCTTCATCTTCGCGCCTGGCTCGGTGCTGGCGGAGACGGACCGCGACCAGTTTGCCATCCGGCGCATCGTCGACTTCTACGAGTCGCAGCCGACCGACTACGCCGACTACTTCGATGCCGCCTGGCGGTACAAGCACCGCGTCAGTCTTGGCACTCCGACAGCGACGCTGGCGGGTGTGGCCCGCGCCCGGAAGGTGTCGCCTAAATATCTGCCGTTGATTTGGACGATCCTGGGTGAGTCATCCGCCTCGTCGCAACGGCGAGCCGCTGAGGTGGGGCCGATCGCCAAACTGCAGGCGATGTGGAAAGCCCTGCCGAGACCCACCTCGCGGCAGCTCAGCGCCAAGGACGCAGAGACCCTTCGCGCCAAGTGCGTGGAGATGCGCGATTTCGTGATCCGGATCCGCAAGGATACCGCCATGCAATTCACGGCACCCGTGGTGAGGATTGCGGCGCCCGTCCCCGCCGCGCCGGCTGTCGCACCGGGTGCTGCTCCGGCTGCTCCCTCTGATCCGGCTGCGGCAGGCCGAGGGGTTCTTCCAGGGCCGGGGCGAGGGGCCGCGCCTGGACGAGGGGCGGGTGGCGGTGCACGAGGCCGCGCCCTGCCGGCCGCATCGCAGCCGCTGCTGACCTGGAAGTACGAGCAGTTCAATACGCACCGAAGAACGTTCGACCCGGGCGCGCTCCGCGACGAAGGGGCGCCACCGGAGACACCGCCGAGAATCCCGAACTATGCCGGTCTGCACGCGGAAGCCTCCGTGCGATGGGCCGCGGTGATGAAGACGTCGCAACTGGCAGACCCGGACCTGGTCGTGCCGGCGGGCCAACGGGCCCGCTACGAGGAATCCTTCGCGAGGTTCGCCAACGTCTTCCCCGACAGGTTCTATGTGTCGGAGCGCGGCAAGTTCTTCCCGGACAATTCGGCGGACGCCGGGCGTCTCCTGAGCGCCGGGTACCACAGCGTCACGGGCTACTGGCGCGACGACACGCCGCTGGTCGAGTTGATTCTGGACGAACAGGCGAAGAAGCAGCTGGACAGACTCTGGACGGAGTTCGATTTCTACGCCAACTACACAGCGCGGACCTTCATCCAGTTCTACTTCAATCAAAGCGGCGAAGTGCAGACGGGTGATGCCGAGGCGGGCCGCCCACGCCCGGCCGGCCGGGAAGTGACGGACTCGTCCGTCATTGCGGAAGTCCGCGACGACTACGTCGCATTTGCCAAAGCCAGCGGCAACGCGACCGCGGCGGCCTGGATGCCGCAACATTTCGATCGCATCGACGCGACGCTTCGGTCGCTCGAGAAGATGCGGGCCGCCGCTGAACCGGTGCAGTTGAACGCGCTGACCGCGTTTGCCGCCCGCGCGTACCGGCGGCCGTTGACGCCGGCGGAGCGTGAGGGCCTCGTCCTCTACTATCAGAAGCTGCGCAAGGAGAATGCCCTCTCGCACGAGGATGCGATGCGCGATTCGGTGGCCAGCATCCTCATGTCCCCCGCATTCCTGTATCGCGTCGATCTCCAGACCCCCTCCAGGCCGAGCCTGGCGCTGGCGTCGTCTCGCGGCAGCGTGCCGCTGGGCGGATACGACCTGGCAAGCCGGTTGAGCTATTTCCTGTGGTCGAGCCTGCCCGATCAGGAACTGTTGAACCATGCCGCGACGGGTGACTTGACACGGCGCGACGTGTTGATCGCCCAGACGCGCCGGATGCTGAAGGACCCGAAAGCGCGTGGCCTGGCCACTGAGTTCGCCGCCAACTGGCTCGACTCGCGCCACTTCGACACATTCAACTCCGTGGATCGTCAGCGCTTCCCGGCGTTCACCAACGAGCTTCGGGACGCCATGTTCGAGGAGCCCGTGCGCTTCTTCGAACATGTGATCAGGGACAACAGCTCCGTGCTCGACCTGCTGTACGGGAACTACACGTTCGTCAATCCGGTGCTCGCGAGGCATTACGGTATTCCTGACGTCACCGGCAGGAAGGATGATTGGGTCCGTGTGGATGACGCGGAGAGGTACGGCCGTGGAGGCTTGTTGCCCATGGCGGTGTTTCTCACCCAGAGCTCACCGGGCCTGAGGACAAGCCCCGTCAAGCGCGGGTTCTGGGTGGTGCGCCGGCTGCTGGGAGAAGTGATTCCGCCACCGCCGCCGAAGGTCCCGGAACTGCCGCAGGACGAAGCCAAGACGGACGCCCCCTTGCGCGAGGTGCTGGCACAGCATCGGTCGAACCCCGTCTGTGCAGGATGCCACGCGCGCTTCGACGTCTTCGGATTGGCGCTCGAGGGATACGGGCCCGTCGGTGAGGCCCGCACGAAGGACCTGGCGGGCCGCGCCATCGACGCATCCGCGACCTTCCCAGGCGGCGTTGCCGGTTCGGGCGTCCGCGGTGTGCAGGCCTATATCAAGGCCAGGCGTCAGCAGGACTTCCTGGATAACATCAGCCGAAAACTGCTGTCGTATGCGCTCAGCCGTTCCCTGCAACTGTCCGATGATCCGGTCGTGGAACAGATGATGGCGGCGCTGAACGCGACAGGGGATCGCTTCGGGAGTCTGGTCGAGACCATTGTGACCAGTCCGCAGTTTCTGAACAGACGCCGATCCGACCCGATGCAACTGGTCTCAGCGCACTGACGAAGGCGGGTGACATGTCCGAGAAGCTTCTGCCGCAGAACCGCGTTCCCCGAACCTTTACACGAACGATCTCGCGCCGGTCGGTCCTGCGAGGCGCGGGGGTCGTCATGGCGCTCCCCTGGCTTGAGTCGGTTCGGGTGCTCGGCGCTCCCGTGCCGTTCCCGAAGCGGTTCGGGGTCATGTTCATGGGATGCGGCATCAACGAGAACTACTGGAGCGCGAGCGGCGACGGCGCCGCCATGACGCTGAGCAAAACGCTTTCGCCGATGGAGCCGCTGAAACACAAGATCAACGTCATCGACGGGCTCTTCAACAAGGCGGCCACCGGTCACGGCATCCATCCGGCGCAGACCGGCAGCCTGCTGTCGGGCGCCCAGTTGTCCAAGGGGGCCGTGCTGCACTCGGGCATGAGCGTGGACCAGATGATCGCCGCGACGATTGGCCAGGAGACGGCGCAGTCGAGCATCGTGCTGGCGTGTGATCCGCCCATGACCGGGTACCACGAGACCAACTACTCGATGGCCTACAGTTCGCACGTGTCGTGGCAAAGTCCCGACTCGCCGGTGCCCGTCGAGCTCTACCCTTCCCTTGCCTTCGACAATCTGTTCGAAAACCGAGGCAGCCTGCGGAATCTGAGCATCCTGGACCGCGTGAGGGAAAGCGCCGAGGCCATGGGCAAGCAGGTCAGCGGCGCGGACAAGAACAAGCTGGATGAATACCTCACCAGCGTCCGGGAAGTGGAAAAGCGCGTGGAGGGCATGCGCAAAAGCAAGGACGTGGCCGAAGACCGGGCCAAACTCAAGAACACCGCAGCCTTCACCATGGAGCGCCCGGCCAACGGATTGCCGGAGGACCTGCGCGATCACGCCAGGCTGATGTGCGACATCATCGCCATCGCGTTCCAGACGGACAAGACGCGTGTCGCGTCGCTCATCATCTCCCGGGATCTCTCCGCGATGTACTACCCGTTCCTGGGCGTGAGCGACGGACACCACGGCGCCTCGCACAACAACAACTCGGAGGCCTACGAAGCCATCTCCCGGTGGCACGTGAGCCAGTTCCAGTATCTGGCCTCGAAGCTGGACGGCATGCCGGAGGGCGACGGCACCGTGCTGGACAACTCCTGCCTGATGTTCCTGTCGAGTCTGTTCGTGGGCCGGACGCACGACAACAGCCGGTTGCCCGTGATTCTCGCCGGCGGTCTTGGCGGCACGCTCAAGACAGGGCGATCGCTCAACTATCTCGGTCAGCCCGAAGAGAACCGCAAGATGTGCAGCCTCTACCTGTCCCTGATGGATCGAATGGGCGTGCAGCTGGATCACTTCGGGGACGCCGACTCGCGGTTGGCCCGTCTGTAAGGCTGACGCTGTTCGTCGAGGCCCAACGAGACAAAGGCCGGCTGGGGGCCGGCCTTTTCATTGCGGTAGAGGTTGTGGTCGGGATGGCGGGATTCGAACCCACGACCCCTTGACCCCCAGTCAAGTGCGCTACCAGGCTGCGCTACATCCCGATGAGCTATCGCTTTCTCTTCTTCACGACCTTCCCCGCCTTCGAGGCGGACGGTCTCGCGGCTTTCGCCGCCGACCCCTTCTTCGCCTTCGTCACCGGCGCCGGCGCGGCGCGGAGCACGAAATCTGCGGCGGTCAGGCCCTCACCAGCCAGCACGCCAAGAATCCACTGTAACCCGCGACGCACGTTCCGCAACTCTTCGCGCGTCTCGCCATCAATCAGCGCCGCGACGTCCGCGTCCTCGACGACCTCTGGCGTGCTCGAGGGCGCTTCCTCTCCGAGACGCTTGCGCGCCCCGGCGAGCGTCAGGCCGTCCACGAAGAGCAGGTGCTTGATGCGCAGCACCCGCTCGACATCCGCGCGCCGGTACACACGCGCCCCGTTCGCCTTCGCGACGCCGAGATCCGGAAATTCGGCCTCCCACGTGCGCAGCACATACGGCTGCACCTCGGCAAGCTCGCAGACTTCCTGCGCGCGAAACACCGGCCGATTGGGAATTGCCAGGCTGGTCACAGACGCGGCTCGAGCGACGGGCGTCAGTATATCAAGACGGTTCAGGGTTCAGGGCGCAAGGTGCGAGGTCTGAGGTGCCGGGCGAGCCGCGATCGATCCTACGGCTCCTCACTCGGTCGCGGCCGACGCGGACGGGACGTGCGCCGTTCAGTGGAACGCGCCGGTTTCCCAGACGACTCGCGGGGCTTCCGCTCGCGGCGGCGGATGGTCAGCCTGATCGGCGTGCCTTCGAATCCAAACGACTCACGAAGGCGGTTGACGAGAAACCGTTCGTACGAGAAGTGCAGTTCGGTCGCCACATTGGTGAAGAGCACGAACGCCGGCGGCTCCACGCCGGTCTGGGCGCCATAGAGGATGCGGACTTCGCGCCGGTTCTTGCTCGTCGGCGGGTGCGCGGCCGTGACCGCCTCCAGGAACTTGTTCAAATCCGACGTCGTCACCCTTTTCTTGCGCGCGGCGGCGACGCGGTCGACGGTCTCCAGCACCTTGGCCGCCCGCTCCCCGGTGAGCGCGGACACGTGGATGATGGGGACGTAGTCCAGGAACTTGAGCTGAAATCGCAGCTTGTCGTCGAACGCTTCCACCCACTCCTGCCCGCGGCCGCGCACCAGGTCCCATTTGTTGACAACGATGACGAGCCCGCAACCGGCTTCTTCGGCCTCGCCGGCGATCGCGCCTTCGCGGTCGCCCGCACCCTCGACCGCGTCGACGACGAGCACGACGACATCGGCCCGCGCCATGGCGCGCTTGGCCAGGACCACGCTGACGGCTTCGACCTGCCCGCCTTCAGCGACTTTGCCGGGACGCCGCATGCCTGCGGTGTCGAGAATACGGAGCTTGCGCTTCTGCCACTGCAGCACCACGTCCACGGTGTCGCGCGTCGTGCCGGGCATGTCGCTGACCATCACCCGCTCCTCGCGCAGCAGGCGATTGACGAGCGACGATTTCCCCACGTTGGGCCGCCCGACGATCGCGACCTTGATCTCGTCGGCAACGGGCGCCGCGGTGACGCGCGCGGGCAGCCGCGCCAGAATGGCATCCAGCAGCTCGTAGACGCCGTCGCCATGCTCGGCGGACACCTCGACTGTGGTGTCGAAGCCCATCCGGAAGAACTCGAGCACGCGCGAGCGCGACCGCTTGTCATCCGTCTTGTTCATCGCGAGGATGACGGGCTTGCCGGTCAGGCGCAGCTTCTGTGCAATCTGCTCATCGCCGGGGACGAGCCCCTCCCGCGCATCGACGACGAAGACGAACACCTCGCCGGCGCCGAGGGCCTTGAGCCCGTGTTCGACGACCTGCGCGTGCAGCGGATCGGTGGTCGCGCCGAACAAGCCGCCGGTGTCCACGAGCGTAAAGGCGCGGTCCTTCCACGCCGCCGGGGCGTCGAGCACGTCGCGGGTCGTGCCGGCAATGGGCGCCACAATGGAGCGCCGCGTGCCGGTGATGCGATTGAACAGGGTGGATTTGCCCACGTTGGGCCGGCCGACCAGGACGACCGTCGGCCCCGATTCCGAGCGAGACATCTGCCACGAGTCTAGCAGGCGCCCCGGGAACCGACGCGAAACGGTGCATTCTGGCGCAATTCCGGTCGGCCACCGACGAGGCTTGACTCCGTAAGTCCGTTTATTTATCGTGACTTACAGGAACAGCGCTCCCCGCCCCATGATCAAAGTCGACATCGTGAACGAGGTTTCGAAGCTCGCCGACATCACCAAGGTCAAGGCCGAGCTGGCCGTGGACGCGGTGTTCGAGGCCATGCGCGCGTCGATGATGCGCGGCGAGCGCATCGAGCTGCGGGGCTTCGGCGTGTTCCAGGTGAAGCCGCGCAAGCGCGGTATCGGACGCAATCCCCGCACGGGCAAGGAAGTGCGCATCCCGCCCGGCCGCACCATCCGCTTCAAGCCCGGCAAGGAACTGCAGAACATCAACGGCCAGTCCAACGGTCAGTCTGAGTGAGCACGGCCCCGATTCCGGATTCCTCCTCATCGTTCTCGGAGACGCTGGCCGGCACCCCGGACGAAGTGGCCTGGGTCGTCCGCGTCCCGCCGGCGCCCAAGTTCCAGCACAACTACCGCGTTCACATCATCCTGTTCGCGCTGACGTTGTTCACGACGACGTTCCGCGAGTACGTGCTGTACCCGCTCGACGTGCTCCTCGCCTGGTGGCAGACCGGCGTCTGGCACAACGCCCTTGCGCCGTTCGCCTGGCCATATCTCGTCGAGGGACTGTGGTTCTCGCTGCCGCTCCTCACGATCCTCTCCGCGCACGAGTTCGGGCACTACATCGCGTGCCGCATTCACAACGTCGATGCCACGCTGCCCTACTACCTGCCCGCGCCCATTCCGCTGTCCGGCACATTCGGGGCGGTGATCCGCATTCGCGAGCCGTTTCCGTCGAAGGCCGCCCTGTTCGACATCGGCGTGGCGGGGCCGATCGCCGGGTTCGTGGCCCTGGTGCCGTTCCTCTTTTGGGGCATGCAGCTGTCACAGGTGGCGCCGATCCAGGCGGATGCCTTGTGGTTCGGCGAGCCGCTGCTGTGGAAAGCGGTCTCGCGGCTCCACTTCGGTGTGCTGGCGCCCGGGCTCGACGTGTACTTGCACCCGGTCGGACTCGCGGCGTGGATCGGGATGCTGATGACGGCGCTCAACCTGCTGCCCTTCGGCCAGCTCGACGGCGGGCACATCATGTACGCCGCCTTGGGACGATGGGCACACTGGTGCTCCGGCATCACCCTTGCGATCGTCGTCCTGCTCGCCTACCGGACGCCGAGCTGGTACATGACCGCCGGCCTGATGGTGGTGATGGCCTTCATGTTCGGCTTCAAGCACCCCCGCGTGTACGACGAGCACGTCCCGCTCGATCGCCGCCGCCAGATGTTCGCCCTCTCAGCGCTCGTGATCTTCGTGCTGTGCTTCATGCCGGTGCCGATCAGCATGGCAAGGCCGTAGACGGGGTGCTTGAGGTGCTTCAGGTGCTCAAGGTGCTCCAGGTGCTTTAGGTGCTTTAGGTGCTTTAGGTGCGCCGCCGTAGCACCCCAAGCACCTGAAGCACCCGAAGCACCTGAAGCACCCGAAGCACCCGAAGCACCCCATCTAACTCACCGACACCGGATCCACGTCGACGATCGTTCGCTTTCGCACATCCGGGCGCGCGTCGAGGGCGGACAGCAGGGCTTCGCGCATGGCGCGGCGCTGGTGGCCTTTGATGAAGAACTGCGCGCGGTATTCATCCTTCAGGCGCGAGAGCGGAGCCGGCGCGGGGCCGAGGACGCGGGCCTTGAGGCCGCTGGCGCGCACCCGGGTGGCGAGGTCCAGCGCGTCGGCCATCGCGCCGTCGAGCGAGCGGCCCTTGACCACGACGTTGATCAGCGCGAGCGCCGGCGGATAGAGCATCGCGCGCCGGAACTCGAGCTCGCGCGCCAGGAACGTCGCGTAGTCCTGCGCAGCCGCGGCCTGAACGCTGTAGTGATCGGGATAGAGCGTTTGCACGATGGCCTCACCGCGCGCATCGCCGCGACCCGCGCGGCCAATCACCTGCGTCAGCAGTTGAAACGTCCGCTCGCCGGCGCGAAAGTCCGCCAACCCGAGGCCGACGTCCGCCGAGACCACGCCGACGAGCGTGACCGACGGGAAATCATGGCCCTTCGCAATCATCTGCGTGCCCACGAGGATATCGATCTCGCCCGCGGCCACGGCTTTCAGGACTCGGGCAATGGCCCCGCGGCGGCGGATGGTATCGCGATCGACACGCGCGATCCGTGCTGACGGAAATCGCTCGCGCACCTCGGCTTCGAGACGTTCCGTTCCGATGCCCGACTGCTCGAGGAATTCGCCGCCGCACTCGCCGCACCGTTTCGGGACGGCCGCGGCGTAGTTGCAGTAGTGACAGCGCACGCGCCGGGCGGCGCGGTGATACGTCAGCGTCACGCTGCAGTGCGGACACTCGAGCGAGGCGCCGCACTGCCGGCAGAAGGTGACCGTCGCGAAGCCGCGCCGGTTAAGCAGCACCAGGCTCTGCTCGCGGCGCGCCAGCCGCGCGTCGATGGCCTGCGCCAGCGGCTCGCTGACCGCCCGCTCCACGCCATGCGCGGCCAGCTCGCGGCGCATGTCGACGATGCGCGTCTCGGCGAGGGGACGATCGAGCACGCGGCGCGTCAGCATCACGCGCGCGTAGCGCCCGGCTTCCGCGTTGCTCGACGACTCGAGCGACGGCGTCGCCGACCCGAGCAGGACCATGGCGCCATCCATCTGCGCGCGCATCACGGCGACGTCACGTCCGTGGTACCGCGGCGTCTCCTCCTGCTTATAGGCCGATTCGTGCTCTTCGTCGACGATGATCAGGCCGAGGCCTTCGAGGGGCGCGAACACGGCGGAGCGGGTCCCCACGACGACGTCCACGTCACCACGGCGAATGCGGTGCCATTGATCGTGCCGCTCGCCTGTCGAGAGGCCGCTGTGTTGAATCGCCGTGCGCCCGCCGAAGGCCGCGCGGAACATGCCCGCCACGGCCGGGGTGAGCGCGATCTCCGGCACGAGCACCAGCACACGGCGGCCCTGGCCGATGACGTGCCGCGCGAGGCGGAGATAGAGCTCGGTCTTGCCGCTCCCCGTGACGCCGTGCAGGAGCACGGGCCTGAACGCGCGCGCATCGGCGGCGGCCGTCAGCGCCGCAAAGGCGCTTGCCTGCTCGTCCGTGAGTGGACGACCGGACGTTTCTACAGCGGCGATCGACCACAGCGCGCCACCGCCGTCGGCCGTCTCGGCAAATGGGTCGCGCTCGTCGGGCTCCTCGCTGAGCGTGACCAGTCCCGCCGCCGCTGCACGGCGTACGACGTCCCCGGAGAATCCACGGCGCGCGAGATCGGGCAACGCCAGGCCGGTAGGAATCGGCGACAGCACCGCAAGAAGCTCGCGTTGCTTCGCCGTTCTGCCCGCGAGCTTCTCCTCGGAGCCACCGACCTTCAGGTCCTCGGAGCCCCGGACCTTCAGGTACGGGGTCGCCGCCCGCGCAATAGTCTTCGTCCTGAACGACGTCGCTTCGCCGCGTCTGGCCGCCGGCGGCAGCGCAATACCCAGGGCGTCACCAGGACCGCACGCGTAGTATTCGCCGACCCACAGCGCAAGGTCGACGACGTCCGGTGGCAGGAAGGCGTCACGGTCGAGCACCTCCTTCACGTCGCGCAGTTCCGCGCCTTCGGGGGCCGACGCGGCGGGATCGACGACGATCCCGGTGACCGCGCGGGTGCCCAGGGGCACGACGACCCGCGCGCCCTTGGCCGGCGGCGGAGACGCGGTGCGATAACTGAGCAGACCGAGCCCAGGCACAGGCACGGCGACGCCGATGATGGCGTCAGTCGGGATCGGCGAGGAGTGCACGGGCCTTTTTCACGTCTTCCCACACGTCGCGATAGAGGTCGCGGTTGTTCCGGTTCCGCAGCAGGAACGACGGATGGAACGTCGGGATGACCTTCGTGCCCGGACGAAACTCGTGCACGTGCCCGCGCAGCTTGGAGATGGGCACCTTCGTCTGCAGCAGCGTCTGCGCGGCGAACGCGCCGAGGGCCACGATGACCCGGGGACGCACGATCTCGATTTGGCGCAGCAGAAACGGGCTGCAGGTCTCGACTTCCACCGGCTCCGGGTTACGGTTGCCTGGCGGCCGGCACTTCACGACGTTCGCGATGAAGACGTCCGCACGCGCGAAGTCGATGGCCGCGATGATCTTGGTGAGCAGTTGTCCGGCCTGCCCGACGAACGGCTCGCCCTGCTGATCTTCGTCCGCCCCCGGCCCTTCGCCGACGAACATCAGCCGCGCCGCGGGATCGCCCACGCCGAACACCACCTGCTTGCGGCCCATCCGGCTGAGCTGGCAGCGTGTGCAGTCGCCGATGTGCACGCGCAACGCCGCCAGCGCGTCGGATGGCGGCGTCATCGGCAATGCCGCGAAGGCCGCAGCGTCTGTATCGCGGACCGGAAGGTCCGCGGCTCCAAGGACAGTCGACTCTTCTTGGAGCCCCGGACCTTCAGGCCCGGCGCTCACCGACGCCGGCACCGACACCCGCTCGCGCCAGGACGCGTCCCGTGACACCCCGTTCACTCCCATGTCGCTGAAGAGCCGCAGATGCGCGGCAAGGTTGGCGTGATCGCTCATCGTGCTGCCGGGGCGGCCGCGTGGCGAGCCAGACGCTGCTCAATACGGTCGAACAACGCCGCCGCCACGTCGCGCTTCGGCAACACCGGCAACGCCGCCACGTCGTCGGCGCTGACGAACGTCACTTGGTTGGTGGGCACGTCGAAGCCCGATGCGGGCGCAGAGATGTCGTTGGCGACGATGAGATCGACGCGTTTCGCGCGGAGCTTGCGACGCGCGGCGTCCACCGGATCGCCGACTTGCGCCGCGAATCCCACGAGCAGCGGCCGTTCGGCGTCACCGCGACGCGCGCCAAGGTCGGCCAGGATGTCCGGCGTGCGGGCAAGGTTCAACGTCAGCGCGCCGCCCTTCTCGATCTTGCCGTCGACGGCCCCGCCCGCGAGCGTGTAGTCCGCCACGGCTGCGGCCATGACGATCACGTCCGAGCGGTCCGCTCGATCCATCACGGCCGCATGCATCTCGGCAGCACTGCGTACGCGAATGACGTTCGCGCCGGCGGGCGGCTCGATCGAGGTCGGCCCCGCCACGAGCGTCACGTCTGCGCCGCGCGATACGGCTTCTTCGGCAAGCGCGAAGCCCATGCGGCCGCTCGATCGGTTGCCGAGGAAGCGCACGAGATCGATGTCCTCGATCGTCGGACCGGCCGTCACGAGGACCCGCACGCCCGTGAGCGAGGCTCGTGGCTGCAGCAATGCCTCGGCGGCCTCGACGATGGCCTCGGGCTCGGCAAGCCGGCCCTTCCCCACCCATCCGCAGGCCAGATAGCCCTCACCGGGCTCCACGAAGCGCACGCCACGTCGCCGCAGCGTCGCCACGTTCGCCTGCACGGCCTCGTGCTCCCACATGTTGGTGTTCATGGCCGGCGCGATCATCACGGCCGCGCGCGTGGCGAGATAGAGGGCGGACAGGAAGTCGTCCGCGATGCCGTTGGCGAACTTGCCGAGGCAGTTGGCCGTGCCCGGCACGACGAGCAGCAGGTCCATGCTCGACGCGAGAGCGATATGCTCGATTTCCGCGTTGAGTCCGGGCGCGAACTGCGTCGTGATGACCGGTTCACGCGTGATGGCTTCGAACGTCAGTGGCCCGACGAAACGGCGGGCGTTTCGCGTCATCACCGCCTGCACGCGGTGCCCCCGCTTCTGAAGCAGGCGCGCGACCTCGACGGCCTTGTAGGCCCCGATGCCGCCCGTGACGCCGAGCCCGACGAAGGCCATGGACCGGCCTACTCCTCGGACGGCGGCGTGTCGACGCGGCTGATGGCGCCGCTCACGACTTCCTGCAGGGCGCGGCGCGCGGGCTTGGGCGATCCGTCGACCTTCGGCGTGCAGCCCTCGAGTAACTGGCGCGAGCGCGCAGCGGCGATCGTCACGAATTCAAACGAGTTTCTGGGCCGCGATGTCGGCTTCGGGGTGTCCATCTGATGTCTCTCCTCGACTCTTCCCTGTCTACGATTTGAATGTCTGCAGAATCGGCTCGATCGCCGGCCGGCGCCGCTTCAACGTGGCCCGATCGGCCGTGATGATCGCGTCGATCTCGGCCACGCACCGCTCGAGCCCATCGTTCACGACCACGAAGTCGTATTCGTCCACCGCGTCGATCTCGTTGCGGGCCGTCGCCAGGCGCCGGACGATGGACGTCTCGGGATCCTTGTTGCGTCCGCGCAACCGGGCGGCCAGCACGTCGAATGACGGCGGCAGGACGAAGATGGCAGCGGCCTCGGGCATCCGCGCGCGCACCTGCCGCGCGCCCTGGACGTCAATCACGAGCACCAGGTCGAGCCCGGTCGCCAGCAGCGCCTCGGTTTCCACCCGGCTGGTGCCGTAGAGGTTGCCGAAGATGTCTGCCCATTCGAGAAACGCGTCCTCGCGGACCATGTCCTCGAACTGCTGACGGCTGATGAAATTATAGTCGACCCCGTGGGTTTCGCCCGGCCGGGCCGCCCTGGACGTGTATGACCGCGATCGCTCCAGCCGGGGGGTCCGCTCCATCAGCCTGTCGACGACGGTCGTCTTGCCCGTGCCGGACGGCGCCGACACGACCCAGAGCTGTCCGCGGACGGGGGGCGCGCTACTCGACATTCTGGACCTGCTCCTTGACCCGTTCGAGTTCGGCCTTGGCGGCGATCACCACTTCGGTGCCTCGGGTGCCCTCGACCTTCGACCCGATGGTGTTCACCTCGCGGTTCATCTCCTGCACCAGGAAATCGAGCTTCCGGCCGCAGGCTTCCGGGCCGTCCGCGAGGCTGCGCCAATGGTCCAGGTGGCTGCGCAGGCGCACGATTTCTTCGTCGACGTCGGATCGTGCCACGAAGCGAACCACCTCCTGCGCGATCGCCGCCGGATCACCCTGCAGGTCGGACGGCAGGGCCGCCACGCGCTCGCGCAGTCGCGTCTCGAGCCGGGCCTGCCCATCGGCCGCCTCCTGCTCGAGCACGGCGACGAACCCGGACAGCGTCGCCATCCGGGTCTCGAGGTCAGTGTTCAGATACCGGCCCTCGGTGGCGCGCATGGTGATCAGGGCCTCGAGGGCATCCGCCACCACGGCATCGACCAGTTCGGCCAGCGTGGTGGCGACGGGCGCCGAAGGGTCGGCGGCCTTGGAGCGAATCTCGAGCACCTGCGGCATCCGAAGCACGTCCCCGGGGGTGAGTGGGCCGCTGACGATGCCCCGCGTGCGGGCGGCGTTGAGCGCCGCGGCCACCTGGTCGAGCAACGCCTCGTCGATCACCACCTCCCGCGCCGGGGGCGTCGTCACCTCCGCCGCGATGCTGATTTCGACACGACCACGCGTGAGGCGCTGCTGCGCGAGCGTCCGGATGCGGCCATCGAGCCCCGCCAGCGCGTGGGGCATCTTGACGACGACGTCGAGAAAGCGGTGGTTCACCGACTTCACGGTGACGTGCACCTGTTCGCCGGCGGCCTCGCGGCTCACGGCGGCAAATCCGGTCATCGAACGAATCACGGCGGTCCCTCTTCTCCCTGGCTCTCGCGCAGATCGGCGCGGTCGTCAATCGCCTGCAGCGCGTAGAGCTTCGCGTAGACCCCGCCCTCGCGGGCGATGAGCTCGTCGTGCGTGCCGATCTCCGCGATGCGGCCCGCCTCGAGCGCAAGGATCATATCCGCTCGGCGCACGGTTGACAGCCGGTGCGCGATGACAAAGGTAGTCCGGTTGCGCATGAGGTTGACGAGCGCGTCCTGGACGAGCGCCTCGGACTCGGCGTCGAGCGCCGAGGTGGCTTCGTCGAGGACGAGCAGCGGACAGTCCTTGAGGATGGCGCGCGCGATGGCGAGGCGCTGCCGCTGGCCGCCCGACAGACGCTGACCACGCTCGCCGATGCGGGCGTCGTAGCCGCCGGCGTGTTGTGACACGAACTCGTGCGCATGCGCGGCGCGCGCGGCGGTCTCGATGGCCTCGCGGGACGCGCCGGGCGCCCCGTACGCGATGTTGCTCGCGATCGTGTCGTCGAAGAGCACTGTCTCCTGCGTGACGAGCGCGATCTGGCCGCGGAGTGACGCGAGCGACACATCACGAATGTCCGTCCCGTCCACCAGGATCGCGCCCTCCTTGACGTCGTAGAACCGCGGGATGAGATTCGACAGCGTCGTCTTCCCCGCTCCGCTCAGACCGACAATCGCAACGACCTGGCCCGCGCGCACGGTGAACGACGCGTGGCGCAGCACGAAGTGGTTCGGCCGGTCGTCATACGCGAACCCGACGTCACGGAACTCGACGGACGCGTGCATCCGCGCGAGCGGCGGCGCCGACGGCTGCTGATGCACCTCCGTATGCGTGTCGAGCATCTTGTAGATGCGCTCGGCCGCGGCAATGGCCTGCTGGATGCTCGCGTTCACGCGGCTCAGCTTCTTGATGGGCATGTACATCATGAAGGCCGCGCCCAGAAACGACGCAAAGTCCCCGAGCGTGATGGCGCCCGACTGAATCTCCCGCTGGCCGTACCAGAGCGCGCCGATTGCCGCCAGGCCGCCGATGAACTCCATCAGCGGCGGCAGCGCGGACATCGCGCCCGTGATCTTCATGTTCGTGCGATAGAAGCTTTCCGTCGCGCGCGCGAAACGGGCGGCCTCCCGGCTCTCCGCCCCGAAGGCCTTGACGATGCGATGCCCGGAGAACGCCTCGGCCGCCAGGTGCGTGACGTGCTCCAGCTCCACCTGTCCCCGTCTCGTCGTCTGACGCACGCGCTGGCCGAGCCGCGCGAGCGGGTACGCGACGAGCGGCGCCGACGTCACGACCACGAGCGCGAGCTTCCAGTCGAGCGAGAACAGGAGCGCCGCGTACGCGACCACCGTCAGCGACTCACGCGCCAGGTCCGCGACGGTCTCCGAGACGACGTTCTGCACCTGGTTCACGTCGTTCGTGATCCGCGAGACGAGCTGGCCTGACGTGTTCCTGGCGAAGAAGGCGGCGGACTGATCGAGGATGTGCTTGAACAGGCGGTTCCGCAGATCGCGGACGACGCGCTGGCCGACGTCGGCCATCAGGAAGCTCGACGCGTAGCCGCCAACGCCCTTGAGGAAGTACGCGAGCAGGATCAGGCCGGCGATGGCGCCGATGGTCACCTGGATGCTGAGGTGGCCCTGGGTGATGGTCATCGTGCCGCCCGCCAGGGCGCCGACGCCGAGACCATCGACGATGACCTTGATGAGGTAGGCGAGCAGGCCGTTGCCGATGGCGTAGATCACCATCGCGACGAGCGCCAGGATCAGCCGCCCCCGGTAGATGCGGGCCTCCCGCAGGAGCTGGCGAAGCTCGTTCACTCGGAACGCCCGGGGAGCCGCGAGCCGCGACGGCTGCGGCAGAACGGAGACGCCTTCGTCATGGCCCAGATTGTAGTATCGGGACGGGCCTCCCGCAGACCAGCCCGGCGGCTACGGACGGCCGATGGACGAGTAGCTGAAGCCCAGTTCGCGCACCTGCCTGGGGTCGAAGATGTTCCGGCCGTCGAAGACCACCGGAGCGTTCATGAGTTTCTTCATGCGCTCGAAGTCCGGCTCGCGGAACTCGTTCCACTCCGTGACGACGAGCAGCGCGTCGGCGCCCTTGATCGCGTCGTAGGCGTTGCGGGCGTAGGTGATCTGCTTCTTGAAGATGCGCCTGGCGACGTGCATCGCCTCCGGATCGAACGCGCGGACCTTGGCGCCGCGCGCGAGCAGGCCCTGGATGAGGGGCACGGCCGGCGCCTCCCGCATGTCGTCGGTGCGCGGCTTGAACGCAAGCCCCCACACCGCGAAGGTCTTGCCCTTCAGCTTCTTGCCGAAACGCTTGTCGACGCGCGTCAGCAGGCGCAGCTTCTGCGCCTCGTTCACGTCCTCGACGGCCTGCAGGATGCGGAACTTGTACTTCTTGTCGGCCGAGAACTTGATGATTGCCTTGACGTCCTTCGGGAAACAACTGCCGCCATAGCCCACGCCCGGGAACAGGAACGCCGAGCCGATGCGCTTATCGGAGGCAATCGCCTGGCGCACGCGATCGACGTCCGCACCAAACGCTTCGCAGACGTTCGCAATCTCGTTCATGAACGAGATGCGCGTGGCGAGCATGGCGTTCGCCGCGTACTTGCAGAGTTCGGCGCTCGCCGGATCCATCACCATGATGGGTGCGCCCGTGCGGGTGAAGGGCCGGTACAGCTCGCGCATCATGTCGGCCGCGCGGGTGTCGGTGGTGCCGATGACCACGCGATCCGGTCGCAGGAAGTCGTCGACCGCCGCGCCCTGCTTCAGGAATTCTGGGTTGCTCACGACGGCGTACGGATGGCGCGCGTGACGCGCAATCGTCGAGTGGACCAGGTCCGCCGTGCCCGCGGGCACGGTGCTCTTGTCGACGATGACCTTGTAGCCGTTCATCGACTGCGCGACTTCTGTGGCGGCGGCGAGGACGTGCTTGAGGTCGGCAGAGCCGTCCTCTCCGGTCGGCGTGCCGACGGCAATGAAGATCACGGCGCAGCGCTGCACCGCCTCTGGCAGGCTGGTGGTGAATCGCAGGCGCTTCTCGGCATGGTTCCGCTTGACGATCTCTTCGAGGCCGGGCTCGTAAATGGGAATCTTGCCCTTGTTGAGGCCCCGGATCTTCGCCGCGTCCTTGTCGACGCAGACAACATCGTTGCCGGTTTCCGCGAAACAGGCGCCTACAACGAGCCCCACGTACCCTGTGCCGATGACCGCAATGCGCATGAAAACTGAACCTCCGATTCCCGAGTTCCTCACGCTAGCACGGGCACTGAGCTCGGTCAATCGATTGACCTGTAAGGAGTTGCACGCCGCTGCACTTCCCGTCTCCGCGTGATAGCCTCACGTCCCAGCGTGCGGATTCTGTTCGACTACCGGCCGGCCCTGCGCCGGCGGACCGGCGTCGGGGAATACGCCCACGAGACCGCCCGGGCCCTCGTGGCCTCCGCGCCGGTCGGTGAGCACCTGACGCTGTTCTCCTCTTCCTGGAAAGATCGGCTGCCGGCCGATGTCGTGCCGGGCGCCGCCGCCGTCGATGCCCGCGTGCCGGTGCGCGTCCTGCACTTCGCCTGGCATCGACTGGAATGGCCGCCCGTCGAGTGGCTCGCCGGGGCGCACGACGTCGTTCACGCGGCTCACCCGCTGCTCATGCCGAGCCGTCGCGCCGCGCGTCTCGTGACCATCTACGACCTCGACTTCCTCGACGCGCCGGAGCGCACGCGCGCCGAGATTCGGCGCGATTACCCGTCGCTCGCCGGCGACCACGCGCGACGCGCCGACCACGTCATCACCATCTCGACACACACGGCGGAGGACATCACGGCGCGGCTCGGCGTGCCGCGATCGCGCATCTCGATCTGCCCGCCCGGTGCCCCGGCCTGGCCTCGACGCGCAGCCGAACCCGCCGCGCACGGATGCATCCTCTTCCTCGGCACGCTCGAGCCGCGCAAGAATCTGGGCGTGTTGCTCGACGCCTACGGCGCGCTCCTCGCCGCACGTCCCGACGCGCCCCCGCTCGTGCTGGCCGGACAGATTCCGGCCGAGGCCGAGCCCCTGGTCCGCCGGACGCGTGAACATCCGTTTGCGGGGCGCGTGGAACTGCCCGGCTACGTCTCGGACGACGAGAAGGCCGCACTCTTCCGTCGCGCGCTCGTGTTCGTGCTGCCGTCGCACACCGAGGGCTTCGGCATTCCTGCAATCGAAGCGATGACCGTTGGTGTCCCCGTGATTGCCGCCAATCGCGGCGCGCTGGCCGAGACGGTCGGCGACGCCGGCGCGCCCGTCTCACCGGACGATGCGCCGGCCCTGGCAAACACGCTTGCGACGATCCTCGACGATTTGGCGCGCCGCGACCGCATGCGCGAGGCCGGATGGGCGCATGCGGCGCGGTTCACCTGGGCGCGCACGGCCGCCGGCGTTCGCGACGCCTGGCACCTGGCACGCGAACGCCATGCGGGGCGCCGTGGCTGAGCAGGCACGGCACATCGCGGTCGACGCGCGCGAACTGCTCGGCCAGCCCACGGGCGTGGGACGCTACGTCCTCGAGGTGCTCCGCGAATGGACGCGCGACGACAGCTTTCGCCATCGTGTGTCGCTCGTCGTTCCGGCCGAGCCATCACCAGAGCTGGCCCGCGAGCTTGGCGGACGCGTGTCGTGGACGATCGTGCCGGGCCTCCGAGGGACGGCCTGGGAGCAATGGCAACTGCCCCGCGCCGTACGCCACGTCGGCGCCGACGTGTTGTTCGCCGCGGCGTACACGGCGCCACTCGTGCGCGTGGTGCCGTATGTCGTGGCCATCTACGACGTCTCGTACTTCGCGCATCCCGAGTGGTTTCGCGCACGCGAAGGCGCCCGCCGACGCTGGTTGACCCGCCTGTCGGCCGCGCGTGCGGCCAGCATCGTCACCATCTCGGACTTCTCGGCGCGCGAGATCGGCCGGTGGCTCGCGGTTCCGCAGTCGCGCATCGTGCTGGCGCCACCCGGCGCGCCACCGACCCGCCGTCCCGTTCCCGGCAGCGGCACCACGGTTCTCTACGTGGGCTCGCTCTTCACGCGTCGCCACATCCCCGAGCTCATTCGCGGCTTTGCCCGTTTTGCCGCCACCACACCTGGCGCGCGTCTGATTCTGGTCGGGGACAATCGCACGACGCCGCGGATTGATCCGGCGAGCATCGCCGCGGACGCCGGCGTCGCGCAGCAGGTCGAGTGGCGCGCCTACGTCAGCGACGACGAACTCGATCGGCTGTATGCCTCGGCCCGCGTGTTCGCGTTCCTTTCGGACTACGAGGGATTCGCGATGACGCCGCTCGAGGCGCTCGCCCGCGGCGTGCCCTCGGTGCTGCTGGACACGCCCGTCGGCCGCGAGGTGTACGGCGACGCCGCGTGCTTCGTCCAAACCGCACCGGAGTCGATCGCGGCGGGCCTCACGGCGCTGGCCCAGGATTCTCCCGTCCGCGACGCCACGCTGGCCGCGGGAACCATTCGCCTCGCGCAGTATTCGTGGCGGCACACCGCCGACGTCATCCGCGCCGCGCTCGAGCGCGCCGTCACCCCATGACTCCCGCCGTCGACATCGTCATCGTCAACTTCAACACGTGCCACGAGCTGGACGCCTGCCTGCGTTCGATCTTCGACGCGCCACCGGACGCGCTGCACGAAGTGTTCGTGGTCGACAACGCGTCGGATGACGGCAGCGTGGCGCACGTGCAGACAGCGTGGCCGCGGGCAACCGTGGTCGCGCTGGATCGGAACGTCGGGTTCGCGGCGGCCAACAACATCGCCCTGCGCCGGTCCGTGGCGCCACTCGTGCTGCTGCTGAACAGCGACACGCTCGTGCCTGCCGGCGCCATCGACAGATTACGCGAACGGCTCACCGCCACGGGCGCCGTGGCGGCCGGTCCAAGACTCGATGACGGCCGAGGATGTCCCGAGGTCTCGTTCGGGCCGATGCTGTCGCCGTGGGGCGAGATGCGCCAGCGATCGCGGGTACGCCGCGCCGCCAGCGATCGACCTGACGACAGACGGCGTACGGAGGCCCTGGTCGGCACCGAGGGCTTCGTGGACTGGGTCAGCGGCGCCTGCCTGCTCGTCCAACGGGAAGCCGCCCTCGACGCCGGGCTCCTGGACGAGCGGTTCTTCATGTACGAGGAAGACGTCGACTTCTGCGCGGCCCTGCGGGCCCGGGGCGGCCGCATCCTGTTCACGCCAGCGGCGCGCGTCACGCACCTGCGCGGCCGGTCGGTCGCGCGGGCCGGGACGGCGACGTCGCCGCACTACGACCGCAGCCACCTCGCCTTCTATCGCAAACACGAGCCGCTGTGGGCCCCCGCGCTCTGGCTGTGGCTGAAAGTCCGCGGGCGCGACGTCCGATAAGATCTCCAGACTCCTGTGCGCATCGCCATCGACGCCCGCAAGCTGCACGACTACGGCATCGGCACCTACGTCCGAAACCTGGTGTCGTGGCTCGCCAAGATGGATGGCGACCATCAGTACCTGCTGGTGTGCCCGCCGCGCGACATCGAGTTCGTGCGATCACTGGGGTCACGTTTCGAGGCGTACGAGGAGCGCGCCGGCAACTACTCGGTTCGCGAGCAGCTGTCGCTGCCCCTCGCCCTGGCGCGCGCTCACGTGGACCTGTTTCACGCGCCGCACTACGTGGTGTCGCCGTTCACGAACGTCCCCTTCGTGGTGACGATTCACGATTGCATCCACCTGCGCTTTCCGCAATATCTGCCCAACCGGCTGGCGCACGTGTACGCCCGGACGATGATGCGATCGAGCGCGAGGCGGGCACAGCGGGTGCTGACCGTGTCGGAGGCGTCGCGGCAGGACATCCTGCACTATCTGCACGTCCCCGCGGACAAGGTCGAGGTGATCCACAACGCGCTCGACGAACGGCTCGCGGCGGCGCCAACACCGGAGTCGCTGGCTGAGGTGCGCAGCCGCTATCAGCTCGAGTCGCCGTTCATCCTCTACGCGGGGAACATCAAACCGCACAAGAACCTGGAGCGGCTCGTCGAGGCCTATTCGATTCTGCGGCGGCGCGGCGTCCAGCATGCGCGCCTCCTGATCATCGGCGACGAAGTGTCGAAATATCCGGTGCTCCGCCGCCTCGTGCATCGCTTTCAGCTCCATCCCCACGTGCGCTTCTTCGGGTTCGTCTCCGACGCGATGTTGTCCGCGCTCTATCGCCTGGCATCGGTGTTCGTGTTTCCGTCGCTCTACGAAGGGTTCGGCCTTCCGCCGCTCGAGGCCATGGCCGCCGGGGCGCCAGTGGTGGCATCCAACACGTCCTCCCTGCCCGAGGTGGTCGGCGACGCCGCGTTGCTCGTCGACCCGATGGATGCCGGCGCCATCGCAGACGCCATGGCGCGCGTGCTGACCGACGACGCCCTGCGCGACGACCTGATCAGGCGCGGTCACGAGCGCGTGAAGGCGTTCTCGTGGCGGCGATCGGTGGCGCGCGTCCAGGCCGTGTATGAGGAGGTGGGCCGTGCCCACCGGCGTTAGCCCGATCCCCGCGGCGCCCGTCGTCGCAATGCCCCTGCCGTGGACGGGCCGGCGCGTCGTGCTGGTGCACGACTGGCTCACCGGCATGCGCGGCGGCGAGAAGGTGCTCGAGCGCTTCTGCCAGCTCTTTCCGGGCGCGGAGATCCTGACACTGGTGCACGTGCCCGGCTCGGTGTCGCCGACGATTGCGTCACATCCGATCCGCACGTCGTTCGTGCAGCACCTGCCGCGGCCTGGCCGGTACTACCGGCACTACCTGCCGCTCTTTCCGATGGCGATCGAGGGCCTCGATTTGGACGATGCGGATCTGGTGGTGTCGACGAGCCACTGCGCGGCGAAGGCGGTCGTGCCGAACGGCCGATCGTTCCACATCTGCTACTGCCACTCGCCGATGCGCTATGCGTGGGACCAGTTCGACGCCTACTTTGGCCCCGAGCGGCTGGGAACCGTGGGCAGCGCCCTCGCACGGCCTGTCATGGCCTGGCTGGCACGCTGGGATCGGGCCACCGCCAATCGGGTCGACGCGTTCGTGGCCAATTCCCGGTTCGTTGCGGGACGGATCGGCCGGTACTATAATCGTCAGGCGTCGGTCCTCCACCCGCCGGTGGATACGGAGTTCTTCGTCCCCGGCGACACGCCGCCGCAGCCCTATTTCCTAGTGGTGTCGGCACTTGTCCCGTATAAACGCATCGACGTGGCGATTCGAGCCGCCCTGCGGCTCGGGGTCCATCTGAAGATCATCGGCACCGGCCCCGATCGTGCCCGCCTGCAGCAGATTGCGGGCCCTTCCATCGAGTTTCTCGGCAGTCTCGATCCCGTGTCGCTCCGCGAGGAGTATCAGGGCGCCCAGGCCCTGGTGCTGCCAGCCGAGGAGGATTTCGGCATCGCGCCGGTCGAGTCGATGGCCTGCGGTCGGCCCGTCGTGGCCCTGGGCCGCGGTGGTGCGCTCGAGACCGTGGTGCCCGGCGTGACGGGACTGTTGGTCGACACCGCTGACGATCGCCAGTTCGCGGAGGCGATGCGGGCAGCCTCGACGGGGTTCGAGGATCCGCGTCCCCTCGTGGACCATGCCTCGCGCTTCTCGGTGGCACGCTTCGACGCCGGCTTCACCCGGCTGCTGGCAGAGGCACTGGCAGGCGCGGCGTGCTGAGACGGCACAACCGCCTGCTCGTCGCGATCTACGTCATCGCGGACTTCCTGGCGGCGGCCTGCGCGTTCGCGCTGGCGTACGTGATCCGGTTCAACAGCGGCCTGCTGCCCCTGAACCAGACGGCCCCGCCGTTTGCGCGCTACCTGGCCATCGCGCCGTTCCTGGCGCTCCTGATCATCCTCGCGTTCCAACTGCAGGGCCTGTATCGCCTGCGGCGCGGCCGGACGCGCGTCGACGACTTCTTCGGCGTGCTCGTGGGCAGCCTGCTCGGCGGGCTGCTCGGCATTCTCGGCACGCTCTACGTGCAGACGTACCACTTGAGCGAATCGCTCAAGACGCAGGGCTTCCTCGAGATCTCACGAGGCGTGTGGGCGCTGTACCTGTCGCTCGTGGTGTTCTTCACGTACATCTCGCGGGAAACGGTTCGCGACCTCCTGCGCCGGCGCTGGCGCGCGGGTATCGGCCTCAAGCACGTGCTGATCGTCGGCGTCGGTGATCTCGGCCGGATGGTGGCCGACCGCATCGTCGAGCACGGCGAGCTCGGCTTCCGCCTCGTGGGCTTCGCGGACGATCGCGCCGGCACGTCCGACTCGATCGGCTATCGCGGGTTGCCGCTGCTCGGCACGATTGCGGATCTGGCGTCGATCTGCGCGCACGAGAAGGTCGACGAGATTTACGTGGCCCTGCCGATCGAAGAGCACGTGAAGATGCTGGGCGTGGTCGAGTACGCGAGCCGCGAGTGCATCAACGTGCACGTGGTGCCCGATTTGCTGCAGTTCATCGCGTTGCGCGCGCGCCTCGAAGACCTCGACGGCCTGCCGCTCATCAGCATCAACGACGTGCCGCTGCGCGGCTTCAACAGCGTGCTCAAACGGGTGGCGGACATCGCGATCTCGTCGGCGGTGGTCCTGGTCGGCCTCGTGCCGGCGCTGATCGTGGCCTGGCTCATCAAGCGCAGTTCGCCCGGGCCCGTGTTCTACACGCAGGTACGCATGGGGCTCGACGGCAACGCGTTCACCGTCTACAAGTTCCGTTCGATGCCCGTCGACGCCGAAGATGCCAGCGGCCCGGTCTGGGCGCGCGACGACGACCCGCGCGCGACGTCGATCGGCAAATGGCTCCGCCGCCACGACATCGACGAGCTCCCGCAGTTCTGGAACGTGCTCAGGGGCGACATGTCGATCGTCGGACCGCGCCCCGAGCGGCCGTTCTTCGTCGAGCAGTTCAAGCACCGCATCCCGCAGTACATGCTGCGCCACAAGGTGAAGGCCGGCATCACCGGCTGGGCACAGGTCAACGGCTGGCGCGGGAACACGTCTCTCGAGAAACGCATCGAGTTCGACCTCTACTACATCGAGAACTGGTCGCTCTCGCTCGACTTCAAGATCATGTGGCTGACCGTGCTGCGCGGGCGTGACAAGAGCCCCGCCGTTTCCTAACAGAGGATCTCACTTCGCATGCGCATCGTCATCACCGGCGCCGCCGGGTTCATCGGATCGCACCTGTCTGAAACGTTGCTCGATCGCGGCCACTCGGTCGTCGGCATCGACAACCTGCTGACGGGCGACCTGGCCAACATCGCGCACCTCGCCGGCCGCGACTTCGTCTTCGTCAAGCACGACGTGACGAACTTCATTCACGTCGACGGGCCCGTGGACATCGTCTTCCACTGGGCCAGCCCGGCCAGCCCGATCGACTACCTGGAGTGGCCGATTCCGACGCTGAAGGTCGGCGCGCTCGGCACCCACAAGGCGCTCGGCCTGGCCAAGGCCAAGGGCGCGCGCTTCGTGATCGCCTCGACGTCCGAGGTCTACGGCGATCCGCTGGAGCATCCGCAGAAGGAGACGTACTGGGGCAACGTCAATCCGGTCGGTCCCCGCGGCGTCTACGACGAAGCCAAGCGCTTCGCCGAGGCGATGACGATGGCCTACCACCGGTATCACGGCCTCGATGCGAAGATCGTCCGGATCTTCAACACCTACGGCCCGCGCATGCGCGTCCGGGACGGTCGGGCGGTGCCGAATTTCATCTCGCAGGCGCTCCGCAACGAGGACGTGACGATCTTCGGCAGCGGATCACAGACGCGCAGCTTCTGCTATGTGAGCGATCTGGTCGCCGGCATCCTCAAGCTGGCCGAGTCGAATCTCAACGAGCCCGTGAACATCGGCAATCCGCACGAGATGTCCATCGAGGACATGGCGCACCTCATCATCAAGATGACCGGCTCGAAGAGCAAAGTGGTGTTCAAGCCGCTGCCGACCGATGACCCGAAGGTGCGCCAGCCGGATATCACCCGCGCCCGCACGCTGCTCGGGTGGGAACCGAAAGTCCCGCTCGAACAGGGCCTGACCGCCACCATCGACTACTTCAGGAAGAAGATGGCCTGAGGCCGTTCCTCAGTGCTCCGTCACGAAGCCCCGGGCGAGCTGCACGGCATACTGCGCGCTCGAGGCCAGCGTGCACGCGAGCGAGGCATACACGAACCAGGTCACGATCGTCATGGGCTCGCCGCGGAAGTTGGCGAAGAGCGCCACCACGCCAGTCAGGACATAGACGACGGTCGTGGACTTGCCGAGCAGCGTGGGCCGGAACGTGCGGCGCGCCACGGCAAGATTGACCACCGTGACCGTGAGCACGATTGCGATGTCGCGGCTCAGCACCAGCACGGTCAGCCAGAGCGGCAGACGCTGCGGCATCCCGAGATTCGGCACCGTCAGCATCACGAACATCGTGGCCACGAGCAGTTTGTCCGCCATCGGGTCGAGCCACGCGCCAAGCGCGGTCAACTGGCCGGTTCGCCGGGCGATGAACCCATCGAACGCGTCAGTCGCCCCCGCCACCGCGAACACGACCAGGGCCCAGCCAGGCCGTCCGTACAGCATCGACAGGGCGAAAACGGGCACGAGGAGCAGCCGCAGCAGGGTGAGCTGGTTCGCGGCGGTCAGCACCGACGACATGGGACGATTCTAGCCGGAGGTGGCGCGGCGCGTTCAGGGCTGGCGCGCGGCGAGTTGACCGATACGACGAACCGCGGCGTCGAGGTCCGCGCCGGTGGCGAGTCGATTGGGATCGAACCGGCCCGCACTATCCGCGCTCATGGCGCCCGCGCCGACGGCGAGGCTCACGGCCGGATAGGACACGTGGGCCGCCGAGAGGTCCACGAACCGGGGCTTGACGGCCTGCCAGCGCGCGAGGTCCGCCGGACGGCTCGCCCCGACAATGCGCAGCAACGCGGCGGACACAGCGGCCAGATCTCCACGACGAACGGTCGCCGCGGGCTGGAACGTGTGGTTGGGATAGATGGTCATCACGCCCGCCCGAGTGACCGGCAGAATCCACGGTGAAGCCCAGTGGGTGCGAACGTCCGTTGCGATGTCCGTCATGCGGCGCGGCGCCGCCTCGATGAGCGCCTCCAGGCGAATACCGATGAAGGCGGCCACCTCTGCGCGGGTCACCGACGCGGCCGTGGGCAGCGCTGAAAACGAGGCCGGCAACGCAGCCAATTCGGCTTTCTCGCGAAGGTCAGCGCTGCGCGTGCGCCACTCGGGACGGGGATCGATCGCGGCTGCGCGCGCGTACGCCGCCGCAGCCTCCCGATACTTGCCCCGCGCCTCGAGCACGCTCGCGAGCGTGGCCTGGCCATCGGCGTCGCGCGGCTCGAGCTCGACGACGCGTCGCGCATGCGTTTCGGCGTCCTCGAAGCGCTTCGCCGCGATCTCGGTGAGCGTGAGATCGTGCAGGATGATCGTGCTGTCCGGTGACTGCCGAAGCGCCTGCTGAAACTGCTGCGCCGCATCGTCGAAACGCCCGGCAGCGCGCGCCTTCCGCCCCCCCTCGAGCAGCGATTGCGTCAGCCGGAAGCGCACGAGGTCGAGACGCGTGCGTACGGTGTCGCGTTTGGGATCCAGCGCGAGCACCTTCTCCATCGCCGCCACCGCATCGGCATCGCGATTGAGCCCCAGCAACGCGTCGGCCTGGCCGATCCAGGCGGGAACGTAGCGATCGTTGGCGGCAGTGGCGGTCGCGAATCGCGTGCTGGCATTCTTGTACTGGCGTCCTGCGAGTTGGACGAAGCCCAGACCCGTTTCTGCGGGATAGAACGCCGGCGACTTCTTCAGGATGTCCGAGAACGCGCGCGAGGCGCCGCGGGTGTCGCCACTCTGAAACTTCCGCCACGCCTCGGCCTGTTGCGCACGCAGTTCCGGTGTGGCGCTCAGTCCGGCCGGGACATCCGGCGCTGGATACAGGCCCGCGGCTGGCGCTGGTGTCGCGGCGACCGCCGTGGGCGTGGACGCGGGATGGCTGGCGCATCCCGCATACGTCATGCCCATCACCACGAGCCCGATCGCGACAGTGTGTCGCCCGGCAGCCGTCATGCGGGCACCGTCACGCGCGCGAAGCGCCCGAGCAGCCGTCTGGGAATGTCTGCCTCGACCGAGACCCGAGCCTCGGCCGTGGTCTGGCTCACGACGCGCGCGTGCCGGTAGAGATCGGCGAGCAGCTTCCGATCGGCGGCGTCGGAACTGTCGAGCGACAGGGTCACACGCGCCTCGCCCATGTCGAGGCGCTCGGCGATCGCGGCCAGCAGATCGTCCCGGCCCGTTCCGTCCTGCGCCGACAGCCACAGCGCGTCCGGATGCGCGGCCTTGAGCGCCGCCAGTTCGAGCGGCTCGAGGCGATCGATCTTGTTGAACACATCGACCATTGGAAGGTGCTGGGCGCCGACTTCCGCGAGCACGCTCTTGACCGCGTCCCGCCGGCGGTCGCGATCCGGCGCCGACGAATCGATCACGTGCACGAGGACCTCGGCGCTGGCCACTTCCTCGAGCGTGGCGTGAAACGCCGCGACGAGCTGGTGCGGCAGGCGATCGATGAAGCCGACGGTGTCTGCCAGCATGATCTGACGCGCATCGGGAAGCTTCAACCGCCGCATGAGCGGATCGAGCGTCACGAACAGGGCGTCTGACGCCACGGCCGCGGAGCCCGTCATCCGGTTGAACAGCGTCGTCTTCCCCGCGTTCGTGTAGCCCACGAGCGCCACCGTCGGCACGTCCGATCGGCGCCGTCGTGCGCGCACGTACCCACGCCGACGCTGGACGTCCGCAATGTCCCGCTTCAGCCCGGCAATGCGATACCGGATTCGCCGCCGGTCCGTCTCGAGTTTGGTTTCGCCCGGTCCCCGTGTGCCGATGCCGCCGCCGAGGCGCGAGAGCGCCGTGCTCGAACCGGCAAGCCTGGGCAGGCGGTACTGGAGCTGCGCGAGTTCGACCTGGAGCTGGCCTTCGCGAGTGCGTGCCCGGGACGCAAAGATGTCGAGGATGAGTGCCGTGCGATCGATCACACGCCGGCGACACGCTTCCTCGAGGTTGCGCGTTTGCGCGGGCGTCAGCTCGTTGTCGACGATGACGAGCTGGGCGTCGGCTTCATCGCAGGCCCGCGCGAGCAACTCCGCCTTGCCGGTCCCAATCAACGTGGCCGGATCGGGCGTCGCCCGCTCCTGCACCACCCGCAGCACGACCGTTGCGCCGGCCGCCCGCGCCAATCCTTCGAGTTCGTCGAGCGCGACGTCGCTGTCCGTTTTGCGGGAGGCGCGCGTCGCCAGCCGAACGAGCGCCGCGCGCTCGCGGAGCCGATCGTTCGACGTATTTCCTGCCGTTGTCATCCGTTCAGGCAGTCTAGCACGCGACTCCAGGCTATGGCGCCCTCGCGGACGAGCCGCGGCGGCGCCACGCGCGCGTCGACGATCGTCGACGGCAATCCACCCGGCGTCATGCCGCCGTCGATGACGAGCAACCGCGGATCGCGTGCGAGCACCTCGAGCCCGGCAACGGTCGAGACCGGCGGCTCGCCGCTGCGGTTGGCACTCGTGGACGTGATCGGCACGCCGCAAGCGGCGGCCAGCGTCTGCGCCACCCGATGGGCAGGAATGCGCACGGCGACCGTGTGTCGTCCGGCGTGCACGGCCGATGCCACGACGGGCGTGGCGTCGAGCACCAGCGAGAGCGGGCCGGGCCAGAACGCCTCGGCAAGACGCGACGACGCCGCGTCCATCTCGGCGACGACGCGCGCCTGCGTCGTCGAGGCCGCAATGAGCGGCATGGCCACGCCGGGATCCCGGCCCTTCAGGTCGTACAGCGCCGCAACCGCGGCTTCCGAGGTGGGATCAACGGCCAGGCCGTAGAACGTGTCCGTGGGGTATGCGACGACGCCCCCGCCACGGATCCAGGCGCAGGCCTCATCGAGATCCGCCACCGCGCAGGCGGCCGGGTCGACGCGGATCATACGCGGCGCAGTTCGACCGGGTCGCCCGGCGTCACCGCCAGGCGCTCGGCCGCGCTGGCCGTACGCATCGAGAACTCGAGGTGATCCGTGCCGCCGAACAGCGCGGCAATCTCACCCGGGCCGATTTCGGTGTAGGTCGAGACGATGCGGCTGATGGCCTGTCCCCCGGCGGTGAGCTGCAGCACACCGACGCCCTCGGTGAGCCGTTCGCACGACTTGCGATCGAGATTGGTGACGACGTTGCCGAATCGATCGATGCGGACGACAACGCCGGAGAGCACCGCGCCGTCGAGGTGTGGTTTCGGAAGGTCGAGCAGATGAAAGTCCGTCAACGGCCGGCCGAGCGCGGGCAGGTGCACGCCCTTCGACAGCCATGCCGCGGCGGGCGCGAAGCGATCGCGGCCCTCGAACGTGCGGCTGACGGTCGGCCGCGCGTAACGACGTTCGGTGAGCTCGACGACTTTCTTCGGCGGCGTGTCCTCGAACACGCCGGTGAGGACGCCGTTGTCCGGTGCGACCAGCCGCCACTCGCCGACATCGGCCGCAATGCCGCGCCGTGCAGTGCCGACGCCCGGGTCGACGACGACGAGAAACGTCGTGCCGGTCGGAAAGTACCGGTAGGCCGCGGCCAGCTCCCGCGCCGCGGTCGCGATGTCGTGCGGCGGCAAATCGTGGGAGATGTCGATGACACTCGCGTCGGGATTGATGCTGAGGATGACGCCCTTGATCACACCGACGTAGTGATCGCGGGTGCCGAAGTCGCTCAGAAACGCAATAAGAGACTTTGCCATGGAGGGAGGGGGAGCGTGTCTCAGGCTGGCTTACGGAACAGAGTTTCGCGCGCGTTGCTCTTCAGCAGCACGGATTCCTTCACGACGAGACCGTCGAACATCTTGTTGATGTCGCGCGTCACGAGGACGTTCCGGCGCGTCGGGGTGGCCGGCGTCTGGCGCAACCGCATCGCGTCGGGCGCTTCGACCGTGAAACGGGTGTAGTACGTGAGGTCCGCCGGCGTCGATCCAAAGAAGCCGTACAGCACCCCGCCGGGCCGCAACAGCGCGACGAGGTGCGCGGCAAGGGCCTGCGAACTCGGCCGGTCGAGGTAGTCGAACAGATCCCAGCAGAAGATGCCGTCGACCGAACCCGGCTCGCGCTTCAGGCGATTGACGAGGTCGACAGGCAGCGTCTCGCGCGTGCCGGCCTTCGCGTGCGCTTCGACCTCCGCGTACATGTCCTCGACGAGGATCTTGCACGCGAGCTGTTCGCCGAAGAACGAGATGTTGGAGCCCACCACGGGCCCGAGATCCATCAGCATCGGACTCGGGACGTGCGACAACGCCGCGAGGACCTTGGGCAGGACCTTGGACTGCGTCAGCGGTTCGGTGGCGGAGGCGACAGGCGAGGCGGAAGGCCCATCGTCCTTCCGCCCGCCCCATTTGAAGAAACTCGACACCAGGCACTCAGCCGGCGCGGGAGCGCCGGCGGAACCGTTACCGGGCCGCGGTGGCGGCAGGCACCGGCGCCGGCTTCACGTCGGCCGGCTTGGTGTCCGTCGACTTCACGTCGGGCGACTTCGCGCCCTGACGCTGCATGTCGATGCTGCCGCGGAAGTGCGCGCCGTCGGCAATCGCGATTCGGGGAGCCGACAGGTCGCCGTCGACCGATCCCGCGTCCCGGATGTCGACGCGTTCGCTCGCGGTGATGTCGCCCGTCACCTCGCCCAGGACCACGACGGCCTTGGCGAAAATCGAGGCTTTGATCTTGCCGTTCGCTCCGATGGTCAGCACGTTCTGACGCAACTCGATCTTGCCCTCAACCTGGCCTTCGATCGTCAGGTCTTCGCTGCCGGTCAGATCGCCCTTGATGACAACGCTTTTTCCGATGTTCACGGTGTCTTTCTCCTGATGTCGTGGCGCATCGACACGGACGGACGACGCTTCCTGATGAACGGGGGGAATAACCGGTGCTGCTGCAGGTTGAGGCGGCTTCACAGCCTCGTCACGCTTCCACATGAGTGATCTCCAAGTCCAAGTCGAAGTAACTCCTGGAGGCAGCCAACCCACGAGACCGACGGGCCAGCCGGGCAGAGTCGAGAAACGCCAGTATAGCGTTTCCCACACCCTGTCGAGTCGTAAGTGTTATCGGCCTGGCAGGCTCGCGCTGCAGCCGAGGGGCGCACCCCGGACCTGAAGGGCCGGGGCTCCACTGAGCCTTCTTGGAGCCCCGGACCTTCAGGTCCGGGGCCATCCCGCCGAACTGTGCACTTCTGCGCCGAAATCGCGGTGCTACCATGGATCGGTGCGGATCTACCTCGACTACAACGCCACGACGCCTCCCCTGCCCGAGGTCGTGGATACGGTGAGCCGCGTCATGGCCAGCACCTACGGCAATCCCTCGTCGGTGCACACCTTCGGTCAGCAGGCGAAGGCAGAGCTGGATCGCGCGCGGAGCGCGGTCGCGGCCCTCGTCGGCGCCGAGCCCAGTGAGATCGTGTTCACCGCGGGCGGCACCGAGTCGGACAACCTCGCCATCCGGGGCGCGGCCGAGGCGATGGAGCCGGCCGGCCGCAAGCACCTCATCACGACGGGCATCGAGCACGAAGCCGTGCTGAACACCGCCCGCGCCCTCGAGCGTCGCGGCTGGTCCGTCACGACCCTGCCCGTCGATCACACCGGCATCGTGTCGCCGGCCGCGCTCGAGGCGGTCATCCGCAAGGACACGGCGCTCGTGTCGGTGATGCACGCGAACAACGAGATCGGCACCATCCAGCCGATCGCCGAACTGGCGGCCATCGCGCGCCGCCATGGCGCGGTCATGCACTGTGATGCCGTCCAGTCCGTCGGCAAGATTCCCGTCTCGGTCAAGGCGCTCGGCGTCGATCTGCTCGCGCTCGCCGGCCACAAGTTCGGTGGACCCAAGGGCACGGGCGCGTTGTGGATTCGCCGCGGCGTGCGACTCGCGGCCTACCTGACCGGTGGCAAGCAGGAGCGCAACCGCCGCGCCGGTACCGAGAACGTGCCGGCCCTTGCGGGACTCGGTGTGGCGGCGCGCGTGGCGAGTGACACCGGCCTCGCGGCTGGCCCGGCCATCGCGGCGATGCGCGACCGGCTGGAAACCGCCGTGCTGCGGAGCGTCTCGGGCTCAGCCGTCAACGGCGAGCGGGATAGCCGCGTGCCGAACACCAGCAACATCAGCTTCGAGGGCATTGAGGCCGAGTCCCTGCTGATCGCCCTCGACCTCGAAGGTGTCGCCGTCTCGACGGGATCGGCGTGCTCCTCCGGATCGCTCGAGCCGTCGCACGTCCTGCGCGCGATGGGTCTGTCCCAGGCGCGGGGACGCAACTCGCTGCGATTCAGTCTCGGTGCGGCGACCACCGTCGAGGAGATCGACTTCGTCGCCGGCGTCCTGCCCCGCCTCACCGCGCGCCTGCGCACACTCGGCCGCACGCCGGCCGCGGTCCGCTGACCATGCGGGTCGTGGTTGCAATGTCGGGCGGCGTCGATTCGTCGGTCGCGGCGGCCCTGCTCCTCGAGCAGGGACACGAGGTCATCGGCCTGTCGATGCAGCTCTACGATCAGCGGCCTTCGGACCCGCAGGGCAACGGCCGCGAGTCCTTTGGCTCCTGCTGCAGCCTCGACGATCTGGCCGACGCGCGTCGCGTCGCCGCCGCCCTCGACTTCCCGCACTACATCGTCAACTTCGAGGAGCAGTTCCAGGCGACGGTGGTCCGCAACTTCGTGGACGAGTACGCGGCGGGTCGCACGCCCATCCCGTGCGTGCACTGCAACGCAGACTTGAAGTTCGCGCACCTGGTCGATCGCGCAGCGGGGCTCGACGCCGCCGCGGTGGCCACCGGTCACTACGCCCGAGTGGCGTTCGACGAGGACAGCCGGCAGTACCGGCTGTTCCGTGGCGCAGACTCAGACAAGGACCAGTCGTATTTCCTTTTCTCGCTCACGCAGGACCAGCTGGCGAGGGCGATGTTCCCGGTCGGCACGCTGACCAAGCCCGAGGTTCGGCGCCACGCCGAGCGGCTCGGATTGGCCGTCGCTGACAAGCCCGACAGCCACGAGATCTGTTTCATTCCGGACGGCAAGACAGGCGACTTCGTCGAGCGGCACCTGCCGGAACACACCGGCGGCACCATCGTCGACTCAGGCGGCACCGTGCGCGGACGCCATCGCGGCATCCATCGCTATACCGTCGGACAGCGCAAGGGGCTCGGCATCTCGAGTGCGACGCCGATGTACGTGCTGCGGCTGGAGCCGGCAGAGCATCGCGTGATCGTCGGACCGCGTGAGGAACTGGGCCAGACCGATTTCCATGCCGGGCAGGTCAACTGGATCGCGGGGGCCGCACCAGACGCCCCCATCCGCGGCACCGCGCGCATCCGACATCGCCACGCCGACGCGCCCGCGACGATCACCCCCGAAGGCCCCGACACCGTGAGCGTCCGCTTCGACACGCCCCAACTGGCGGTCACACCAGGGCAGGCGGCCGTGTTCTACGACGGAGATCGAGTGCTTGGCGGAGGGTGGATTCGAGGAAGTTAGAAGGAAGTTAGAACTTCGAAGCCAGAGGCCAGAGGTTACAAGCACAGGCCGCCAACCTTGTGGCTTCTGACTTCTGGCTTCTGACTTCTAACTTCCCTGGTGTGCCAGGAACTTTTCGGCGTCGAGCGCAGCCATGCAGCCTGAACCGGCGGCGGTGATGGCCTGGCGGTAGACGTGATCCTGCACGTCACCGCAGGCGAACACGCCGGGCACGTTCGTCTTGGCGCCGTCGCGGGTGATGAGGTAGCCGTTCTCGTCCATGTCGAGCGGCCCGCCCTTGAAGACGTCCGTGTTGGGATTGTGGCCGATGGCGACGAAGATGCCGTCGACCGGCAGATCTTTCTCGGCGCCCGTCTTGAGGTTGCGCAGCCGCGCCGCGGTCACGGCGCCGGTGCCGCCATCGATGACATCGATGACTTCCGTATCCCACTCGAACTGAATCTTGGGATTGGCGAACGCCTTGTCCTGCATGATCTTCGATGCGCGCAGGGTGTCCCGGCGATGGACGATCGTGACGCTCGAGGCGAAGCGCGTGAGGAAGTTCGCCTCCTCCACCGCCGAATCCCCGCCGCCGACGACCGCAATCGGCCGGCCGCGGAAGAAGAAGCCGTCACAGGTCGCGCAGGTCGAGACACCGTGTCCCATCAGCTTGCGCTCCGACGGCAGGCCCAGGAGCCGCGCAGAGGCGCCGGTCGAGATGATCACTGTCTGCGCCTGCAACTGGCCATCACCGGTCGTGATGGTGAACGGCCGCCACGAGAAATCGACCGCCGTCACGTTGCCGCGGACGAATCTGGCGCCAAACTTCTCGGCCTGGGCCCGCATGTTGGCCATGAGGTCCGGCCCCATGATGCCGTCCTGAAAGCCGGGGAAATTCTCGACCGCCGTGGTCATCATCAACTGGCCGCCGGCCTCGAGGCCCTCGATGACGAGCGGCGACAGATTGGCGCGCGCGGTGTACAGAGCAGCGGTGAGTCCAGCCGGGCCGGATCCGATGATGACGACGTTGTGGAGAGACATGGAGGATTGAGGACTCTGTCAAAGTTAGAAGTGAGAAGCCAAAAGCCAGAAGGTCTGAAGGCCCGAAGGCTTCTACTTCTGGCGTCTGGCTTCGAACTTCCAAGTTCTACAGATGCTTGTCCACCATCGACTTGAGGGTGCCCTTGTCGGCAAGACCCACGAGCTGGTCGACGACCTGGCCGCCCTTGAACAGGATCACGGTCGGAATGCCGCGCACCATGTACTTCATCGTGACGGTGGGGTTGTCGTCCACGTTCAGCTTGCCGACCCGGATCTTGCCCACGTAGTCGGTCGCCAGAGCCGTGATCGACGGCTCCATCGCGCGGCAGGGTCCGCACCACTCCGCCCAGAAATCCACCAGCACGGGTGTGGAAGCCTTGAGCACGTCGCTATCGAAGTTGCCGTCGGTGAACGTCTGCGTGTGTTCAGATGCCATGAGTCGTCTGTTGTCCTTCCGCCTCCCGGATCAGCGTCCTGCGCGCTGGGCGGCAGCCTGCCGGGCTCGTCTATACACTTTGACATATTCCCTGGCGGACGTCTGCCAGGAGTGATCGGCCCGCATGCCCTCTTGCATGAGCGGCAGCCAAGCGGCCTTATCGCTATAGAGGCGCACCGCCTGCCGAAGGATTCGCACGAGCGTCGCCGGCGACGCGTCGCGGAACTTGAAGCCGTTCGCGTGCCGGGCCCGGGACGAATACGGTTGGATGGTGTCGTCGAGCCCGCCGACCGCGTGGACGATGGGGACGGTGCCGTAGCGCAGGCTGTACATCTGGTTGAGGCCGCAGGGCTCGAAAATCGACGGCATCAGGAACATGTCGGATCCGGCCTCCACCAGGTGCGCGAGCGCCTCGTCGAACCCGATGAAGACACCGACGCGCGACGGATAGCGGCTCGCCAGGTCGCGCAGGAATCGCTCGTGCCTGGTGTCCCCCGTCCCGACGAACACCCACGTGGCGTCGAGCGCCGCCAGGTCCTCGGCCGCGCGTTCGATGAGGTCGAGGCCCTTCTGATCGACCAGGCGCGACACCATCCCGATGACCGGCCGTCCCATCGCGTCGTCGCCCACGGGCAGATGAAAGCGACCCAGCAGGGCACGCTTGCAGATGGCCTTGCCCTCGAGTGCATCCACGTCGAACCGCGCCGGCAGCAAGGGATCGGTCGACGGGTTCCACACGGCTGTGTCGATGCCGTTGAGGATGCCGACGTAGCGATCCGCCCGCGCCGTCAACACGCCCTCGAGCCCGGCGCCATACTCGGCGCGCTGCGTTTCGCGCGCATAGGCCGGGCTGACCGTCGTCACCATGTCGCTGTAGGTGATGCCGGCTTTCAGGAAGCTGAACTGGCCCCAGAACTCGCCGGTGTCCATGGCGAATGCCGACCACGGCAGCCCCAGCGCGGGAACCACGTCGCGAGGCGCCAGCCCCTGATAGGCGAGGTTGTGGATCGTGAAGACGAGACCGGCGTGGCCGAGCGCGGCGTAGTGCCGGCTGTCGGTGCGCACGAGCGTGGGCACGAGCCCGGCCTGCCAGTCGTGGGCATGAATGATGTCCACGGCAGGCGCGTCGCTGTCGAGCTCGACGAACTCGAGCGCGGCGGCGGCCAGCATCGCAAACCGTTCGGGGTTGTCCGGAAAATCGCGTCCGTTTTCGCCGTAAAAGCCCGGGCGATCGAACAGCCGCGGCGCCTCGACGAACACGGCTCGGCACCGGCCCGCCAGCGGGGCGACGTGAAACGTGATGTCGTGCGCGACGGTGCCGAGGCGCACGCGCGCCGAGCGCGTGGCCGCGACACCAGGCATGGCCAGACCGTGATAGCGCGGGAGGATCGTCGTGACGCGATGTCCGAGCCGGTCGAGGGCCTCCGGCAGGGAGCCGGTGACATCCGCGAGCCCGCCCGTCTTCGCCCACGGAGTCACCTCGGAGGCGACCATGAGCACGTGCAGGCTCGCCCCGCGCGTGGCGGCGTCCTGTGCCGATTCGTCTTGTGGCGACGGCTGCAGATCCACGTCCGCTCAGTCTAGCCCAGGCCTGAGCGCGGACGCGACGCGTCCGAGGAGACGACGAAGATGCGTCTAGGGATGCGCGGGTTCAACGACTGGCGTCGAGGCGAACAGACCCTGCGCCCGGCCGACGGCCCAGTTGAAGAGGTGGCGCGTCTCGCCGAATCGGATGGCGCTGTTGGCGGCGCCCAGCACGACCACGGCGACCTGCGATCCCTGCGGCACCTGCAACAGCGTGGCGAGGCAATAACCGGCCTTGCTGATGAAGCCCGTCTTGCCGCCGACGACATCGACGTCCGTGCCAAGGAGCTTGTTCGTGCTGTGGATCGAAATCTCGCGAGTCGGCGTGTGCACGTCGAACTGCTGCGTCCGCATGATGGGGCCGAGACGCTCGTCGGAGGTCGCAAACGCGATCAGATGGGAGATGTCGTAGGCCGACGAGACGTTGCGTGAATCGAGGCCCGACGGGTCTTCGTAGTGGGTGTTCGTGAGCCCCAGGTGCGCGGCCATCTCGTTCATCCGCTGGACGAACGCATCGGTGCCGCCTTCGCTCGTCCGCGCCAGGATCCGCGCCCCGGCGTTGTCCGACGCGATCAGCGTCAGGTGCAGCACGTCGCCGAGCGTCAGGTTGTCGCCCGCAACGAGGTGCGTGGTCGACGCGTGGGTGACGTCTGCGCGGGTGACCGTCACGCGCTCGTTCAGATCCGGGTCGTCGGCGATGAACGTGACCGCCGTCATGATCTTCGTCAGGCTGGCAATCGAGCGCTGGTCGTGGGAGTTGTTCTCCCACAGCACGTCGCCGGTCTGGGGGTTATAGACGATCGCGGCCGCAGCCCGAACGTCGGGCACCACGTTGCCGAGGCCGTCCGTCTTGTAGCGTGGGGTTGCTGCCTCACGCTGCTCGCGAGCCAGCACAGCCGCGCGGGCGCGACGGGCCGCCGCAGCCCGCGCCAGGCTCGTCCTGGTCGTTGCCGCCCGGCGGGCAGCCGTGGCTTTCGATGTCTGCGAAACCGAGGACTTCCTGGTGGTCTTCGACTGTGCATCGGCCGAGAGCGGCCACGCACAGGCCAGCACAACGGCCAGTCCGAGAGCCAACGAACGTGGGAACGGGCGGATGGTTACTGGCAACACGAACCTCCAGACGAACTGAGCGCTGCGAATCGTAACATCGGAACTCCTTGATTCGCAATGGGTACGCGTGATCAATGTCCGTGCCATCGCGTGACCGACAGCCGATGTCTGCCTCGGCGCCCCTTCTCTCTCTATCGGCACGGATCACGAAAGACGCATCCTCGCGGTTTTGTCGCGCTGATTACGTTCGTGACATGGCGTCCGAGAGCGCTCTCGCACCCACTCGTCCCCATATCAGTTCGACGCCGCTCGAGTTGCGGCGGCCGTCAGCTGCAGCATGAAGTGATCCAACGTGTTGTTCTGGCGATCCATTGCCGCAGCAGTCGCACTGGTCTCACGGCCCGCAAATGCGCGGATCGCGACCTTATCGATCACGCGATGTCGGGCATGGCGATTGCATGGCGATTTGCTGAGGGGACAATGAGTCTGGTCAGACTGCTCGGGTTCAAGACGATGACCTGTGGCTGCGTGTGTGGCCGGTACCGCGAGGTCGGCACCCAGCGAGAGATCAAGTACATCGAGGAAAAGGGGACCGTCTGCCCCGAGGTGGCGCACCAACGGAACCAGCCCCTCAGTGCCGACCGCGTCGCTCACGGCTTCTCCTCGATCTTCCGCGCGTCCTAGCGCGACCGGCCTGGCGCACGGCAGCGCCCGCCCCCCGACACCGGCGCAGCCGGTCCCGACAGCTTCCAGCCCTGTACTCGGCAGCGCCAGCGGCCGACAAGAAGGGCACATGGCACTCGCCCTCCGCACCCGCAGGCCCATCAAACCGTGGACGGAATTCGCCGCCGGCTCGGCGCGGATTCAGTTGTACCTGGGCGACTGCCTCGAGGTGCTGCCGTCGCTGGCGCCCCACTCGGTGGGCTCCATCGTGACGTCGCCGCCCTACAACCTGGGCATCAAGTACCGGACGTACCAGGACGACTTGCCGCGGACGGAGTACCTGAACTGGACGGATCGGTGGCTGCGCGCCGCCTCCAAGGCCGTCGCGGAGTCGAGTTCGCTGTTCCTGAACGTGGGCGCCAAACCCACCGACCCGTGGATTCCGCTCGAAGTGGCGCAGGTCGCGCGGCGGTACTTCAAGCTGCAGAACACCATCCACTGGGTGAAGTCGATTGCCATCGACCGCGAGGCCGCCGGCCAGTCAGCCGGCCTCGAGCGCGACATGGCGGTGGGACACTACAAACCCATCAACAGCGACCGGTTCGTCAACGACTGCCACGAGTTCATCTTTCATTTCACGCCGGGCGGGCGGACGCCGCTCGACCGGCGCGCGGTGGGTGTGCCCTACCAGGACCCGTCGAACGTCAAGCGCTGGGCGGCGGCCGGCGAGGGGCTGCGTTGCCGGGGCAACACGTGGTTCATCCCCTACGAGACGATTCAGAGCCGCGACCGCGATCGGCCGCACCCGGCCTCGTTTCCGCCGAAGGTGCCGGAGCAATGCCTGCGCCTGCACGGCCTCAACCGCGCGGGCACCGTACTGGACCCGTTCCTGGGCCTGGGGTCCAGTGCCATCGCCGCCGCGAAGCTGGGCCTGGATTTCGTCGGCGTCGAAATGGACGAGTACTACCTGCGCGAAGCCGTCGAGCGGATCAAGGCGTCGCTCTGACCTACTTCTTTTTCGGACGCGGCAGGAAGTATTCGGACCGGTAGATCGGCGCATCCAGCCCGGGCCTCGTCACTTCGATCTTCACCTGCCGCCGGACCTTGAACGGGTCCGGGTTGCTCGACGTGTACCCCACGAGGTAGAAATCGCTGGTCTCCGCGTCGATGCGGCGCAAGCCCTTCTCGAAGTCGTTCGTCTGCACCAGGGCATAGCCGCCGGTCATCTCCGACAGGGTGCGGAGCGTGCTGGTCTGCATCTCCATGTAGTCGCGCAATTCCGCGTAGCTCACCTGGCTGCGGGTCGAGGCGTCGACCCCGGTGGTCATCAGGCCGCGAGGGTCCACCGTATAGAACGCGATATTCGCATTCGCGGCGGCCCGCCCCAGTTCGGCCACTTCGCTCGTGAGATCCGCCACCGAGAACTGCGTGCGACGCTTGTACTCTTCATTGCGCAGCACGTCGGGATCGTTCGCGTCACTGCCCGTCGATCCCTCGGGCATCGTCGAGTTGTTGGCGCCCGACGGATCGAGCTGCGAGTACCAGTCCTGAATCTTCTTCAAGCGCGACTCGGACATCGGATTGAAGTCATAGCCGCCGCTGATGTAGATGAACGCCTTGCGACGATCGGTGACCGAGGCCATCTGGTCGAGCAGGTCGAACGCGGTGCGGAACGCCACGTGCGCGTTGTAACGCACCTGTTGCGGCCCTTCCTGCCCTTCGGTCAACGCGCCCTCGACGTAGTCGTCGATCGTCGGCGCCGATCCCATCACCTTGTCGATGGCTTCGTTGAAGCGACGATGGCCGAAGTCGTAGGTCGGATCGGTCTCGATCGCCGACGTGCCGGTCGAGACGAAGCCGACGAGATCGTTGTCGTGCACCAGGATGTCCCGCACCTTCTTCATGACGTCCTTGACCTTGGGCGTGTCGGTCGCCGTCAGGTGCAAATCGTCGATGAAGATGATGAAGAAGCGGCCCGACGAGTCGTTCTTCGGCCGTGACTGCGGGAGCACGAGGCCCTCGATTCTGGGCCCGAGATTGGTGGAACCGCCCGTGGCGAGGTTGCCGAGCGAACGGCCGCCAATCCACGGCGAGAACGTGGTGATCGTCTGAAGGATGCCGTCCTCGAAGACCCGGAATTCGTCCTGCCGGAGATCCGGGACGAAGCGGCCATCTTTGTCTCGAACGATGACAGAGGTCTGGACGGCGTTAGTCGTCGCCCGGAAGACCGTCCCCTGCTGGCTCGGCGGCGTGTTTGGCTTCTGCCCCACCACCACCGTCGTCGCGGCGATCATCGGCAGGGCGATCAGGCCGATCCATCGGCGCACTTTCGGCATTGCGTTCAAGGTCTCCCCCATCGGCCATTATGCCAGACGTCCCATCCTCATCCTCCGGCCCCTCGTCTTGTGGACCTGATGAGGGCGCGCCCGGGGCTTCGCCCTCAGGGCGATCGCGCCGGCGGCCACCGCGACGGCCCCGGCGCCGCGACGGCAATTCGGCGGACAGCGCATCCCATTCGGCCTGAACGGTGTCGAGATGCGCCCGGATTTCCGCTTCGTCTGGCCAGTCGTCAGGATTGAGACGCTGGGCGCGCTGTGTCAGCCGGTCCCGGTCTTCCGGCGTGCGGCTGCGGCGGGCGATGCGCTGGAGCAAATCCCCGTACTGGCTCCGCAGCTGGGCGGCGCGCTCGGCGCCCAGCGCGCGCCCGAGCATCGACTGGTCGTCGAGGATCACGGGGACGGGCACGGGCGCGGGAGCCGGGCGCGCCTGGGCCGGCGACGGGCGGCGCTCGTGGCGATCGGCACGATGGTGACGGTCGCGATCCCTGTCCCGGTCGCGGCCTTCGTCCGACCGCACGCTCACCGACTCGCGGCCGAGCGCAGACCAGTCGAAACTGACGTCCGGGTGGGTGTGCTCGAGCGCCTCGCGGATCTCCTCGTCGAGGGGGTGCCGCCCCATCTTGATGTGCGAAGGCGATCGAAACAGGTACAGCACGCGGGTGCGCTGCGGCCCCTGGACGGGCCGGTACGCGTGCATCACATAGGTGGTCTCGTACCCGCGCTTGTCGCGAGCGTGGCGGATGAAAGGCACGGAATCTTGCCGCTACCGGCTCTTGCGCGCAGCGGGCTTCCTCCCCCGCGCAGGCACCGGCTTCTTCGCCTTCGCGACCGGCTTCGCCGACGGCTTGGACTTCGAGTTCGTCGTCGCCTTGGCGGGCCTGGCGGGCTTCGCTGCCTTCGAAGCCTTGCCGTTCGTCTTGGCAGCCTTCACCGCCTTCACGGGCGTCGGCGCGGGTTTCGCGACCTTCGCGGCCGGAGTCCCGGCAGGTTTCGCCGAGGCCTTCGGGGCCGGCGCCTGGGCGGCCTTAGCCGCCGGCTTCGCGGTCACGACGGGCTTGGCGGCAGCGACAGGCTTCGAGCCAGGGACCGGATTTGGCGGCACGACTGGCTTGGCGACCGGGGCAGCCGGACGCGGCGGTTCCACGACCTCCGGGACGACAGGCTTGGGTGGCGCCGGCACGAAGATGCTGACGGGCAGGGCCTTGACGCCACGGACGCCTGCCGCGGCCGCTGGATCGTTGTGCATGCGCACGAGGTCGAACCCGTCGTGCGTGGGCCGGTAGGTCCAGATCTCCCCCACCCGCGCCTGGTAGCTGTCGCACAGGCGCCTGGCCGGCTCGTAGCCGTGAACCGGGACGTACAAATGGAACGGCACCCGCGCGTGGGCGAAGTGCACCCATTGCGCCATGGCCTCGAGATTGTTGACGGATTCGCCGGTTTCGACCTCGACAAGACCCGCGAGCTTCTTGCCCTCGGTGAGGACCAGGTCAGGACTGAGCGTCGCCGGCCCAATCTTGACGAAAGTCACAGGTTCGACGCCGTCGATGTTGACGGCCACTTCGAACTTCTTCTTGTACTTGGACTGCAGGTGGCGAATCAGCCGGTCGTGCTCGCTCTGCTCTCGAGCCGGCCGAACATAGATGGGCGACACGCAACCTCCCGCCGATTAGGTCGCAAGCCCGATTACAACGGTGCGGCCCCTCGGGCAGCCTGATAACGGCGGCGGTAATCGTAGCACTGTACGCGCGGCGCGCGGCCCACTTTTCCGGCCTGAAATGCGCACCGATGCCATAATCGCGCGATGGCAGGGCCTCCAAACCGGCTGGTTCGGGTAATCGGCGTGCCCCTCGACCTTGGTTCCGGCCGCCGCGGCGTCGACATGGGCCCCTCCGCCATCCGCATCGCGGGGTTGGGCGAACGCCTTGCCGCGCTCGGATGCGACGTGTCCGACCAGGGAGACATCGCCGCGCCCAGCCCGGAAACCCACGATCCCCGCGATCCGACGAAGAAGTTCGTCCGCGAGATCGCCCGGGTCTGCCAGGACCTCTACCTGCAGGCCTTCCAGGCCCACCGCGACGGGGCCCTCCCTATTGTCCTGGGCGGTGATCACTCGCTCGCCGCCGGATCGGTTGGCGCGTCGGCGGACTTTGCGGCCGCCGAGCAGCGCACGATTGGCCTCATCTGGGTGGACGCGCACGGCGACATGAACACGCCCGCCACGACCGGCAGCGGCAACGTGCACGGCATGCCGCTCGCGGCGTTGCTCGGCGACGAGCCCGCTGAGCTGGCAACGATCGGCCACGGCGCGCCCAAGGTGCGCCCGGAAACGACCGTGCTGCTCGGCGTGCGCAACCTCGACGACCTCGAGAAACAACGCATTCGCGATTCGCGCGTGCACGTGTTCACCATGCGCGACATCGATCGCGAAGGCATCGCCGTGATCATGGCGCGCGCGCTCGAGCTGGCCGGCGCAGGCACGATGGGTGTGCACGTCTCGTTCGATCTCGACGTGTGCGATCCCGCCATCGCGCCCGGCGTGGGCACGCCCGTCAAGGGCGGCCTCAACTACCGCGAAGCGCACTACGTCATGGAAGCCGTTGCGGAATCCGGCCGCCTGATGGCCCTCGACCTCGTCGAAGTGAACCCGATCCTCGACGCGCAGAACCAGACCGCGACGCTGGCCACCGAACTGGCGCTCTCGTCGATGGGAATGCGGATTATCTGAACGCGGACGAACTTCGGCCTTCTGGCCCCGAACTTCTAACTTGATAAGATGTGGTCGCTCCGAACGGGCCGCTAGCTCAGTGGTAGAGCACCTGGCTTTTAACCAGATTGTCGATGGTTCGATCCCATCGCGGCCCACCAACCTTCGCCAGACTTCGAGCCCTCAGCCCTGCGCGCCCGGCATCGCGGGCTCCCGTACGTGGCCGCCCGGTCCTTCCACGTGTCCCGACTCTACACGCGCGTGCCGTAACTGACCGATCGCCACACCCACTCGAGCGGACCGAAACGGAAACGGCGTAGCCACAGCGCACTGACGATCGCCTGCACGACGTAGATCGTGGTCGCGAGCAGAATGCCGTTCGCCGCGCTCATGCGGCCAAACCAGCCCAGCCCCCATCCGTAGAAGACAAAGCTCAGGATGAGCGACTGCGCCAGGTAGCACGTGAACGCCAGGCGACCAAGCGGGGCGAGGAAGGCGGAGCGGGCGTGCGGCCATGACGATCACGCCTCCGTACCCGAACGCGAGAACGAGGGACGCCCAGGCCGCACCGGCGAGTGTCGCGTACGCTCCGACTGCGAGTCCCACGACGGCAATCACCGCGAGCACGCGGCGGTCGTCGCCACGCAGGAGATTCCAGCGCCACACGCACGCCCCAAGGAGGAACAGGCCGAGCGTGCGCGGAACAATCGAAAGAAGCAGGAGCGCCATCGGGCGCACCTCCTCGATGCGAAACGCCAACGCCTGTGCGAACGTTCCATGACCGTACGCCTGGCCCGCGGCTTCGACGTGCGCCCGGAGCGCTGCGTCCGTCGTAAACGGCGGAGGATATGGCACCGGTCCGAACTGGAGGGCGAAGCACGCGATGGAGAGCCCTAGCAGCGCGCGGGTTGGCAAACGGAGCAGCGGCACGACGACAAGGCCACAGATCGCGTAAAGCGTGAGGACGTCGCCGTTCCACACGAGGAACAGATGCAGAAGACCGATGACCAGGAGAAATGCGAGTCGGCGCCGAATATACCGACCGAAGCCGTGGATCCGTTCGCGCTGCGCCTCGAGACCGATGCCAAACAGGAGCGAGAAGAGCGTTACCGCCTTGAACTCGAGCGCCAGCGCGACCGCGCGCGCCCAAGCATCGTCGGGCCGGTGAAGAAACTCCTCGAACAGCGATACCCGGAAAATCGTGACGAGATTGACGGTCAGGACGCCGAACAGCGCCGCACCTCGAAGCACGTCGAGCGCTTCTACCCGATCCGCAGGGGTAACGGGAACGGCCGCTGGTAGTCGCGTCATGATCCGGCCTCAATCCGGCGGGTGCAAGCGACGGGCGCCGACGGCTGACGGTCGGGCCCACGAGCTCTCTGTCGACGCTCTTTTGCCCGCACAGGCTGACACGCCGCGCCGCTGAGCGGCTCCCGGGTGAGAGGATATCGCGCGAGTGGGGTCCTTTGTGGTTGAGGCCCACCATTTCATACAGCCAGTCGAGGCCGGAGAGGAGACGGATCATGACCGGGCTACGTTCGATGTCCCCTCGCCTGGTCACGACGGTGGTGATCGCCGTGATGGCGTACGCGGTGCTGCTGCAGAGGCAAGTCCCCTCACACGCGCAGACCGCAAATGCCAGGCCTGTCTTCCGCGGCGGCGTGGACGTCCTGAGCGTCGACGTGCAGGTCGTCGACAAAGGCGGGCATCCGATCACCGGGCTCGGCCCGGACGGCTTCACGGTCACCATCGGTGGCAGGAAACGTCGCGTCGTCTCCGCCGATCTCGTCGCCGTGCATGGGGCCGCACAAACCGAATCACGCGCAGCGGCGGCGCCAGGTGGCGTCGCGTCGACGCGACCGGCGCCTGGTGACACGCCAGCATACTTTCTGGCGATCGACTGTCTGAGCTTTGATCCAGTTCAGTCACAGGCGGTCATCCGCACCGCCAAGACGTTCGTGAACCAGCTTGGCGCGAACGAGCGCATCGGCCTGTTCGCCTACCCCACCGGCCCGAAGGTGGAAGCGACCACGAACCACGCGGAAGTGCTGAGCGCGCTCGAGACGATCATCGGGCAGAATGATCCGCCGCCGGGGTTCACACGGGACAGCCGGCCGAGCCCGCACGACATCGTGGATGCCACCGATCCACGTCAGGGGCCTCCCGGAGGCCCGCTCTACCGAGTGGCACTGCAGGAGGAAGCGCAGAACAACGTCAGCATCGCGATGCTCGGCGCGTTCATGCGCGCGCTGCGCGGCCTGCCGGGCCGGAAGATCGTCGTCCTCGTCAGCTCCGGGCTCATCAGCGCGGACAAGATCGGCTTCCGGCCGGACCTCGGTGACCACGCCATTGGCATCGGCCAGGAGGCCGCCGCATCCGAAGCGACGATCTACTCGCTGTTCCTCGACCAGACGTTCCTCGGTTACGGCGCCGGAGCCAGACGACTCACCGGTAACGAACGCATCGGGCGTGATGCGGAGATTCTGAATCGCTACCTCGATCAGGTTTCCGGCGCGTCAGGCGGCGCGATGTTGACGTCGTTGACCGACGATGGCGCCGCGGCGTTCACGCGCATCCTCGACGAGACGTCGTCGCTCTATCGCCTGGGTGTCGAGGCTGAGGCGGCGGACCGGGACGGCAAACCGCACGCGATGACGGTCAAGACCTCGGCGCGCGACGCCACGATTCGCGCGCGCACGTGGGTCATGATTCCGAAGCCGTCGCCGTAACGCGATCGCCGCGGCGCATTCGGCGTTAAGATGCGCCGCATGACGACCGATGAATTCCGCGCCAGCCTCGCTGCGGCGGCGCCACCCTCAGGCGTGTCCAATGCTCTGCTTGCCTTGTGGCACGACGGCCGCGGCGACTGGGAAGAAGCGCATCGCGTCGCGCAGGACATTCACGATCGAACAGGCTCGCACGTGCACGCCTACCTGCATCGCAAGGAAGGCGACGACGCCAACGCGGGCTACTGGTATCGCCGCGCGAACGTCCAGCCGTTCAACGGCAGTCTCGACGACGAATGGCGTGAGATCGTCGGGACACTTCTGGCTTCTGGGCTGAAGGCCTAGGGCCTAAGGCTTAAGCCTTGCGCCCGCGGACCGTCCCCTACGCTCGACTCTGATACAACGCCGCGAGCGCCGCGCCGATCGACTGCGACAGGTCGCCCAGCGCAGCGGGCACGATCGTCAGGCGATCGCGTTGCGCGGGCCAGAGGTACGGCCGCGCTGCGTTGCGAATGCCGGTGAGATAACGCTCGCGGAACGTCTCGCTCGTCGATTCCGGATCCATCAGCCCGCCGCCGATCACGACGAACTCGGGATCGAGTGCCATCGCAAGCGAGGCCACGTGCAGGCCCATCGCGCGCGCCTGAAAATCGAAGATTTCGAGAGCGAGCGCATCCCCCTGCTGCGCGAGACCGCGCAACGCGAACGCGCGATGGCGACCGTCGAGCGGCGACCGCGCGAGTTCGTGACTGGGATGGCGCTCGAGGGCTTCGGCGAGCAGATACGGCAGCCCCGACAGCGTCGTGTAGACCTCGACGCATCCCCAGTCGCGTCCGCAGCCGCACGAATACGCCTTGATCCCGAGCAGGTGCAGCGGCGCCGGCATGTGCGCCGCTTCCATGCCGGCCAGCGTGTCGCCGTCCAGGGGCAACCCGTTGCGATCGATGAACGCGCACCCGAGCCCCGACCCGGGCGCCAGCATCATGACGGTGGACTCGTGATTGCCGCGCACCCGCTGCGCTTCGGCCACGCCGCCGTAGTTGCCGTCGTTGCCGACGACCAGCGGGACGGCCCGCCCGGCCCGGGCGGAGAGCGCGCTGCTGTAGGCGGTGTGCACGTCGAACCCGACGAAACTCTGGGGCAGATTCGGCGACTTGTCGAAGACGCCGTACCGTTGGAACGGCCCCGGAATCGACAGCCCGACGCCCTCGACCTGGTCCCAGGTCAACTGGTTCTGCTCGAGGTACTCGGTGATGCCCTGCACCCATCCCTCGACCACCGCGTGCGGGCCGTCCGCCGATCGCGTGGGCTTCTGCAGCAACCGCGTCGAAACCGTCGTGCCGTCGCCCCACACGCCGCCGACCTTCGAGGTCGTCGCGCCGCCATCCGTTCCGATATACACGTGTCGTTCAGCCGCCATCGTTCACCTGCACCACGCTTCGTCGCGCGGAATCGCGCGTCAGCATGATACGCGAATGGTCATGCCACTCGAACGAGACAACGGGTCCACGCCGCGTGCCCGCGCGCCGATCCAGTGGTATAAGTTCGTCATCATTCGCAACCGGTTTCCGGAGGGCTACGTGAAATTGAAGCTTTCTTTGTTGGTGCTCGGACTCGCGTGTCTGACCGGCGCGAGCCTCGCGGGCGCGGCGCAGACGCAACAGATGCCGCCCGCGTGGCCGTACGCGCAGCCGCAACTGCCGCCAGGCGTCATCCCACCGCAGGCGCCGCCGCAGAAAGAACCCGCGGTGCCGAATCCGAACGCGCCACCCAACCCGAACGCGCCGCCACAAGTGCCGCGGCAGGCCAAGGGCTCGACGCTGCAGTTCACGCAGCAACAGATCAACAACCCGTACGGCCCCGCCGACTGGTTCCCCGACAGCCATCCGCCGATGCCCGATCGCGTGGCGCACGGCAAGCCGGGCGAAGCCCGCGCGTGCGGACTGTGCCACCTGCCCGATGGCCGCGGCCGCCCGGAAAATGCGCCCCTCCAGGGCCTCCCCGCCGACTACATCGTTCAGCAGTTGCATGACTTCCAGCAGGGCCTGCGCCACAGCGCCGATCCGCGCAAGGCGAACACGCAGAACATGGAGATCATCGCGAAGACGCTGTCCGAGGACGAGATCAAGGAAGTCGCCAAGTACTTCTCGTCCATCAAGGTCCCGAAGTACATCCGCGTCGTCGAGTCCGACATGGTGCCGACGACGCGCGTGCAGGGCGAGATTTACTTCGCGACCGACGACGGCCAGAAGGAGCCGATCGGCACGCGCGTGATGGAGATCGCGGAGGAGGCGGCGGAGACGCAGATGCGGAATCCGAAGTCCGGCTTCGTGGCCTACGCGCCGGTGGGCAGCATCAAGCGCGGACAGGAACTGGCGACGACCGGCGGCAACGGCAAGACGACGCCGTGCAGCGTGTGCCATGGACCGGACCTGAAGGGCCTGGGCCCGATTCCCAATCTCGCCGGCCGAGGGCCCAGCTACCTCGCGCGGCAGATTTATGACATCAAGCTCGGCACGCGCCACGGCGCGCTGTCGGCGCTGATGAAGCCGGTCGTCGAGAAGCTGACCGACAGCGACATCGTCGATCTCGTCGCGTACGTGTCGTCGCTGGAGCCGTAGGTTCCCGGCAGGAAGGTGCGGCAGTCCCGGACCTGAAGGTCCGGGACTCCAAGGCGAGGTCCGGGACAAGGACCTCTGGAGCCCCGGACCTTCAGGTCCGGGGCATCTCCTCAACTTCTACGCTTCCCCGCCGATTCTCCGGTGGGTCGAGACTTCGATCGACCCCTGGAGCACGCATGTCGACTTCGCCCGCCAAGGGCCAACAGACCCAGATCTTCGTCGCGAGGCAGCCGATCCTCGACAAGAGCGGACGCATCTTCGGCTACGAGCTGCTGTACCGGCACGGCGCCAACGCGGAAGATCGCATGGGCGTCCACGAAGACTACGCGACCGCCAAGGTCATCGACGGGCTGTACGCCATCGGCTTCGACGTGCTGACGGCGAACCGCAAGGCGTTCATCAACGTCAGCCGGCGGCTGTTGCTCGAGGGCATTCCGGCCGTGCTCCCGCGCGACAAGGTCGTGCTCGAACTGGGCTCGGACATCGAGGCGGACTCCGAAGTCATCGACGTCTGCCGACAGCTCCGCAAGGACGGCTACACGCTGGCCATCGACGACTTCACGATGAACGCGTGGACGGCCGAGCTCGTGCCGCTCGTCCACTACCTCAAGATCGATTTCCTTCGCGCGGGCGAGGCCACCGCGCGCCTGCCGAACCTGGCGCCGGGCGAAGGCCCGACCCTCATCGCGAAGAAGATCGAGACGGCCGAGAGATTCAAGGAGGCCGTCGTCGGCGGCTACGACCTGTTCCAGGGTTTCTTCCTGGGACGCCCGGTCATCAAGGAAAGCCGCCCCGTCCCGGCGCAGCACGTGGCAAGTCTCAGGCTGATGCACGCGCTGCACGATCCGGATCTGTCGGTGCACCAGCTCGAGAACCTCGTCAAGCACGACCCGGCGTTGTGCTTCCTGATCCTTCGCACGGTGAACTCCGCCGCGTACGCGCTTCGCACGACCGTGCAGTCGATTCGCGAAGCGCTCGTGCTGCTCGGCCGCGACACGGTGAGGCGGTGGGCGTCGCTATGGGCGCTGGCCGGCCTCAGCCAGCACGCCCACGCCGAGCTGTTGACGATGGCCACGATCCGCGCGCGCTGCTGCGAACTGCTCGGCGCGAGCACGGGTGACGATGACGCGGCGTCGGAAGGGTTCCTGGTCGGGATGTGCTCGTTGATGGACGCCATCCTGGAGCAACCGATGCCCGCGCTGCTCGAGACGCTGCCGCTGCCCGTGCGCGTGCGCGACGCGCTGCTGGGTCAGGACAACAACCGCCGCCGCATCCTTGACTGCACGGTCGCCTACGAGCAAGGCAGCTGGGAACAGTGCTTCGAGCTGTCGCGCGGCGCCGGCGTGAATCCCGCGGTGCTCCCCGCCGCGTACGCCGAAGCACTGCGCTGGTCGAACGACCTGCGACAAGGCGCGACGGCTCGCGCTTAGGCGCTCGCCAACTTCGAACTTCAAACGTCGAAGCCAGAAGTTTCGGCGCTGGAACTGCTGGCTTATAACGTCTGCCTTCGAACGTCGAAAACGAGCACGGCCCGCGTAAGTGCGGTACGCTCGCTTTCGATGAAGCCCTGGGAGAAGCTCGGCGACGCGCGCACGCCTGACGGCCAGGTGATGACGCTCACCCGCCGTGATACCGAATATCTGATTCTCGTCGGCAAGGAAACGCTGATGTCGAATCGCGCGCACGATTCGGAGGACGCGCTGGGCCGGCTGGCGTGCGAGCCGCTGCGTCGCGCGGAGAAGCCGGCGGTGCTCATCGGCGGCCTCGGCATGGGCTTCACGTTGCGTGCCGCGCTCGATCAGCTTCCCCCGGACGCCACCGTCGTCGTCGCCGAACTTCTGCCCGAGGTGGTCGAGTGGAATCGCGGCGTGCTCGCGCCGCTGGCGGGACGTCCGCTGGACGATCCGCGCGTGAAGGTGATCGTGGGGGATGTCCGGGCGGTCCTCGGTCAGAGCGAGGCCGTCTTCGACGCGGTGCTGCTCGACGTCGACAACGGCCCGGAAGCCTTTGCCACGTCGGCCAACGGCGGACTCTACGGCGACACGGGACTCTTCGCGATTCGCACAGCGCTGAAGTTCGGCGGCACACTCGCGGTATGGTCCGTGTGGCCGGACAAGCACTTCCCTCACCGGCTGCAGTACGCCGGCTACCGCGTGCGGACCGTGCTCGTCCGCACGCGCGTCAAACGCGGCGGCGCGCGCCACGTGATCTATCTGGCGACGAACGGGTAGGTGCCGGCTACCAGATGTGGAGCGCCGAGAGCACGGCCCGCTTCCAGCGCGTGATCTTCTGCGCGGCCTCGAGCCGCGCCAGCGCGTCGGGCGGGCGATTGGTCCAGTCGCTGTCCCGTCGGCCACCACGCCAGGTCGTGCGTCGGTCCGGGTTCCGGCGACGATCCATCGCAGGCGGAAGCGGCGGGACGTCCGAGACGTCGGCAATGATGTGCTTCATGCCCGGACGTATCGGCGGGACCGGGTGCCGGCTGCAGACCGTCCCCCCGGATTCCTTCTTCCGGAGCCCCCGGCCTTCAGGCCGGGGGTACGCCGTCACACTGGCGACGACCCGACCAGCTCCGCCAGCCGCGCCAATGCTGTCTCAATCGACTCGGCAGACGGACCGAACGAGAACCGGACGTACGACTGGAATCGGGACCCGTGCCCTTTGCGGCGCTTGCCTGGATTCACGTCGAAGAACTCCCCCGGCACCGTGATCACCTTGCGCTCGAGCGCCGCGCGGAAGAACCGCATGCCGTCGTTCAGCGGCTCGGGCAGGTAGCCCAGGTTGCCCCAGGCGTAGAACGTCCCGTCGGGCACACGGTCGAGCCGCACGCCGATGCGTTCGAGGCCGGAGATCGTCACATCGCGCTTGCGCCGGAACGCCTCCTGGATTGCGAGCGTCTCCTTGACCACATACGCATCCTCGAGCAGCGGAATCGCCGCGCGCTGCAGGGGCTTCGATCCGCCGCCATCGAGGAAGGAACCGGCGGACGCCAGGGTGTCGATCACCGACCGTGGCCCCACGGCCCAGGTCACGCGCCAGCCCGGATAGCGCCAGTTCTTCGTGAGGCCGTCGAACAGCACGACTGGATCGCGATCGACATCCTCGACGTACCGCGCCGCGGATGACACCGGCAGCGCGCCCGGGCGGCTGCGGTAGATGTAGTGCGAGTAGAACTCGTCGATGAGCAGCGTGCAGTCCAGCTCGCGCGCCGCGGCAACCCAGCGTTCCAGTTCCTCGCCGTCGATCAGCTTGCCGGTGGGATTGCACGGATTCGAGAGCAGCAAGGCGGACAGCCCGCGCCCCAGGATCTCGCGGCGCAGATCATCGGGTGAGAACGCATAGCCGCGCTCGCCCTCGAGCAGAATCGGAATGGCCGTGAACGCCTTGAAGATGTCGAGCAGTTCTTCGTAGGCGGTGTAGTCCGGCAGGAAGTGTCCCAGGTTGATGTGACCGAGGCTGGCCGCCGCGCGCGTGAGGGCCGCGCGGCCGCCGCCGGAGATGCAGACGTTCTCGGCCGTGTACTGCGACGGCAGCCCGCGGCGGTACAGCCGGTTGTACATGGCGGCGACGGCCTCACGCAGTTCCGTGAGGCCGACGACAGGCGCGTATTCCTGGTCGTCCACGCCAATCGTCACGTCGTGGACGCGCGGCGGAGCTCCCGGCAACTCGCCGGTTTCGGGCTGGCCCTGACCGAGGTTGCACCAGTCGGGATCGTTCGCGGAGAACCCGCGCGCCACAGCCTCAGTCGTGACGTAGATGACACCGGTTCGGGGCACCGGTCGGAAGCCGGGAATCGTGCCGTCGCTCATGCACGATGACGGTACTACAGGCGCCAGTCGCCAGACTTGCCGCCGGCGTACGACAGACTTGGTATGAGCACCACCTGGACCTGCTCCAGCCCGCGCGAGACAAACCCGATCCGCGCCCCAGACGTACCTGATCGGTTCGCCAGACACACCTCGAGCCATCGTCGGACCTCCGCGATGGACTGCGCACGCTGGATGCCGGTGTCGGCGACATGGGTCGAGGGGTCGCCAGACCTCCGTGGTCGCGCGCCAGCCTTATGCGAGCATCGGCCAGCCCAACAGCGCGGATCGCCAGACCAGCTCGGTCGCTCGTCAGACCATCGCCGGCGTGACTCAGACTGACGTCAGCGCCACTCAGACTTACCTCGGCGCCAGCGAGCCATGATTCCCACACGAAGGCTAACTGCCTTTGCTCCAGGAATTTGCAGACGCACGGTACATCCGCGCTTGTCTGACGACTACTCGAGGCTTGTCTGAGTGCCACCCGAGGTATGTCTGAAGACCGCTCCGGGCATGTCTGACAGGTGCCGGGTGTGCGTCTCGGGACTGGTCGCCTACAGCGTAACGGGTCTTCCCTGTTGCGCCGACCGCCGCGTGCTGGATGTGTGATGGTTGCTCGGATCAGGTCCAGCGACAGCCAGAGCATGTCCAAGCCATCTTCGCGGCGGTCTGACCACCACCCTCTCGCTGTCTGAGGGCTGCTCGTTGTCTGTCTGACGCCGAGCTCAGGACTTTCGCGTCGGCTACTCCAACTGTGGAGGCGGAACGATCGATTGCTGCTCGATCGGGTCGCTCGCGTCGCACCATTCTTCGAGCGCGTAGCTGCCGGCAGGCGACCGATCGAAGAAGTACTGGTAGGTATGCGGGCGCTGGTAGATCTTCGGATCGTCCCAGGTGTACGTGATGGTCAGTCGAGCGCCATTCGCGGACACCTCGAACCGTTCGACCAGCTTCGTCTCCGGTGTCCGTTGTCCTCCGGCGGTGACCGCACCGGCGGTCATGCCGATCGTCTCGACCACGAGCACATCGCCCTCGAAATGGCCGAGCGAGTGCCCCGCCGGTGTCGGAAACCGGGAGGTCGTCGCCGGATGCGGACGGCCGTCCATGTAGATGTGCCGCACGCCGCCGCGCTCGCCGGCGAAGATGATCTCGTCCTTGTGCTCGATGATGTGCACACCGCCCGAGTCGGGATTGAGCAGCAGGGCACCGTTGCCGCGGCCGGCGGTGTTGCTGCACGGCATGGCCACGGCGATATACGGCACGCCGGTGGCGTTCGGCTGACCGGTCCCGCTCGGCGCCGCGCCGCCACGCCCGGGCGGAGGACCCCCTCGCCCGCCTCCGCGCCCGCCCGCGGCCCGGGCCGCGGCTTCAGCAGTCAGCACGGCCGGCGTGAACGTGGAGGTGAGCCCACCGAAACTGCCACTGCCGTTCGGGTCGATTCGGACCCAGTCCCCTTCCAGTCGCCGATTCGGCGCGGCGGGCTGTTGTCCCTCGACCGGCCAACTGAGCCCGGCGACGCACATCGCTGCTGCCGCGAATCCGACCTTTGCCCAGGCGCGCATCAGTTCTGTCTCCTTGCGGGAACCGCAGACGGCGCGCGGCCCGCAGCGGGACGCCCTGTCGCCGGTCCCTCGAGGAAGGCCGCGCGTTCGGCGTCGTACGGATCGCAGGGCGCCCACATGCCGGGTTCATACCCGGCCGGCATCCGGTAGTACCGGAATTCATAGGTGTGCGGCGTGCGAAAGACCTTCGGATCGGTCCACGTGAACGTGACGGCCAGCACCGATCCGTTCTCGATCACCCGGTAGCGCTCGACGAGATGAGTGGTCGCTGTCCGGTAGCCGCCTCCCGGAATGGTCGTGATGCCCCGATCCGGATGGAAGCCGACGGTATCGACGACGAGCGTGTCGCCTTCCCAGTGCGCAATCGAGTCTCCGTTGGTGGACGGATCGAAGATGTCGTCGCTGATGTGCGCGGAGCGGTTCAGGTAGAGGTAGCGTGGGGCGTTGTAGTTTTCCGGCGCCAGGATCACCGCCGTGGCACCCACCCGCACATCGAGCGGCCGGCCGGAGTCCATCAGGAACGGCATTCCCAGAAGGTTGCACCAGCGCACCGACCGGGCATCGGCTTTCGCACGCGCGTCCTGGCGCGCCTTGGTCACGGTGGGCAGCAGGTTGGCCGGGGGGATTTTCCGGCCGTCGTACGACAGCTCCCAGAAGCCGGACATATCCCGGCCGCTCACTGGCGTCGCGGTCTGACCGACGAGCACCGCGCTCAGCGCCAGACCCATCGCGGACACCGCACAAGCCAGACGATTCATGCGCCCTCCAGGGCCAGCGTCCCGGCGCCTCGTCGGCTGTGCCGGGGGAACTCGTGTTTCTGGACCGTGCTCAGTTGCCGGTGCCCAGGTACGGCAGCATCCGCCCGCAATACAGCACGGCAAACCAGCTGAACAGCGACACGCCGCCAACCAGCTTCAACGTGAGCGACGTATCCGCGTTGGGATCGGCCGCCAGCGCTTCCCGGCTGAGCCGTGTCTCAAAGAACATGGCGTTGAGCCCGGCCAGGAGAATGAACCCGACCTTGAACCACCAGATGGCTCCCGTCAAGTAGAGATGCGGCTGCATGGTGAGGAACAGCAAACCGGTCACCAGATTCACGACGAAGCCACCGATGGCATACGGCATGAAGGCTTTGATGTCCCGAAGCGGTACGCCCCTGAAGAATCCCAGCAACCGCAGGTCGAGCATGCCGGCTCCGCCAATCAGCACCGCCAGTCCCAGGAAGTGCAGCGACTCGCAGGCGGGCCAGAGCCACGATAGCCCGAAGAGGAACTGGGAGAGCCACGTCGCCTCAATCGAAGCGGCCCATTGCGTCATGAGTGCTGCCATCGGCCTCTACTTTCCCAGGTACGCGACAAGGCGGCCGGCGACGATGCCGACGGACCAGAGAGCGAGACCGCCGATCGCGACCAGCCGAGCCTGGGAGCGCTGGGCCGCGGGGACGTCGACTGCACTGCTGAGAAAGCGCTTGGCCCGCTGCCCGAGCCACAGCGCGATGAAGATGCTGAGCAGCTTCACGTAGAACACGGGATCGACGGCGCGATCGGCGGCCTGCGAGACGAACAGCACCAGCCCCGTGACGAGGTTCAGCAGGAACCCGGACCAGATGAAGCGATAGAGCACGCGCAGCCGCTCGGGCGGCACACCTGGCCCGACGCCAAGCAACCGCAGGTGGATCACGACGCTGGCCCCGACGAGGATCGCCAGCCCTACCGTGTGCAGCGTCAGCACCAGCGGATAGGTCCAGATCGAGTCAGACCCCAGAAACCAGTCCGTGAACTGGCTGTCCTGCATGCTCCGGAACACACTCATCCGCGTCACCCCACGAAAGAGGCTGGATTCTCCACAATCCGAGAGGCCGTCGTCTATCCCGGGCGGTGAATCGGCCTGAAAAAGGATGAAAAAAGCGAGGAGGGCGGAGAATCACTTTGGGGCGAACGGGCGTATTCTAGAGAAACATCTCCCGGACCCATGACTCAGACGCCCCTCTCCTTCGCGTCAGGCTACGCCTTCGGTCCCTTCGTGATCGATACGGTGCGCAGAACCATTCGGGAGGGCGATCGGCCAATCCCGCTCCACAGCAAGGCGTTTGAGGTACTGGTCAATCTGGTCGCCGATCGCGAACGGGTCGTGCCGAAAGAGGAACTGATCAGCCGGATCTGGCCAGACACGTTCGTGCAGGAGAACAACCTCGCCAGGCACGTCTCCACGCTCCGGAAAGCGCTTGGAGAAAGTCCGGAGCAATCGAACTGGATTCTCACCGTTCCCGGCCGCGGCTACCGGTTCATCGCGCCCGTCATCGAACTCGACGCGGACGCGCCGGCGTTGCGGTCGCACCAGCCGCAGCCCGCTGCGGCATCCGTCCTGATGGATCCGCTGCCCGCTCGGGGATCGGACGAAGGGCCTGTCGTGCCCGCGCCCGTCCTCGACCCGCAGGCACCCATCCTCTCGGCCGAATCTCTGGCGCACCAGAAGCCTTCACGCCGGCGCAGGTGGATGGCAGCCGTCGTCTTTGCCTCGGCGGCCGCGACGGTCGTGATCGTGATCGGCGCCGCGAGGCGGCCCGTCGCGACGCAGGCGGCCCGTCCCTGGATGCTGCAGCAGGTCACGTACGGACCCGCCACACAGCTCAATCCGGCCTGGTCACCTGATGGAAAGTCGCTGGTGTTCGCGAGCGATCGCGGCGGCAACTACGATCTGTTCCTCCAGTCCCTCGACGGCGCCGAACCCGTCAGACTGACGGACTCCCCCGCCGACGAACTGGAGCCGGCGTGGTCGCCGGACGGTGGTCTCGTCGCGTACCGCTCGCACGAAGGCGCGGGTGGCATCTTCGTGAAGAGCCCCTCCGGTGGCGAAGCTCGCCGCGTCGGCCCGTTGGGATTCGAACCCCGGTGGTCGCCCGAAGGCATGCGGCTGCTCTACCTCAGCTCGGTGTCCGACCGGCCGAACCCCAGAATTTTCGAGGTGTCGCGAGACGGGGGCACGCCGACCGAGCTGGGTGTCGCGCTGTCGAGCAAGATGCGTGTGGCGAGCGTTGCCTGGCATCCCGACGGCAAGCGCATCTCCGCGGTCGGCTTGACGAACGGCAACTGGGCCTTCATGACGGTCTCGACCGAGGCGGCCGGCAACGTGATCGTGTCCGGCATCAGCCCGTCGATCCGGTCCGTGATGGGCGACTACGGCTTGCAGCCGGGGCGCTTCGTGTGGAACAGCACGGGCACACGCATCTACTTCGAAGGACGCTCGCCGGACGGCTCGAGCATCTGGACCGTTCGCGTGGATCCCAAGTCCCTGGCCTGGACCGGCGACCTGGAGCGCCTGACGAGCGGCCTCGGGCTTGACCAGCACTTGTCGCTGGCCGACAGCGCCCATCGCATCGCGTTCGAGTCGGCCTCCGAGCGAACCCGCATCTGGGCCTACCCGCTGTCCGCGCAGTCGGGCACGATCGCCAGTGCGGGACATCCCATCACGCCCGGCGCGGCCGGGGAATTCGACGCCGCAGTCTCGCGGGATGGGCAGCGGCTCGTCTACAGAACCGAGCGTGGCCATCAACAGGAAATGTGGCAGTTGTCGCTGGCCGACGGAGACCTGCGCCGCCTGGTGGCGGACCCGCTCCGCGTCCGGTCAGCGCCGCGCTGGTCTCCGGATGGCTCGACCCTGACGTACCTCGTCAGTCCGCGCACGAGCTCCTACGACCAGGGAGGCAACGACGTCTCGTTGGCCGTGATGCCGCTGTCTGGCGGTTCCGAACGGCTCGTCCGGACGTCTTTCAGTGGCGGCGTCACGCCCGACGATTGGTCCGCTGACGGCCAGTTCGTGCTGGGCGCGTGCCGGCCACATCCGAACGATCATTCCGCCGTCTGCCTCGTGCCCGTCTCGGGAAGCGGGCCCACGAAGGTGCTCGTCGCCGATCCGGAGCACGAGCTGCGGAACGGACGCTTCTCCCCTGACCAGCAGTGGATCACCTTCACGCGGAGCGCGCGCGGGGTGACCACCGTGTGCGTCCAGCGGGCGTCCGGCGGGCCCATCATCGATCTAACGGAAGGCACGGCTTTCGAAGACAAAGCCCATTGGTCGCCCGATGGACGCATCGTCTACTTCATCTCGAACCGCGGCGGACTGCTGAACGTGTGGGGACGTCGCTTCGACGAGAAGGCCGGCGCGGGCGTGGGCGGCGTGTTTCAGGTGACGAACTTCGAGAGCCCGCGACACCAACTGCCGTCTCGGCTGCAGTCGATCGATCTGGCCGTGGTCAAGGGACAGCTCTTCGTCCCGATCACCGAGACGACAGGTCAGATTTGGATGATCAAAGAGATGGCGCCGTAAGGCGCCGGGGATGAGAACGAGCGGTGGGATGGCTCCCACCGCTCTGAGCGCTATTTCTTGTCTTCGGCCGGCCGCGCGATGTCGTGATACAGCCGCGTGCCATCCGGACGGACCGCGTAGAACAGCGAAATGCCCTTCGAGCCATCCTTCATCGGATGCCCGACGAGCTTCACCGGGTCCCCCGCCTTGTAGCTGGCCCGCGTCCATCCCTGCCGGGACATGATGTTGATGGAACCGCCTTCGACGTCCCAGGTGCCCACCGTCTTGGGATCCACGCCCGCGCCCGGCTTGACCAGCACGTTGAAATGGACGTGCGGATTCTGCCACTTCCATTCCGTCACGGTTCCGCTGTATTCGACGTTCTTGTCCATCTCGAACATCGAGAACGAGTGGTGCGCGGCCATTGAAACCGAGGCCATCGCCACCCCCATCGCAATCAGGCTCACACGCTTACCCAGTTTCATGGCGTCTTCTCCTCTTGCACCTTGAATCAGCCCGGCTGCCGAACACAAGATCCCGACCGTGCCGTGGCTGCTACGGCTTTCGACTATAGCGAGCCGGCAGTTTCGAATCTATGCCAACCGATTGAAACGGGTTGAAAGCTTCTGAAACGGGCACGGATGCCCGCGCGGGTCCCCTCCGTGGCCCCTCCGGCCCCACCTTGCCCGGCTCCGGGGCCCCCGGTCATGAATCGTTCTGAACTAGGCGGGAAAACGGCCGGCAATTCCGACGATTTCAGGACGTCACGGGTCGTGTTGCCCTAGGATGCGCGAGTCGGCGTCGACGCCGCGAAGCGACGGAGATACTCCCATGAAGCACACACGCACATTCGTCATTGCCGTGACCCTGGCGCTCTCGGCCGGGCAGGGTCTGCCGATCCGGGCGCAGGGTCCACCGATGCCCGCCGCGGCCGCCGCGGCCGCCTTCGACGCGCGCGATCTCTCGGGCTACTGGTCGCTGCCGTACGACATGCGCCGCGTCCCGCCCGCCAGCCTCCTGCCCACGGTCACGAAAGCCAAGCTCGACGCGGTGGCCAAGTCAGACGCGCACGCGGTGCGCTGGTGCAATCTGCCGGGTCTGCCGACCATCATGGACATGGGCCGGCCGCTCAACATCCGGCAGGGCCGCAGCCAGATCATCATGGTCACCGAGTCTGGTGCCGCGCCGCGGTACATCTACTTCCGGACGGCCCACGTCCCAGCCGACGTCTTCGACCCATCGACTTCCGGTGACTCGATGGCCCGCTGGGACGGCGACGCGCTCATCGTCGACACCGTCGGCTTCGCGGAAAATCGCGGCATTCGCAGCATTCCCGGCGGCGGCTACCGCACCGAGACCACGCGCCTCATCGAGAAGTACCGGCTGCTCGACAACGGGAATACGCTCGCCGTCACCTTCACGTGGATCGATCCGAAGGTGTTTCGCACGCCCCACAGCTACGAATATCGCTACAGCCGGATGCCGGCCTCGTACGAGCCCCAACCGCCCGCGCCGTGCAACCCGTACGACGATGGCCGAACGAAGTTCCTGGAAACACCCGTTGTCGCGGCAAACGCCCCGGGCTCAACGGCCCGCTAACCCTGTGCTTTCCGTTCGAGGAGGTTGCATGTCACGCACGTTTACCGGAGCCTTGATTCTGGCCGCCGGGCTCACTGCCGCGGTGCAGCACATCAGCGCGCAAACGCCACCCACCGCCAGCGCCGATCTGACCATTGAAGGCGATTGGGTCAGGACCGATCCCGAAGGGTCGAGCTCCTTCGATGGGCTCGCCGCCAACTACCCGCGCGCGGAACTCCGGCCGGACTTCGTGGCCAGCGCGGCGGGACGAGGAGGGCCCGGCGGGCGCGGCGGCGGAGCAGGTCGCGGCGGCCCGGGCGGCCGCGGCGGTGCGCCGGCCGCTGACGCCGTGCCGCACGAAGCCGGTCAGCCGTACGTCGTCAGCGCGATGCCCTGCGGTGGCGGCCGCGGCGGCGGCAACAACTACGGATCGAGCCTGATCAACCCTGATTCCGGCGGCGTCCACATCGTGGAGAGCAAGGGCATGGTCGTCTTCGCCGGCGAACGCGGAGGCGCCCGCTTCTTCTACCTCGATGGACGGGCGCACCCTGACCTCTCGCGTCAGCCGCCGAGCGGCGCCGGCCATTCGACGGCCCACTACGAAGGCAATGTTCTTGTGGTCGAAACGGTAGGTCTCACCGCCGGCGCGGTGCCCGGCGGCGGTCAGCGCACGCCGGAGACTCGCCTGCAGGAAAAGTTCGCGGTGTCGCCGGATGGCAAGCAACTGACCATCACCTACACGTGGGACGATCCGAAGATCTACGCCAAGCCCCACACGTACCGGTTGATCTTCGACCGTGCGCCGAAGATTGGCGGGTTCAGCTACGCGCTCGAGGAGTGGTGCGACGCGAGCGACCCGATCGAAGGCCAGTCCATCGTTCCGCCCAAGCAGCTCTAGCGCCCTGTGCCGCCAGGCGTCGCATCCGGACGCCTGGCGGACTAGCGCTTCGCACTCGCCATCCGGGCGAGCACGTTCCTGTAGTAGTTCTGAATCATTGGCCAGCTCGGGTTGTCCGGCACCGTCGACAGGATCACGCGGCGGACTTCGCGAATATCGATTGCGCCTTCCCGCTGGTAGGCCACCTTGCCCGCCGGGTCGATCACCACGGTAAACGGGCGCGACGGATTCCACTTCATCCCAAAGGCGGACTGCAGGGCCGCCATGTCCGTCGAGGCCCACTGGCGGTTGGTGCTCGTGGCGTGTTGCTTTTGCAGATACGCCAGCACCGAGGCGCTCTGACCCGGGGCGTCTGTCGAGACGATGACCATGTCGACCGGACGCGGGCTCAGCGAATACATCCTGAAGCTCGTCTGGAGATCGGCAAACTGCGCCTCGCTGACCTTGTCCCCTGTCCTCCAGAAGCTCACCACCATCGTCTTGTTCGTCGCGTTCTCGCGCAGCGTCTTGAGCCCTGCCACATCGATCGGCGACAGGGTCACCGGGGTGCTCTCAATCGCCTGTCGCTCTTCATCGACACCGGTCGAGAGATGAATCCACTTGGTGGAACATCCCAACGCCCGGGTCTCAGGCGTCGGAACGGGCTTGCCCGACAGCAGGGCCTCGATCGCGTCGGCGGCGTATCGCTGCTTGACGTTCGCGGCATTCCGGTTGTCGTCGATGGCGCCCTGATAGCGGAGCTTCCGCTGCTGGTCGAAGATGAAGATGTGTGGCGTCGCCACGGCGCCGAATGTCATCGCCGTCTTCTGCGTCTCGCCGTCATAGAGATACGGCAGCGTCCAGCCGTTGAACTTCGCCCGCACCTTCATCTCGTCGAACGAATCGCTCATGTCCGTGTACCCGAGTTCGTTCAACCGAACGGCCTTCGGGTTGTTCGGATTGATCAGGATCATGGCGTAGCCGCGGCTCTTGAACGTCGCCAGCAACTGGTGCGCGCGCTCCTGGTACGCGAGCGAGGCCGGACAGTGGTTGCTCTCGAACATCACGGCCAGGACCTTCGCACTCCTGAACTCCTGCGGCGTGTGGTTCCGGCCATCGACGCCGGGCAGGCTGAAGTCCGGCAGGTCCGATCCAATGGGCAGCACGGGATAGAGCGGCGCCTGAATGCCACGTCCCCCGCCGCCCCGGCCTTGTCCCTGCGCGCGGCCCGCACCAGGAGTCCCAGCCGCCGGTGGCGGCGTCGGCGCCGGTGCGGACTGGGCAGCGACGCACACCATCGCCGTGGCGACAGCCAGTGTCGTAAGCGCCGTCATCGTCGTGCCGGCACTCGCTTTGATCGAGAGCATCGTGACCTCCTGCTGATGTCTGGAACTACTCGGTCCAATACCGCTGCAGCCCGGGAGACCGCGCGTCATCCGGAAGATTGGCCAGGATGGCCCTCCGAAGGTCGAGGAACTGCACCGCTCCCTCCTGCTGGAATCGGACGTCACCAGATGGCCCAAGCAGCAGCGTGAACGGCACGGACGACGGCAGGGCGGGATCGAACGCCTGCTGCAATCCGGTGGTGTCGTCCGTGGCGAAGATGAAGTTGTGGTTCGACGCGTGCCGTTCCTCCAGCCACTTGATCACCGAAGGCCTGGCTTCTGGCACATCCACGGAGATCGTGACGAGGTCGAGCCCCCTCGAGCGGAACGTGCGGAAGGTCTTCAGCAGTTCCGGAAACTCACTGATACACGGCCCGCACCATGTGGCCCAGAAGTTCACCAGCGTGAGCGGCCCGCCTTCATTGGCGCGCAGGCGTTTGAGTTCCGCGGGGCCCGCCGGCTGCAGGAGGACCGGCTCGCTCGCCAGAGCACGCTCCTCCGCCTGTGCGTCGGCCTTGTCACCCGAGCGCCTGAGCGGACAGCCGATGGGCGACGTGGCCGTCACACGCACCGGCTGGTGCGCCAGCAGCGCATCGAACGCTGCGCGGACGTCCTGACTCTTCACGCGTTCTCCGCTCGCATCGTCGTCGATCCGCCCGACGTATTGCAGGCGACGTTGCTGATCGAAGACAAACGCCTGCGGCAGCGTCGCCACTTTGAACGCCGTGGCAGCGGCCTGACTGTCGCCATCGTAGAGATACGGGTAGTCCAGCCGGCGATGGGTCGAGCGCTCGATCATGCCGTCGAGCGAATCAGGCACGTCCGAATACGCGAGATCCTTCAGGCTCGCCGTGTCAGGCCTCTCGGGGTTGATCGCCACGACGGCCACACCGCGGCTCGCATAGTCGCGGTGAAGCTGCTGGATGCGCTGCTCGTAGAGCTGCGACGTCGGGCAGTGATTGCACGTGAAGATCACCGCGAGCACCGCGTGGTCCGCATAGTCGCCAAGCGTGTGGATCCGTCCGTCCACGCCTTTCAGCGAGAAGGCCGGCACGGGCGCGCCGATCGCGAGGGTGTCTGGACGGGCCCTGCCGCATCCGACACCAAGGGCCAGGGTCAGCAGCAGACACCCGGCTGAAGCGAGACGACGAGCGGACGATGGCGCGATGGCCATCGTCCGCTGCTGAGACTGCATACCTCTAGAACCCGAACCGGAACCGAATCTGCATCGTGCGCGGCGACTGATACGCGGTCACCGCGCCGAATCCGGCGTTCTTCGGCAACGATCGACTCGGCACCGCATTGCCGTCTGCGTCGTACGGCAGGTTGGTGGCGACGGTGTTGGTCGCGAGGCTGGCGATGTTCATCGTCGTGTTCCGCGCGGTCACAATCGCCTGGTTCGGAGCGTTGAAGACTTCGAACCGTACCTCGAACGTGCGCCCCCGACCGAGTTTGATCGTGCGGGCGATGGCCAGATCGAGTGCGCTCTGGAAGCATCCCTTGACGACGTTCGGCGAGGACTCCAGCCCGACGCTGCCGTTGAGTGGTCCCTTGAACGCGGCCGCCGCAAACTGCCGAAGCGGATCGGCGCTGCAGCCCGAGCCCGGGTCGGTACCGGTCAGGTCGATGCGCGCGCCGTAGTCGTTCGAGCCCGTCAGGTTGCTGTTGCCGAGACCCGTGTAGGAGAAGCCCACCGTGTACGGCGCGGCGCTCGTCGCCGTCCAGATCCCGGAGAGCTGCCAGTCGTTGACGACGGTGCCGACCACACGTGTGACTTGGCCATCGCCGTGCAGATCCGGCAGGTCCCACACGAAGTTGCCCTTGAGGGTATGCCGAATCGGATCGGTCTGGAGCAGCTCATCCGCCTGAGCCTGGTCCGCCCGGATGGTGTAGCTCCCGTCCGCGGCGTGTTGCAGCCGGAACGCCGTGTTCTGGTGGTTGTAGAGCGTGATGGTGTCGTTGAAGCCGAAGGACAGTCCGTTTCTGAACCGCCGCTGAAACGCCAGCTGCAGCGAATGATAGGTGTTCCACCCGAGGTCCGTCTGCTGAGTGATGGCCCCGTAGCCTCGGATGGCCCGCAGCATGTCGTTCGGGAGTGCGTTGCCGCCCGGCGCGGCGCTGGTCAGCGTGGCGTCCTGATTGCCGGCGAGGTACGCCGCCCCGAGGTCAATCGCGTTGATGTTGACGCCCACGATCTGATTCCACGCGTGCTGGCCGACGTACGACACGTCGAGCGACGACGTCCACGGCAGCACCATCTGGACTCCCGCATTCCACTGCAGTGACGACGGCAAGCCGAGATCCTTCTGGAACACGCCCAGTGCAGGCGCGCCAAGCACCTTCTGGCTGCCGCTGCCCACGCTCGTGAGCGGGGCGTAGCGCAGGGTCACATCGGACACGAACGGCGGGTTCAAGCCCTGCGTGAGAACGGCGTTGGTGTTCGGCCGATCGAAGTACAGGCCGAGGCCGCCGCGCGCCACCATCCGCTGCGTGCCTGTGATGTCATACGCCGCGCCGAATCGCGGCGAGACGCCCAGCTTCGGAAAGCTGTAGAGGTACTTGTCGATGCCCTGACCCGCGGCAAAGATCCCGTTCAGGTCGTTGCCGGTGCCCGGCACCTTCGTGCCGATGTACACGGCCGAACCCGCGCCGAGCAGCTGGCCCGTATTCGGGTTCTTGGCCACGCGTGTGGCGCCCGAACAGGTCACGGCGCCGTTCGAACAGCCGGCGCCGTAGAACGCGGGCGCCTGGGACGCGTCGAACTTGTTCGGCAGGAACGTCGACGTGTTGAGCCGATTGTCGTATGCCGGCTGCTGGTTCACCAGACGCACGCCGTAGTCCAGCGTCAACCGCGACGACACCTTCCAGTTGTCCTGCAGGTAGCCCTCGATGTTGTGGTAGACCATGTCCAGTTCGGCGAACTTCGACCGCTGCTGGTAACTGTTGAACACGCCGACAGCGGCGTTCGCAAACGGGAAGGTCGTGTCGAACGGGTTGCTCGTGTCGTTCACGAACGAAATGGTCCCGAACACGGCCGCCTGGCCGTTCGGCCCCTGAATCTTGCCCGCATGCGTGTAGAAGAACCCGCCCTTCATGGTGTGTCTGGACTGCACGCGTGTGACCGCAATCGACACATCGTCGCTGACGTTCGTGTTGAGAAAGGTCGGATACCCGATGTTGGGCGGCGCCGCGCCGATGCGTGAGCCGCCGCCGCCAAACGTGAACGTCGGCACGCGCTCGATGCGGCCGTCGTGGAAGAACGGCGGCGCGACGTCCGTGAACGCGCCGTACGACCAGTACCCCGGGTCGACCGTCAATGCGTCAGGGAACAGCAGCGGCAGGCCGTTCAGCCCGGCCGCCGTGCGATCCGAGAGCATGCCCGTCGGCACGGCCTGCCGGCAGAAGAACGGTGAGGTGCCGCTCTGCCCCAGCGCGCAGCCCGACAGCACGTTCTGACTGCGGCCGTAGGTCGCCTCGAGGAAAGTCTTGGCGTTGATGGTGTAGTTCATCGTCGCGGCGTACGTCGAGATCGTCGGCTTGTACTGCTTGGCGTCATCGAAGCCCGGGATGAGGCCGTTGTACGACTTGTTCTCCTGGCTCCAGCCCTGGTACTTGAACGTACCGCGAAGCGCACTCGACGGCTGATAGTCGACGCGCAGCGCGGGCTGGTAGCCGATGGTGGTCTCGTTCGGCCGCACGACCTCGTAGTTGTAGTTGAGGCCGGCTGCCGCCGCCCCGGTAATCGTGGGCTGCGGCCAGAGATTGAGGATGTTGACGCCGGGCTGGTAGAGCCGGGACGCCGGAATCTTGCCCAGCACGCCGCCGTCCTGGAAGCAGCCCGTCTTGATGGCGGCCGAGCAGGCCGACGACGAGAGGGGATCCTTGATCAGGTTGTAGACGGCGCCGTTCTGGTCGAGGCTCTGGGAGAAGTCGCCCGCGCGCTCGGCGGCCGTCGGCACGCGGAACCGCTGCGTGTCCCCGCCCGCCTTCCGCGGAAGATACTCGTGGGCGTAAAAGAAGAAGAGCTTGTTCGCGCCGCCGGGCTTCCCGATGGGGCCGCCGACGGTGTAGCCCCAGTCGCGCTCCGCGACCACCGGCTTGACGTCGCCGTTGGCGATGTTGGTGCGGCTGTTGGCGTTCCACTTCGAGTTTCGCTCGACATCGTAAATGGACCCGGCGAAGCGGTTCGACCCGCTCTTGGTCACGGCCATGACCTGCACGCCGCTATTCCGTCCGAACTCGGCCTGGTAGCCCGAGGTCATCACTTTCACCTCGGCAATGGCCTCGACGCTCGCCTGCATGATGGGACGGTTGCTGCCGGTGTCATTCGCGGAGACGCCGTCCATGATGATGTTGGTCGACCCACCCCCGCCGACGCGGGTCGGCGTGTTGTTGGCATCCACGGTGACACCCGGGGCCAGCGTGGCGAAGGCCGTGAAGCTGCGGCTCACCGTGGGCAGGTTCGCGACGGAGACCGTGCCAACGGAAAAGGAGCGCTCGCCGCTCTGGGCCTGGATGAAGCCGCTCTCGGCGGTCACCAGGACGCTCTCGGTGGCCCCGCCCACTTCGAGGGCAATCGCCGGCACCACGACGCGGTCACCCGGGCTGACCGTCACGCCCTCGCGGACGACGGTCTTGAATCCGGCGAGGGAGACCTGGAGCCGGTAGCTGTCAGGGGCGACGTTCACGAAGACGAAAGAGCCTGCGCCGTCAGTCACGACGCTCGGCAGCGAGGTGCCGCGTGTGGAACTCGTCAGCTCAGCGGTGGCTCCAGGTACCACGCCACCCTGCGCATCCTTCACACTTCCCGTGATCGTGCCCGTCGTCACCTGAGCCCAGGCTCCGGTCGCCGGCCCAATCGACGCGGCCAGCATTACGACGAACAGGACCGTTCGGCTTGCCCTAATCATGTAGACCTCCAGAGAGACACACAGCGAGACGCAGGACGAACCTGACTCGCGAACGACTCGCATCTCGGTGTGCCGGCGACTGTAAGCGGCGGGCCAGAGGAAACCAAATGAAACAATCTGAATCCACGCAGGAGGACGCGGATCGACTGGGAGTTGCGTCGACTGCGCGCGTGGTTGGGTTGGAATGGCCCGAATTCAGATCAATTCATCGCCGGATCCGTAGACACGACCCGACAGCTTGTCTATCCTCGCGGCAAGATCCGTCACACCTCACCGAGGAAGGACACCGCAGATGTACTCACGACGCGAGTTCGGGAAACTGGCCCTGGCCGGAGCTTCGCTGGCCGTGCTGCCTGGCGGGGCCCTCATGGCCGACACCAAGGCCCTCGCCACCGTGCGGGGCGTGAAGCTCGGCGCCATCACCGGCGCGTACGGGCCCTTCCCCACGCAGCCGGGCGAGGATGTCGTCGATGCGGTGCTCGCCGTGTCGAAGCAATATGGCGTCGGGCATGTCGAACTCGTGAACAGCCTCATCGAACCGCCCCTCGGCGGTGTCTGCGCGCCGGCCCCACGCGCGGGAGGACCCGGTGCCGCCGCCGGTGGCGCGCAGGCCACTGGCGCAACCGGCGCGGGCGCACCAGGTACAGGTACTGGTGCCCCAGGCGCGCAGGGTGCCGCGGCCGGTCGCGGGGGACGAGGCGGGGGTGGCGGCAATCCCTGCGGTGTCGGCGGCCAGGTCCCGGCCACCATTCCGGAGGGGTACCTGCAGGCCCGTGACGGACTGCGTCAGTGGCGGCTGAATGCCCCGCTCGACCGATTCAGACAGATCCGCAAGAAGTTCGACGCGGCGGGCGTCGACCTTTTCTCCTACGTCATGACGATCGGCGACGACTTCACCGATGCCGAGATCGACGCGGTGTACAAGCACATGCAGGCGCTCGGCGTGGACAAGTTCTGCACGAACCAGACGCGGGTCGGCATGGCCGCGCGGTTCGCCCCGTTCTCGGACAAGTACAAGATCAAGGCGGCCTTCCATACGCACGCCCAGTCGCAGGACCCGAACGAGATCTCCTCGCCGGAGAGCCTGGCCAAGGTGCTGGCCTTGTCGAAGTACTTCATGGTGAACCTGGACATCGGATGGTATTTCGACGGCGGCAACGACCCGATGGCATACCTGCTCGCGCACCCCGACCGCATCACGCACCTGCACGTCCGCGACCGTGCCACCGGCGGCGGCCAGGCGGACATCGGCGCCGGCATCCTGAAGATCGATCAGATGCTGAAGACGGTCCGCGACAGGAAATACAACATCGCGTTCATCCTGGAGCAGGCGGGCCGCACGGGCGCCAAGGATCGGAACGAAGGCGTCCAGCAGAACATCGAGTGGATGAAGACCGTGCTCAACTCGTGATGCGACGAGCCCTGTTCGGCCCTCTGAAGGACATCGACATGCGGAAACCGCTGCTCAGCCTCCTGATCCTGTGCTCCGTCGCGTTGGTCATCAGCCTGCGAGCCCAGACGACGCCGCCGCGCGCGCCCGGGAACACGCGAGCCGCCGTCACGGCCGCCGAGCGGTTCCTCGCGTCGCTCGATGCGACGCAGAAGCCGCATGCCAGCTATGCCTTCGACGACAAGATCAAGTCGGACTGGCACAACCTGCCGCCGAACATGCACGCGCGTGCCGGCATCGCCTTTCGGGATCTGACACCGGTTCAGCAGGATCTGGGCCGGGCCGTCCTCACGTCCGTGCTGAGCGACTACGGATATCAGAAGGTCCAGAAGATCATGGCGGCCGATGACTATCTCGGCAGGGAGTGGGGCGCAGGCTTTCCCACCGGGCCTACGGCATACATGCTCGCCATCTACGGCACGCCGTCCTTGAGCCAGCCGTGGTCCGTGCAGTTCAACGGCCACCATCTCGGCATAAACGTCGCCATGGCGGCACCGGACAACGTGCTGACGCCCACGCTGACCGCGGCGTATCCCAACATCTACGACGATCACGGCAAGGCCGTGTTCGTCCTCGAAGACGAAGCGACCCGCGCGTTGAAGCTCATCCAGGCGTTGAACCCGGCGCAGCAGGAGAAAGCGATCCAGAAGACGCAGGTGTGGGACTTTCTCCTCGGCCCCGGGCACGACGGCGAAGTCCTGCAGCCCGAGGGCGTGAAGGGATTCGACATGACGGCCGCGCAGAAGGAATTGCTGCTCAGCACCGCGGCCGCATGGGTGAACATTTCCGATTCCGCATCGGCCCAGGCCAAGATGGCCGAGCTCAGGCGCAACGTGAACGACACGTACTTTCTGTGGAGTGGCAGCACGACCACGGCCGGCGACGCGTACTTCCGCATTCAGGGACCGACGGCGTGGATCGAGTACTCGCCGCAGACGGTCGGCGGCCCGGGCTCGGCACGCAGGGGCGGCCAGCCCGGTGCGGCACCAGGCGGTGCGCCGGCCGGCCCGCGAGGAGACGGTCAGGGCGCTCGAGGGCGCGGCAATTTCGACGCGGTCCTGAACTCGCCAGACCGGAAGCTGGATCCGGTCCACGTCCACACCGTCTATCGTGATTTCACGAACGACTACGGCCGGCGGTTCTACGCGGCGACGCGCTAGCTCTGGGAGGCACCGCACCGCGCCGTACGGCTCGGCTGGCGATCCTCGGACATCGTCTCCACCGTCTCACGGCGTCTTCGCCGCCCGCGACGCAGATCCGAAGAGGCGTCGGCCGTGCCGGCCCAGCCGCTTGAGTGCCGGCATCGCCGACGTCACGCTGATCGCGACGCCTCCCATGCTCAGCAGTATGACCACCACGTCCCAGAGTGGACGCCTGTAGTACAGGAACGGGAAGTCCAGGCTGTGAAAGCCGTGATACAGCCATCGATTCCAGCGGCTCGCCCGCTCGAATCGCGCGGCGATGATGCCGCGTTGCGGATCGAGATACAGCCATGTCGAGCGCGCGTCGGCATAGCGAATCCGGAGCACCGGTAGAGGCTGCGTCCCCTTGCGGCTGTAGTAGTACGCGTCGTACGCGCCGAGCCATTCCGCATCGGTCATCGGCACACCAGGCATCGCGGCCTTCGCCACGGTCCACATCGTGTCCCGATCGAACGCCACCACGGGTCCGCGCTCAGGATGCCTCACGGACAGCGTCACATGCTGGCGATTGATGTACATCGCACTCGCGTCCGAGACATCGTCGTTTCTCCAGGGCGGGCGTTCCTCCGCCGACGGCGGCGCGTACGCGATGAAGTAGGGCTCGCCGAGAAACTGCAGGAACTCGAGCTCCTTCGGTTCGAATGACCGCCGCGCCATGTCGGTGACTGCACGAATGCGTTCGACGGTCACAGGTCGGAGATCGACAGGCCCGCCGGTGGCCGCCTCGCGCAAGGCTCTCGAGGGCTCGCTGGTTTCCAGGAAGGCAAACGGCTCCATGGACAGCGCTCCGCTGAACGCCCAGGTGCAGGCGAAGAAGCCGAAGACGAGCCCCGTGTAGTGATGCCACTTGATCCAGCCCGCGTACGGCGAGTGCGAGCGCGTTCCTCGAAGACGAAAGCGTCCTGAGAGCGAATAGCGCCAGATGCCGATGGTCATTCCCATCGCCACCATGACGGTGCCAGCCAATGAGGACCAGACGACGACCTGCGCCCACAGGTCACCGTGCCGGCGCAGCGGCGTGAAGTAGAGCCAGTGCAGGACGGCGCTCATGTAACCCCAGAAGCGTCCGTTGAACGTGGTGCGCAGCACGGGCTCGCCCGTCCGCTCCGAGATGTAGTACTCGGTGCGGGCCGCGTCGCCGAGCGCGATCCTGTGGAGGGGCATGGCGCCGCGAGCGCTGCCCTGCAACGTCCACTGATCCGAGTCCGTCAGCCGCGTCTGATAGCGCAGAGCATTCGCCTCTTCAGGGACGAAGCGGCGCAGCGTCGCCATCGCGTCGTCGGCCGTCAGCGGTGGCAGGAGCTCGCCGGTGTCTGCGTAAACCGTCTGCCAGCCGCCACCCGACCAGAATCGATACACCGGCCGACCGGCGTACATGGCAATCCTGACGCGCGACGGAGAACCCAGCCCTGCCGCAGCTGCAGCAGCGGCAGGAGCGACGGCGACCGTCGACACGTCGAGTGGCTCCATGCGCAGGAGCCGTTCCTCGGCGGCCAGTGCCGGCATCCCGACGTACACGAAGACCACGCCGGAAACGAACCACACCACGAACACCGAGGTCAGGACGATGCCCGCCCATCGATGCGTGTAGATGAGCGCCTTGCGCCAGTCGAGCAGTTTGCGAACCTGCACCTTCGTCAATAGGTGAACGTGTACGAGACATGCAGGCTGCGAGGAACACCACGCGTGCTCGTCAGATACGGCGTGCTCCCGGTGTCGGGGAAGGCGCGGCCGTGTCCGGTTGCGTAGTCCTCGTTGAAGAGATTCTCCAGTCGCAGCGTGATCCGATGGTTGTGGCGCGCGTCGAGAAAGTACCGTCCGGCCACGTCGACGACCGTGTAGTTGCCGCTGGGGACCTTGCCGAAGGTGGACACGTTGTCGAAGATGTCACCGACCCAGAACACCGTCAGCGACGCGCCGAATGGCCGGCGCGCAGGGTGCAGATCGGCCGTCCCGTTGACGCGATTCGACGGCAGCCCCGGCAGCGAGCTGTAACCACCGGCCAGCGTGTTGCCCTGCTCGGATGTCGTGTACGTGTAGCCGAACGATGCCGTGACCGCCGAGTTCAGTGACGCGGCGCTGGTCACCGAGAAACCATTGACGCGCACGGTGTCGGCGCTGTTCGCCGTCACGGTATTGCCCGTGTCCGTTCCATCGTCGGTATCCACGATCAAGTCGGAGATCTGGCGATGGAACGCCGTCACCGCCAGGTCGACGCTGGCGTCGCCCCGCTCGATCCGGCCGCCCACAGACGCATTGACGTTCGTGCTGGACTCCGGTTTCAGGTTGGGATTGCCGAAGCAGCAGGTGGGATCGATCGCGAACAGCTCGTAGGCGTCGGGGTACCTGAACGATGTGCCGGCCGTTGCCCGGGCGAACAGCGTCTTGCCAAAGTCATACTGGCCGCTGACGTTCCATGCGGTGTGGGATTCGCTCGTCGACGGCGCATTGTACCGTGCGCCCGCGGTGAGAATCACATTCTTCAGCAGCTCGTGAGTCGTCTGCACCTGTCCGAACACCGCATTCACACGCTCGCTGTTGGGGGCAATCAGCAGCACCTCGTCCTCACCCGAGTAGTCCTGGAAGTCATAGCCGGCGAGGTACTGCAGGCCCTTCGTCGGCGTCAGCCGCGCGAGCACATTCACGCCCGAGTCCTTGTAGCCCCAGAACTCCCGGTCGCTCACGACCTCGCTGATTCCTGGCGTGCCAATCACGTTGCGGCTCTCGCTGTAGTGCGAGTCCCAGCGATGGGAGTAACCCTTGAAGAACAGCTCCACGTCCTTGCGGGGCGCGTAGTCCACTTTCGCGCTGAACAGGTTCTCGTGACGCGCGTTGAAGATGTCCGATGGTCCGCCGCTCTGAGAGGCACTGGACCGGCCCGGCCGCAGGTTGTCGAGACGTCCCGCGTCGGTGAACTGATACGCGGCGGTCACGCGCAACTGCTCGGTGACGTCGTTCGCGTACTTGCCCCCGAAGGTGTGGACGTCGTAGCCGCGGTTGCGGTCCGTCGTGCTCGGCTGGTACTGCGCGTCCGGAAACGGCTGAAAGCCCTTCGCGTCGTCGGTCGAGCCGTACACGACGATGCGGTGGCCGTTCGCCGACCCTCGCACCATGCCGCTGGCGAAGGCGCCCGCGTTGGTATGGCCCCCAGCCTGCACCACCGCGTTCGTGCGTTCGGTGAAGGCCCTCGTCACGACGTTGATGACCCCGGCGACGGCCTGGGTGCCGTAGAACAGGCCCTGACCACCCTCGAGCACTTCGATGCGCTCCACCATGTGCGCCGGAATCGTGTCGAGAGGCGTGGTCCCGTTGTACAGGCGGTTGCTGATCCGCACGCCATCGACGAGCCAGAGGATCTCGTTGGTACGGGAGCCCTGCAGCGACGCCGTCACGTAGTCGAAGGGACCGGCTTTCGGCGTCAGGAACAGCCCCGGCACGAGCGCCTGGAGCGCCTGCGCGACGTCGTCGTATCCGCCGTTCTGGATCTGCGCCGCGGAAATCGTCTGCACGTGCACGCCGCCCTGCTCGAGGATCTGCGGCAGATCTTCCTCGAGCTTCGTGCCGACGACGCCGACAGACTCGACCACGCCGGCCACCGGAAGCACGACCGTGAGCGGGGTCATGGTGGCTGTCACGACCACGGTCTTCGTGGTCGATTCGAACCCCGGCGCCTCGACACGAATCGTGACGCTGCCCAGTGGCACTCCATCCAGGGCGAACGTGCCGTCGACACCCGTTCGGGTCGACTTGGACGCCGTCGCGCCAGTCACCAGTGCCACGGACGCGCCGTTGATGGCACCGCCGAGGGTATCCGTGACGCGGCCTTCGACGGGCACGCTCTGCGCGAACACGGGCGTGCACATCAGAGCGAAAGCCAGGGCGCACAGCCGAGCAATGACACTACGTTTCACGAATCCTCCTCGAGTAAGGCCGCGCCGCACGAGCGGCCGCACTACCTTACGGAAGGGTCGGCAGGACTGTCGACGGTCGGACGGTGAAACGGGCTGAAATGCGCTGAATCGTGGCGGCAAGGCGCTGAAAAGCAGGGGCCTGACGGCCGGAGCGTCAGCGTTTGGGCTGGTTCGGGTACCAGAACGTCAGGTGGCAGGACTCGCAGACCGCGTCCAGGTCACTGCCCACCCGCTCGAGGCCTCGCGCATCCTTCTTGTCGATTTGCTCGATGATCGTCGATGCCGAGTCGTGAAGGGCGTGCGCCATGCCGATGAAGGCCGGCCATCCGGCTGTCACGAGCTTCTCGATTTCGGCGGGCGGCAGCTCGGACCCCGGCGCGGCGTCCTCGGCCTTGTTCACCTGCGACCCCGCGGGGGCGATGTGCCGGCCGGGAATCAGCAGGAGGTTGGTCGATTCCATCAGCGCGACCGCATGGCGCCGGACGGCGGCCCACTCCTCGTCCGTTCTGGGCTCGAGGTTAACGGTCCCCTTGGCATTCGAGATCGTGCCGACCGAGTCCCAGATGCCCTGGGCACTGGGCGCGACGAGAGACTGCATCAGTTCCCGCACCGTCGCCGAGGCCCGGAACTGAGTGACTTCCGTTTTCGGAGCGGCTGGCTCAGGTGCCGGAGCCGGGGCGGGTTGGGAACACCCGGAGAGTCCGGGCAGCAGCGCCAAGAGACCACAGCACACAGCTCGTCGCATGATTCACTCCCTCGGAAACGCTGGCTGACTCTAGCAGAGCCATGGCGCCGGGAGTGTGCGCGAGGCCGTGTTTCAGGCCAATTCAGAAGGATTCAGCAGTGGCGTTCTCGTTCAGGTGCGGGTGATATCCGGGATGAATGCGGCAGCGGTCACCCAGACCGCGCACACTGCTTCGAGGCCATCGCCGTGAGAAACCCTCATCCTAGGCCTGCGCCTTGGTCCGGGTCGGCGTGATGCAGACGACGTTTGGACCGCTCGACCCGGACATCTGCTGCGCAAGGGACGGGCGCCCAGCGCTGTCACCGACAACCAGTTTCATTGCGAACGCAGTGTCCCTTGCGCTTGCTGGGAGACGAATACTCTCGATGAGCTGTCGAACCGCGGTGCGGCCCATCGCGTGCGCCGGTTGAGCCATCGTCGTCAGTGCCGGAACTGAAAGGCGACCGGCGGGAAGTCCTCCGAAGGAGACCACCGACAGGGCCTTCGGGATCGAGATATCGCGCTCACGCGCGGCCCGGAGGAATCCGACAGCCAGAAGTTCGTCCGCTATCACAAGGGCGGTGACCGAAGAATGGCGACCGAGGAACTGGTGCCCAAACTCAGCGCCCGCGTCCGCGGTCGCTGCGCCGCAGGTGAAGACTCGATCGTCCGTTAGCCGCGCCCCAACCTGAGCCAGGCCCCTACGGACCCCCAGCAGCCGCCTCACAAATGTGAACGACTCGGCCTCCCCGCCGGCAAACGCGACTTCACGGTGACCGAGGCTGATCAGATGAGCCGCCAGAACCTCTCCGGCCGCGGCATCATCAAGGCCCACGACACACACCCGATCTAGCTGAGCTTCCGGGGCGACCGCAACGACCGGTAGTGAGGCAGCGAGGGCAGCGGCGATCAGCGGGCGCGCAGTGGCGTCAGGCTTCGCGAATACGATCCCGTCCACTTGCCGCTGGCGGATCCATTGTTTCACTCGCAGTCGCCCGCGTCGACGGTGCGCTTCAAGACTAGTGAGCCTCAGGGTGACGTCTGCTTCGTAGAGCCCCTCCTGTACGCCTGCGAGCATCATCCCAAACCAAGCATCTTCGGTCGACTGCACGACGATGCCGATACTTCCGCATCTGCCGAGACCGAGATTGCGGGCCACGGAAGAGGGGGTGTACCGAAGCCGCTTTGCCACCCGTCGTAAGCGACCGCGGAGCTCGGCGCTCACGTACTGTCCATTGAAGAATCGCGACACCGTCGAAATAGCGACGCCGCTTTGCTCGGCGACGTCCCTGATGGTTGTCTTCTTCGGCATCCGCTGGCTCACCGGCACCTCGTCCACCGCAAGGTCCAGTTCGATCGTTATCCGTGGATGGGACGCGCAGTCGCCATCGGCTGCCTACCGAGAGACCTGGTAGAGCCGAACTTGTTGAACCGCCCAGAGTTCTGCGCCGGTCGCGCGCTCTTCCTGAGTCACGCGAATAAACTTTGCCCGAACCGGTGCGAATGGGGCCACGACGGTTGCGGGAGATCCCGTTCCCCGTGCGACGGCGTTGCCCCAAGTCGTGCCGTCCATCGAGATCTGGACACGGTACGAAACTGGTCCGGTCGCCGGCGGCCCCCCTCTGCCCCGACCGCCACCGGCGGCAGGTGCGCCCCCGCGCCCCGCGGGCGCGCCGGCCCGCCCAGGCACGGCTCCCGTCGCCCGTCCCGTGTCGCCATTGCCGCGCGCCGGCTGGACGGTGGGAGCGAACCCGCCCAGTCCTGCCGTTCCGCGGTTCGGCGGCCCAGCCGAGTCCAGCTGAACCTCGGCCAGCAGGACGGGCTCGGGGAGCTCGATCTGGAGCCACATGTCGGGCTGTTGTGGCGTACCGCTATCCCAGCGTCCCGCGCCGGTGACGAGGTTCTCAGCCGCTTCGGTATTGTGACTTGCGCTGACTTTCCAGGCTGACTGGTTCGTCAGGGCGGTCGGCACCGATGGCAGAAGCTCGCCCAGGGTCCACGGCGAGCGACGGCTCGTCGCCCGTCGAACAGCGGCGACTTGCTCCGGCGTGATCAGCGGTCGGGCGCTGTTGCCGAAAGCATTCCGCACGAAATTCGCCGCATCGGCGATCCACTCGTCGGTATTGCCCCCCATCGGTACCATCACCGCGCCGCCGTTGTACTGCTTGCCGTCGATCGGACCGCTGAGTCCGTGTAGCAACACCTTGATCACGTAGTCGCGGTGCCCGAGGACGCGCACCGAACCTGCGAGTGGCGGAGCCATCGTCGTGCCCTCAGGCGCGCCAGCGAGCGGTGTCCCCCGCCCGTCTGAACCGTGGCAAGAGAAGCAGAGCTCCTTGTACGTCCCCTCACCACGCAGGAGCGTCCCCCGCTCGGCAGGCGTCAGGTTCAGGTACCCCATCCCGCTGTCATTCGAGGCCGGCTGTCCCACCGACGCCGCTGGCTGCAGCAATTGACGACCAATCTCCTTCACACCTCGCACGGTGCTGGCTTCCGACGTCGATCGCACGAGGTCGGCCGACTGCGGCACGCGTAAGAGCGTGAGCGTCAACATGGCCTGAATGACCACGTTCGGATCGGCGTCCTTCACGAGCACGCGGTAGTCGTTCGCAAACGACTTGTCACCAGGCGTCGCTTTGTACAAGGTTTCGCTGGCGCGGATGGCTTGGATGCGGATTTGAGGATCCGGGTCTTTCATCAAGGCTCTGAGCATGCCGGCGTCCAGGGCACCCAAACCTTCCAGGGTCCACAAGCCATGGATTCGGCCAAGCTGCGATCCACTGCCAACCAGGCCTTTAAGCGCCGGGACGGCCGACTTGTCCTGCTTGAGGACAAGCAGTCGTTGCGCCGTGTCGCGCCACCATCCGCTCGGATGGCTGAGATGCTGGACGAGCTGCGCCGCGGTCTCGGTGTACATCCGGGGCTGGGTGCGATCCGGCGCAAAGTCCCGGTGCCTGATGCGCCAGATCCGTCCGTAGTTGTGCACCTTGCCGAGGTCGTATTGCTCAACCTTGCGGCGCAAGTAGGAACCCGGTCCAACGAACTGCGCGTCCTGGATGATGCCCGTGTACATGTCCGTCACGTACAGCGTGCCGTCGGGTGCATTCGCCACGTTGACCGGGCGAAACAGTGGATCCGTTGTTCTGATGAATTCCGACTTCGGATGGGCGTTTCGCAGTTGCGTGAGCCCATCCGTCACCACCACCTTCGCGCGACGAACGATGCGCCCGACGGGTTCGCCGAACAACAGATCGCCGACCAAGTCCTGCGGAAGCCGGTGCCCACGGAAGATCTCAGGGCCCGCGGCGGCCGTGAAGTGATTGAGTGTGCCGTCGGGCAGCCGCACCCGGTTCATCCCGCCCTGCGGATCGGAGAGGCCTCCCGGCGGAGGGAAGGGCACCTCGAAGTCCGGCTCGAAATTGTCCGCGACATTCATGGCGCCGTACACGATGGGCACTTGAAAATTGACCGGGCCTCGTTCGGTCCCGCCATCGACGAACCACACCTTGCCGTAGTTGTCCTGGTTTGCGCCCCATTGGCCGCCGTTGATGGCCGTTTCTTCCCGCAACAGCTTGCCACCGGAGCCGACGCGGAGGCGGAAGGGGTTGTAGCTCGTGTACATCCAGTTGTCGAGCGCCCACGTCATGCCTCCCGGCTGCCATTCCATGTTGGTGACACGGCCAAAACCGGGGAAGACAACTTTCTTCTTGTCGCCGACGCCGTCGCCGTTCGTATCGGTGACTTTGTACAGGTCCCGATTGTCGGTCTCCAGCATGAAGATCGTTCCGTCTTCGAGCGGGAAGGCCATTCGCGGCAGCACGAGCCGATCCATGAAGATCGTGTGTCGATCGTACGTGCCGTCGCCGTCTGTATCCTCCCAACGTGAGATGCGGCTGATTGGCTCGCGGGAGTTCGACCCATCCGCATCGCGCATGTACGAGCGCATTTCGAGCACATACATTCGACCGTTTCCGTCGAACGTGACGCCGACGGGATCTTCGATGTCTGGATCGGCGAGGACGAGTTCGGCCGAATACCCGTCAGGCAGCAGGAACAGCTTCTGCTCCGCCTGCGGGTCGAGGCGCCGAACGGGAGGCCGCGGCAGGAAGTCCGCTCCTGGAGGCTCGACAGTGCCTTGACCGGTGCCTCCGGCCGGAGGCGTGGCCGGTGCCTGAACGGTCCCCTGTGCTGACAGGACCAGCGCCACCGAGACGACTCCTGCCATGGCCAGAACGATTGACTGCGTGAAACCGTTTCTCATGATCCTTCGCCTTATCGCACGCACGACACCGTCGAACACAGATGTCGACTCTGCGCGCAGGCGTCGTGGCCGGACAGCCCGCGCTTTTCGTCCGACCGGATGCGGCCGCCTTCGGCCACATCCGGGGTTTCCCTTCGCTGTCGCGACGGTCTCAGGCCCCACCCGGAGTCGCGTCAGCGCTCACGAGTCCGAGAGCCCATCGGATGCCGGATAGCAGGTGCTTCTGAACGGCCAGTGCCGTGGCAGGCGGGTTGTATCGCACCTTGAATTCCTGATCGCCAATATCCGCCCTCGGATCGAGGACGTCGTCTCGGTGCCCCAGCGACGAGTAGAAAACCCGTCCCCGTCCGTACGGTTTGATCCAGGAGACGGCATAGTGGCCAGGTGTGCCGTTGGTGGGGTGAGTCTCCAGGCCGAGAAGCGCGTGGACCGCGCTGCGGTCGTAGTTGCGGAACGTGTACCACTCCTCCGTGATCTTCACGCCGCTCGGCCAACCCGTAGTCAGCGGAGACCGGGGATCGAGATTCACGACCGCGACCTCGGAGTGAGCTCCATGGCCGGCAAACTCGCCGCCAATCATCTTGATGTATTCCGGCGTCATGTGCAGGGTGTCAGTTGCGGAATGAAGCCCGATGAAGCCGTGACCGTCCGCCACCCACTTGAAGAACGCGTCGGCATCCGGGAGTGGGAGTTCGCCGGTCGTGCTGAGGAACGCCACGGCGTCATAGTTTTTCAGCGCGTCGACACTCAGATATTCCTTGAGCACCGCCGCGACTTTGTCGGCGACGGACATACCACCGGCAGGCGTGGCGGCTGGAGCGCCGCCGCGGCCGCCCGCTCCGGCACTTCGGCCAGCCCCGGCCGCTCCCCGTCCTGCACCGCCCGAACGAGCGGGGTCTCCACCCGCCGCGGCCGCGGCTGCGGCTCGTTCGCGTACCTGCGCCTCGGACAGGCGATTGTCCGGAGCACCTTCGCGGGGGATGCGCGCATTACGGGTGTCGACTGTCGCCGCATATTCGGACTTTGGAAAATTGGGACTGTCCGTCGTCGAGACGATGGTGAAGTCGCCGCTCGCTTTGGCCATGTCGCGGATCATCTGCTCTTGCACGGGAACGGCCGCATGTCTAAACCCGACGGTCGTCGTGACGAGCAGGAGACGCTTCGATTGCGCCGCATGCGGGGAGCCCAGCAGCAGCGCAGCGATGGAAACAACGAGAAGTCTTCTCATGTGAATACGCGCTCCCGTACGGAATCGTGTTCAACTTCCTGCGCTCGACAACCCGGACCTGCGTAATGGTCCGGGACTCGCCATCTCTGGCGTCCGTTTGTGTAGGCCGGAGGGAGCTGCCAAGGGCAAACCTGCCCCTGGCAGCTGGTTGACTAGAACTGAAAGCGCACTTGAAGCTGGAGGCTCCGAAGCGGTGCGGCACCGGTCACCGCGCCGAACCCGGCGTCCTGTGGTTTCACGCGAGCGCTGTTCACCGAGCCATCGGCATTGAACTGCGCCTCGCGCATGGAGGGATCCGTAGGACTGTTCAGTGAGAGCGTGGCATTGCGCCCAGTGAATACAACCGTATCGAAGGCATTGAACACGTCCAGACGTACCTGGATCGTCTTGCCTCCGCCGAGCCGGAAGTTCCGCGCCAATGCCATGTCGACGATCGAGCTCGGGCAACCCGTCAGGTAATTCGCGCCTGACTCGAGTCCGACGCTTGGACCATCTGAGTAAGCCGCCCCGGTGACCGACTTGCTGGCCGCAACGGTCGCAGGACCGCTGGGTGCGCGGACGACCGGCGAAGCCAGTCCACCGCCTGCGAGTGCCACGAGGCTATTGTTCGCGAACTGCGAGTAGCGATCGCTGCTGCAGCCCTTACCCAGATCCGCTCCCGACAACACCACGCGCCCGCCATACGCCGATGACCCCGTGATGTTGATGTTCGCACCGCCTGAGCTGTACGAATAGCCGAGGCTGTAGGGAGTTCCACTCGACAGCGTCCACACGCCTGACAACTGCCAGTCATTCGCAGCGGCTCCTACAACGCGCTGCCAGCCGCTCGTGCCTTTCACGTCCGGCAGGTCGTAGACGAAGTTGGCTCGCAACTGGTGCACAGTCGGACCGGAGTCGCCCAAGAGGTCCTGGGCAGTGGCCTGGTCTGCCCGCTCGCGGAACAGGACCGAACCGTCCGCATTGGTGATGTGCTCGAGTCGGGGAGCAACCTTCTGCGTTTGACTAATCGTGTAGGTGTAATTGGCCTGCACGGAGAAACCACGCTGGAAGCGCCGGTTGAGTGACGCCTGGATCGAGTGGAACGTATTCCAGGCGATGCCGCTGTTCTGCGTAATCGAGCCGTAGCCCCGGTACGGCCGCAGGAGGCTCTCAACCGCGGTCGATCCGTTGACCACCGACGCTTGGGTCGGGTCCTGCGCCGTGGGCACGAACGCCGCGCCGAAGTCGAGCGCGTTGATGTCGACGTTGAGCAGCCCATCCTGTTGCCGCTGGCCGACATACGACAGGTCCAGCGACGAGCTCCACGGCAGCGTCATCTGCGCCCCCGCATTCCACTGGTGCGACTTCGCAAGCTTGGCGTTGTACTCGAACACGTTCAAGGACGATGCGCCGAGGGTCCGGATGCCGGTCGACAAGTCCTTGAGCGTCGAGTAGCGGACCGACGGATTTTCCGTCAGCGGTGGGTTGCCCACCTGATTGAACACCGTGTTGCCGTTGGGCCGATCGAAGAAGAGCCCGTAGCTGCCGCGCACGACCAACGTCTGGTGCCCCGTCAGGTCATACGCGAAGCCAAGACGCGGGTTGTAGCCGATGGCTGGCCACACGTAGTTGTACTTGGAGTTGATCCCCTGGCCCGCTGGCACCACCGCGTTTGTCGGATCACCCGGATTGCCGTATTCGTTCACGCCGGGCACCAGTGTCCCGATGGCGAACGCCGAGCCGGGTCCGAGCAACGCACCAGTGAGGGGATTCTTGGCCTGACGGTTTGTGCACGGAGACGTGTTGGTCGCGCACCCTGCGACATACAGCATGGGCGCGGCCTTCACGGTCCACTGCTGTGGGAAGAAGTTCGACGACTGGAGGTATTGATCGTACTGCGGCTGCTGATGCACGAACCGCAACCCGACATCGACCGTAAGGCGGTTGTTGACACGCCAGTTGTCCTGTAGGTACCAGTCCACGTTGTTGTAGAGGAAGCTGCCCTCGACGAACCGCGAGGACTGCACGTACTCGGCGAACGTGCCGGTGTAGGCATTGGCGTAGCCGAACCCCGTGTCGACCGGATTGTTTGCGTCCTGCGCGAAGCTCACGATCCCTTGGAACGCGTACTGGGCTGACCCTCCCGCCGGCACCGTCGCCGAGCCTCGGTTCTGAGCCTTGTAACTGTGATTGACGTAGAACCCGGCCTTGGCCGTGTGGTGTCCGAGCACTTTGGTGAGACTGATCGACACGTCGTTCGTGCGATTGATGTTCAGAAATTCCGGGAACGTGATATTCGGCGGCGCGTTCGCCACGAGGCTGCCGTACAGGAACGCAGGCGGCAGGTTCATCATGTGCGTGTTGCTGTCGTAGAACGCAGCGCCAACTGATTCCAGCACTTTCGTTTCGTAGTACCGCGGGTCGATCTTGCCCGCGTCTGGATAAAGCAGCGGAAAGTTCCCCAGGCCCGTGTTGAATCGGTTCGAGTAGGTGGTGATCGGAGGCGCGCCAAGGTAGTTCGAGACGGTCCCCCACGTTCCTTCGAGGAACGTCGTCGGGTTGATCGTGTAGTTGACCGTCGTCGAAAGGTTGTGAATGAACGGAAACTTCTGGTAGGTGTCGTTGAATCCCGGAATCGATCCGGGCGTCACCTGGACTGTCTGTCGCTGGCCCGCGTACTTGCCGCTAATCCGAAGCGACGGATTGAGGGCGTAGTCCAGGCGAATTGCCGGCTGCTGCGTCAAGCTGTTGATGACCGGATCCGTTGTCTCGTAGTTGTAGTTGAGCTTCTCGGCAATCACGCGGTCCTGGGAGATGTTCGGCAGTAGGCCCAGCGCATTCGCGTAGTAGTTGAGGATGTTGATTCCGCCCGGCACGAGGTAGCCGGCGCCGGGAATCTTGTTGCCGGGATAGCAGGCCGCAGAGTTAATCGGTGCTGCCACGGTGCCGGTGCACTGCGTTTTTGGCAGGCCAGACGCGGGGTTGTAGATTTGATTGATATACGTCCCGGAGTTGTTCGTCGACTGCGAGAAGTCGCCGCGCAGTTCGAGCGCCGTCGGTAGCCGGAATCGACGTGTCGCGCCGCCGGTCTTCGTCGGCCGATACTCGTGGCTATAGAAGAAGAACAACTTGTTGCTGCCGCCCGATTTCCCGGCTGGGCCGCCGATGGTGTAGCCCATGGTGTCGTTTCTGGCGATCGTCTGGGCTGTCCCATTCAACTGATTGGCCCAGGGGACTGAATTCCACGAGGTGTCGGTGCGCAGCTCGTATGCCGATCCGTGGAAGCGATTGGTGCCGCTCTTGGTTACGGCAGAGATCTGCAGTCCGCTGGAGCGGCCGAATTCTGCCTGGTATCCCGACGTGAGCACCTTAACTTCCTGGATCGCGTCGATGTTCAACTGCAAGATCTGGCCGTTGTTGCCGGTGTCCATGGCGGAGATGCCGTCCATCATCACGTTGTTCTGTCCACCGCCGCCGAGCCGGGTGGTGCCGGACACGCCTGGCGTCAACGCCACGAGTGACGCGAAATTGCGAGACGAGAGGGGCAGGTTCTGCACCTGAAGCGTGTCCACGACGGCAGAGCGCTCACCGCTCTGCGCCTGAATCAGCGGCGCTTCGGCGGTGACCTGCACAGTTTCTGTCTGTCCGCCAGCCTCCAGCACGATCGTGGGCACGGCGACGCGCGCGCCGCCGGTGACCGCGATATTCTGGCGCTGGAACGTCTTGAAGCCCGTCAACGAGACTTCGACCGTGTAGGTGTCTGCCGTCACGCCTGCCACGACGAACTCTCCGCTGGTGTTCGTCACAACCGGCGCAAGTCGGGTGGATCGGGATTGACTGATCAGGACGACGGTCACACCGGGAATCACTCCTCCGGTTGAGTCGGTCACGGTCCCAGACACCGTTCCGGTGGTGATCTGGGCCGACGACGGCGCTGCGTACAGCAGCGTCAGCACCGTCATGAGTGCACCTGCCAAGCGTTTCATCTCTTATCCTCCTGAGCTTTGCCTCAGCCACCCGCACCGGCGGGCCACCCAGTTTCTGTTGCGTCGTGAAAGCGAATCCTGGAGCTTTGAGCTGGAATTGCCTAGCCCGATCCGATGAAATCGCCATGAAATCGCCATGAAATATTCGAATCGGCCGTGCCCACGCGGATCGGCAGTTGCCGTCGCGCGGAGTCGGGTGCATAATGCGGCCCTACGCTCATGACTGACCTTGGCCGACGGCGCGTCTTTGGACCGTTCGTCGCCGACCTGTCCCGAGAAGTGCTCTGGCAAGACGGCGTCGTGGTCCACATCACGCGGAAGACCTTCCGAGTGCTCGCGGTACTCCTGCGCTCCCCAGGCGCGGTGGTTCACAAACGGGAGATCTTCGAAGCGGTGTGGGGTGATGTCGCCGTTGAAGAGAACACACTCGCGCGCCACGTCGCGATGCTCCGCCGCGCCTTGGGCGAAGGCGCGGACGGGCCGTGCATCGTAACCGTTCCTGGAGTGGGTTACCGGTTTGCCGCGCCGGTCTCGGACGAGGAATCGCCCTGCGTCGACCCCGCACCTCCGCCGCTGTCATCCGCAAGCTCTTCAGCCGGCGTCGGTGTCGAACAGACGGAGCCACCGCACAGGAGAGGTCCGGCCCACCCGCTGCGTTGGGCGGCCGCCGGCGTCGTGGTCGCGGCCGTCACGATCGTGAGTTTTTCGAACGGGCGTCCTTCCACTCGAACCGCGCGCACGACGGTTGTGGATCGGCCTCTACAGCAAGTCAGGGTCACGTATGAACCCGGCCTGCAGCAGCAGCCGACTTGGTCGCCCGACTCGAGACGCGTTGCGTACGCATCGGATGCAACTGGAAACCTCGACATCTGGGTGCAAGCATCCGATGGCACGTCGAGGCGTCAGCTCACCTCGTCCTTGGCTCACGACTCTGAGCCCGCATGGTCGCCCGATGACCGCGAGATCGCCTTTCGATCAGAACGCGATGGTGGCGGTGTCTTCCTGATCGACGTCGATGGCACGCGCGAGCGGCGGCTCCTCGATTTCGGGTACAGACCGCGGTGGTCCTCGGATAGCAGGAAGATTCTCGTTGCGACGGCGGATCTTGGGGTGCTCGGCGTCGCCTCAAACCTTTTCGTCGTGGACCGGGACGGTGGACCACCGCTGCCGGTGCTCTCGACGCTTACCGGATCACTTCGGTCGATCTCCGCCGAGTTTGTCCCAGGCGAGCGCGCGGTGTCGGTGTGGGGATATAGGCAGGATGGTGAGGCCGTCTTCGTGACCGCCACCCTCGACGGGGTCGTCTCGCCGTGGACCATCGCGCCCGGCGCGCGCGCCGAGTTCGGCCGCGCTGGCGTCCGCGTGTCGCAGTTCGTCTGGGCGCCGTCGAAGAGATACCTGTATTTCCAGGGTCAGTCCGACGATGTCCAGAACATCTGGCGCATCGCGATCGATCCAGCCTCGCGCACGATCACGGGCGGACTCGATCGCCTCACGACGAGTCCTGGCGTCGAAAAACATCTCGCCATCTCGGCCGACGGCCGGCGCCTCGCGTTCTCGGAGCGCCGGGAAACTCGCCGACTTCTGTCATTTCCCTTCGACAGCCGCGCCGGACGTGTGACGGGACCCGGCGAGCGTCTGACGTCCGTCGCCGTCGGGGATGAACAGGACCCCACGGTTTCAGCAGACGGTAAGCGCTTGGTCTTCAGAACCACGCGGGGAGGCCGCACGGATGTCTGGCAGCTGACGCTGGCTGATGGGCGCGAGCGCCTGATTCTGTCTGATGAGGGCTTCCAGCGGACCAATCCGCACTCGTCGCACGATGGGCTGCGGCTCGCCTACGCGCGGAGCCCGTCCTCTTCTCAGGCGCAGCAGCCACGAAGCGTGGTGCTGCTTTCGAGCAAGGGAGGACCAGAACAGGTGATTGGCGCACTGGGCCTCACGCCCACCGACTGGGCGCCTGATGGGACCGCGCTCGTCGGAGGCTGCCGTTCGCCGAATGGCCTGAGCGCCGTCTGCCTTCTGCCGCTGTCACCGGACGCGCCTCAGCGTCAACCGCGCCTCATCGGTACGGACGAGCGCTTCAATCTCTATGCACCGCGATTCTCCCCCGATAAGGAGTGGATTACCGTCACGGCGGTGGATCCGGCGAATTGGGCTGTCTCGACCGTCGTGGCCGACCGTCTGCGCGACGGCATGCGTGTCACCATCAGCGATAAACCGGCGTGGGACGACAAGGTGCGCTGGGCTGCTGATGGCCGTGCAATCTATTGGGTGTCGAATCGTTCCGGCCGGCTAAATGTCTGGGGCCGTCACTTCGATCCCAAAGAAGGTGTTCCAATCGGTCCCGCGTTCCCCGTCACGTCCCTGGAAAGTCCTCGGCAGGGATTGCCGGCTTCCTTTCGCGGGCTCGAAGTGGCCATCACCGCCGATCGACTCATCGTCCCGATCACGGAAGCCGACGGCGGCGTGTGGATGCTCGATGGGGTCGACCGCTGACGGTTCTTGCGGTTGAGGACAGGGGCCTGTCTCCAGCCAAAACGACGTCGATGGCCACGCGTACGGAGGTCACTTAGCCAGCGGCTTATGCTCTGTCGCCCGACAAGCGCCCGCGGCGATGGCCGTCCGATGCACGCTGGCGACGCGGTCCTTCATGTGAGCTGGGCCTGAGCGCCCACGGGGCCGGCCCGATGGCGCTCCAGTCCCCTACTTGGCTCCTGTCGTGGCCGGTCCGAAGACCCGGAACCGCTGAATCGACCACGGAGGCGCAGTGGCATCCGCTCCGGTCTGTGTGATCCGAATAAACTTCGCCTGCACTGGCTTGAACGTGGCGATCGTCAAGTCGCTGCCCTGGCCCTGAGCAACGGGTTGCTTGCCCCAGTCAACGCCGTTGATAGACACCTCGACCTTGAATGCACGTGGATAGCCACTGGCGCTCGGCGCGGCCGGGCCGGCACCGCGGTCTCCCCGACCCGGTCCAGCCTGGCCCCCGCTGACCGCTCGTGCCCGCGCGGCGAACGCTCCTGTTGGATTACTACTCCGCCCACCAGCGGTGGTCTCGAACTGGACTTCAGACACCGTTGCAACCGCGGGCATCGCGACCTGGAACCACATGCCCGGGCGCTGAGGCACCTCGGTCGACCAGGCGATGTAGTTCAGTCCGTTACCGGCAGTAGCGGCATTGTCGCTTGCGCTGGCCTTCCACGAGAGGTCACTCGGAATCAGGGTCGGTAATGAGGACTCCAGCTCTGGCTGTGTCCAGCTCGTCTTCCTCCCTGACGTCGCGGTCCGAACCGCCGCGACGTCCTCAGCCTTGATGAATCCTGCTGAGTTGCCGAAACTGTTCCGGACGTAGGACGCCACGGCTGCAATCCACTCGTCTTTGTTCGCCCCCATCGGTACCATGACTTCAGAATAGGTTTGCCCTGCCAGCGGTCCGGTGATGCCGTAGAGAACTGCCTTGATGATGTAGTCCCGATGCCCCTGTACCCGCGCGGACCCTGACAAAGCCGGTGCCATCGTCACACCAGGGGCCGCGCCTTCCTTCGGCGCACCTCGACCGTCTGTACCGTGGCAGCTGAAGCAGAGCTCCCCGTAAATCTCAGAGCCCCGCTGCATCTGAGCCTGCTGCTCTGAGCTGAACACGGCGCCGCCACGCCCACCTGCGGCGCTCGCGGACGCCTCCGTCGGCGCCAGCAGCTGTCTGCCGATTTCATCCACGCCCCGCGCCTTGTTACCGGCTCGGGCCGATGCCACGAGTGTCGGCAGGTCAGAGAACTTCAAGAACTTCGCAGTCAGGAGCGCCTGGATAGCGACGTTCGCGTCTGGGTCCGTTGTGAGTGTCCGAATGTCAGACTCGAGCGATCGATTGCCCGTCTTGAACAGGGATTCACTGAGGCGCAGCCCCTGAATTCTCACGTCACTCGAGGGGTCCTTAAGCGCGTTACGCACGACCGGCGCGTCGAGTGCGTTGAGCCCTTCAAGGGTCCAGAGGGCATGGAATCGGGCAAACACGTTGCCCGAGCTCTGGGCGAGACTCTGTAGAGCGGGCACGACAGACTTGTCTTGCTTCAGGACCAGGAGTTGCTGCGCGGTATCGCGCCACCACCCGTTGGGATGGCTCAAGTGAGTCACCAGCTGCGCTGATGTCTCGTCCAGCATATGGGGCAGCGTTCGATCGCGGTCCATCCCGTCGTAGGTCAACCGCCAAATGCGGCCGTGCCGGATGACCTTGTCGATCTGATACTGATCGACCTTCTGGCGCAGATACGACCCCTTCAGGGTCCAGTTCCCTTCCTGGATGATGCCTCGATAGACGTCCGTGATGTACATGGTGCCGTCCGGAGCGGTTGTCTGATCGACCGGCCGGAACAGCGGATCGAAGGATCGGATGAACTCCGCGTGCTGCAGCTGATAGACATTGCGCAGCTGATTCAACCCTTCGGTATTGACCGACCGAAGACGCCGCACGCTTCGTGCGGTTTCTTCGCCATAAAAGTAGTCGCCAATGAGATCGGCAGGCAGTCTGTCCCCACGGAACACGTCGTTTCCAGCGCCGGCTGTCGTCCGCTGCAGCGTCTGGTCAGGCTGGCGCACCATCCCTATGCCGCCTTGATAGTCACCAACACCGGCGCTGCCCCACGGAATCTCGAGCCCAGGCTCGAGCCGATCGGGCACATCATAGCCGCCGTAGTGAATGGGGAACTGGAAGTACCCTGGCAATCCGCTCGCACCGCCTTGGAAATAGACCTTCCCGTAGTTGTCTTGCGTGATCCCCCACTGCGCACCATTCGGGCCCGTGCTTTCACGCAGTACGCCATTTGGCGTCCATCGGACGCGGAACGCGTTATAGGTGCTGTAGAGCCAGTTATCCATCCCAATGAACAGGCTGCTCTGCTGGTGCTCGACGTTGCCGGACCGGCCGAAGTTCGTAACAAAGAGCTCCTTCTTGTCAGCGACACCGTCCCCATTCGTGTCCGTGTACCTGTAAACCTCGTCTGTGTTGGACTCCATTGTCAGAATTGCATTTGGACCAAATGGCGTGACAAACCGCGGGAAGACGAGATGATCGACGAACACGGTATGCTTGTCGTAGACGCCGTCGTTGTTCGTGTCCTCGTGCAGGGAGATCCGGCTAATCGGATCGAGTTCACCTGTCGCATCGGCGTCTTGCATATAGCTGAGCAGCTCGAGCACGAACATTCGTCCGTTACCATCGAAGGCGATCTGCATCGGCTCCATGATGTCCGGTTCGGTGAGGACCGGCGTCATATGGAATCCTGGCATCAGCAGAAACTGTTTCTGCTCGTCAGCCACCGACTGCGCGCGAATCGGTGCCTTCGGTGAAAAGTCTGGCTGAACGTCTGCGCCACGACCGGCCGGCGCACCTGCCTGAGCGCCGCCGCCTGGAGCGGGACTCCCCTGAGCGAGCACGGAGAGTCCTGCGGACGCAACGAGCCCGCTCAGTAGCAGCCTCATCATCCCGACACGAACGTTCTTTGTCGCCATACGACTTCTTCCCTTCACCAATACTTCCCGACTGCGGAGCGCCGAAGGCCCAGTATGGTCCGCGCTACGGTGGCACGCCCGGGGCCTGTTTCAGTAAACCGCGCATGCGCCGACCGTGTACTCGGCCGCCAGTCGCAAGTTGTCGGACAGGAAATGGGACTATTTTGCCGCGCCCCAGGTACACCCGCCTTCGGCGGGGCCGCCAGCACCGGGCGCACCACCGCGCACGGCGCGGCCTGCTCCTGTCGCCGCGGCACCCGGTGTCGCAGCTCCAGACGCGCTGTTCGGTGCATTGCCACCGCCTGCGCGTCCGCCGGCGCCTCCGGCCCGAGCCGCGACCGGCTGGCCAAAGTTCGGGTCCAGCTTGGCTAAATCCATGCGATAGGCGACCACCTCCGGATTCACGGGGAAGTCAGAGGGAACTTTCTGCGTAACTCTGCCGGTCGCCGCCCACTCGGTGCCGCGCAGCAGTGTGGTCACGAAATCGACGGAGCTCATGGCACCAACGTCATGTCCCTGCACGTTATGAAAGATGCGTCCCTTCCCGTACGTCACGGACATCAGAATGGGTTCATCGCGCTGCGTCTGCGGTGAGAACGCGGTCGCGAGAATTGTCAGGTTCTTGGCCGGACCGCGCAGCGAGTGGTAGAGCTCGTCGTTGTTGTGCAACCAGACCTTTGGAAGACCCTTGGTAATGGCATTGTCGGCGTCGCGAACCGTCACCTGGTAGAAGAGATGATCATGTCCGCCGCCCCGGCCCGCCGTATCGTCGCGGACAATCCTGCCATCCTTGTAGTAGACGTACGGACCGCATCGCTCATCGCGCGCGCCCCAGCCACCAAGACCAATCATCTCGTTGAACTCGAGCCAGTCCGGAAAGGCATTGTCCGTCGCATGCAGGGAGACGAGACCGCCGCCGTTGGCGACGTAGTCCTGAAACGCTCTACGCGTCTCTGCCGGCCATGGAGGCGGCGCTCCGTTGATACCGGTGTTGTAGTTCATGACCACAACCTGATATTGCGACCAGTCGGTCTTGAAAGTCGAGGTCTGTTCGGCCTTCACGGAGACGACATTCACCTGAAAGAGTCCACTGTCCTCCAGGGCCTTCTTGATCACCGGAGTCTCGGCGGCCGCACCAGCCCCGTGATTGTTGTTGCCTTCAAGCAACATCACCTTGATCGGCGCCGCAGCATGGACGCTCGCCACGACCAGCAGCGCGCCCCCGAGCCCAACACCAAGTATCGCCCTTCGCATCGTTAAGCTCCTTTAGCTGTGCTTTGATGTGGCGGTCGGCCACGTATCCTCAGTTTCTCGAGCGCGGGTCAGCCGATCGGCCAGCGATTCCCGGTTCTAACCCGCCCGTTTGCGACACGAAGCGCGTTGGGATGCCCTCGAGCACCGTCACTCGTCGCCGCTCCGTCTGTGTCCCTGAAGCAGCTTTCGCCTGTCGTACCGACGAAGTTCCTGCGCTATCGGATTCGGCGAATAGCCGAGCACACGAATCGCTCTGTGGACCCTGGCTCGGCTCGAGGCCGACACCATGGCGGGCCTCGAGATCGTGCGAGAGACAGTCGCGATGGACACACCGGCAAGACGTGCGACCTCAACGATGGTGGGCGCACCGGCTCCGATCAACTTCATCGTCCTCACGGCCTCAAAGGGAGCTCCGCGTTGGCGCGGAACCCTGCCGCTACCTTTGTCGCGGCGTACGCTGTTCAAGCGAGAGCATCCACTTGCGAAGTTCGTTGGCCTTGGCCACCAGGGAGGTACGCGCAACAGGGTCGCCGCTTCCGGGCTCCTCTGCGAGCACTCGAAGCGAGTCGATGGTGGTCACGGCCGCGGCGTAGTTCTTCTGCGTGGGCTCGTATGCGGCGTACGCGCTGTTGACCAGTGCGATGGCCCGAGCTGCGGCCGCGGGAGCGAGCATCGCGGCGGCGTCACGGACTTCGCGGAATGAGATGCAGTTGGCCGGTTTGATGCCAGCGGCCGTCTCGATGCCGGCCAGTGTGGTGCGCAGGAAGTCGTCCTGATACCACAGGTCGCGGTGATGGCCGAGCGCGGTCGTGAAGGCGCGACCGCCCTGAATGTTCTGGCACCAGGTGATCGGATGGTCACCCATGAGGCCGCCACGGCCGGCAACGTTCAAGTTGCCGTTATAAGAGCTCTCGTCGAGGCTTTGCAGCACGTGGGTGTCAAAGCGCGCGTTACGGTCGAGATTGTAAAGCTCATCCCAGGTCATCATGCGAGGCGGGAGGAACGATGTGGCCGGATGGTCGGGGTCCTCGTTGACGACCCCGGCCCAGAAGCACGTCTCGCACCCGGGCTCGATCGAGAACGGACCCTGCGGATGGCCTGCGAACACGCCGCCGGTCAGCGACTGCAGGAACTTGGCCGGTTCCGTGGTGCCGCGACAGCAGTCCGTCGCGGCGTGAAGGCCCACCCACCCGCCGCCGCCACGCAGATAGTCGCGCAAGGCGAACGTCTCCTGCTCGCTGAAATTCGCGTCGCCTGTCGTCGAGTTGAAAATGACGACCTTGTACGGCCGCAGTGTCTCCGCGCTGAGGAGCGGGTCGGTCGGCAGCGACACTCCGGGCAGCGCCGGGTTGAAGATGTCGACGTTAAAGCCGTTGCTGGCGCCCAGCTTCTGGATTGCCTGGGTGGTGTCCGGGATGTGCTGGTGTCCCGCGCCCTGCGTGCGCGAGACGACCAGAACCTTGTATGCAGCATTCGGGCTCGGCGTCATCGGCTGCAGCGTGACGCGCGGTCGCGCCGTGAGGTGCGCCGTCGGCTCGGAGGAGCTGACGATGCGACTGAGCGAGTGGGTCCCGTCGGCCGCGACCGCCGTATTGAACGCGATCGTGTACCAGACAGAGTTGCCCGCCGCGTCGTTGACCCACGTGCGTACGGCGTGCGCGCCCGCGGCCAGCTCGTACAGATTGATGGCGGCCGGGTTGATTCGCCTGCCATCCAGATACATCTGGATGTAAGCCGGGCGGTTCAGCCCGGTGCCGCTGCTCGAGCCGCCCGGGTCGCGCAGACTTCCCGACGCGCCCGGCGGCATGGCCTGGGTCTCGCCCAGCGGCGGTGCCGAGAGCACGCTCGTCGGGGTGATCACGCCTTCGACAAGGCCGTGATCCAGGATCGGACCAATCGAGTCGAGGGCCACATTAATCGCGTCCTGGACGACGACCGGCGCGTTGTCGCCGTGCTGAACCCCAATCGGATTCACCAGGATCACGTTCGGTGCGGGAGCCTGTGGATCGGGCGCCACGATCGACGCGACCGTGACGGTCTCGGCGTTCACGCCCGAATCGAGCGTCAGGCGATCTCCCGTCTTCATCCCGGCGGTCGAGGAAACACGGAGACCGTTCGTGCCGGACGGTCGATGCGTCCCCATCAACGTCGTTCGGGAGCCATTAGTGACTTCGGAGGAATTACCAGCCGTGTCGATTGCGCGGAACTTGATCAGCGTGTTGCCTTGCCTGGTGATCGTGGCCGTGCCGGTGACGGACCGTCCGGCTGCGCCCATAGGCATGGCGAGGTACGTGGCGCCGCCGTCGAGAGAGTACTCGAGCCTCTGGACCGCGACGTCGTCAGTAGCCGTGATGGTTAGCGTCGGCGCGCTGCGGTACCAAGGCGATCGCATCCCGTTCGGTGCCGGGCTCAGCCTCGCCTCGGTCACTTTCGGCGCCGTCGTGTCGGTCTGTGTGCTGGTCCGAGCGACGATCAGGCAACTCCCTGCAAGCGCAGCGGCTGTCGCGACCCTATGTTTGAAACGCGCCCTCATTCGCGCCTCCTCGTCAGTGCCTTCGTGTACGTCATCTCGTTGTTCAGGGCTTGGGCGCCTCGTACAGCCGAACCTGCTGGATCGCCCAGACTTCGCCACCGGCGGCTTTCCCTGTCTGAGTAACGCGAACAAACCTGGCCTGAACCGGTTTCAGCGAAATGACTGTCGTCGGGACCGTGCCTGCGCCTTGAGCCACCGGCGCGCTCCACGTCGTGCCGTCCAGCGAAACCTGCACGCTGTAGCCGACCGGCGCAGCAATGGCGGCCCCCCCGCGGCCGGCCCCGCCACCGCCGCCGCGAGCGCCGCCGCCCGCACCAGCCGCGGCGGCCGCAGGGGCGCCTGCGGCGGCTCGCGCCCCGGCGACAGGTGCGGCTCCGCCGCCGGCACGCGCTGGCACAGGAGCGATGCCCCCCAATCCAGCCGTACCGCGATTTGGAGCAGGAGTGGTATCCAGCTGCACTTCAGTCAGCAGGGTCGGCTGCGGCACTTCAATCTGGAACCACATGTTGGGTTCCTGCGCGACGCCGCTATCCCAGCGTCCACTGGCGCTGGCAAGCGCCTGGACGGCGGCCTGATTGTGGCTCGCACTGATCTTCCAGTCCGCCGTGTTGGTGACCTGCCTCGGAAGCGTCGCCTGTAAGGTTGGCAGGGTCCAGGGTGCACGCCGCCCGGCGGTAGCTTGCCGTATCGCCGCCACTTGCGCAGGCGTAATCAGCGGACGGCCGACGTTCCCGAAGGCGTTCCGCACGAAGTTCGCCACGTCGGCGATCCAATCGTCGGTGTTGCTCGCCATTGAGACCATTACGGCGCCGTCGTTCAGGTCCACGCCGTCGATGCGCCCGGTGAGTCCGTGCAGCAGGACGTTGATGACGTAGTCTCGGTGGCCGACGACGCGTGGCGAGCCGGCCAACGGTGGGGCGAGCGACGGTGCACCCGTCACACCACCGGAGGTCGCGCCCTTTCCATCGGCGCCATGGCAGGTGGAGCACAATTCGCGGAAGGTCTGTTCGCCTCTGAGCAGGGTCCGACGCTCTTCCGCCGTCAGGTTGAGATAGCCGACACTCGCATCGTTCGAGGCGGGCTGGCCAATCGACGATTGCGGCGTGAGTATCTGAGTGGCGATCTCTTTCACGCCGCGGATCGGGTGCTGCCGCAACGCGCGGATCGCCTGAGTGCCATCAGCGACCTTCAGGAGGTTGATCGTCAGCATCGCCTGGATCACGACATTGGGATCGGCATCCTTTGTCAGCGCCAGATAGTCGGCCGCTAGCGAGCGGTTGGCCGGCGACACTTTGTAGAGCGTTTCGCTGGCTCGAATGGCCTGGATCCGCACCTGTGGATCGGCGTCCTTCATCAAGGTTCGGGCGAGCGTGGCCGACAGCGACTCGAGGCCCTCGAGCGTCCACAAGGCATGAATGCGTTCCAACTGGTTGGTGGATGTGCGGACCCGCGCTTCGAGCGTGGGCACGACCGACTTGTCCTTGCGCAGGACCAGCAGTTTCTGCGCGGTGTCGCGCCACCAGCCGTTCGGGTGCCCAAGATGGCCCACGAGCTGGGCCGACGTCTCTGAGTACATCCGTGGCACCGTCCGGTCGCGCTCGATGCCGTCGTACGTGATCCGCCAGATGCGGCCCCGGTTATGCAGTCGCTCGAGCGAGTACTGCTCGATCTTGCTGCGCAGGTAGGAGCCCGGCCGGGTGAAGTTCGCCTCCTGGATGATTCCGGTATACATGTCGACGACGTAGAGGGTGCCGTCGGGAGCGTTCGCGGCATTCACGGGCCGGAAAAGAGGGTCAGTCGAGCGGATGAATTCGGATTGCGGATAGGCATTGCGCAACTGGGTCACGCTGTCGGTGACAACGACCTTCGCGCGACGAACAATGCGACCGACAGGCTCGCCGAAGAACAGGTCCCCCACCATGTCCCGGGGCAACCGATCCCCACGAAAGATTTCAGGGCCGGCCACACCGGTCATCCGAGCGAGCGTCTGATCCGTTGGGCGGACGATTCCCATGCCGCTCTGGTAGTCACCGAGGCCCGGCTGGACGGGCCACGGCTCCTGAAACCCCGGCTCAAAATTGTCCGGCACATTGAAGGCGCCGTACACAATCGGCTGCTGGAAGTTGACGGGACGGCCGCCGGCGCCGTCGAGAAACCACACCTTACCGAAGTTGTCCTGATTGGTCCCCCACTCGCCGCCGTTGACGTCGGTCTCCTCCCGCAGCACCTTCCCGTTCGGGGCGATGCGAAGTCGATATGGGTTGTAGGTGGTGTACAGCCAGTTGTCGAGCGCCCACGTCATGCCCCCGGGCTGCCACTCGATGTTGGTGATTCGGCCGTAACCGGGAAAGAACACCTCTTTCTTGTCCGCGACACCGTCACCATCTGTGTCGGTGTACTTCATGAGATCGCGGTTGTCCGTTTCGAGCACAAGCAGCGCACCGTCTTCGAGGGGGTAGGCGATGCGAGGCAGCACCAGGTTGTTGGCGAACACCGTATGCTTCTCGTAGATCCCGTCGCCGTCCGCATCTTCGTGACGCGAGATCCGGCTGATGGGCTTCCGCGAGTCGGATCCATCAGCGTCCAGCATGTAACTGCGCATCTCGAGCACGTACATCCGGCCGTTTCCATCGAACGTGACGCCCACCGGATCGGTAATGGTGGGATCGGACAGGACGAGCTGAGCCTTGTACCCTTCCGGAAGGACCAGCAGTTGTTGCTCCATCTCTGGTGTCTGAGCGACGACAGGCGGTCGCTTCAGGAAATCCGGAGCAGGCCCGGCGACGGCGCCCCGGCCTCCGGCGCCCTGCGGTTGAGTGGGGTTCTGGGTCTGTGGCCCGCCGGCCGCTGGCGGCGTTTGTGCCTGAAGCGGCAGGACCAGGCATACGGCGAGCGCCGCCGAGTACATCCGGAATGCAGTCGTGGTCATCACGTCACCTGTCGGTCAGCCGGCCGAGACAACTCCCGTTGAACTCCGAGCCAATCACGTCATCTTTGGCTCGCGCGGGCTTGCTCCGCGTCGCGCATGTGGGACGCGCGTCTGCAGCACGTACTCCTGCGAAGCGTGGCATTCCTCTCCCTGCTGAGCCGAGATACCGCCGCTGGCGGACTCCATGGCGGTTCACTTCGATGAGGACCGGATTCTCCGCGAGGAACCAGCGGGGTCCTAGCCCGATCTGATGAAATCAGCATGAAATCGGATGAAATCTGGAACCACCGGGGCAGCAATCGCACTGAGTTGTACGCGATCTTCCGCGAAGTGCTCTGACGACGGCGCGATTGTCCACGTCACACGCAAGACCTCCTGTCCTGCGAAGCAACCCCGACGCAGTCGTTCACAAGCACCAGATCATCGAAAGAGCGGTGTCCCATCGCCGTGGAAGAGAGCGCTGTCGCGCGCCATGTCGCGGAACGTCGGCGACGAGTGGCGAAGCACCGTCTCGAGGATCGCCACGTCTTGCCCAACGGCGCCGCGGCGTACGAACGAAAGATGACTCGCGCGGCACAAAATGAAACAGTCCATCAGATCGGATCACGCCAGCCTGGCATCCAGAGCAACTCCCCGTGGGCTCTGAGGTAACGCCGTCTGGGGTTTGGAGCTGCCTCGCCGCGGGTCTGAACCTGCCCTGTCCCAAGTCTGGACCAACACCGCCTCGGCTCCGGATCTACATCACCTCTGGTCGAAAGCACCCTGACCGGGGCTCTGCAGTAACCCATCCTCGGGTGCGGAGTGTTTCTGCCGAAAGTCTGAAGCAGCCTTGTCTCTGGTCTCGAGTGACCGTGCCCCAGGTCTGAAGCAACTCTGGCTGGGGTCTGGACTTGGCCTGCCTGAGGTCTGAAGTGACCCCACCGCAAGTCTGAAGTAGTCCCGCCGCTGCGCTGGAATGACCTGACCAGACCCTGAAATTCTGAGTCCTTGTATCCAAAGGACTTAGCTGGCAGCTAGAGAGAAATCTGAAATCACTGGCGGCGAACTTCAGAGCTTGGTCGGGTGACCCTGACTGTCGGTCGGAGGACTTCGGGACGTCGGCAAGGGACTCGCGCGATGCGGTGGGCGCACTACACATCACGCGAGGGCCACTCGTGACGTCCGGCAGACCGCCGCGAGCGACGCGTGGGGCGTCCCGAAAACTCGTCAGGAAACTTCGACGGTATGTCGGCGCACTTCAAGTGACGCGCGGGTAACCTTGCGCAGCAACTGGACAACTACACGTCACACGCGGGAAACCTGTGGCAGTCGAGCGGAGTCCTCTGGACGTCGGGCTGACATGTCCAGGCGACAGTTGGGAAGCTCCGATGCACGGTCGGAGAGCTTCGAGACTGAAGCGGGTCCGTACTGACGACTCGCGCGTCCTGGCGACAATGTCGCACGGGGCGCGCGCAGCGCAGGATGGGCGTCGCTGCCAAGACCGGACAACCTCACGGACTGCCGTCTGCTGGCGGCGGTCCCCCGGCGGGTCGGGGCAGCACGCACGGCCGGACGCCGTGCGCCCGGCGACGTCCGACCCCTCACATTCTGATCGGCAACACCCGCACCCGCGTCCTGGTCGCCGCGAAGATGGCGTTCGCGACGGCCGGGGCAATGCCGGGCGTGGACGCCTCGCCGATCCCACCGGGCGCGGCGGTGCTCGGCACCGTGTAGACCTCGATGACCGGCGCATCCGTCATGCGCATCACCCGGTAGTTGTTGAAGTTGCCCTGCACGACGCGGCCGGCGTCGATCGTGATGCCGTCCTTGAGCGCCGCTGACAGACCGGTGCCGATGCCGCTCACGATCTGCGACTCGACACCGGCAGGATTGACAACCTGTCCGCAGTCCACGGCACACACGACGCGGTGAACCTGCACGGCGCCGGCCTCCACCGACACTTCCGCGACTTGAGCGGTGAAGCTGCCGATGTTGTTGACGATGGACACGCCGCGTCCGCGACCAGCCGGGAGGGGCGTGCCCCAGCCAGCCTTCGACGCGGCCAGGTTCAAGGCGGCCAGCATGCGCGGCGATCCCGCCAGCAGCCGCCGCCGTACGTCGACTTTCCAGCACAGTGGGATCCGAAGCTTGGAATTCACGTGACTTGAAGTCGCGGC